>WBZM01004365.1_pt1 | contig 10304 bp, 8 predicted proteins | sample 5204271 | NCBI WGS metagenome assembly WBZM01 (sample SAMN12344346, study PRJNA552823) | activated sludge metagenome | biome: Activated sludge suspended growth; feature: Nitrification reactor; material: Wastewater; isolation source: activated sludge from nitrification reactor of wastewater treatment... | reverse complement strand
GCTCGCTGGTCCGCGACGCCGAAGATGTGCGGCCGGAGAAACTGGATCGCTGGCGGCGCATCATCAAGGAAGCGGCCGAACAATCGGGCCGCGGCCGGCTGCCGGCACTCCATCCGCCCATTTCTTTCAGCGAGGCCGGTCTGGAGGCGCGCGCTGCCGATTTGGCCCTGTTCGCCTGGGAAGGCGAAGCACGCCGCACCCTTCGCGAAGCCTTGACTGCCCGCGCCGCCGCACGTCATCTCGCCCTGTTCATCGGCCCGGAGGGCGGTTATGACCCTGCCGAAGTGAGCGAGGCCGAGGCGTGGGGGGCCATACCCGTGTCGCTTGGCCGCCGCACCCTGCGCACGGAGACGGCCGCGGTCGTCAGCGCGGCCCTCGTCCTCTACGAGTTGGGCGAGCTGTGATGAACTGGATTTCGAGCCAAACCCCTCTGATCCATCCAGCGAGCTAAGTGCACCGGCCAAGGCAAGCGTATATAGAATAATAAAAAACGGATGACGCGGATGAGCAGGGAAACAACAATCTGGTTTTGATCTGGAGCGGGCGGTTCCTGTCCATAGTCGGGTTCCCTCGGCTGGTCGCAAGGGGATCTCTTATCCGCGAAAATCAGTATCGTCCGCGTTCCATTCTTCTGTCTACCTATATGGGCGTCTGCCTTGATATATGTGTTTGCCCTGAGGGCACATAAATCCTCTATGTAATCCGCGAAATTTGTGGATACTTCTATACCGATGGACGAACAAGCCGCCCGCCAAATTGCCGAGGAACTCCGCGTTGTGGCCGCTTTTGGGCTGAACTTCACCCGGTCGGGTTCCCACGATGAGGAGCGCTGGCAGCGCATTCTGGCAGCCGCGGCCCGGCTGGCCGGACTTGTCGACGGCCGCCCGCCTGACGAACTGCTGGCCCGCTACTATGCCAACCATTTTGACGTCGGCCCAATGGCCAGCGGTGAGGCGGTGGTCGTTCGCGATGGCAAACTGTTGCTCATCCGCCGCACCGACGACGACCTGTGGGCGTTGCCCGGCGGCATCACTGACCCCGGCGAGACGCTGGCCGAGACCGCGCGCCGCGAGCTATGGGAAGAGGCCGGCATCGACGGCCGCGTCGCTCAACTACTGGGTATCTTCGACTCACGCCTCTGGCACAGCGAGAAAAAGATACACTTTTATCATGCCGTATTTCTGATCGAGTGTGATGATACCGAGCCGCGGCCGTCGCCCGAAGTCTCGGACGCAGCGTACTTCGGTGAGAGCGAGCTGCCGCCCCTTTCGCCCGGCCATCACCTGCGCGCGCCGTTCGTTTGCCGACAACTGCGCGGCGACGCGCCCATCCCTTACTTCGATCCACCCGTGAGCGATACATGATCGACGGCAACACCCTACTCATCGGCCTCATCGGCCATCCGGTCGGCCACAGCTTTAGCCCGGCCATGCACAATGCCGCCGCCGCGGCCCTCGGCCTTAATGTTGCCTACGTGCCGCTGCCCGTCTTGCCGGAACATCTGCCCGACGCCCTGCGCGGATTGATCGCCCTCGGCTTCCGCGGCGTCAACGTGACCGTCCCCCATAAAGAAGCGGCGCTTGCCCATCTCGACGCGATATTTCCCGCCGCCCAGGCCATCGGCGCGGTCAACACCATCGTCGTCGGTGACAGCCGGCTGACCGGGTTCAACACCGACTGGTCAGGCTTTCTGGCTGACCTGGAAAGTTACCATCTCGCTCTCTATGGACGCGATTGCCTGGTGCTCGGCGCGGGAGGCTCGGCGCGAGCGGTTGTCTACGCGCTGTTGCGGCGCGGCGCCCGCGTCACGGTTTTGGCCCGGCGGCCGGAACAAGCCCAGCGGCTGGCCGCGGAGTTAGGCCCGGCCTTATCCGGCGCGGCGGCTGTGGCTGTCGGCGCGCTGGATGACGCGGCCCGCGTGGCCGCCCATATGGACGAGCCGATTCTCATCAATACCACGCCCCTGGGCATGATGGGCGACCGGGTCGCTCTCTCGCCGTGGCCCGACGGCGCGCCTTTTCCACCTGGCGCGTTTGTCTATGACCTCGTCTATAACCCGCGCCAGACGCGCTTCATGGCCCAGGCCCACGCCGCCGGCCGGCGCGCCGCCAACGGCCTGGGAATGCTCGTGGGGCAGGCGGTCGAGGCCTTCGAGGTTCTCACCGGCCGCCGCCCCGACCCGGACGTGATGCGCCGGGCGATTGGAGATTCGGAGGACACCCATGACCGCTGACCTGATTTTAACCCGTGGACGCGTCTACACACTTGATCCCGCGCGGCCTTGGGCCGAAGCTGTGGCCTGCCGCGACGGCCGCATCATGGCCGTGGGGACGGACGCCGAAATCCGCGCCCTCGCCGGGCCGGGAACGCGGTTCATCGATTGCGGCGGACGCCTCATGCTGCCCGGCCTGACGGATGCCCACGTTCATTTTTTGGCCTATGCCGTCCGGCGCAAGCAGGTCAGCTTGTTCGGCCTGACCGATCTGGACAGCGTGCGCGAGCGCGTGGCCGCGGCCGTCGCCGCGGCCACGCCTGGTGAATGGGTCATGGGCTGGGGGTGGGACAGTAACCGCTGGGACGTGCAGCCGACGGCCGCGGTCATCGACGATCTCAGCCCGCACAATCCCGTCGTCCTGACGCGCATGGATATGCATACCTGGTGGGCCAACAGCCGCGCCATGGAGGTGGCCGGCGTATCGGCCGGCACGCCGGACCCGGCTGAGGCCCACATCGGCCGCTATCCTGACGGTCGGCCGACCGGCCTTTTCTCGGAGTGGAACGCCATCGGTCTTATCGAGCGGCACATTCCCCAACCTGACGAGGCGACCCTTTACGCCTGGCTGCAGGAGACGATCGCCGAGGCCCACCGTCTCGGCCTGACCGGCATCCACGATCAGCGCGTGGAGCGCGAGGGTGCTCAGAGCCTGCGCCTCTTCCAGTCGTTGCGTCGTGGCGGGGAGTTATTGTTGCGCGTCCACTGCAATGTCGCCGCCGACTTTGTGAGCGAGGCCGGCACGCTCGGCCTGCTATCGGGCTTTGGTGATGACAATCTCTGGCTGGGACACATGAAAGCTTTTGCCGACGGAGCAATGGGGTCGGCCACGGCCCACATGCTCGCGCCTTATGCGGGACAGCCGGCCAATACCGGCATCGTCGTCACCCCGCCCGATGAGTTGTGGACGATCATGACAGCCGCGGCCGACGCCGGTTTTCCGATCTCCGTCCACGCCATCGGCGATCGGGCTGTGCGCGAGGTGCTCGACGTAATGGGCGAGTGGGAATCGACGCGCGGGGCAACGACCCGCTTGTCGATGCCCCACCGCATCGAGCATGTCCAGGTGATGCACCCGGCCGATCTCGACCGGCTGGCGGCCCACGGCATCGTCGCCTCGGTGCAACCCGTACATCTGCAGAGCGACTGGCGGACGGCCGATCGCGTCTGGGGCGACCGCGGCCGCTATGCCTACGCCTTCCGCTCTCTTCTTGACCGCGGCACCGCCTTAGCTTTCGGCTCCGACGCGCCGGTTGCGCCGCTCAATCCAATGCTCGGCATCTTCGCCGCTGTCACGCGACAGGACGAACAGGGTGAACCGGCCGGCGGTTGGTATTCACAAGAGCGGTTGAGTGTGGCCGAAGCCGTCGCGGGCTACACGCTTGGGCCGGCGCGCCTCTCCGGCAAGGCTGATCGCTTCGGGTCCATCGTCCCCGGTAAATATGCCGACCTGGTGGTGCTTTCGCGCAACCTGTTCGACATCGCCCCGGCCGGCATCCCGACCACGACTGCCTGGCTGACGGTATACAACGGCCGCGTCGTGCACGAAGATTAAAGCCTGCATATTTTACCGAGCACCCGGAACAAGTGGCGGCTCGTGGTCAATCATTGTTACCCGCAATAGCAGACTGAAGCCATAACGGGCTTGCCGCCGTTGGCGCCCGTGCCACCGCCTTATCGGCTCCTTGCTTCTTGCTACCTGCTACCGATCAAAACCTGCCAAATCGACACAATCCGCGGATAATACTCCTTCTTTCTTCTGCGCACGCACGTTCGCCCGTAGGTTATTCTTATGATCATCGGCATGGACTTCGGCACGACGAATAGTGGCATGGCCGTCTACGACGGCCGCGCCGTCAACGTCCTGCCGCTCGACCCCTCGGCCCCCAACCCGCGCGTTGCCCGCACAGCGCTTTACGTCACGAACGAGCAGGCCGTCACCATCGGCCGCGCTGCCGTCGACCGCTACTTCGAGCACAACATCGGCCGCCCGGTGCGCATGCAAAAGATTTGGGTCGGCGAACTGGAAGTCATCGCCGACCTGGTCTATTACGTCACCGACGTCTACGTCTTTGCCGATGCCCTTTCGCCCGGCCGCCTCTTCCTGTCCATCAAAACCAGCCTGCGCGATGTCAACTACCCCGGCACGGTCATCGGCCAGTTTTACTACTCGCTCGAAGACTTGATCGCCCTCTATCTGACGGTGACGCGGTTACGCGCCGAGCGGTTGTTGGGTCACGAACTGCGCGAGGTCGTGCTCGGCCGCCCCGTCCACTTCGCCACTACCGCCGAGGGCGATCGACTGGCTGAGGCGCGGCTGCTCCACGCCGCCTTCCGTGCCGGCTACGAGACCGTCTACCTGCAATATGAGCCGGTGGCCGCCGCCTATAGCTATGCGCTGGAGTTGGCGCGGCCGGAAAACGCGCTGGTGTTCGACTTCGGCGGTGGCACGCTCGACATCACCGTCATGCGCCTGGGCGAGGGCCGGCCGCGCGTGTTGGCTACTGGCGGCCTCCCCGTGGCCGGCGACGTCTTCGACCAGAAGCTCGTCCGCGCCAAGCTGCCGCGCCACTTCGGCGAAGGCAGCCTCTACGGCCCGCGCCATAAAGCCCTGACCGTGCCGCACTGGATCTATGATTCCTTTGCCGATTGGCAAACCATTCTGCAGCTCCAGTCGGCCGAGAACAAGCAAATCCTGCGCGAAATCTCCCAGACCGCCCAGCGCAAATACCAGATCGAAGCGCTGCTGGCGTTTGTATCCGGCAACTATGGCTTGAAGATGTTCGACATCGTCGAGGGGGCCAAGCGGGCGCTCTCCGATCGGCGCGGGGCGGAGATCGCCCTGGAAGGCCCTGGCTTCAACGTGCGCGAGTTCGTCACCCGCGGCGAGTTCGAAGGCCTCATCCGCGGCGAAACGCGCGCCATCGAACGGCACTTGCTCGCGACGGTTGGCGAATCGGGCTTGCGCCCCGACCAGATCGACACGGTCATCCGCACCGGGGGGTCGGCCCTCATCCCCGCATTCTATGAGATGCTTGGCCGTCACTTCGGCGAGGCGAAAGTGCGCAGCATCGATACGTTCAGCAGCGTCACCGCCGGGCTGGGCGTTATCGGCCATCACGTGGAGCGGGGCGAGGTCGATCTGCCAGCCCACACGCCGGCCGACTTCGCCGGGCTGCCCCCGGCTACCGGCGGCCGGCTCAAGGTCAAACCGGTGAACCTGGAGTTGTTGCAGCGACGGATCACGCTCGACGAGAAAGGGGATGAGAGGCAGGAGAGCCATGGGTCGGGTGGGCCAGGACACATGCTTGTGCTTCTGGGCCGGGCCACCACCGGGGAGCACGTACGGGCCGCGTTGCAGGTGACGAGAGAAGACCGGATGCTGCCGGCCGGCGGCCCTTTTATCTCCGCTCTTCTCGTTTCCCCCGACTCCCACCTGCTGCTCATCACGTCTCGCTACCGGTTCTTGCTGACCACTGCCCGACAACTGGCCGAGCTACAGGGAGCCGGGCTGGATATTGAGAATGTCCATCGCTTCGCCGCGCGCGAGGCGGTTGTCGCTATCGTCGATTGGTCGGTCGCCCGCGAGAGGGAGCGCTTGCTGCTCGTCACCTCCACCGGCTATGCGCGTGCCTACCCGCTCGACGCTCTGCGCCCGGCCATCGAAGCCCCTGTGCCGCTGTCATTCGATAATCCACCGCCGGGCGTGCCCGTGCTGGCCCAAGGGACGGATCGAGACATGGAGGCCATCATCGTCACCGAGAGCGGCCGCGGCGCGCGTTGGCCGCTGGCAAAAGTACCCCTGACCGGCGTTCAGGCGCTCAACCCCGGCCGTGATGAGGCCTTCGACCGGGTGGCGGCGGCGCTGGCCATTCGGTCCGATGAAGACGTGGTTCTGCTGCTCGAAGATGGCTACGCGCGCCGGATGAAGGCCGCGTGGATTCCTGAACCGCTGCGGGCGAATGCCAAAGCCAAAGCCCTCGTCGCCCGCCAGGCCGTGGCCGTCGCGCTGACGAAGGCCGGGCCACTGATGGTAATTACTGACCAGCGGTCGCTGGCCGCCGATAGCGCCGCGCTGCCGCTGGAAGCATCGACGAAGGCGGCGCGTCTGGTGAAGTTGGCTGAAGGTGAACGGCTGACGTCGGTCTATGGGGCCGGTGAGTCCGCTGTTCTATAGCAGCAGGCACGCCTCGGCCGCCAGCCAGAACAACTGCTCGCGGATCGGCCGGCGGTCGCGCCAGTCGCGGTTGTCCCATTCCTCCCCGCTTAGATCATCTCCACTGTAGAGAATTTGGCCCACAGTGACGCCGCGAAAGCGGCCGACCGCAAACAACGCCGCTGCCTCCATCTCCACCGTCAGACAGCCCTCGGCACGCCGCCGGGCTACCCGCGCCGCTGTCTCGCGGTAGAAGCCGTCGGTCGTCCACGTCTTGCCGACGACATAAGGGACGCCGTGACGCTGGAGCGTCGTTTCAATAGCCGCGACGGCCTCCGGCGACGGCGCAACCTCGCGTGAGGGCGGCAGGTAGTGGTAGGATGTCCCCTCGTCACGCACAGCCGAATCGGGCACGACGATGTGGCCGACCACGAGATCGCGCGCCAGCACCCCCGCCCCGCCACAGGCGATGAACTGGCGACAACCCAGGGCGATCAGCTCATCGGTGAAGCCGCCGGCCAGCGGCGCACCGATGCCGGGCTGCATCAGCGCCAGCGGCCGGCCACCCACATCCAGTGTGTAGACCGGGTTTGGCCCCATCTCCGAGCCAAGGGTGTGGACCACGCGCAGCAGACCTTGTTCGCGCAGGCCGGTAATGACATCCTGGAAGAAACACAGAACGCAATGGCGCGGGATGTTGATAGGCGAAAGCACCCGGGACGGCTCGATCAGCGCGTCAGGGCTGGCATCAAACTCCAGGATCGGATAATCATGTTCAAGCATGCGTGCTCACCTGTGTTGGAGGGAGAAAAAAGTTGTCGATGCCTGTGAGAACCAGTCCCGGCAATTAGGCCCGCGGCGGCAGTCTTCTAGAGAGCCGGCAGCTCGAACGTTCCGTCCGCGCCGGCGGGGAAGGGCACGACGCTCGTCACGGCGTTGAGGTTCAGCGGGCCGTAGATGTGGGGGAAGGCGGTACCGACATGATAGCTGTCTTCATAGACGAGTTCCGCGGCCAGACGCTCCGGATCGATGACTAGCAGCACAAGGCCGGATTGGCCGCGATAAAACTCGTTTGCCGGGCCAAGCACCTGTTCCGGCGTCGAGCAGTGGATGAATCCCTCGATTTCCAGTGAGTCCAGCCGGTAGTCACCCAAGGCTTGGGCGGCTTCCCAGTCGACGAGGCGCGTGATGTGGAGGATCATGATCACTTATTATCACGATTTTATGCAAACTGTCGAGAGGTGCCGCCGGAATTTATGGGAAAATCACGCTCGGAAGTCGCCGTCTAGCCTATTGACAAAACTATTAACTCGTTTTATATTAATTATCGTTACTACTAACTCGTTTACTAAATTAATCGGAGAGAAATTTATCAGCCTAATTAATGGTCGGTTGCTCAGCGAGAAGGCGTATGTCGGTTCGTAATGCCATACTGGGTCTGCTGGCCCAACAACCGCGGCATGGCTATGAGTTACGTGCCGCGTTCGAAGCGCTGGTCGGTGGCGGCGAGCTTTGGGACGTGAAGCCGTCTCAGATCTACACTACTTTGTCGCGCCTCGAAGAGGCCGGCCTCGTTCATCAGGACTACGTGGACCAGGACGGCGGCCCGGAAAAGCGCATCTATAGCCTGACGCCCGGCGGCCGCGATGAGCTGGTCGAATGGTTTGGCACCGGCATCTCCGCCGACCACCACCGTGACGAATTTTTTGTCAAGCTGATGGTCAGTCTTTACAGTGACAGCATCGATCCATATCAGGTGATTCGCGCCCAACGCAGTCGCCTCTATCAGGACCTGCACGATCTGACGGCACGGCGTAACCGCATCGATTCGCGACGCGAGTTGTCGCAAATCTTTCTGCTCGACAAATCGATCATGCATCTGGAGGCTGACCTGCGCTGGCTCGATCTGCTGGAAGCCCGGCTGGATGACATCCGCCGCCAACCCTTGCCGCAGCCGCAGCCCAAACCGCGCGGCCGCCCCAAGAAATCGTAGGAGCGGACCTATGTGTCCGTCCCGCTCTAAGAGCAGACCCCTGTGTCTGCCCTCTTGTCGATAAATTTATCAGGAGAAATCATGTCCCTCATATCTGCTACCAATCTCACCAAGGTCTATGGTTCCGGCGACACGGCCGTTCGCGCCTTGGACAACGTGTCGCTCCAGGTGGAGCCGGGCGAGTTCATCGCCGTCATGGGGCCAAGCGGCTGCGGCAAATCCACTTTGCTCCACCTGCTGGGCGGGCTGGACCGGCCCACATCCGGTTCGGTGACTATCGACGGCCATAGCCTGTCTGATCTCTCCGACGCCAAACTCACGGAATTGCGCCGCCACAAGGTGGGCTTCATCTTCCAATTCTTCAATCTTATCCCCGTCCTCAACGCGGTGGAAAACGCCGCGCTGCCGGTCACGCTCGACGGCGTGCGGCAGGCCGAGGCTCGGGAGCGCGCCACCGATTGGCTGCGGAAGGTCGGCCTCGATGACCGGCTCGACCATCGTCCCGACCAGATGTCCGGCGGCCAACAGCAGCGCGTGGCCGTGGCCCGGGCCCTGGTGGCCAACCCGGCGCTGATACTGGCCGACGAGCCGACCGGCAACCTCGACACGCGCGCCTCGGAAGAGATCGCCGCTCTGTTGCGACAGGTGGCCAATGAGTGGGGCCGTTCGGTGGTGATTGTGACCCACGACCCGCGCATCGCCGCCCACGCAGACCGTATCATCTTCCTGAAGGATGGCGCGATCGTCGACCAGACGATTCTGGAACCCAGAAACGGCCGGAATGAGGAGATGGTCGCCGAAAGAATACTGGCTATTGGGGATTAGTCGCGCTGGATAGAGAAATATCATGACCATTCAAACCACTCTCGCCCGCCGCTACCTGGCCGGCCGCAAACTACGCACATTCCTGACCACGCTGGCGATTATGTTTGGTGTGCTCGTCATCTTCGGTATGAACACGATGCTGCCCGCCTTCGTCCAGGCCTTCCAGGCCAACACGCTGGCCGCCGCCGGCGAGGTTGACGCTACCATCACCCTCACGACCGGCGACGTATTCGACGCGGCGTTGCTGGACAAGGTCGCCGGCGTTGAAGGCGTTCGCGCGGTGTCGGGCTTCCTCAATCGCGCCGTCAATCTGCCGCCCGACTACTTCGACAGCGATCCGGCGGCGCCCGATCCCACCAGCGCACTGGCGGTGACGGGCATCGACCTGGCGCAAGCCACGGCCATCCATGCCTATAGCCTGCGCGACGGCCGCTTCCTGCAAAGCGACGACACCGCCGCCACAGTTATCAGCGAGTCCCTGTCCGATATGTTGGGCCTCGGCGTGGGCGACACAGTTACCGTCCCGAGCGCCGTCGGCGAGACGTCGCTGGTTGTCGTCGGCATTCTGCCGCCGCGCCTGATGCCCGGCAACGAGGAGCTCCTCGTTGCCCTGCCACAGGCCCAAGCCATGCTCGATATGTCCGGCCGCATCAACACCATCGAGGCCAATTTCGACACTCTCGACGAAGCGGAACGGGCGAAGATCCAGGCCAACATCCTGGTTGCCCTCGGCGACCCGTTTCAACTCGGCGCGCTGGAAAGTAACTCGGAGTTGCTGGCCAACATGCAAATTGCCCAGGCTATCTTCAGCCTGTTGGGGGTGCTGGCCCTGCTGATGGGCGGCTTTATCATCTTCAACACATTCCGCACCGTGGTGGCCGAACGCCGACGCGACATCGGCATGCTACGCACCCTGGGGGCCAACCGGCGCACCATCTTCGGCATCATCCTGACCGAGGGGCTGCTGCAAGGCGTGATCGGCACGGTCATCGGCCTGGTGCTGGGCTATCTACTGGGCGCGGCCATGCTGGTCATGCTCAATTCCTTCATGGGGCGCT
>WBZM01004364.1_pt1 | contig 10305 bp, 10 predicted proteins | sample 5204271 | NCBI WGS metagenome assembly WBZM01 (sample SAMN12344346, study PRJNA552823) | activated sludge metagenome | biome: Activated sludge suspended growth; feature: Nitrification reactor; material: Wastewater; isolation source: activated sludge from nitrification reactor of wastewater... | reverse complement strand
GGCTGGTTTTCACAGGATGAAGCAAGAATACCTCTCAAAGCGAAGCTGCAGGTTGAAATCGGCAGCATTACTCTGGAATTGAAATCATGGAAGCACGGAAGCTGGCAGCCGCCTAAGTATTAATTGTTAATTGCACATTGTTAATTTCCCCGTTGTTGGTGTTTTCACCAACAACTAATATTATATGAAATTCAAAATATACCTCGAATACGCCGGGGCGAATTACTCCGGCTGGCAGAAACAGAAAAACTCAAGGACAATTCAGGGAGAGCTGATCACTGCAATTGGGAAAGCTTTCGATAAAACAAGAGGCGTTAACAAATTCATTGATCTTCAGGGATCCGGAAGAACAGATGCCGGAGTTCATGCGATAGAACAAATAGCGCATCTTGACTGCGAAACAAATCTCGCACCTCATATTCTTATGATGAAGCTAAACGATGAATTGCCTTCCGATATAAATATTCTGGACATATCAAAAGCAGCACAATCATTTCATGCAAGGCACTCTGCCTTATCAAGGCAATATCTCTACAGGATCTCACGAAGGAGAACTGCATTCGAGAAAAAATATGTCTGGTGGATAAAGGATGAACTGGATTCGAAGCTTATGGGAAATTGTGCAGGACTATTTATTGGCATGAAGGATTTTTCATCATTCTCTGAACCGGATAAAGAAGACAAATCAACAATTGTAAATGTAGAGTCTGCTGAAATTTATGATGAAGATGATCTGATAATATTCAGAATTCGAGCGTCCCATTTTCTTTGGAAAATGGTCAGAAGATTGACCGGAGTTTTGACTGAAGCAGGGAGAGGACTTTTATCATCAGATGAGATAAGTTCATTCTTTGAAGAATATTCTGATAAACCCGCACGTCTTACCGCACCCCCATCAGGACTGTTCTTAGAAAAGGTAAATTACTAAAAAAAAGCCCGCATTATCTGCGGGCTCAAATGTATTAATTTATTGGTTCTTTACTGATTAATTGTTTGCAATCACTGATGCGCCGAGTGCCTGATCACCTGTTGCTCCCACGAAACCTCTTGCGTAAACTGTTATTATTTTTCCGTCAACCAGCGGAACCCCCGGAAGTGAGAGAACAACGGTTGATGTACCTGCCAATCTTACTTCAAGATTATATGTTCCTGCATCAATTGGCGTGAAAGCGGATGATTGCTTGAATGAATAGTTTGGAAACAATACCGGACCGCCCGTGACAGCTATATCAACAGCAGGAGCATTAGGTGACAAATGAACAAATCTTACATGTGTCTTGCCTGATGAAGGAGCTGTAAGATCATCATCAAGCCTGATGGCGCTAATCTTGTTCACAGAGTCAACCGCAAATATGGAGTAATTCTTTCCTTCATCAAATGGAAGTGTGGCATCTATCACAGTTGTTGTTGTTCCTGTTACATTTACTCTGATTCTGTTATTGCCCGAATTCAACTCTGTATATTGAAGCGAAGCTAAATATGGAACATTAGTTGCTACTACAGCATCATTGACCAAAATATCAACATTCGGTGCGTTTGGAGATGCATGTGTAACTGTTGTCTTGGGTTTAACTGCAGTTGGTGTTACAGGATCATCATCATCGCTGCAACCTGTAAGCGTAAAGGAAAAAACTGAGAATAATGCTATTAAAAGTACTGAAATTACTGGACCGGCAAAATGCGATTTTTTCATTCTTGTCTAAGTTTATTTTGTAAATACAGTATCCCAAACTGTATACAATTTTGAAAACGTTCCCTGCCAATGTTAAGAAATTGTAAACTAACTCTTGATTGATACACCTTGCTAACCGCATGATTTAATGATCCAAAGACCTTTAATGATTGTATTCATAAATCACTTCGTAATAATTATATTGAAACAATCATTCGGTTTCGTGAAAGACAAATACAATCCATGAGGAAAAGGATTCTTATTACCGGTGCAACAGGTATGATCGGGAAGCCGCTTACCCGCAAGCTCTGTAATGAAGGTGCCTATGTCAAAATACTGACCGGTAATGCCAAAGCAGCAAGAAGCATGTTTGAAAAGCATTTTTCACTTGAGGCTTTCAATTATGACAATTACGAATCCCCTGACCTGCTGTCAAAGTTGCTTTCTGATGTGGATGTTGTAATAAACCTTGCCGGTGCAAATGTTGGCGCAAAGAGATGGAGTACTGAGTACAAGGATGAGATCTATAACAGCCGCATCAATCTCACAAGACGGCTTGTCCATGCAATTAAACACTCGGATAGTCCGCCTTCATGTCTGATAAGTGCATCAGGCGTTGGTTACTATGGCGACAAGGGTGATGAGATACTTACCGAAGATTCATCAACAGGGAATGACTTCCTCGCTCACGTTTGCAGGGACTGGGAACGCGAGGCAATGTATGCGAAGGACTCCGGAGCAAGAGTTGTAATTGTAAGAACAGGTATCGTCCTTGATAAATCAGAGGGAGCCTTGCCAAAATTGCTGATCCCTTTCAGATTCTTATTCGGTTCTTATCAGGGCAGCGGAAATCAATGGTTCTCCTGGATTCATTTACATGACTTGGTCAATCTCTATGTTTATGCAATTGATAGCGAAGCAATGAAAGGTCCTGTGAATGCTACGGCGCCTGATCCGGTAAGGAACAAAGACCTGATCAAAGAAGCTGCAAAGATCCTGCATCGCAAACTGATTATTCCTGCTCCGGCTTTTGCACTGCGGATTGCACTTGGGGAATTCGCCGATAGTCTTCTGACGGGGCAAAGAGCCATTCCGGAAAAGGCAATGGACGAAGGCTTCGAGTTTATTTATCCTGATATTCAAAAAGCTCTGGCAGACCTCTTGCCTAAATAGATTTGTCTTATTCAAAGGAAATATTGCTGAACAACTTTCGCCGTTTGTTCAGAGAGCTAACCGGAGAAGACTTCTCAACAATTGTTACACTAAAGGCAGATTCCTCGGAAAGAAAGATCTACCGGCTTGCACATGAAAACATTTCTTACGTTGCCGTTCACAATGATCATATAGAGGAGAATGTTGCGTATGTAAGCTTTTCGGAATCATTTCATAACGCAGGACTTCCCGTTCCAAAGATACTTGCCGTTTCTGATGATTCAGACTATTACCTTGTTGAAGACCTTGGAGATGATACGCTCTTCAAGATCACAAAGAGTCTGAATGAAGAATCTTTGGCCGGGTTTCATACTGATGCGCTCAATGATCTTGTTATGTTTCAGACTATCGGAAAGACCGCAATTGATTTCAGCAACTGCTACCCTTCCATAACCTTTGACAGGAGCATCATTTCAAACGACATTGAAAAATTCCGTGAATACTTTCTTCCAAAGATCAAGTATCTCAAAATGAGTGATCTTGCATCGAACAGAATTACGGACATCCTGGTTGAGATTGCTGACCGGAATAATCGTGGTTTCTTCATGTACAGGGACTTTCAGCCAAGGAACATAATGGTGAGAGATAATGAATTGTATTACATTGATTTTCAGTCAGGGATGAAGGGCGCGTCGCAATATGACCTTGCTTCATTTCTTTATTCCGGAAGCATCAGTCTTGAAGAAGAACAAAGGAAAATTCTGGCGAAAAGTTATTGTCATGCCTTTTCGTATCAGACAGGAATATCTGAAGATGAGTTCATGGAGGATTTTGGTGAGTTTGTATTCTTGAGACTGTTACAAGTACTTGGAAGTTATTCTTATGTTCATCATAAGAAACAGAAAGATGACACACTTAAGAAGATCCCAAAAGCACTCAACAATCTATCATTGGCATTGGGAAGAATCAGAAATTCACACCTCAAGGATTTCGCGGCAGATGTTATTGAATCCGGGACAAAGTACTATTCATAACGCAATGCATCTATCGGGTCAAGCTTAGCAGCTTTGTATGCAGGATAAACCCCAAAAACGATTCCAACAACAGAACAAACAACTAGTCCAATCACTACCCAGTCATACGGAATAACAACCGGACTCTGAAGATACATTCCGAGCAGATTTCCTGTTACTACACCAAGTATGATTCCGATTATTCCGCCAAGCTGACAGAGAATTATTGCCTCAATAAGAAACTGTGTAAGGATATTTCCCTTCTTTGCTCCTATTGCTTTGCGAATGCCAATCTCCTTGGTTCGTTCCGTCACAGATACGAGCATGATATTCATGATGCCTATTCCCGCTGCAAGCATTGCAATGAATGAAATGAATCCTGTACCGTATTTGAAATACTTTGTAAAACTGTTGACCTGACCGATCAAAGAGTCATTCGAATAGATCTCAAAACTGTCCGGTTCTCCGGGCTTATCTTTCCTAATTGATCTTAATACACTTACAATATTCTCAACCGACTCATTGAAAGTCTCTTTGCTTGGCGCCTGTATCGCAATGTTCATTGACCTGTTGTTTCTGCCGTAGATCTGCTGCATGGTTGTTATTGGCAGCAATGCAAAATTATCATTGCTCTGTCCGAATCCTTCTCCCTTTTTCTCAAACACTCCGATGACCTTAAACTCATTGTTGTCAATTATTATGTCCTGCCCGATCGGATTAATGCTCGGAAAAAGCTTATCAACAACGTCCATGCCGATCACAGCAACCTTGCTGCTGCTGTTTATGTCTGCGCTTGTTATGAATCTCCCAAACTGAACTACTCTGTTGTTGCATTCAAGATATTCAGGAACAACACCTCCAACGTAGTTATTTGGATTTGTAGTAAACTGACTGTTCTTGAATGTCTTCTGATATACATAGTCTTCCAAAGAAATATTCTTATATACCGTTGCCTTTTCCATCAGTCTCAGTCCCTGCTCATAGGTTATATCCTGCCTGTTCCTGTACTTGCTTCTTGAACCGGGACCGCCGACATTGATTGCTGGGAATTTTTGTACCTGAAATGTATTGCTTCCAAGTTCACTCAATCCGCCTTCAATTCCTGCCTGCAGAGCATTGAGAAGAGTCATTATTGCAATGATGGAGAATACTCCTATCACGATTCCGGAAAGCGTAAGAGCAGCCCTTAGCTTGTTGGCTTTGAGTGTATTGAGCGCTATTGAAAGTAATTCAGTGATTGGCATCATTCATATCTTAATGATTCAACCGGGTCCATCTTTGATGCGCTGTAGGCCGGGAAAAAGCCCGCAAGCACCCCAAACAGAAGCGATACAAAAATTCCGAGCATTATTACCCATAAAGGCATTGCGGTCGGAAGTGCATAAGCATCAATAACCAAACTTATGGGAAATGCGATCATGATCCCAATCACACCTCCGAGAAGACATATTGCAATTGATTCAATCAGGAATTGATACAGTATTGTGGACCTTTTTGCACCAATGGCTTTTCTGATTCCAATTTCTTTGGTACGCTCCTTCACTGATACAAACATTATGTTTGCTATGCCAACTGAACCGACAATAAGTGAAAGAGAAGTAATGAGAGTTCCGATGATCTTGATTAATGAGGTCAGACTTTCGTAAGTTGTTTTGAATGCTTCCTGCTGATTGAGTCCAAAATCATCACGCTCACCGTAGTCAACTTTTCTAGCCTTTCTCATTATAGACCTTACCTCTTCCTTCGTTTCCTCCATGTTATTTATGTCTGCTGCTTTGATGTTGATGGATAGACTTCTCTTACCTCCGAAAAGATTGTAAAATCTTTCTATCGGTATCAATACTCTGTTATCCAGACTGAACAGGCCCAGAAGACTGCCCTGTTTCTCAACAACACCGATAACTCTGAATGAGTATGAACCAATCTTAATGGATTTTCCAATTGGATCAACATTATCAAAGAAAGCATTTCTGATATCTGTGCCGATAACGCAGACCGGATAAGCACCGTCAGATTCACTCTTTGTGAAAAATCTTCCGTCTTCCATATTTGCACCGAAAGTCTCCTGATATTCATCGGTTGTTCCGACAACAAACACATTCTCAAGTACAAGATCTCTGTACTTGAGAGTCTTCGAAGTTCCAACGGAAGGACACATTACAGTTGCAGTCTGAGCATTATCTTTCAGATACTCATACTGCGTCAAAGTTATGTCTTTCCGGTTCCTGTAAAATTCGAAATCTTCTTTTCCAAACCATTCAAATTTCTGAACATACAATACGTCCGCTCCTACAGCCGAGATGCTCTTTTCAAAAGCCCTGTTAATTCCTTCTATGGCTGTCTGCATCAGGGTTACGGATGTAACGCCTATCACAATGCCGAGAGTGGCCAGAAACGACCTCATCTTGTTGGCCGTGATCGCTTTGTATGCGATAGCCAGATTTTCCTTTATCTCAATCCAGAAATTCAAATTCTTTTCCTTTATGCCCTTTCTAATTCTTTTCCTCTTTTGCTGAGGTAATCGTCTTCTATGTCTCCGTCTCTTATCTTCACGATTCTTCTGGCATGCTGAGCAATATCTTCTTCATGCGTTACAATGATGATAGTATTTCCATGAATGTTCAGAGTTTCAAGCAACTCCATGATCTCCTGTCCTGTCTTGGAATCCAGATTTCCGGTCGGCTCATCGGCAAGTATGATGGAAGGATCATTTACAAGCGCTCTTGCTATTGCAACTCTCTGCCTCTGTCCTCCGGAGAGTTCATTCGGCTTATGCTTCATTCTGTCCTGCAATCCGACATCAACCAATGCCTGCTCTGCTCTTTCAAGCCTGTCTGATTTTGACATCCCCTTGTAAACTAACGGAAGTTCCACATTGTGAAGTGCATTACTTCTTGGAAGCAGGTTGAAGGTCTGAAACACAAATCCGATTTCCTTATTTCTAATCTCTGCCAGCTCATCATCATCCATTTCACTTACATTCTTCCCGTTGAGGAAATACTCACCGGAAGTCGGTGTATCGAGGCATCCAAGAATATTCATTAGTGTTGATTTGCCGGAACCTGAGGGACCCATTATTGCAACATACTCATTCTTGGCAATATTGACGCTCACACCTTTGAGAGCGTACAATTCTTCCGAACCCATAACATAAAGCTTGGTTACGTTACGTACTTCTATCAGATTCGATACACCATTTCCAAAACTGCCGTCATTGCTATTCGTCATCTTCATCTTTCTTGAATTTCTTCTTCGGCTCGTTGTCTACTTTCACCTTTGATCCGTTCTCAAGCTCTTTTGTGATCGCCTTGAAACTGCCTTTGACAACCTCCTGTCCTTCATTTACTCCTTCAAGAACTTCTATGTAAGAATCATCACTTATGCCCGTTTTCACTTCATTGGTCTTTGCAGCATTGTTATCAACAAGGAATATTATCTCTTTCGGTTTAACTTTCTTGCTTTGCTTCTTTTCTGACTCTCTTGACAGATTTTCTATTTCAGATTCTTTTGCAATATCGTCAGTTTTGTTTTCATCTTCCCTTGTTGTAACTGATTGGATCGGAACGGCCAATACATTGTCTCTCTGATCAACAACAATGTCAACAGTGCAGCTCATACCGGGTCTCAGATCAAACGCATTGTCAATGATCCTTATCTTAACAATAAAATTAACTACTTCTTCCTGAGTGCCTGTGCCTTTTGATGTTGCTGTATTTGCAATCTCATAAACATAGCCTGTGAATATCTTATCGGGAAACGCATCTATCTCGATTCTTGCCGTATCACCGAGATTCACCAATGTAACATCAGTTTCGCCAACTTCAACCTGACATTCCATCTTGGAAAGATCCGAAATGGTCATTATTACAGATCCCTGATTCGACATTGTACCAAGTACTTTCTCACCAAGCTCATTGTTAAGCTGAGTTACCGTTCCATCCATTGGTGAATAGATGGTCGTCTTGGAGATATCATATCTGATCTTCGACAAACCCGTCCTCTGCTGATTGATCTGCGCCTCATTTGCATTCATCTGAGCCATTACCTGATTGACGCTGTTCAAAGCATTGTCAAGTTCGCTCTGTGTTGCAAGTCCCTTTGAGTGCAGCTCTTTGATTCTGTTCAGCTCAAGCTGATTCCTTTCAAGTGCAACCTTATTTATTTCAAGATTACTTTCAGCAACTCTGATCGAGGCATTCTGTTCCTGCAATATGGGAGCGTACGCATCCTGCTTGATCTTCACAACAAGATCATTCTTTCGTACTTCGTCTCCTTCCTTGAATGGCAGCGAAGTAATTTCTCCGCTGATTTCAGCGCTTATGTTGACCTGTGTTTCCGACTGAATTTTGCCGGTTGCCGTTACGATCTGTGTTATGTTCTTTCTCCCGATCTTTTCTGTCTGAACAGTCACAAGCTTCTCCTTATTGCCGGAGAATATTGCAGCCAGAACTATTCCGACCAAAACAATTCCGCCGATTATCCATAAGAGCTTTCTGCTTTTCTTTTTCTTTTTCTTAGGAACGGAATTTTTTTCCTTTGCTGGTATTGTGTTTTCGGTCATTGTCATTTTGAATGTAAAATTATCAATGTCATTTAGTAGGAAAGATCGCCAGTGTAATATTGAAGCTGTCTTTCAGCCAATAGAAAATCATAGTATGCATTTATCAGATCTACTTTGAGCAGATTGAGTTTGGTAGAAGCAGTCTGCACATCAAGAAGTATTCCGAGTCCAACCCTATAATTCTCTTCAGAAAGCAACTTGTCTTGTTCAGAAGATTTTATGTTCCTCATCAGTATTTCAATTTGCTTGTATTGTGTTTCAAGATCGAAATATGCCTTTCGGATCTCGCTCTTTATTTGGATCTCAAGCAGTCTGAGATTTTCCTGCTTCTGCTTAATCGCAATTTCAGAAGACTGTGCCTTGTTACTCAGGCTGAACCCCTGGAAAATAGGATAGTTCATAGACAAGCCAAAGTTGAAGGATCTTGAACCGGTCAGTTCATTTATGTTTGCAGCGTTCAGGCTGTAATTTGCAAAACCAATGATTGAAGGCCAGTAAACAGATTTGTTGTCAATTTCATACGCCATCTTGCTCGTGTTGATCTGCTGCATTCCTGCTTTGTAATCGTAACGCTTCTGCACTGCCTGATTGTAAAGAAGATCAGTGTTGGAATATTTTTCCAGTATCAGGTTTATCTCAGCTTCTGTGAGCTCACTTTTTATGGATTCATCTTCAACTGCCACATCCCTATCCACTGATACGTTCATGGTTCTGAGCAGTTCAACCTTGCTCTTGTTCAGTTCATTCTTTGACCTTTCAACTGCCAGTTCATTCTGAGCCACCTGAACATCCTGCCTGTAAACATCTGCTATAGTTCTCTTTCCAACATTCAAGAACTCATTTATCTTCTCCAGCTGATCACGGGAATCTTTAAGATTCTCTTCGTTGGCAGCAACTATCTTCTCCTTCTTAAGCACATCAAAGTAAGCCGTATTGACCCTGAAAGCTATATCATACATTTCCTTGTCGAGATCAATTCTGATGGATTGCTCATTTTCTTTTTGCAGATCAACCTTGGAATAGTTATTGAAGCCGTCGAAGATAGTAACCTGCGTACTCAGCCCAAGTCGAAAACTGTTGATCCAGGAATCCTGTTCAGGAATTATGATTGGTGCTCCGTTCTCAAATCTCACAGTTCCGTCGGAGTAAGTATTGTTCCTTGACCAGCTTGCATTAAGACTGAGATCAGGATACAGCTGCCCTCTGGTTGTGCCCGTGGTCAGTTCCTGTATTTGAAGGCTCTTTCGGAGATTTGAAACATTTGCATTGTTCTCCATTGCGATGTTAACTGCCTCGCTTAGTTTGAGCTTGTCTTGTGAAATAGCAATCTCAGGAATAATTAAAGCGAGTGCCGTGAAAAGGATTAGTAACTTTGTCAAAGGAATTAGAGTAAAATTCATGTAAATTAACGAGATTTAAAATAATAAGTTTCATAGTGAAGTAATACACCAAAAGCCAAATTCATTCCAATGGAATCTTTCATCATTGTTGCACATCTAATCTTCGAGTCCATTTCATCATCATGGAACTGTCTACTGGATTTGACATAATATTTGATCAAAAGGTTTCAACAATTCCTTTACAATCCATTACAATCCTTTAGAAATAATATTTCAGTCAAGCAATGCTATATGGCCAAGTCCGTGCTGTGTATGTGAAATTATGGACTAAAAACATTCTCACCTCTGACATTTCAACGGATGTGATTGAATTTGCAGAACTCATGGCTGACAATTCCTAAAAAAAAATAGGAAAAGATTCTACATTTAAAAAATCATTAGTTAAATATATCTTATTTACAGTTAAAACCAACTGATGATATATATAACAAGACGAGAGCATTTTTCATCTTCACATACATTGAATAATCCTGAGCTTTCTTCTGAAGAAAATCAGAAGATCTTCGG
>WBZM01004363.1_pt1 | contig 10305 bp, 16 predicted proteins | sample 5204271 | NCBI WGS metagenome assembly WBZM01 (sample SAMN12344346, study PRJNA552823) | activated sludge metagenome | biome: Activated sludge suspended growth; feature: Nitrification reactor; material: Wastewater; isolation source: activated sludge from nitrification reactor of wastewater... | reverse complement strand
GCCGTCGCCCTCTCTCAGCTCGGCGTGCAGGCTGGCGAGCTCGGCGTGCAGGGCTTCATATTCCTTGGTTTTGAGCTCCAGGTAGTCCCGGGTCAGGGCCAGGCGGTGCTGGATGCCTGCCGGGGTGAGCCGGTAGGCGCACTTTTTGCCCGTGCGTTCAGGATTCGTGGTGTCAACCGGCTGGAGGTGCCGATTGTCCACCAGGGTCTTGAGCAGCTTGTTGACCGTCCCGACGCTGACGCCCAGCTCCTCCGCCAGCTCGCGCTGCGTGCGGACCGGGTTCACCTCCAGCAGCCGCAAGACCCGAAAGTACGCGCTGGTGTTACGCTCGAAGCGCAGTGAGGTGCCTTGGGTGCTCATGCTACGGGTACTACTGATGCTCATGATGCCGCTTCTAACGCCCTCCCCCCGGCAGGCACGCTACCGCCCTGCCGTGTCATCTCAGGCATCAAACAAGGCCCAGGCCGCCTGAAAGTTTGGGGGGTGGCGGGTTCGGCCTTGTGAAGTCGGTAGTATTACGGGCTTTTCGCTGGATTAACAGACACAAATTCCGACAAAATCCGACGAATTCCGACATTTTTCGCCTGTTTTTTTCGATGGCCAGAGGGATAGCCATCGGCTTTGCCGATGGATGACCGGGCAGTTGATCACGGCACCGACGCCCATCGCGATGAACTCACGCTGGGCGCCGGTTTCGACCCAGAGGTTGTTGGGGTTAGGCCGCCACGATCCGGAACTCGATTGCCTTGGCAATCGGTCGCACGTGGCGATCCTCTCGCCGCATCTCCTGCAACACGCTGTCCACATCCGCGAGGAAGTCTGTCAGCAGTTGGTGGGCATCCTGGAATGCGTAAGGCACCCCTACATCCGAGCTGTGGCGGTGCTTGTGGTCATAAGCCAGGATGCGCCCGGCATTTACGCAAAAGTCCAGGTGGGCAACGCCGCGGATGAGGGTATCGTAGGGGGCAAGCACGCTACCGCCCTGCCGTGTCATCTCAGGCATCGAACAAGGCCCAGGCCGCCTGATCGTGTGGGGGGTGGCGGGTTCGGCCTTGCGAGGTCGGTATTGTCACGGGCTGTCCCCCGCTTGTGAAGACATAAATTCCGACCAGATCCGACGAATTCCGACATTTTCGCCTGTTTATTCCGATTGAAATCGCGCCAGTCATTGTTCCTACCAATCATGGCTGGCGGCGGGGCCTCTGTTTCCCCGCTCTCCCGCCCCCGCGTCGCGGGCGGTGCCCCGTTCGCCACCGAGGGTGACTTCCCCGCGGGGCTCCGCAGGCGCTGTGTGCTAAAGGCGCTTCTGCTATTCATGCGGCACGCAAGGGATAGGCGGCACAGGGTGGGCAGGCTGCATGGGGTGGACAGGGTCGCTGGGACTCAAGGCCCGCGCCAAATGATCTAGGCGCTCCAGATGCGCCAGCATCGTGTGCTCAGGCCGCGGCGGCGAGTGTTTCCAAAAATGCCTCTGGCTCAGACCACCGCTGAACTTCTGACAACGAATCCAACAGGCTGTAATCTTCTTTCGCCCAAACGTCGGCGCTGTCGTCGAACAGGCTAATAAAGCGCAGCGCTTCAGGACCGTAGGTGAGCTGGTTCAAATCATGCCACATGGCTAGCGTGTGCTCGGTCACGGCGCGCGCCGCCGAGCGATTGCCCGTGCTGAGTACCGACACCAGCGAGCCCTGATGGGGGAGGATGACATGAAAGTCTGGTGTCCAGCCACGCCCTGATCGGCCGGCCAACTTCGGCCGGCGGTCGAACCGGATGTCGCGCTCCACCAAGACATCCGCAACTTCGTCAGCAACGGATTCGACAGCCCGGGTCCTGAACGTGAACCAGAGATCGGACACTCTCAGGCACGCCTGCGCCACACGCAGCGTCACTGCCGCCAATGAAACACCCGGTCTGCAGCGGGCCAGGAGAATGCCTTTGAACTGCTCGATGCCATGTGTCAGGCAAATGTCCGCGATGAGGGCGTTGTGTTTCGGTGTCCGCCTGGGCGATAGGGTCTGCGAGCGCAGCCAGCGCAAGGTTTCGCCAAGATCAGAGACGATCAGGCGACCATCCTTCTCGGTAACAAACAGATCGATGTTGTCTCCATCCGGATAAAGGAAGGGCGTGCGGATTCTCCCGTGACGCTCGGTGATGACGCAGGTGAACAGCTCACCCAGCTCGCCCGCCAGGTTGTCACAATACTTTGTCATCGCTACCAAAACAGATCGTCGGTATGAGGCGGTGGCGGGAGCATGCGCCCGGTATGGACGAGTCCAGCTTCCGCGCAAAATTCTTTCCACACCGCGACCGGATCGCCGGCGGTCGCGGTGATATCCAGGGGCTCGTAGGCTTCTTTGTCGCGGAATTCTTCAGACCAACGATGCTTGTGGCAATCACCCATCTGGATGCACTGTGGATTGTGGTGTGCCTTACCGAGGTCCAGGCCATAGATACGGCCTACGGTCTTCAGGATGAGACTATAGCTCAGTGCCGGTATAAGTGGGTTGTAAGTTCCCTTGATGAACAGTGGCCAGCCCCCAGCCGATGAGATTTCAGCTCTAAACTCGACACAGTGGGAATGATCTTCATCCGTTATCCAGCGAATATCGCCAACGATCTCTTTGGTCTGATCGTTTAGGATGCTCGTGAGTTCCACGGTTGCCAGCATGACATCCTCAAGAGTCAGGGTCTTGCGTTCAAATTTAGTCGCGTAGAGTACGATCGTGCTGGCCCAGGGCGCGGAGACCCGCAGCGCTCATCGCGTTAAAGTCCTGCTGGGCGACGGCGTGCATGAGGGTGTCGGCTAGGATGAGGGCGACGGCGAGGATGAGGGCGACGGCTAGGGCCAGGGCGTCGAAGGGGCCGATGCTCTCGTCCTCTCCTGACGAAGGATCTTACCCCCTCCCCCTGGCGGGGCAAGTCAGTGCGAAGGCCCTCCTATCTCCCTCCCCCCTCGTGGGGGAGGGTTGGGGAGAGGGGGAGCCCGTGCGGCCGCCCTCCCCGCCGCCAAGCACGCTACCGCCCTGCCGTGTCATCTCAGGCATCAAACAAGGCCCAGGCTGCCTGGTCGTGTGGTGGGGTGGCGGGTTCGGCCTTGCGAGGTCGGTATTGTCATGGGCTTTCCCCCACTTGTGAAGACATAAATTCCGACAAGATCCGACAAGATCCGACATTTTTGCCTGTTTTTTTCTATCGTTTTTTAGCCTGCTATCGGCAGCGCCTATGACTGCTGGCCTATAATTCCCAATCCACTAACCCGCTCTGACGCTACCCGCGCTCCCTGTCCATGCCCCTGGCTACTCGCTCAGGGATTCACCCTACCCATGCCCACCCCACCGGCAACGCCCCGCCACCACCCCCGCCATGGCCCGCATCACCCACTTCAACCCGCCCGCGGACGTCGCCGCCCTGCTGGGGGACACGCTGAGCGTCAACAAGGCGAGCAAGTTCGCCTCGGCCTCGGCCTATCCCACCAACCACAAGCTCAAGCCGGTGCAGCCTAAGATGCGCTGGTCCAACCCCTACAACATGGGCCACGTTGCCGACTGGCTCATCCAGTTTGGCCCGGCAAGCTGGCGCGATGGCAGCCGGCCGTCCCTCCGCACCGAGATCCTCAACGGCATCGCCCGCCGCTCCTTCGCCGCCGAGTTCTGGACCGCCCCCGCGCCGGTCACCGACCGCATCGAGGTGGCCTACCCCACCGTAGACCGCACCGCCCATCCACCCCCGGACCCGGCCGATCCCCTGGACACCGCCAACACCGACTGTGATTACTCCCTCCGCTCCGCCTACTGGCCCTTCAGCCAGGCCAGTGCGGGCGGCTGGCCGCCCCTGCCGGGCTGGGCCGGCGCCATCGATGCCAACCGCTACTTCGTCGACACCTGGCACGCCCAACGCTCCCTGACCTACCCTTTCCCCAAGCACTCCGTGGGCGACGAGCGCGGCTTCGTCCTCATCCACCTCCAGGGCAGCATCAGCGCCAACGCCGAAGAGTCAGGCCTCAAGCTCTGGTTCACCCCCTCGGCCGCGGTCCACTTCTTCAGCTACCAGTCCTCCGCCGACGGCTTCAGCGAGTCAATCGCCGAGAACTGGGCCTTCCTCTACGATGGCAACCTCGCCATCCCCCCCACGAATCTTGGCTGGAGCCACACCCAGCCCGTGGATCTGGTCTTCCAGCTCGGGGCCAATCTCTCCAACGGCTGGAGCAAAACCACCGGCTGGCTCAACCTCAAGCTCAGCACCCGCGCCCCCTGCGGTATCTACCGCGCCAGCAACGCCTGGGCCGAGTGCCGGGTCAACCTGAACGTCCAGGTCTACCGCCCCAGCTTCCTCACCTGAGATCCGCCCGCCATGAGCCATCAGATCAACCTCGACACCCGCGGCGTCCTCACCGTCCAGGACCAGGCCGGCCAACCGGTCAAGATCGTCATCAAGCTCGCCGGCAAGGGCTTCGGCAACGGCCGCATCGTCGGTGACCGCCAGTACCAGGTCTGCCGCTACGTCGAAACCATCAACGACCGCAAGAGCCCGGCCCAGCTTGCCCGCCGCGAGCGCTTCAAGGCCGCCGTCGCCGCCTGGCGGGCCCTACCCGAAGCAGAACGCCAACGCCAGCACGCGGAGGCCAAGGCCGAGGGCCGCTCCGGCTGGAACCGCTTCATCGCCGAGTATCTGCGCCAGAACGCGTGAGAAACCGTTTCATCGCCAACTATCTGCGTCAGCATGCGTGAGGAACCGCCTTATCGCCAACTATCTGCGTCAGACCCCGTAAAGCCCCGCGCCACCCTTCTCGCCACCACCCGCCCATCATCGAGGATATCCACCACCGGCCAGGGCTCGACCTGGTCCGGGTCCGGGTCCTCGTCCCCCCCGTCCCACACCTCTTCCAGATAGCCATGCTGGGCCATCACATCGGCCCCCAGGATGTTGAATAGGGCCGCCACCGTGGCATGCCGCCCCCGCACGCACCGCCAAGCCTCCGGCGCCAGGCGCTCCCGCTCCAGCCCAAAGTACCAGCAGGCCCGCATCCCACCCTGAGGCTCAGAACTGATAAGGGCCATGCGTGAGCGGCTGGTAACCCGCAACGTGGTAGGTGATGCCGTACTGCCCCGGACCGACCGCCAACGCCCAGGAGCCATCGGCCGCCGTCTCGGTCCTGGCCCGTAACTGGCGACTGTTCCACCCCCACACCGAGACCGACACGCTCGGCACGCCCTCATGGCGCACCTGGCCCGCGATGGACCGGTACGCGCCTGCGTCGCAGGCCGGGGTCTGGTGCAATTCGCTCAGAATCAAGGCCCGTGCCGGCAAACCGCCCGGGCGCAGGTAGGGGTACAGCAGGCCGAGCGGCATCGCGTAGTAACCCCTCAGCACCACGCCAACCGGTCCCAGATCGCTCATGCGCTCACACCATCAGCAGCCAATCGTCTTCGTGCAGGGACACGGCATAGCGCCCATCGGCGCCACCGGTTTGCAACATCAGGAACTCCCGACCTTGATAAAGCCCGCGCCCCTGGAAACGAGTCAGATGCGTGCCAGGGTATTGATGCACCACGTTGAAGATGCCCGGGATGACGCCCCGAATCAGATTCGTGTAGCCGCTCACCTCGATGATGCGCATCCGGTCAAGCAATAAGCCGCCGGTGATGGGATCGGGAAAGGGCGGACCATTCGAGCCCGAGGTTGAGGTATTCCAGGGACTACAAGGCAAAACGCCACACGGAACCGCACTGCCAAGCTGGGCAAAGCCGTTGGCCAGGTAATGGCCCGTTGACGTACCGCCAGCGGTCATGCGATTGGCGAAATTGGTGTAGGAGGCCGATGAAGAACTGGCATGACGCCCCACGATCAGCGTCAGGCTCGGATCGTTCGGCATGAAACTGGGGCAATCGCCAAAAAAGAAGCTGTCGCAACTGGTGCCCACGCCACCATGGGTGGGATAGGCAAAGCCATACCACAGCAACAAGACCCGATCGGTCGCCAGCAGCAGCCAGGCCCGGGCATCGAGCGAATAGGCATTGGACCGATACAGGTACAAGCCATTGGCAAGCTGAGCGGCGGCGGGAAAGGGCTCGACTCCCAGGTCGACGCTGGTCATCTCACGATAACCCAACACCTGCGCGGCGTAATTGGCCGTGTCCACCACCCGCAGGTAGAAGCGATTGCCCGCGGGCGGCCGGTACACCGCCTTGTTGACATCGCTAAAGGGCTTGGCCCAGCCCACCGGGGGCTTGTCGCCATAGCCGTTCACCAGGCAGGCATCGAGGACGTTGATCAGGGACCCTGGATAGCCATTGAGGACCGGGGCGCCCACATCGTCGGAGCGGTAGATCGTGAGCATGTCAGTCTGTCAGGGCAAAGAGTAGGGGGCTGGCAACGGGGGGCGGCGAGTAACCCGCCTTGAGGGTGATGGTCTCGCTCAAGGGCGGCACCTGATAGCCGGTGGAGCAGGCCGCGCCGCCGAGCAGCACGCAGGACAGGAAGCAATTCCAGGCCGTCAGCCCCGCATCGAGCTCCCGGGCGACATCCTGCCAATAGGCCCGCTGTTGCGGGTTCAGGGTTCGCCACCGCGCCCGGGCCTCGGCAAACTTGGCCCGGACCTGGGCCTGCGACGCCGAGGGCGCCTGGCGCCGCACGCTCCCGGGTTCACCCCCCCGGTACATCAGCACATGACCGCGCATGTGCCGCAGGCGGGTATCCCCCGCGATCGTCCCGCTGGCGTCCAGGCTCATCAGCGGCCCCTTGACCTTGGCCATGGCCGCCTACGCCCCCGCTTCCAGCAACAGCATGGCTCCACCATCTTCCAGCGGAGGCAGGATGGCCGTTGCGCACGGCAAGCGGATCCAGCGGGCATCCCAACTGACCGGCGGCCCCTTGACCTTGGCCATGACGGGCTAGCCTGCGCCTTCGAGCAGCAGCACCCCGGAGCCGTCCTCCAACAACAACAGGGTCGCCGTCTCGATCAGCAGGGCCGCGTTCACCTCCTCCCCGGGCTGGGCCATCCAGGCCGCCAGGTAGAGGTTCCAGCCGCTTTGCGGGCGCCGCCCGGTCTTGGCCCGGGCCTGCCATTCGGCCCGCTCCGCCGGGCTCTGGGCGCGCCAGGCCGCATTCGCCGCCCGATACCGCGCCCGCTGGGCCAGTTGTGCCTCACTCGGCTTCAGCCCCTTGGTACGCGACCCCGGCGCCGTGACCGGCAGCACATGCACCCCGCCGGCATGATGGCGGAAACAGAGCGCGCCGCCGACCTGGCCGGCGGCATCAACCGAGAGCAGCGGGCCGCGGACCTTGGCCATACGCCATACCCCCTGGGTTCAGGCTGCGGTCGAGCAGGCTTTCGTCCCGCGCCAACCGCAGTTCCATTTCGTGTACCCGGTCCTTCAGGGAGAGGATCTCGGTGATCAACTGCCGGTTCTCCCCGGTGAGCTTGTCCATCACCTCGTCCTTGCAGTCCAGCTTGTCCTTCAGCCGGGCAATCAGCGCCTCGCCTTCATCGAGCTGCACCTTGAGCCGCTGCATCTGCTGCTCCTTGCCCTCCAGCTCCAGAATGCGCGCCCGCAGGCTCAGGCTCTCCGCCTGAAGCACCGCGCGCTCCTCATTCAGCCGATGGATCTGGTCCCCATGATCGCGAATCTGCTGGCGCAGGGTCTCATAGACCTCGGCCGTCGCCGCGTCCCGGCTGTTGGCCAGGTGATCGACGTGGTACTTGCGCAGGTAGAGCATGACCGGCGCCGCCCCCACCAGGAGGGCGGCAACGACCAGCCCAAACCACTTGGCGCCCATCAGGAACGGGTCCCCGCCGTCGGGGATGGCCTCGATGGCCTTAGGCAGGGCTTCAGTCATGACATCCCCCCGTCGTTATCCAGGTATATTCCAAGTTTTCGATCAGATCCCTCACGCCCCAGAAGGGCTTCGGCCGCACCAGCCGCTGATGCGCTTACCCCCTCCCCCCTGGTGGGGGAGGGTTGGGGAGAGGGGGTCCGCATGGCTACGTCAGGGACAACCATGGCACCGCAGATAGTGCCGCTGGCCACGGACCGCCATTCCATCCGGGCGCCCCTCAATCGTTGTCCGGCACGTCGAAGGCCCGGCGGATCTGCTGGCAAATGCCGAGCACCACGATGTCATCCACCGTGTTCTCCGTCTTGCCTACCGCCTCCTCGATGGTATCGAGCAGGCCATCCAGGCCCTTCTTGAGGATCTCAGGCGACATCATCACCACCAGGGCGCTGACCAGTTGCTGGATCAGAATAGTTTGCAGGTTCATGGTTATTTCCTACCCGTCGTTAAACGCCGGTCACCCGGCCCAAAATCAAATCGTTCTGTACCGGCGCCGCGCCGTCATCCAGGCAGACGACAACATGCTCCGCCTGATCATCGGTGACATGGCACGCGATCTGGTACGCCCCGCTGGTGGCATCGCTGTAAGCCGAGTTGCTATAACTCAGCCGCCCCCGGTGATAGAGCCCCAGCCGCCGTCGCGCCGGGGCGCCCTGGGCATCCCGCACCGTGCCCGCAACATAACCGCCCGCGAGGGCCACCGCCCCCGTGACCACCCGTCCCACCGTACCCAGATCAGCCATGGTCGACCCCCTAGGGAATTTCCAAGGCGATGCGCGCGCGCGAGCTCGCCGCCGCAACATCGAGCAGCATCAGCCGCTTGCCCGCCAGCGGGCCATTGACACCGGTCAACACATCGCCGGGACTGCCAGGCAAGTTATGCCCCGGCGCCCAGATCCACGGGAGTACCCCGCGTGAAACAAACCCGGAAACATCGAATACCTCGATGGGTGACAGCAGCAAGCCACCCGTCACCGGATCAGGAAAGGCCGGAGCACTCGTCACCGCCCCGATATAGGCCGTGCTCTGATACGGGATATGCGTCCCCTTCATGACCGCCACCGAACCTACCGCCCCGGCAAAATTGCGCGCCATGTATTCGGCATTCGACGCATTATTCTGGGCATAACCCAGATAGGTACTGTTCAAATTCGAGATGCCACCCGAGATCAGGGTATTGAAGACATCCCCGGCATTGGGGGACTCCAGATCGCCGAAGAACAGGGTCGGCTGGTGCATAGTCGTACCCAGACCCTGCGCCAACGTACCATTGGCATTTGCCCATAAAAAAAACCGCCGGGCATCGGCCGCCACCAGCCAAGCATGACCACTTGCATCACTGGAGCTACTCCGCCCGGCAACCAAATCACTCCGCTGCGCCACGGTCGGGAAAGGATTAGTCCCGGCATCAATCGCCGTCATGGACTCATAGCCACGCACCTTGTCATGCCACAGTGGGCTAGCGTCGAGATGCAGGTAGAAGCCATGGCTCCCCGCCCCCTGACGAAAGGCCGCCTGATTGGCCGCCGTGAAGGGCTTGCTCCACCCCGCGGGCGCCTTGGCGCCATAGCCAGTCACCAGACAAGCATCCAGGACGTTGATCAACGTGTTGGCATTGGACAGCCCATTCAGCGGCGCCGGGGCACCCGGATCATCCCAACGGTAAAGGGTGTAAGGCATGTTGGACCCTCTAGGTCAAAACCCATTGATTGCCATCAAAGTATTTCAGCGGCGCCGTCTGCCACTCCGTCCCGGACCAGCGCTTGAGTACGCCATCCACCCAGCCACCCGCGGTATGCGCCTTGAAGTGACTCCCCGCGGGGGGCGGCACGGCGGCCGTGAAAGCGAAATCCGCGGCTGTGCCCAGAGGTGGCGTGTAAGCACCCCCAAAGCGGAAATCGGCCTCAGCGCCCGCGGGTGGGGTATAGCTCATGACGCACCGCTAACGGCGAATGACCCGCGGCGGTGGCAAGCGCCCGCCGTTGACCCGACCAGAGAACCATCCTGGAACACCGTCCCACCCGCCGGGCCACTCATCGGCACCAGCAAGACGACATTGGCGGCATGAATGTCGCTCATCTCAGGAGATATCGAGCCAGAGGTCATTCAGAACGGGATTCGCCGGAGCGGTGGCCGAAACCGTGATCACGGACACCACCTCCCAGGCGGCGCCACCCGACCCGTTCGCCATCAGCACGCGACCGGCCACGGCAGCGCCAGAACCCAGGCTGGCCGCATCCCCGCCGTGGTTATGATCCCCGGCCGCGATGGTCCCGGATTCGGTGCCGATGTCCGTCGCCTTGAGGATGCTCTCATCAGCCGGCTCATAGACCCCCGCATGGGCATGATCCTCGGCCGCCGCGGGGAAGCCCCCCGGGGTCGCCCCGTCATGGACCACCACCACCTGCTTGCTGGTATCGACGGTGATCTCCCCCGCCAGCCCGGTGAAGGCCGCATGGTCCGCGGTCGTGC
>WBZM01004362.1_pt1 | contig 10306 bp, 8 predicted proteins | sample 5204271 | NCBI WGS metagenome assembly WBZM01 (sample SAMN12344346, study PRJNA552823) | activated sludge metagenome | biome: Activated sludge suspended growth; feature: Nitrification reactor; material: Wastewater; isolation source: activated sludge from nitrification reactor of wastewater treatment... | reverse complement strand
GAACGGACCTGACCAGGGCGGCCCCGGCGGGCCGATGAGGGGATCCCGCGACGCCCCGGCCGGGGGCGGTCGGGTATCATTCCCGGCCAGTTCCCGGAGACCGACTTGACCCCCAAGAACATCCCCGCCCGCGAGCGGCTGATCTTCGCCATGGACGTCGCCGACCCGGCCGAGGCGCGCCGCGTGGCCGAGCAGCTCGGCGACACCGTGCACTTCTACAAGCTGGGCCTCGAGCTGATGATGTCGGGCGGCTATTTCGACCTGCTCGACTGGATGGTCGCCCGCGACAAGAAGGTCTTCGTCGACCTGAAGTTCTTCGACGTGCCCGCCACGGTGTCGGCGGCCGTGAAGCAGCTGCGCAACCGCGGCGTCACCCTGACCACGATCCACGGCAACCAGTCGATCATGGAGGCCGCGGCGAAGGTGAAGGGCGACGTGAAGGTGCTCGCCGTGACCGTGCTCACCAGCCTCGACCGGGGCGACCTCGACGACCTCGGCTTCGCCTGCGACGTCGACAAGCTGGTGCTCTCTCGCGCGCGCCGAGCGCTCGAGGCCGGCTGCGACGGCGTGGTGTCCTCGGGCCTCGAGGCGCCGAAGCTGCGCGAGTTCATCGACCACCGCCTGCTGGTCGTGTGCCCGGGCATCCGCCCGGTCGAGAACCGGCCCGTGGACGACCAGAAGCGCACGGTGGACGTGGCGCAGGCGTTCGCCAACGGCGCCGACTACATCGTCGTGGGCCGCCCGATCCGCGACGCCGCCGATCCCCGCGCGGCCGCGGCCGCCATCCAGGCAACGATTGCCCATGCCTTCGCCGGAGGCCCGAAGTGAGCGCCCCATTGCAGAACGACCTCTTCCTCCGCGCACTGCTGCGCCAGCCGACGCCGCGCACGCCGCTGTGGATGATGCGCCAGGCCGGGCGCTACCTGCCGGAGTACCGCGCCACGCGCGCGAAGGCCGGCAGCTTCCTCAAGCTGTGCATGAATCCCGAGCTGGCCTGCGAGGTGACGCTGCAGCCGCTCGACCGCTACCGCCTCGACGCGGCGATCCTGTTCTCCGACATCCTCACCGTGCCGCACGCGATGAAGCTCGGCCTCGAGTTCGAGGCGGGCGAGGGACCGAAGATCGCGCGGCCGGTGCGCTCGACGACCGACATCGACCAGCTGCCGATCCCGGATCCCGAGACCGACCTGCGCTACGTGATGGACGCCGTGCGCACCATCCGCCGCGAGCTGAAGGGCCGCGTGCCGCTGATCGGCTTCGCGGGCAGCCCCTGGACGGTGGGCACCTACGTGGTCGAGGGCGGCGGCAGCCGCAATTTCGAGCACATCAAGGGCATGCTGTACGGCGCGCCGGGCGAACTGCACCGGCTGCTCGACAAGATCGCCCGGGCCACGACGCTCTATCTCAACGCTCAGATCGCGGCGGGCGCGCAGGCCGCCATGGTGTTCGACACCTGGGGCGGCGCGCTCACGCCGTCGGACTACCGCGAGTTCTCGCTGCGCTACATGCAGCAGGTCGTCGACGGCCTCACGCGCGAGGCCGACGGCCGCAAGGTGCCGGTGATCCTGTTCACCAAGGGCGGCGGGCAGTGGCTGGCCGACATGGCCGCGACGGGCTGCGACGCGCTCGGCGTCGACTGGACCACGGACCTCGCCGATGCGCGGCGCGCCGTCGGGGACAAGGTGGCGCTGCAGGGCAATCTCGACCCGAGCGTCCTCTATGCGCCGCCGGCGAAGATCCGCGAGCAGGTGGCGCGGGTGCTCGCGAGCTACGGCAGGGGCCACGGCCACGTGTTCAATCTCGGCCACGGCATCCATCCCGAGGTGCCGCCGGAGCACGCGCTGGCGATGGTCGAAGCCGTGCACGAACTGTCGCCGCAATATCACGTCTGAACGGAAGGACTCACCATGGACATCGGCAAGATCAGCATCGGCGAGGACCCGCCGCGCGACGTCAACGCGCTGATCGAGATTCCCCAGGGCGGCGTGCCGGTGAAGTACGAGCTCGACAAGGAATCGGGCGCGCTGCGCGTGGACCGGTTTCTCAACACGGCGATGTTCTATCCCGGCAACTACGGGTTCATCCCCCACACGCTGTCGGGCGACGGCGATCCGGTCGACGTGATCGTGGTGGTGCCGAGCCCGGTCGTGGCCGGCGCGATCGTGCGCGTGCGGCCGGTGGGCGCGCTGATGATGAAGGACGAGGCGGGCGACGACGAGAAGGTCATCGCCGTGCCGGTGGACAAGCTGCATCCGTTCTACTCGGGCGTGAAGTCCTACAAGGACCTGCCGGTCACGCTCACGGACCAGATCGCGCACTTCTTCCAGCACTACAAGGACCTGGAGAAGGGCAAGTGGGTGACGATCGTGAGCTGGGTCGGGCCGGAGCGCGCCGAGAAGATGATCCTCGACGGGATCAACCGCGCCGCTGCCGCCGGTGACGACGTCGCCGCGCACTTCGTGGCCGGCCGCTCCCTCGGCGGCAAAAAGAAAAAATAGGGGACACTCACTATTTTTCCACCGCCCCCGGGACGGACGGGCGGCGGATTTCCGGGCGTCGCCGACAGATTCGCGGCGGGCACCGGTCCGGCGTCCTGCACGAACATGCGGGCATGCCCAGGTCCCGACGCTCCGTTCTTGCCGGCGTCTGCTATCACGTCATCAGCCGCGGCAACAATCGCATGCGCGTCTTCAACGACCCGCAGGACTACTCCACATTCTTCGACCTCCTGGTCCAGGCGAGCCGGCGTGTCGACGCCGATCTCTTCGCCGCGTGCCTGATGCCGAATCACTTCCACGTCGTGCTCCGCGGTCCAGGATGCGCGAGTCTCGGGCGCTGGGCGCACTGGCTGCTCACGACGCACACGCACCGGCACCACCAGCGCTACGGCTCGGTGGGGAGGATCTGGCAAGGTCGCTACAAGGCATTCCCGATCGAAATGAATGAACACCTGCTGACCGTCATGCGTTACGTCGAGCGCAATGCCTTGCGCGCGAGTCTGGTGGAGCGCGCCCAGGACTGGGAGTGGAGCAGTCTGGCGTGGCGGTTCGGGGGGCTGACGTCGGAAGTCCTGGCCGAGAGTCCGGTGCCGCTGCCGGACCATTGGCTCGAGTTCGTCAATCGGCCGCAGACGGAGTCGGAGCTCGAGGCCTTGCGACAGTCGGTGAATCAGCAGAAGCCGTTCGGATCGGAGTCCTGGGCGAGCGGGACGGACCGAGGCATCGTGGTCGATCGCCAGCAAGCGCGGCGCGGGCGTCCGCGCAAGGTCGACGCCGCTCGCGACCGGGCCGACGAGCGAGGGTTCCCGTCGGCCGAAAAATAGTGAGTGTCCCCTATTTCTTCAGTTCGTCCTTGAGGGAGCGGCGGAGGATCTTGCCGACGTTGGTCTTCGGCAGTTCGGGCCGGAAGTACACCCGCTTCGGCACCTTGTAGCCGGTCAGCGACTTGCGGCAGAACTCGATCAGGTCCGCTTCGGTCAGCGCCGGGTCCTTCTTCACCGCGAACAGCGCGACCACCTCGCCCGCGCGCTCGTCCGGCTGCGCGACCGCCGCTACCTCGAGCACGCCCGGGTGCGTCACCGCGACGCCCTCGACTTCGTTCGGGTACACGTTGAACCCCGAGACGAGGATCATGTCCTTCTTGCGGTCCTCGATGTACACGAACCCCTGCGGGTCCATGTAGCCCACGTCGCCGGTGCGCAGCACGCCGCCCGGCAGCATCACCTTCTCCGTCTCGTCGGGCCGGTTCCAGTAGCCGCGCATGACCTGCGGGCCTTCCACGCAGATTTCGCCCGACTGGCCCTGCGCCAGCACCTGGCCGTCGTCGTCGCGGATGGTGACGACGGTCGAGGAGATGGGCAGGCCGATCGAGCCGTTGAAGTCGGCTCCCGGCACGTTGATGCAGGCCGCGGGCGAGGTCTCGGTGAGTCCCCAGGCCTGCGTCAGCACGTTGCCGGTCACTTCCTTCCAGCGCTCGGCGACCGCGCGCTGCACGGCCATGCCGCCGCCCAGGCTCACGCGCAGGCCGCTGAAGTCGAGCCGGTCGAAGCCCGGCGTGTGCAGCAGCGCGTTGAACAGCGTGTTGACGCCCGCCATGAACGTGAAGCGGTGCTTCGCCAGTTCCTGCACGAAGCCGGCGAAGTCGCGCGGATTGGCGATCAGCAGGTTGTGCCCGCCGAGCTTCATCATCGTGAGGCAGTTCGCGGTGAGCGAGAAGATGTGGTACAGGGGCAGCGCGGTCACCACCACCTCGCCCTCGATCGCGCCCAGCGTCGGCAGCATCCACGCCTCCGCCTGCAGCACGTTCGCGACGAGGTTGCGATGCGTCAGCACCGCGCCCTTCGAGACTCCGGTCGTGCCGCCGGTGTACTGCAGGAAGGCGACGTCGTCGTGCGCGAGCCCGGCGACCTCGAGGTTCTCGTAGCGGCCCTGGTTCAGCGCCTGGGTGAATCCCACGGCGCCCGGCAGGCTCCACTCCGGGACCTGCTTGCGCACGTGGCGCAGCACGAAATTCACCAGCAGCGATTTCGGGAAGCCGAGCAGGTCGCCGACGCCCGTCACGATCACCGTGCCGACGTCCACCTCGTGCTGCACCTCGGCGAGCGTGTGCGCGAAGTTCTCGAGGATCAGGATCGCGCGCGCGCCCGAGTCGTTGAGCTGGTGCTCCAGCTCGCGCGGCGTGTACATCGGGTTGACGTTGACGACCGTGAGTCCCGCGCGGAACGCGCCCAGGATGGCCACCGGGTACTGCAGCACGTTCGGCAGCATCACCGCGATGCGATCGCCCTTGCGCAGCCCGGCCACCTTCTGCAGGTAGGCGGCGAAGCGGCGGCTCAGCGTGTCGAGGTCGCCGAACGTGAGCGTGCGGTCCATGCTGGTGTAGGCCGGCAGGGAGCGGTACTTCGCCAGGCTCTGCTCCATCAGCCCGAGCAGCGATCCGTACTCCGACGGCTCGATCTCGGCCGGCACGCCCGGGGGATACGACTTCAGCCAGATCTTGTCCACGGCAGTGTCCTGGTCAGCGTGTTCGCGGTCCGGCACGCCGTCCGCGCTGTGTTGTACGAGCTTATATAGCAGGCTTTTTCAGCAGCGGCTTCAGCATCGGCCACACCGTGTCGAGCAGCAGCGGCTGCGCGCGGGCATTGGGGTGGATGCCGTCTTCCTGCATCAGGGCGTCGTCCAGGGCGACCTTCTCGAGGAAGAACGGTACAAGTGGGACCCGGTGCTGCTCGGACAGTTCCCCGAACATGGCGTGGAAGGCCCGGGTGTAGGCCGGCCCGTAGTTGGGAGGGATTCGCATGCCGAGCAGGAGAATCCTCGCGCCGGCCTGCTGCGAAAGACGCAGGATGTCGTCGAAGTTGCGGCGCACGTCGGCGATGGGCAGGCCCCGCAGGCCGTCGTTGCCGCCGAGTTCGACGACGACGAGGGCCGGCTTCTGCACCTCGAGGGTTCGCCTCAGGCGCGCCAGCGCGCCGCCGGTGGTCTCGCCGCTCGCGCTGGCGTTGACCACGCGGTACTCGTACCCTTCCTGCTTCAGCCGGCCCTGCAGCAGCGCGACCCAGCCCTGCTCGACGGGGACCCCGTAACCCGCGCTCAGGCTGTCGCCCAGCACGACGATGGTGCGCGGGGCGGCCGGGGCGGCGTCGACGGGGCCGAGCGGCCACAGACCCAGGACGAAGACCAGCGCAATGCAGATGGAGCGGATGGACACGGTGCTCGCCGTCGAGAACGTCGGCAAGCAGGTTAGCAGCCCCGAGGGAACCCTGACCATCCTCGACGCGGTCTCGTTCGAGATCGCGCGGGGCGAGACGGTCGCGGTGGTCGGAGCGTCCGGCGCCGGCAAGTCGACGCTGCTCGCGCTGATGGCAGGCCTCGACACGCCGAGCACCGGGCACGTGCGCCTCGCAGGCGCGGACCTCGCGGCCCTCGACGAGGACGGCCGGGCGGCGCTGCGGGCCCGCCACGTCGGCTTCGTGTTCCAGTCCTTCCACCTCGTGCCCTCGCTCACCGCGCTCGAGAACGTGATGCTGCCCCTCGAGCTGCGCGGCCGCGCCGACGCCCGCGCCGAGGCGACCGGGGTGCTCGGCCGCGTCGGGCTCGGCAGTCGCACCGGCCACTACCCGCGCCAGCTCTCCGGCGGCGAGCAGCAGCGCGTCGCCATCGCGCGCGCCTTCGTCACGCAGCCCGACGTGCTGTTCGCCGACGAGCCCACCGGCAACCTCGACACGGCCACCGGCGAGCGCATCATGGAACTGCTGTTCGGCCTCAACGCAGCCTCGCGCACGACGCTGGTGCTGGTCACCCACGACCGTTCGCTCGCGGCGCGCTGCGGGCGCGTGATCCGGCTCGACGCCGGGCGCATCGTCGGGGCCTGAGCGTGCCGGCGTTCGCCTTCGCCCTGCGCAACCTGCGTCGCGACCTGCGCTCCGGCGAGATCGCCGTGCTGGTGCTGGCGCTGCTGGTGGCCGTGGCCTCGCTCACGGCCGTCGGCTTCTTCACCAGCCGCATCGGGCGCGCCGTCGAGCAGCAGGCCGGCAGCGTGCTCGCCGCCGACCTGCGCCTGCAGTCCGGCCGCGAGATCGACCCGGCGTATGACGCGCTGGCGCGCGCGCGCGGCCTCGAGGTGGCGCGCATGGCCACGATGCCGAGCGTCGTGTTCCGCGGCGAGGCCTCCTCGCTGGTCGCCCTGCGCGCGGTCGGCGAGGGCTATCCGCTGCGCGGCCGGCTGAAGGTCGCCGAGCGGCCGTTCGGTCCGGCCGTCGAGACGCGCGGGATTCCTGCGCCGGGCCAGGCGTGGGCGGACGGGCGACTGCTCGCGAAGCTCGGTGCCCCGGTAGGCGCCACGCTGCAGGTGGGCGCGGCGACCCTCACGGTCACCCGCGTGCTCGACTACCGGCCCGACCAGGGCGCGGGCTTCGCCGACCTCTCCGCCACGCTGCTGATCAACCTCGCGGACCTGCCCGCGACGCAGCTCGTGCAGCCCGGCAGCCGCGTCACACGCATCCTGCTGGTGGCCGGCGACCCCGCGGACGTGGAGGCCCTGCGCACCGAGCTCGAGGCGCGCAAGCAGCCGTACGAGCGGCTGCAGAGCGTCGCGGACGCCAGCCCGCAGATCCGCGCCTCCAGCGACCGCGCCGGCCGCTTCCTCTCGCTCGCCAGCCTGGTGAGCGTGCTGCTGTCCGCCATCGCCGTGGCCATGTCGGCCCGGCGGTACGCGCGCCGCCACCTCGACAACGTCGCGCTGATGAAGTGCATGGGCGCCACGCAGGGCTTCGTGCTGCGCCAGACGCTGGTGCAGCTGGTGGCCATCGCGGTCATCGTGGCGGTACTCGGCACCGCGCTCGGCTACGTGGCCCATCTCGGCATCGCCTGGCTGCTGCGCGACCTGATCCGCGACGACCTGCCGCCGCCGGCGCTGCAGACCTGGGGACTCGGCGTGGTGACGGCCGTGATCGTGCTGGTCGGCTTCGCGCTGCCGCCGCTGCTGCGCCTGAAGGACGTGCCGCCCGTGCGCGTCCTGCGCCGCAACCTCGAGCCGCCGCCGCTCGGCCACGCGGTCGTGTACGGCGTGGCGGTCGGCGCCGTCGTCGCGCTGCTGTACTGGATCGTGCGCGACGCGCGCCTGGTCGGCTACGTCACGGGCGGCATGGCCGCGACGTTCCTGCTGCTCGCCCTCGGCGGCTGGCTGCTCGTGCGCGCGCTGGCGCCGCTGCGCGGCGGCGTCGGCGTGGCGTGGCGCTACGGCCTCGCCAACATCGCGCGCCGCGGCGGCGACAGCGTGGTGCAGATCGTCGCCTTCGGTCTCGGCTTCATGGTGCTGCTGCTGCTGGCGTTGGTGCGCAACGACCTGCTGCGCGACTGGCGGGCCAGCCTGCCGGCGGACGCGCCCAACTACTTCATGATCAACATCCGCCCCGACCAGGGCGACGCGGTGCGGGCGTTCTTCGCCTCGCGCGGGTTGCCGCCCACCGAGCTGGTGCCGATGGTGCGGGCGAGACTCGCCTCGATCGACGGCGAGCCCGTGTCGCGGCGCAGGTTCGAGTCCGACCGCGCCCGGGAGTTCGTCGAGCGCGAGGCCAACCTCACCTACACCGGGCGCCTGCGCGGCGACAACCGGATCGTGGCCGGCCGCTGGTGGCAGCCGGGCGACGGCGGCGGGGCGCGCGTTTCGGTCGAGAAGGACTACGCCGAGCGCCTCGGCATCGGACTCGGCGACACGCTCGTGTACGACGTCGCGGGCGAGCTCGTCTCCGCCCGGGTCGCGAGCTTGCGCGAGGTGCGCTGGGACTCGTTCCAGCCGAACTTCTTCGTGGTGTTCTCCCCGGGCGTGCTCGAGCAGGTGTCCGGCACGCTCATCACCAGCGTGCACGTCGAGCCGGACCGGCGTCCGGCGCTGGTCGAGCTGGTCCGCGAGTTCCCCGAGGTCACCATCATCGACATCGACGCGCTGCTGGCGCAGGTGCGCGACGTGATGGACAAGGCGGCGCTCGCGGTGCAGTACGTGTTCGTGTTCACGCTGCTGGCGGGGCTGATGGTGCTGCTGGCCGCCGTGCAGGCGACGCGCGACGAGCGTCGCTACGAGAGCGCGATGCTGCGCACGCTCGGGGCCAGCCGCAAGGTCGTGTTCCAGGGCGTCGCGGCCGAGTTCACCGTGCTCGGCGTGCTCGCGGGCGTGCTCGCGGCCACCGGCGCGACGATCGCGGGCTACTTCCTCGCCGAGCGGGTCTTCGAGCTCAAGTACACGCCCGATCCCTGGGTGTGGATCGCGGGCATCGTCGGCGGGGCGGTGCTCGTCGGGACGGCCGGCGTGCTTGCGGCCCGATCGGCCGTCACGCAGCCGCCGATCACGACGCTGCGGCAGGGCGCCGGCTAGCTAGCGAGGGTCGATCGGCACGATGGCCGGGACCGCAGCCTCGATGAGTTGCGCGACGTCCAGGCAGGTCTCGTCGCGATGGCGGCCGCCGATGACCTGCACCGCCTGCGGCAGGCCGTCGGCGATCCCGACCGGCAGCGCGACGGCCGGCAGGCCCAGCACGTTGCAGGCCGTCACCAGCCGGTTGGCGTGCAGGATCCCGGCCATCGCGTCGGCCGTCAGGTCCTCGCCCACGCGGAACGGGCCCGCGCACGACACCGGGCCGAGCAGCACGTCGTAGCGCGTGAAGAACCGCTGCCACTCGCGCAGCAGGGTCGTGCGTTGCGCGAGCGCCGCCATGTACGCCGGGAGATCGAGGGCCGGGAACTGCGCACACAGGTGATCGAAGACGATCCGCGCGTCCCTCGAGAGCAGCGCGCCGGCGAGGGGTGCCACGAGCGTGCGCGCCTCGGCCGCGAGCAGCGCGCCCCACAGCTCGAAGGCCGACTGGATCGACGCCGGCTCGGCCTCCTCGACCACGCAGCCGCGGGCCCGCAGGATCTCGGCGGCGCGGCGCACGCCGTCGGCGATGCCAGCCTCGCAGCCGCGACCGCCCGGATCGAACGTGCATGCCACGCGCAGCGGCCGGTCGGGTCCGGCCCGCACCGTGCTCACCGACCACGGATCGTCCGTCGACTCGCCAGCGATCACCGCCAGGGCGAGGCGCAGGTCCTCGATGCGCCGCGCCATCGGCCCGTCGGTGAGGAAGAGCTGGAACGACAGCGGCATCTCGACCGGCAGCGTGCTGGCGTGGTGCGGCACCCGTCCGGCCGTGGGGCGCAGCGCGCTGGTGCCGCAGCACTGCGACGGCCAGCGCACCGACCCGCCGACGTCGTTGCCGATGCCGAGCGGGGACATGCCCGTGGCGATGGCCGCGGCTTCGCCGCCGCTCGAGCCGCCCGGCGTGCGTCCCGCGTCCCAGGGGTTGCGGGTCGCGCCGTGCAGGGCGCTCTCGGTGTGCCAGCGCAGACCGAGGTCCGGCATGTTGGTGCGCGCAAACGGGATGGCGCCGGCGGCGCGCAGCCGCGCGACCAGCGGTGCGTCGCCCGCCGGCAGCGCCGTCGCGAACGCCGGCAGGCCGTCGCTGGTCGGCGAGCCCGCCACGTCCACGTTGATCTTGATCGAGACCGGCACGCCGTGCAGCGGCCCCACGTCGGCGCCCCGCGCCAGCGCCGCATCCGCCGCGTCGGCGTCGGCCCGTGCGGTCTCGGTGAGCAGTTCGGCGACCGCGTTGACGGCCGGATTGACCGCGTCGATGCGCGCGAGGTGCGCCTCGAGCACGGCACGGCTGGTGGTCTCGCCGTGCCGGATGGCGGCGGCGAGCTGCGCCGCGCCGCGCGCCCAGGGGGGATTCGTCATGTCGGCTCCCGGCGCTCGTCGCCGCTGGCGGACGGCT
>WBZM01003349.1_pt1 | contig 10307 bp, 12 predicted proteins | sample 5204271 | NCBI WGS metagenome assembly WBZM01 (sample SAMN12344346, study PRJNA552823) | activated sludge metagenome | biome: Activated sludge suspended growth; feature: Nitrification reactor; material: Wastewater; isolation source: activated sludge from nitrification reactor of wastewater... | reverse complement strand
GGCCTACAAGGTCTACCAGAAGTTCCTCAAGATCTCGTTCGACACGACCGAGGGCGTCATCCGGATGGAAGCGATCGCCGCCGTGGACGACCCGGTGGCCCACGGCATACAGGGCTCGCGCGTCGAGGGCGGGGCCGTGGGTGGCGAACGCGACGAGGACGACCCGCATCGCGGCGGCATGGTCGGCGGCGTCGACTTCGCGGGTGGTCGCCTGGCCCGAGACGGTATGCCGTGCAACGGCTCTCGCATCCGGCTCACCGATGCGTTCCACGAGTCCGGACGCGGAAACGGCGCCGGTGTCGGCGTCGACGAGCTGGTACTTGAGCGAGGAAGAACCAGCGTTGACGACCAGGACGAGGGCACCGGTGCTCATCGACCGGCCGCCTGGATCGCCGTGATGGCGACGGTGTTGACGATGTCCTGGACGAGGGCGCCGCGAGACAGGTCGTTGACCGGCTTGTTGAGCCCTTGGAGGATCGGGCCGATCGCGATGGCGCCGGCGCTGCGTTGGACGGCCTTGTAGGTGTTGTTGCCGGTGTTGAGGTCCGGGAAGATCAGCACCGTCGCGCGCCCGGCGACGGGGGAGCCGGTGGCCTTGGTGGCGGCGACGGCCTGGTCGACCGCGGCGTCGTATTGGATGGGCCCGTCGACGGGCAGGTGCGGAGCCCGTTCGCGGACGAGTTCGGTTGCGCGGCGGACCTTCTCGACGTCGGCCCCGCTGCCGGACGACCCGGTGGAATAGCTGAGCATCGCCACCCGCGGCTCGACGCCGAACTGTTCAGCGGTGGCGGCCGAGGAGATCGCGATGTCGGCGAGCTGTTCGGCGGTCGGGTCGGGGTTGACGGCACAGTCGCCGTAGGCGAGCACCCGGTCGGCCAGGCACATGAGGAAGACCGAGGACACGACCGAGACGCCGGGCTCGGTCTTGATGAGCTGGAGCGCCGGGCGGATGGTGTGGGCGGTCGTGTTGACCGAGCCGGACACCATGCCGTCGGCGAGTCCGTCCAACACCATCATCGTCCCGAAGTAGGAGACGTCCTGGGCGGAGTCCCAGGCGAGGTCGTAGGTGACGCCCTTGGCCTTGCGCAGCTCGACCAGCTCGTGGGCGAAGCGTTCGCGCAGCGGATCGCTGGTGGGGTTGAGGAGCTCGGCGTCGCCGATGTCCAGCTGCAGCCGCTGGGCCTTGGATCGGATGAAATCGGGGTCACCCAGCAGGGTGAGGCGAGCGACCTTGCGGCGCAGGAGCTGGTCGGCGGCGACGAGGATCCGGTCCTCCTCACCTTCGGGGAGGACGATGTGTCGGTCCGCTCGGCGGGCCCGGTCGACGAGCCGGTGCTCGAACATCACCGGGGTGACGACCTCGGCGGGGGCGACCCGGATCTCCCGAAGCAACTCGGTGCCGTCGATGTGCTCGTCGAGCAGGGCGATGGCGGTCTGGATCTTGCGTTCGGACGTCCGGGTGATCCGCCCGGTGACGCCCCCGAGGACGCGAGCCGCGTCCGAGGTGCCGAGCCCGACCTCGATGACCGGCAGCGACAGCTTGAGCCCCTCGACGAGAGCGCCGACGCGCGGGTCGATCGGGAGGTCACCGTTGAGGACGATCCCGGCGAGGGAGGGGAAGGTGCGGGAATGGTGGGCGAGGAGCACCCCGAGGAGGACATCGGCCCGGTCGCCAGGGGTGATGAGGACTGCGCCCTCGGAGAGCCGGCCGAGGATGTTGGGCAGGGTCATCGCGCCGATGAGCAGGCCGGTGGCCTCACGGTCCAGCAGCGAGTCGTCGCCGTAGAGCAGGCGTCCGTCGGCGGCGGTCATCTGGTCGCGGACGCTCGGCGCGGACAGCAGGGGGTGGGCGGGCACGGCATACACCGGGTGGGTGCCGGCCACCCCGAAGAGGGCGGTGCGGGTGGCGTCGAGCTGCTCGGGGACGACGCGGTTGGCGATGACCCCGAGGACCTGCGCGTGGTTGTCGTGGACGTCGGCGACGGCGAGTTCGGCGGCGCCGCGGATCTCGTCGGGGGTCTGGCCGAGCCCGGATGCGACGAGAAGCATGGGCGAGCCGAGGTTGGCCGCGATCCGGGCGTTGACCGAGAACTCGGTGGGCGCCCCGACGTCGGTGAAGTCCGATCCGACGACGAGGACGGCCTGGTGGCCGGCAGCCAGCTGGTGGTAGCGCTCGACGATCATCGCCATGGCGCGGTCCGGGTCGTCGTGCATCTGCTGGTAGGTGACCCCGACGCACGCCTCGGCCGCTGGGGGAGTGGGCAACCGGGACAGCAGCAGGTCCAGGGTTGTTCCGACGGAGGAGTCGCCGGAGCGCACGAGCGGCCGGAAGACACCCACGCTGGGCAGTCTCCGGATGGCCTGGTCGAGCAGTCCGAGGGCGATCGCCGACTTGCCGCTGCCGCGGCCGGTGCCCGCGAGGTAGATGCTGGAGGCCACGGGGTCAGGCTAGTCGGGCGGGGGGTGTCGCCGGTTCGCTGCGAGGATCGCGGCTGGTCTGTAGCGGGCCGAGTCGGTTCGAGGTATGCCGCCCTGCCGTGCTAACGTTGCCGGTCGCGAGGCACCCCCGATGGGGAGCCGAGCGCACCCGGTCCGGGTGGCGGAATGGCAGACGCGCTAGCTTGAGGTGCTAGTGCCCTTAACGGGCGTGGGGGTTCAAGTCCCCCTCCGGACACTCTTGGGTAGTTCCCCGAACTACCCGTTTCGGTTTCCCGAAACTCCCGGCCGGAGACGATCCGGCCGGGAGTTTCGTCGTTATGGGGGGCGTTGCCGGCCGTCTGCGCCTCCGACGGCAGCCAACTTGTATGCCGTGGGACCGATTTCGCTGTCCCATGGCCGTTTTCGAGCAGGCTGACGCTCACGTTGAGCTGGCGACTGCTGGCTCTGGACTGGTCAGGCCTGTTGCTGCTTGCGTCGGCCCCTGGTGCGCGTGGCCTTGTCGAGCGGCCGGTCGTCCACGGGTTCGCCGAGGTGGACCTGCCAGGGCTCGGGTCGACCTCTGACGGTGTGCCAGGCGTGGAGTCGGACGAGGTTGTGGCCGATCAGGGTGATGGCGAGCAGCATGCCGGTGGCGACCAGCCCGGTCTGCCGGAAGAACCCCCGGTTGACACTCAGCCGCTGGAAGCGGTTGGCGCCGAACAGGCCCTCGATCAAGCTGCGACGATTGAACGAGAGCGCCCAGCGGGTGGACTGCCACGGGTGATGCTGCCGATCCCGTTCGAGATCACTGTCGGCGACAGTGATCGTCTTGCCGGACCCGCACGATTCGCCCGCGACACAGGTCGTGGTCGGGACGGTGTGCGGCATTCGCATCGACGCGGGCGTGTTGGGGCAGCGGACCTTGAAAGGGTGCCCGTCGACAGCCGGTCCACGGAAGCGTTGCGTGCCGCGCTTCTTGTTGCGCTTGCCGTGGGCCACGAAGCGATACGGCTCGCGCGCGTCGAAGGCTTCGCGGCGTCGAGCCTTCTCGCCTGCGGTCATGCCTGGCTCCGGGGGCTCGAGCGTCTGCAGCTTCTCGGGCAGGGCGCTGGAGTAGAGGGACCCGTCGACCCAGATCATGCCGACGGCGGGTCCGGGGCGCACGACCCGCTGGGTCTTGTGCAGGTCCATCGTTAGGGTGATTTCGCGGTCGCGCAGGGGTCCGGCGAGTCGACTTCCTTTCGCCGTGGTGTAGGCGCGGTCGAGCAGCGTCTCCGTGCACGTGGGCAAAGTGTCGACGATGTTCAGGCAGGCCGTGATGCGGTCGCGGTTTCCGGGGCGCATCGCGAGTCCGGCGGCGACTTGGGGGATTGGGTCGCCGCCTGCGGCCGGGGCGTAGGTGCCGACATGGCCTTCATATCCGAAGAAGTGCTCGGTCGGGCGGCGATGCGTGCCGGTCCGGTGTCCCCACCGTGCATCGCGGTCGAAGGAGTAGAACGAGCGGCCGTGTGCGTCGACCTGACGTCTGTGCGCACGGGCGAAGCTCTCCACGTCGGTGCCATCGATCGCCACCGCCGGGGGTCGTTCGAACTCGGGCGGCAGACTGGCCTGGATCAGCAGAGTCAGGAGCACATCGAGGCTGACCTGCTCGAACGGACAGCCCTCAGGGCATGCCAGCACTTCACCTGTGTCCAGGTCGACGTCGAGATCATGGTCGTGATCGACCAGGACTCCCTGCTCGACAACGCGCTTGATGGCCCGCCAGCCGGAGTGCATCCGCTTGTACCTGATCTGCATGCGCTTCGGGATCCCGAATGCCGCGCGTTGGCGCGGCTCGAGCTTCTTGACTGATCGGCATACAGCGGAGGTGGTCATCGTGTGCGGCTCGCCGGACGCGTGGAAGACGTATGCCGCAAGGACCCCGGGCAGCGGGATAAGACGAGGCCGCCCGGTCCGTCGCTCCGCGGCTGCACACAGCTTGACGGCGATCTCGCTGTTCGCAACCGCGACGGCACGGGCGATCCGCTGCTCGTCCGTCATCGGGTTCGCTGGAGTTGCGTCGCTGCTCAACCGACCAGCGATCGGCTGTGCAGACCGCCGGCGGCGGCTCACCGGCGAACCGCCTGCGCAAACAAGGTGTGCTCGTCCGGCTGGGTCACGAACTGTTGGAGCGGCTGGTAGGGACGCCACGAGGTGAAGCCCGCGATCTGCATCAGCCGCCCCATCGAGATGCCAGCCGAGAGGTGCGCGACCATCCACGTGGCGCGGAGTCGGGCCGGGGTGATAGTCGGACAGCCGGGCGGGACGTCGGCCTTGCGCAACATCTCGTGAAACGGGGAGCGGTCCCACTTCCTGGGCCGGTACGCCAGGATCGGCGAGCCTTGTGGTTCGGTGAGAAAGCCGGCGAGGATCTCGTCATTGGGTGCCGTGATCGGCACGACTCGGGGATGCCGGCTCTCGGTGACGCGGACACAGAGGAAGCCGTGGAGCGTCTCGAGGTCGCCGACGTTCGCCTTCCACATCTCGTGCGGATGCAGGCCCGCGCCGAGTCCCAACGCGAGGTAGCCGGTAAAGCGGCGCCGGCGGATCGCGGTGCTCTGGGTGTTGGCGACCTCCCACAGCCGCGTGATCTCTTCCTCGGTGAAAGGCACGAGCGTTCTGCGCTGCTTGAGCTGCGGGGCGTCCGGCGGCCACGGAGCCTTCGTCGTGATCTGCCGAGAGAAACGGCGAAGGTCCGAGCGTCGGGTGGCGCGAGAGGACACGGCCAGGTGGGTGGCCGCGGTGGCGATGTACCGCTCGACCGCGTCGGGAGTGAACATCCTGTCCCGGTCCAGCGGGAAACCCTCGCGGTGCGCCCAGGCGACGAACTGCGAGATCGTCCTCATTGCCTCGATGGCGTGCCGCTCGCTGCGCGGGTGAACCATAAGCACGGACTCGCGAGTGAAGCCCGCGACGGGCGTCCACTCGTCCTTCGGGATCGCGGACGGCACGTAGTTGGAGACCGCGGCTCGAGGATCGTCGTCCTCGGCGTGGCGGTTGACGTGGTCAGTTCCAGAAGAGCACTCTGGACGTGTTGAAGACATAGAAGTACCCCCTCAGGGCGCTTGCGCAAGTGAATGAAGGCAGCGAGCTGGCACTCGCTGAAGCGATTCGCGACGAGGTCCGGAGTTCCCGCTCTGGGCCTTTCGCATGTCGGCGGCCTGCGCCGAGGGACTCAGTCCATCGCCGCTCCACGGCACTCGAGGGCGGCGGCCAGGAGGTCGGCATGGACAGCTGTCACAGTGCGGCCGTCAGTCAGGGCGACGTCGTAGAGCTCCTTGGCGAGCCGAGCAGGGATGCGGGCGTCGAAGCGCACGAGCTCATCGGGGGCGTAGTGGCGGGAGCGCCCCGAAGGCCGGCCGGTGCGGGCAGACGGAAGCTCAATCCGGCTCTCTCGCTCTGCCACCGGTGCCTCCAACCCGTCGCTCTGTCGTCAGACGGTTGGTGGCCGTCAACAACAGAGGCGGGTCAGTTCTCTGGCGCCACCGAGCGGCTGAGTAGGGACTGGGCACTGAGAACGCCACGAAGCCACGCCAACCGACAGTTGCCTGGTGCCGATTTGGCAATGACCTGTTGCCGAATTTGGGCAGCAAGTTGCTGCCCAGTTGGGCCCTCGAGTGGCAGCCCGGTCAGAAGCCCCGCGTTACACCACGTCTCCGCGACCCAAAACCGAGCAGGTATGACGACTACTCGCCAGTGACAGGGCCGATGGCTGTACCGGGTGGCAGGCCCTTGGTCTTCAGGATTAGCTGACCCGTCAGATGCCAGTAGACGTCGAGATCCACGAGTTGCAGGTTCGGCACTTCGTCTTTGCCTCCGAGGAACAACGGGACTCGGTACCCGACGCATTGGCCCGAGTTCGGCGGCGGTCCACCTGCCACGAGGTAGGCCGCGTAGAAGTCGCTGGCCAGCGCCTCGTTGCGATAGTCGACCAACTCCTCGTCATGGATGGCAGTGAAAGGGACGGGGATCTCAAGGATCTCCCCGGTCCCTGGCTCAAACAGCAGGCTGGTGGCATCTGGGTCATCGGCTCGCGCACAGAATTGTCGGCCGAGCCAGTCGTATCCGTAGGGCGCTGTGTGTGGTGGCGCTTCAGGAAAGGCACGGTCGATCTCCTCCAGCAGCCTTCTGCTCGACTCCTCGGTGTGGATTCGATACAGGCCGTCGCTGAAGCCGCGACCGCCCGCTGCGACGCGGACCCCGCCGGGTGTCGGCGTAGCCGGTTCGTCAACCGGCGGGCCAGCGCACTCAGGATGCGCTTGGAGGAAGCGTTCGAGCATGCCCATTAGCATGCCACCTTTCACGGCCTTGGATGTGGTGCAGTCGTTGGCGTAGGGCCATCCCGCTCCGGGATGATGGTGCCGTGAGTGTGAGTGCCGTGATGGCTGACGCCTTCTACACCGAGGTGCTACGCGAGGGCCGCGTCTGGGCCATCCGGGATGCTGACGGCTGCCCAGCGCCTCGAACGCCGGAGGGTCGCGCAATGCCGTTCTGGTCGTTGCGGAGCCGCGCCGAAAAGGTGATCACGACCCTGGACGCATACGCCAGCTTCCAACCGATCGACCTCTCGCTAGACGAGTGGCGCAGCCGCTGGCTTCCTGGCTTGGAGAAGGATGGTCTTCGCGTAGGCCTCAACTGGTCCGGGATGAACGCCGTGGGATACGACCTCGAGCCTGCAGCCGTCGAACGTAGCCTCGCTGCGCGAGCAAACGCATGACCCGGCACGGCCCCGGGAACTCGCACGCACCATGGAGGTGCAGCCGATGGCTGACCTGATCACCCAGTGGCGTACAGCCAGGGCAGAGTGGGCGGCAGCCGATGTCGCGGGAGCATCAGTGCGCGTGTGCAATCGGATGATGGACCGGATCTGGAGTCTCGCGCACCAGATCGCTGCTGACCCCTCCCTGCATTCGCTGATTGAAGACTTGTGCGGGCCGGACCGCGACGCGGATCTACGCGTCGGTGCCGCGCTCGTTCGTGAGCACTGGGATGTCAGAGGAGCTGCCGAGACGTTGATGTCAGTCATCCAGCAGTCCGGCGGGTCGATCGGTCGACCAGTGACGATGTCGAGCGCACTCGCGGTGAAGTCCTCGACCACGGCGAGGACGGCGGCTCTTTGCCTGCTCAACATCGACTCCGGGCGTGGAAACACCGGTACGAACTCGTAGATTGTGAAGCACGAAGGTCGCAGTCGGGGAGCCTGTGTGCGGCCGCTATTCGTGCGCGAGCGGCACGTCGTGGCCGATGTCTCGTCGTCTTTCGTTGTGCGCCAGGGGAGATGCCGGGAGACGAAGCAGGCACCGAGGGACGAGGTGGCTGCGCCGTCGGTTCCCCCTTGCGCATCCGGCATTTGGGATCGAATGCAGCCCCCGTGCGAGGTAGAAGCCGGAGGCCAGTGTGGCAGTGTTCATTGGGTGAGTGCAGCCCATGAGTACCTGGCGAGGTTGAGCATGGCGTCGGACCGGGAGGCCTTGTCGAGCGCCCTGTGGGACCTGCGAGACCTGGCCTACGACGAGCCGGAACTGTGGGGTCGCTTCACCGCCGAAGTCCTCTTCCAAGGGTTGGCCGAACAGGTAGATGCGGCCAGGGACGACGCCATCGAGTGGTCGGCGTTCCGCGACCTCCTCTCGGCAGTCCTGGGCAGAAGCACATGGTGGCTCGATCAGAGCTGAACCGAACGGCCGTGGCCGGTGTCCGCATCGACGTCGCGATCGTGGTCGTGGTCGACGAGGACGCCGACATCGACGACTCGGCAGATAGCGCGCCAGCCGGAGTGGAGTCGCTTGTCGCGAACGTGCAGGTCGCCGGGGATGCCCAAGGCCGACCGTTCGATGTGAGTCAACGCCTTCAGGGTTCGGCAGACGCCGGACGTCGTCATGGGGTAGCGGCTGCCCGGACGCATGGAGGACGAAGGCCGCGAGCACCGCCTGCAGGGGGATCAGACGCCGGCGGCGACAGCGTCGGTGCGGACGGCTACGGTCGTCATGCTGACATTGAGCATGAGCCCACCGGGGGGATGAAATGGAGAATCCTAGCTAGCCCGCACGGACAGCGGAGCGGTCGCCCGCAGACGATCAGGTTCGGCTGGATCCTCCGACGGGACGCCACGCTCCCGAAGCGATGTGCCCCGGAACAGCAAGAAGCGGTAGCGGCGCGTCCGCGACAGCGGATGAAGCCGCGGTTGAGGTTGACGTCGAGGTAGCGCGCCAGGCCGTTGAGCCCTTCGATTCGGCTCCGCCGATTCCACGACTTCGCCCACGCGGTGCTCTGCCATGGCAGCGGTTGCCGGTCGCGTTCCAAGGTGGTGACGGGCACGGTGACGGTGGCCCCGCATCCGCACGGCGTGCCCTTCTGGCGGGCGGTGAGCGGGCGGGTCGCCGGGTTACTGCGCATGCTCTTGGGCACGTTGCGGCATCGCACTCGTCCGGCGAGGGCCGGGCCTTTGAAGCGTTGGGCGCCGGTGACCGGGTCCGGGGCTTTGTCCGCGACGAACTCGTACTTGCGGTGTCGGTCGAACTCCTCGCGGCGCCGCGCCTTGGTCGCGGCGGCGTCGGCGGGTCGTGGCGGGTCGAGCCCGCGAAGCTCGGTGGGGATGGCGGCGCTGTGGAGACGACCGTCGAGCCAGATGGTGTCGGGTAAGGGGCCGGGTCGGACGCCTCGTTGGGTCTCGTGCAGATCCTTGGTATCGGTGATGCCCATGGTCCGCAGGGGCCGTGCCCAGTGCTCGGGCTTGGCGGTGGTGTAGGCGCGGTCAGCGAGGACTTCGGTGACGCTGCCGAGCCGGCGGATGATCGCCAGGGCAGCTGGGCACCTGTCTCTGACGCCGGGTCGCAGCGCAAGACCAACTGCCAGGAGCGGGATCTCTTGGTCGGTGCCGGTCGGGACGATTGTGGCGATGTGGGCTTCGTATCCGAGGTAGAACTCGTTGCGGCGTCGGTCGGTGGGTGTGCGTTTGCCCAGGGCGACTTCGGTGTCGACGCAGTCCCACTTCTGGCCGGCTGGCGTGGTTGGGCCGGGACGACGGCTCCGGTAGTGCGACTCGATGTCAGTGCCGTCGACGGCGACGGCCGTCGGCAGTGAGGACAGGTACTCCGTCGGCAGGCTGGCCAGGACGATGTCGGTGAGGATCTCGTCCAGCCCGATGTCCACATGGGGACAGCTAGGACCGCAGTCGATGACCTCGCCGGTGACGGGATCGGCTTCGGGGTGGTCGTGCGAGATCTGCAGACCGGCGGCCGAGCGACCGATGAGTGCGGTCACGCCACTGCGGATTCTCTTGTCGTTGAGGGCGACCCCTTTCGGGATGCCGATCATGTGTCGCTCGCTCGGGGTGAGGTCGTCGGCTGTGCTGACGATCCGGGAGATGATCATCGATGAGCCGGTGCGGATCGCATGCAGGGCGAGCAGGATCGCGATCGACCGCAAGGGGATCTTGCGAGGACGACCGAACCGGGGCGCGGCGTGGTCCAATAGGCTTCTCATGGCGGGACTGTCGGCACATCCGATGGCGCGGGCGATCTGCTGCGCCTTGGTCAGCCTCCTTGCGATCAGGACCCGGCCGGCCGCCGTACCTGACCCTTGATGATTCTTGGCCGCTCGGCTCATCGCCTCGTCATCTGGGCGAACACCTCGGCCTCGGGAAGGTCGGGGAGGTAGCGCATGAGATGGCCGAAGGTCTTCGCCGTGCTGAGTCCAGCGACTTTTGAGAGCTCATTGAGAGGAACGAGGTTGCGCATGTGGTGCAGGAACCACGTGGCTCGTAGCCGGTGTAGCTTGATCACCGGTGTGCCGGGAGGGAACTCGCTCTTGCCGAGCAGGTTGCTCAGCCGAGACCGGTCAGGGCAGAGCGC
>WBZM01004361.1_pt1 | contig 10310 bp, 9 predicted proteins | sample 5204271 | NCBI WGS metagenome assembly WBZM01 (sample SAMN12344346, study PRJNA552823) | activated sludge metagenome | biome: Activated sludge suspended growth; feature: Nitrification reactor; material: Wastewater; isolation source: activated sludge from nitrification reactor of wastewater treatment... | reverse complement strand
CCCTTCGGCGCGGCGGCCGGGGCGAGCAGGCGCTGGAGCGGCGAGAGGGGCTCCTGCCACCCGGCGTCGAGGGCCTTCTGGAGCGCGGCGACGTCGGCGAAGCGCGCCGCGGGGTCGGTCGCCATCGCCGTGGAGAGCGCGCGCCATACGCCCGGCGGCACGTCGGCCCGGCGCCTCGCCTCGGAGACGCGCGCGACGGTGTCGCCGGCGTCGGGGGGCACCGCGAGGAGCTCGGTGCAGAGCGCGCCGAGCGCGAAGACGTCGCTGCGCGCGGTGGGGGCGCCGCGGAGGAGCTCGGGCGCGTCGGTGACGAGCAGCCGGGCGCTGCGCGGGGCGGCGTCGTCGGGCGCGTCGAGGTGGCCGTGGAGACCGAGGTCGACGAGCAGCGCGCCCATCCCGCGGACGGGCTTCGGCGGGACGACGACGGCGCCCGGGGCGATCGAGCCCGCGAAGAGGGGCTGCGGCGCGGCGTGGGCGGCGCGCAGCGCGTCGGCGACGGCGGCGATCGCGGCGCGCAGGAGGCCGAGGTCGACGAGGCGTCCCTGCGCGCGGGCCTCGTCGAGGAGCGAACCGGCGGACGCCCCGGGGAGCTCTTCGAAGACCACCCAGGGGCGCCCCCCGTGGAGCCCGTGGGCGAGCACCGCGGGCACCGCGTCGTGGCGGAACACCTTCCGCGCGCGCACCGCCGCGAGCATCCCCGGCGGGAGATCGGCCCCGTCGACCGCGCGGAGGAACTTCACGCTGACCGCCGCGCCAGGCCGTCGGACGTCCTCAGCGCGCCAGGTCTCGCCGGCGCCGCGGTCGAGGGCGCGCGCGGTGAGCTTGTAGCGGTCGCCGACGAGGGTACCTGCGAGGGTCGTTGGCATCGGGAGGGGGCGTGGGGGGCGGAGCTTGGGGGGCGCGGCGGCCGTCGACGTTCGCGCGATCGGGGCGGTGGGGCAAGCGGTTTGCATCGTTCACCCCATCCAGTCGGCGGGCTCGACGAAGCGCACGTCGCGGAACTCGGGCCGCGCCTCGACCGCGCGCCGCACGCTGTCGTGCACCACCACGCCCGTCACGCACTCCGCGAGGCGGAACATCAGCAGCCCCCTCGCGCGGGCCGGGTCGATCGCGAGCGCGTCGATGTCCGCGTCGAGGAGGCGCGAGGCGGTGCCCGGCCAGTACGCCGTCCCCGCGGGGGAGGCCGCGCGCACGAGCCCGACGAGGTTGACCGCGCTGTATCCCCGAAGCTCCAGGCCCGTCTCCTCGCCGACGATGACGGCGGGGTAGGCGTCGAGGTTGTCGACGCCGCAGCCGCGCAGGAAGGCGACGAGGTCGTCGCGCATCAGCGGGACCCACGGCGACCACGCGAGGGGGGCGGTGCCGTCCTCGTCCTCGTCCGCGACCTCGACGACGAGCGGCGCGTCCGGCGGCGCGGCGAAGCGCTGCCCGCGGAACCAGCCCGCGCCGCGGACGCTCGGCAGCGGGCGCAGGAGCATCGTGTCGCCCGCGTGGGCCGCCGCGAGCATGCTGTAGGGCGGTCGCGTCACCGCGGCACCAGCCCCAGCCGGCGGGCGCGCATCTCCTCGAAGTAAGGCGGGCCGGCGTCGTTGTCGGTGTAGACGCGCGCGTTCCACGCGCCGGAGACGTAGGGGCGCAGGCGGCGCGACACCGCGTCGAGCCGCGCCGCGAGCCCCTGCGGCGCGAGGAACTTCCCGTCGTCCCCGCCGCCGCCCGTCGCCTCGGGGCACCGCGTCGACTCGCGGTCCGCGCGCTGTTCGATCTTGCTCAGCACCTCGCTGACGAAGGCCGAATACGCGGTGTGGCGGAAGTGGAAGTGACGGCCCGCGACGTCCATCGCAGCGAACGCGAACGCACGCTTGAAGTCCGCGACCCCGGGCGCGCCGAGCGCCTTCGGCGTCCACCCGCCGGCGTCGACCACCGCGTAGGGCCCGGGGAGCCACGCCCCGTTGGCGGCGGCGTTGATGTCGTAGCCGATCGACTGCCCGGGCTTCAGCATGCTGGCCGGCGCGCGCTTCACGTAGGGGCCGAGCTTGCCGTCGCCGGCCATCCAGCGCAGGAGGGGATGGCCCTGGAGCGACTCGTTGCCCGGGATCAGGTGGTGGGGCGCGTACTGTACGGGGTACTCCGCGCCCTCCGCCGACGGCCGGTAGCGCACGCCCGCGCCGCCGGGCGCCGGGCCGTCGGCCGCGTGCCCCACCCGCACGGTGAAGCCCGGCGGCTCCGGCTCGCCGTTCGCCGCGAGGTTGCGCCCCAGGGTGCTCGAGCGGTTCTCCCGCAGCGACGCGCGCTCCGGCGGGCTTGCCGCCTCCAGCGCCGCGCCCTCCTTCGGTGAGTGCGCCCCGTGCCACGGGCACGCGCCCTCGTCGTGCGCCTCCCCCACCGCCATGCCGAACGCGACCGCTTCGCCGAACTCCATCGCTTCACCCGTTACCCTTCCGCGTCCGCCAGCCCCGTGGCCCACCGCCCCCGCCACGCCGCGCCGAGGGCCCCGCGCGCCCACCGCCCGTGCCGCGGTCCGAGCGCCGCCGAGCCCTCCGCCCACGGCTCCCACGCGCGCCGCCCCCAGCGCCAGGGCGCGCCCTCCGCCGCCGCCAACTTCTCGCGCCACCGCCCGTCCTCGCGGACGCGCTGCGCGGCGTCCTCGGGCTCCTCGGGGAGGTCGTCGCGCACCACCACCGGCGGCGCCTCGCCCCCGAGCACCACGTACGCCGCCTCGCGCAGCGCGTTGCTCGCCGGGAGCGCCAGCGCCTCGCCCCACGCGTCGAGCAGCGCCGGGTGGTCGCCCGCCAGCGCGAGGGCCGCCGGGAGCGCGCCCGACGCGCCCTCGCGCGCCCACGCGTCGCAGAGCCGCTCGCGATCGTCGCCGTCGCCCGACACCGCCAGCGTCACCCACGCGAGGTCGCAGCGCGCGCCGTCCCACGGCCGCGCCACCTCCAGCGCGAGCGCGTCGGACGTCCGCCCCGCCGCGTCGAGCACGGCCTCGCGCCACCCGCGGTCGCTCGCGCAGCCGGCCATCGCCTCGAGCGCGAGCTCCGCCGGCACGGGCTCCCCCGCCCGGAGCTGCGCGCACACCCCCGCGGCCCGCAGCGCCCCCGCGCCGCGGCGAACGGCGCGCGACGCCACCCTCGCCGCCCGCGGGTCGTTCGTGGCCGAAAGAACCTCCACCGCCACCGCCCGCGCGCTCTCCCCGCCGTCGGCCAGCCATGCGTCCACGGTGGCCCGGGCGTGGTCGTTCTGTACCCGAACCAACGCGTCGCGGAGGGCGACGTGGGCCTCGCGGTCGAAGGCCCTCCCCGCGAGCGCGTCGAGGGACGAACCGCTCGCCGCCGCGACGAAGGCGCTGACGAAGCGGTCGCCGACGCCCCGCGCCTCGCCGGGCGGGTCGACCAGCGGAACCGCGTGGCCAGCGAAGAGCGCGAGGGCGTCGCAGTGGGCCGCGACGCGGTCGACCAGCGAGCGGGTCTGGCGCGCGTTGCCGTCGAGCAGCACCACCGACCGACGCAGCCGGGCGTAGAGCACCGACGCCTCCTCGGCGTGCTGACGAAGGATGTCGGCGCGCGGCGGGCGCATCACAGTCCCCCCGGGGCGACGAGGCGGGCGGCGCCACGGAGGCCGTCGTCGGAGAAGTTCCAGACCAGCGCCGGGCCCTCCGACCAGCCTCGGTGGAGGAAGGTGGCCGCGAGCGCGAGCTGCATCGCGCCGAGCGCGGACTCCGGGTCGCCGAAGCACTCCACCGGGTGGCGAACCGCGGCGCCCTCCGCGAGGAGTTCGTGGCAGCGGCGGGCGGCGACGCCCCACTCGCGGGCGTTCCACGACTCGCCGTTGAGGCCGAGCCAGAGCGAGCGGGCGGACGGCGCGTCGGCGGGGAGCGCGGCCTGCACCGCGCGGGTGAGGCCCGCCGCGGTCATGGGCTCCTCGCCGGCGGGCGTGAAGGGGTCGCTCGCCACGCCCACGTGCGTGATCGTCGCCAGCGCGTCGCCCGACGCGGCCGTGACGCAGAGGGCCGCGGCCCCCTCGCCCGGGATGAAGCCCTCCATCGCGTCGTCGGCGAGGAGCCGGCGGGCGCGCTGGAGGTCGTCGAGCGCCGCGAGGTCGAGGCGCGTCCCGGCCGCGACCACCAGCACCGCCGACGCCTCCCCGCGCGCGATGCGGTGGGCCGCGTCGAGCAGCGCGACGTACACCCCCGCCGCGCCCGCCCGGAGCCCGCGGCTCGCCGCGCCGTCGAAGCTCTCCTCGAAGGCCCCGGCGAGGTCGTCGGCCAGCATCGCCGCGGCGTCGTCGGGGAGGTCGCTCACCACGAGGCACGGCGCCCCACGCAGCGCGATCGAGTCGAGCACCTCCCCCACGGCCGCGGCCGCGAGGCGGAGCGTCCGGCGGTGGCGCGCGCTGCGGGGCGCGTCGTCGTACGCCTCCAGCGCTGGGAGCGCGTCGTCGGGCACGAGCGCCATCCGCAGCGGCGCGAGCCCGCGTGTCATCACGGAGGTCTCGCCGTAGCGGGAGAGGCCCGCCCGCACGGACGCCGCACACTCCAGGGCGCCGTTGCCCACGCTGCTCACCATCCCGACCGCCCGCACCGACAGAGCCTCCACGCGCGTCTCCCCTTCAGCCGAAGGCGTTCTTCCGGTTGTGGGTGAGCGAGTCGCCGAGGCGGCACACGTTCTGCCCGTCGAACTTCACGTCGAAGCTGTAGAGCACGAACTCCGCCGCGCCCTTGAAGCTCCCCGACGCGACGCCGCCGGCGCTGCCCGCCTCGTCCCCGCTGCTCTGGGCGTACTGCGCGCCCTTCGTCGCCGGCATCGCGCCGTCGACCTTCACCGACGTCGGGCCGCCCGAGACGTCCGCGCTCCGCGCGATGTTGGGGTACGGGATCGGCACCGGCCCGGCCGGCGACGGCGTCAGGCACACGTCGGGGAACGCGATGCTCATCCCGTTGCTCCCGCCGTGCGCCACGCCGCGGCCGTTGGTGTACACGCTCTGCGCCATCGCCCGCTCCTCAGTTCTGCGTGACCTGCGAGCCCTGGAGGCTCACCGCGCCGCTGGTCTTCACCGTCACCTTGTCGCCGTTGAGCTCCACCTTCGCGCCGCCCTTCGTCTGGAGCACGATCTTGTCCTCGCCCATCTCGATGCGCGTCTCCCCGCAGTGGAGCGCGACCCCCTTGGGCACCTTGAGGGCGTAGCGCTCCGCGCTCATCTCCGCGGCGGCGTCGTCGCCCACCTTCACGCGGTGGTGCTTCGGCGCGGTGGTGGTGACGTCGTCGGGCGTCATGCTGGTGGCCGTGCCCGAGCCGCCGCCGACCTCCAGCACGAGCCCGTCGGCGGTGGAGACGCGCCCCCGCTCGTCGGCGTGGACGGTGAGCGTGGCGTGGACGGTGAGCGTGTGGTGGCCGCCGACGTCGTGGGTGTCGTTGCCCGTCACCGTGAGCGTGCGGTCGCGCTCGACCGAGTGGGTCTCGTGGCCGCCGACGTCGACGGTGTGGTCGCGGCCGACGTACCGGCTCTCGTCGCGCATCACCTCGGCGCGCGCGTCGCGGCCGACGGAGAGCGCCCGGTCGTGGAGCACCTCGACCCGCTGGTCGCGCTGGGCCCGCACGTACACCTCCTCGCTGCCGGCGAGGTCTTCGAAGCGGAGCTCGTTGTAGCCCTCCGAGCGCGGCGAGCTCCGCGTGCGGATCGCGCTCTGCGTCTTGTGCCGCGGCAGCTCGACCGGCGGGGCGTTGACCGCGTTGGGCAGGCAGCCCGCGACGTAGGGCCGGTCGGGGTCGCCGTCGACGAAATGGACCACCACCTCCATCCCCACGCGCGGCGTGAAGTGGAAGCCCCAGTGCGGCCCCGCCCACGGCTGCATCACGCGGAGCCAGCAGGAGGTTCGCTGCGCGTCCTGCGGGGCGCGGCGGCGCGCGGGGCGATCCCACGGGAAGCGGACGAGCACCCGGCCGTAGTGGTCGGTGCAGATCTCCTCGTCGCTGCCGGGCTCCGCGGTCACCACCGCGATCTGCGCGTGCTCGGCGCGAGGCCGCGGCGGGGCGGGCGGGGCCCACGCGCGGGCGACCGGGACGCACTCGAAGGTGTTGCGGTAGCGGTCGTGCCCGGTGGCCCCGCGGCCGTCGGCGAGCGACTCGTCCGGCGCGTGCCCGACGTGCAACACCGCCGTCACCAGGAACTCCCCCTCCAGCGCCCGCTCGCCCGCCTCGGCCACCGCGAACCTCGCGCCCGCGCGCATCCCCGTCACGTCCCCCTCGCCCCGCGCGACGTCCGCCGCGGCGCTCACCTCCTGGAGCGCGACCCGCGCCGTCCGCTGGAGGTTGGGCGCGCCGTACCGGTGCGCCCCGTCGTCGTAGGGGCCGAGCACGAAGCGGGCGGGGTAGCGCTCGACGGAGGCCTCCGCGCGCGGCTCGCCGACGCCGAGCGGCGCCTGCGGGTGGGTGAAGTCGTGGTCGCGCAGCGAGACGCTGCCGGTGGTGACCGCGGCGGTGACGTCGAGGCGGCGCAGGCCCTCAGCCGAGGCCGTCGCGACGCCCGCACCGTGCAGGGGGAGGGGCCCGTCGGCGAGCGCAGGGACGCGCGGTCGGCCGGCGGCGGAGCGCGCGTCGAAGAGCTCGAGGGTGTCGTCGCCGCCGGCGCCGAAGGTGAAGAGGATGCCTTCTTCGGCGAGGAGCCGGCGGACGAAGTCGAGGTCGCTCTCGGCGGCCTGGACGCAGTACTCGCGGGCGGCGGGCTCGTCGCGCTCGGCGGGCGGCGCGGCGCAGGCGTCGCCGGGGTAGAGCCCCGCGGCGTCGAGCACGTCGCGCACGACGCGGAGGGCGTCGACCTCCTGCCAGATGCGGCGGTGGGCGCCGTGGGCGAGGAGCGCGAGGGAGGGGCCGAAGGAGACCTCGAAGACGCGCGCCTCGCGGTCGACGCCGCGGTCTTCGACGGCGGTGACGACGCCGGCGAAACGCCGCGCGAGGCCGTCGCGCTCGAGGGCCAGCGCGCAGGGCTTGCCGAGGAGCGAGGCCGGCGCGGCGCCCGGCGGCGCGGAGACGACCACGGAGGCTTCGAAGGGCGCGCAGAGGCGCTCGTGGACGACGAGCTCGGCGACGACCCAGGGGCCGTCGACGCCGGTGATGTCGAAGGAGAAGGCGGCCTCGGGGGCGACCCGGTCGCCGGCGGGTGCGTCGTCAGACATGGTGCGTGAACTCCCCTCGCGGCCGGTCACAGCGGGATCCTCGGGTCGCGGACGGTGACGTGGAAATGGTTGCGGTGCGTGTGCCCGTCGGAGCCCGACTCCATGGTGTTCGGCGTCGCGCACTGGGCGTCGTGCGTGTCGCTGTCCATGAACCACGGGTCGTAGATGAGCACCACCGCGGGGTCGGCCGCGAGCGCGCTGCGGAACGCCGCCGCCACCCCGTAGCCGTCCTTCTTCGCCATCGCGGCCCGCCACTCGCCGTCGACCTTCGCGAGCGCCAGGGCCGCCTGCTGGTGGGCCTGCTGCGCCTGCTCGTAGGGCGCCTTCGCCGCGTCCACCGCGGCCCGCGCGTCGGCGTCGCCCTTGGGGGCCTTGCGCGCCCTCTGCTCCGCGTCCCGGAGCGCCTTGTTCCCCACCGCAAGGGCCCTGGCCGCCTCGCCGACCGCGTGCCGGGCCTCGCGGTAGCGCGCGAGGAGTTCCTGCTCGCCCTCGGCGACGGTGTCGGCCTGCTGGGCCGTCTGTGACGTATCGCCGACCAGCTTCCCGCGGTTGAGGACGAGGTCGCCGAGCATGCTGACGTCGAGCCCGATGCCCGCCCGGTGGTGGATGCTCCCCATCAGCGGCCTCCACCCGGAGAACAGCTCCATCGTCGCGACGCCCGCGGCGAGCCCGGCGCGGAAGACGGCGGCGTAGGCGAGCGGGTGGACGCGCTTCGCGCCGTGCGTGGGGAGGTCGAAGCCGGCGATGTTGTTCGTCGCGTTGGACGAGGCGTTGAGGGACACCTTCAGCGTCCGCTTCGGCGCCTCCGTCGTGACGGCGACCTCCGGCGACGCGAGCCCGTCGTAGATGCGCTGCACCGCGGCCTTGACGGCCTCGTTCTTCTCCTGCGCGAGGAGGGCCCGGGCCTCGTCCGGTGTGTACTCGTGGCTGACCCGCAGCCAGAGCGCGCCGTCGAGCGGCACCTGGTAGACCTCCTTGCCGCTCACCGGGTCGACGGCGTGCGCGGTCGACGCCCCCTGCCCCATCTTCTCCTTCACCTTGACCACCACGTCGAGGTCGCCGACGGTCACCTGGCACACCTCCGCCTGCCGCCAGCCCGCGCAGGCGTCGGTGTTGAGGTGGAGCCCGACCTTCGCGCCCTTCTTCAAGCCCGCGACCACCACCTTGCGCGGGGCCTGGTGGATCAGCCCGGGCCGCGACGCCTCCTGCGCGCGCACCCGGCCGTCGATGACGACGGCGTAGAGGAGCTGGAGCGAGGGCTTGCCCGACGCCGTGGTGTCGAACTCGTAGGTCACCGTCCGCGCGCCCTCGGGCACCGCGACCGTCGCGGCGGCCTGGGTCACGGGCGGGTTGGTCAGGGTCTCCGCCACGGCCTCAGCCCTCCTCCGTGGAGACGCGCCAGCGCTTGCGCACGAGCGCGCGGGTGATGAGCGGCGCGTAGTCGCGTTGGTGCTGGAGCTGCCACCACGCGGTGATGCCGACCTGCGCGTCGAGGCTGAGGTGCCGCTGGCTCGTCCCGAACTTCTCCAGGTCGACGTCGTCGAGCCCGAACACGTCGTACACCGCGAAGCGGAGCCCGATGCGGTAGCTCCGCAGGCACGAGCGGTACTCGTAGGACTCGACGTCGACCATCACGTACTGGGTGGCGTCCATCATCAGCGCGAGGCCGTTGGCGAAGTCCTCGCGGAACATCCCCCACCGCGCGTGCTCGTGGCCGCGGTTGAAGGCGGGCGCGCCGAGGTCGAGCACCGGGAGCGCGCGGTTCACGTCCCAGCCCGCGGCCCGCAGCGACTGGTGGATCCGCGGCCGCGCCTGCGCCGCCCGCGGGCCCGCGCCGAGGCACGCCTCCGCGAAGCCGACGAAGTTCCTGGCGTTCGCCACCGCGGCGTCGAGCGCGGGGTCGGTGTAGAGCTCGACCTTCGAGCGCTTCGCGAGGAAGGCCTCGATCACGCGCGCCGACTTGCCGCTGCTGGTCTGGTCGAAGATGCCGGCCAGCCGGCGCATGTCGTCGCGCAGCGTGCCCTCGGAGTCGAGGTCGAGCCAGTCGTGCCAGAAGGGGCGGACCGACGCGCCGCCCGGCGCCTCGCGGCCGCGCGAGTGGAGCAGGTCCTGCCCGAAGGGGAGCCACTGCCCCTCGCACACCTCGTCGTCGATGGGGTGGCCGGTCACCGCGCGCATCCCCGCGGTCGCGACGCCGATGCGCTTGGGGGCGTGGTGGAGCGTGTGGGCCACGCAGCCGTCGGGGCAGCGCCCGCAGGCCTTCAGCGACACCGACGCCCGCCGCTTCACCGACGCGGGGACCCTCACGCCCCGCGCAGGCCGGCGGATGCCGTCCGTTCGCCTTCGTCCGTCGGCGGTCATCGTGCCTCCGTTCGCGCGAAGTCCAAGCGAACGCTCATCGGCCCGCACACCACCCCGTCGAAGCTCGCCTCCTCGCCGGTGAAGGGCGCGCGGTGCTCGGTGCCGTCGGCCGCGGTGAGGACGACCTCCGCGCCCGCGGGGTAGCGCCCCTCTTCGGCCGTGTCCTCGACGCGAACCGCCACCGTGTGCGTGAGCCAGAGCGCCGGGGACCACGCCGTCTCCCTGCCCTCCGCGGCGACGGTGAAGCGGTACTCGACCGGGCCCTCGTCGCCCTCGTCGACGTCGTCCGCGACGTCGCGCTCGGCCTCCTCCTCGCTCCGCGTGAAGGACACGCCCGCCTCGCCGCGCACGCCGCCGAGGGTGACCTCCTCGCGGTGGACCTCGTCCGACGTGCCGTCGCGGTTCACCTCGTACACGACCACCGCGACCTCCATCCCCCCGATCGCGTCGTCGTACGAGAACCTCGCCTCCGCCGCCTCCCCGACCGGCACCCGCGGCTCGCGCCACGCGAGGTTCGCGAACGACGGCGACGCCACGCGGATGCGCACCGGCCCGACGAGCACGTCTTCGAAGCGGGCGCGCCCGCGCTCCGACCGCGCGCCGCGGCGCGTCGGGGTCGGTTCGGGGCCGAGGGACGGAGATCGGCGAATGCCTGCGGAGTTCCGCGAACGCGCCGCCCAGGTCGCCGGCCAGGCCATCCTCGAAGACCTCGTGTCGCGCGGGGCGCCGGTCGCGTCGACAATCGTCGCCTCGCGAGGCTACTTCGAGGAGAACCCCGGAC
>WBZM01004358.1_pt1 | contig 10315 bp, 7 predicted proteins | sample 5204271 | NCBI WGS metagenome assembly WBZM01 (sample SAMN12344346, study PRJNA552823) | activated sludge metagenome | biome: Activated sludge suspended growth; feature: Nitrification reactor; material: Wastewater; isolation source: activated sludge from nitrification reactor of wastewater treatment... | reverse complement strand
AGGTGGATCATCAGCGCGCCGATGGTGGTGTTGGAGCGCCGCACCGCCGCCTTGGCCATTTCCGGCGTCACGCCGTTGCGCGCGTTCAGGCGGTGGTAGGCCTCCCAGTACTGGCGGAAGCGCGCATCGTCCTCCGGGTTGACGATCTCGAAGTCGCGGCCGGCCACGAGGCGCAGGCCACCGCGCTCGATGCGTGCGGCGATCACCGCCGGCCGGCCGATCAGGATGGGCTTCACCAGCTTCTCGTCGAGCGCCGCCTGCACGGCACGCAGCACGCGCTCGTCCTCGCCCTCGGCATAGGCCACCCGCTTGGGTTCGGCACGCGCGGCGGCAAACACCGGCCGCATGAACATGCCGGTGTGGGTGACGAAGCGGGTGAGGGATTGCCGGTACGCCTCGAGGTCGGCGATCGGCCTCGTGGCCACGCCCGATTCGGCCGCCGCCTTCGCCACCGCCGGCGCGATGCGCAGGATCAGCCGCGTGTCGAAGGGCGTGGGGATCAGGTAGTCGGCCCCGAAGCGCAGCTCGCGCCCGGAGTAGGCCGAGGCGACCTCGTCGCTGATCTCGGCCTTGGCCAGATCGGCGATCTCGCGCACGCAGGCCAGCTTCATCGCCTCGGTGATCGTCGTTGCGCCGCTGTCCAGCGCGCCGCGGAAGATGTAGGGGAAGCACAGAACGTTGTTGACCTGGTTCGGGTAGTCCGAGCGGCCGGTGGCGATGATGCAGTCGGGCCGCACGCTCTTGGCGAGCTCGGGGCGGATCTCCGGCTCGGGGTTGGCGAGCGCCAGGATGATGGGCCTGTCGGCCATGCTCTTGACCATGTCGGCGGTGATCGCGCCGGCCGCCGAACAGCCGAGCACCACGTCGGCGCCGGCCATCACGTCGGCCAGCGTGCGCGCGGCGGTCTTCTGCTGGTAGCGCTTCTTCGATTCGTCAAGCCGGTCTTCGCGGCGGTCGTGGATCACGCCCTTGGAGTCGCAGACGAAGATGTTCTCGCGCTTCACGCCGAGCGCCACCAGCAGGTCGAGGCAGGCGATGGCCGCGGCGCCGGCGCCGGAGACGGCGAGCTTGATCCGGTCGATCTGCTTGCCCACCAGTTCCAGGCCGTTGAGCACGGCGGCGGCGGAGATGATCGCGGTGCCGTGCTGGTCGTCGTGGAAGACCGGGATCTTCATGCGCTCGCGCAGCTTCTTCTCGATCGTGAAGCACTCGGGCGCCTTGATGTCCTCGAGGTTCACGCCGCCGAGCGTGGGCTCGAGCGCGGCGATGATCTCGACGAGCTTGTCCGGGTCCTTCTCGGCGAGCTCGATGTCGAACACGTCGATGCCGGCGAACTTCTGGAACAGGCAGCCCTTGCCCTCCATCACCGGCTTGCCAGCCAGCGGCCCGATGTCGCCCAGGCCCAGCACCGCGGTGCCGTTGGTGACCACGCCGACGAGGTTGCCGCGCGAGGTGTACTCGGCGGCCAGCGACGGATCCTGCTCGATGGCCAGGCAGGCGTAGGCCACGCCGGGCGAGTAGGCGAGCGACAGGTCGCGCTGGTTGGACAGCGGCTTGGTCGGCGTGACCGAGATCTTGCCGCGCACCGGCGTGCGGTGGTATTCGAGCGCGGCATCGCGCAGGGCCTGTTCGGCGGGCGAGAGCGGGCGGGTGTTCTTTTCCATGGGGACTCCGGGGCGGGACAGCGACGCATCGATGGTGCGCCTTCGCCCCAGCGGCGGCATTGGCGTTTCCCACGAGGCGCGCAGGGCCTACCATGGCCCCATGAACACGCTCCCACACGGCTTGGCGCTCGCCGCGGCGCTGCTGGTTGCCACCACCACCGCCGCGGCGGAGGATGCCTGGCCGGTGGCCGGCCAGCAGGGCCTGGTGCGCTTCGTCATCGTGCCGGCCGCGCAGGCCGGCGACGCCGAGGCCTACCAGCGCCAGGTCGCCAAGCTGTGCGAGCCCGAGCGCACCTGCTTCCTCAACTTCTACACCAACAGCAGCGGCGCGGCGGTGGCGGTGCCGCTGCCCGACGCCATCGCTGCCGAGGCCACGGCCACCTACCGCCGTTCGGCCAAGCAAGGCGCGGAGCGCTTCCTGTGGAGCTGCCGCATGAAGATGCCGCAGCAGGAGTGCTTCTAGAGCCTTTGCAGCTCGACCGGCAGGCCACCCGGCGGATGGGCGATTGGCGCGAAGGCCATGCGCGCGGCCGCGCTGCCGCCGGCCAGCTGCCAGCGCCCGCGCGCCAGCAGCGCGCGCAGCACCGCCTTGCCTTGCATCTGCGCGAAGTGCTGGCCGAGGCACATGTGCGCGCCGCCGCCGAACGGCACCCAGGCGTAGCGATGGCGTGACGGATCGGCGCGCAGGAAACGCCCAGGGTCGAAGCGGTCGGGCGCGGTCCACCAGCGTTCGTCGCGCTGCACGGCCAGCAGGAACAGCGTCACCGGCGTGCCCGCGGGAAGGCGGTGGCCGTCGATTGTGGTCTCCGCGAGCAGCTGCCGCGCGAGCGTGGGGATGGGCGGGAACAGGCGCAGCGCCTCCTTGAAGGCCGCGCCCAGCGTCTCCAGCGCGGCCAGCGACTCCACGCTCGGCGCCGCGCCGGCTCCGCCTTGCGCGAGCACCTCGTCGCGCAGCCGCTGCTGCCAGGCCGGTGCCAGCGCCAGCGCGCGGGCAAGCGTCGTGATCGCGCTGCGCGTGGTGTCGTGCGCGGCCATCCACAGGAAGATCATGTGGTCGACGATCTCGTCGTCGGCGAAGGCCAGGCCGTCGTCGTCGCGCAGCACGCAAAGCTGCGAGAACAGGTCGTCGCCGGGCTCGGCGCGCCGCGCCGGAATGTGCGTGCGCAGGAAGGCGGCCAGCCGCTGCCGCGCACGCAAGCCGCGGCCGTAGGTCACCCAGGGCGTGCGCAGCCGCAGGATGGCCGCCGAGGCGTCGACCAGCTGCACGAAGTCATGGTGCGCGGCCTCGATCTCCTGCGCGTCGTGCACGCCGAGGAAGACGTCGCTGGCGATGTCCAGCGTGAGGCGGCGCGCGGCGTCGTGCAGGTCGAGCCGGCCGGCGGCCAGCCACGACGACACCGCCGCCTCGATGCGCGGATTCATGCGCGCCAGGTGCTGCTGCAGCGCGTCGCGGCGCAATGCGGGCAGCATGCGGCGGCGGTGGGCGCGGTGGTCGTCGCCGTCGCGCAGGATCAGCCCGCGCGGGAACAGCTCGCCGAGAAAGGGCGCCCAGCCGCCGGCCGCCGACACGCGAGCGGCGGTGTCGCCGAGCACGGCTTCCATCGCCTGCGCCGACATCAGCAGCGCCTGCGGCCGGCCGACCAGGATGGCGCGCGACACCGGCCCGGCCCGCTCGTTCACGCCGCGCGCGAAGGCCAGCGTGTCGCGCAGCAGCGCCAGGTCGACCATCAGCGGCGCGTGGCCGCAGTGCGGCAGGTGGGCCAGCGCGCGCCAGGGCGGGCCCTGCATGGCTCAGTCGGCGAAGATGGCGCGCACGATGCGCCACTCCTGCTTGCCGGTGGCGCTGCGCGAGCAGCCCAGCGGCTCGGGCTCGGCGCCGGGGGCGAGTTCGGAGCGCGAGCGGTCGCCGGTGCCCACGTCCATGTGGTAGCGGTCAAGCCAGACCTTGATCTTGCGCGTGGGATGCGTGCTGCGCACCTGGATCTGCGTGGCGTTGCGCAGCACGCAGGTGGCGGCGTGTTCCTCGACGAAGGCGACGTACTTGGCGGCGTCGTCTTCGGCGCTCGCGTGCGCGGCGGCGATCAGCAGCAGGCCGGGGAGCAGCAGGGCGGGCAGCAGACGCTTCATGACAACCATTCCTTGAGCTGGGCGTACACCTCGGCGCGGTCGAGCAGGTCGAGGTGGTTCATGCCGTAACCCACCCATTGTCGATCCGTCGGGAAGGCCAGCGCCCGTGCGGGGTCGGCGTGGCGGCCGAGGGCGCTGTCGAGCGGCACCAGGCCGTCGCCGAGCAGCTTCTCCTTGAGCGTGCCGCCCTGCGCGCCCAGGCTGGCCGCGATGGCGCCGCAGCGCACGCCAGCGGGCAGCGGCACCGACTGGCGACGGTCGCCGCCGCGCGCGAAGCGGTCGCGGCCGACCCAGTCCTCGTCGAGCAGCAGGCCGTGGCGCAGGTCGGTGATGCCGGCGCTGCGCACGCGGCCGAGGCGGGCGAAGGGCGCCGCATAGGGCGTGGCGCCCAGCACCAGGTCGACCCAGTGGCCGGCGCGCTCCAGCGGCGCCCCGTGGTGCGGCGTACCGAGGAAGACGAGGTCGTCGAGCCGCTTCGGCCAGGTCATGCCCGCATGCGTGGCGGCGTGCAGCGCACTGCGCGCGACCAGCCCGCCCATGCTGTGGCCGAGCACGGCAACGCGTTCGAGCGGCACCGGCCAGGCCGCCACCAGCCGCTCGAGCTGCTGCGCGAAGGCATGGCCGTTGATCGAGACGTGCAGGCCGCTGTTGTAGCGCAGGTAGACCGGCGTCCAGCCGAGCTCGCGCGCCAGCGCCGCGCCGTGGTCGTGGCCGTTGCGCAGCCATTGGCGGTCGTTCATGCACAGGCCGTGCGCCAGCACCAGCAGGCGCGGCCCGGCGGCGGGCAGCGCTGCGGCCAGGGCCTCGCTCTCCAGCGGCAGCGCCGTACCGCCGCGGCGCAGGACCATGGGCAGCGCCAGCGGGTTGCCGCTGGCCAGCAGGTAGTCGCCGAGCACGCCGTTCAAGGCCGAGACGATCGCGTCGCGCTCGCTGCCGTCGGCATAGCTGCCCAGCGCCGGCGCGACCAGGCCGAGCAGCGCATCCAGGCTGCCGCCGGCCACGCGGGTCACGCCCCGGATCGTCTTGTAGACCAACCCGCTGATGCCGCCGGTGCGGCCGTCCAGCGCCGAACCGATGCCGGGCAGCCGCGCGATGCGCTCGTGCATCGCCTCGACCAGGTCGGCCAGGCCGGCGGTGGCGTCGGTGGCCAGGCGGGCGGCGCCGCGCAGGTCGGCCCCGCGCGGGGTGCGGTTGCGGTCTTCAGGCGGGAGCGGTTCGGCCATGCGCCGCAGTATCGGCGACGAACAGCGCCGCCAGCAGCTCGCGCCGCCGCGCCGCGTCGACGCGCGTGCCGTCGACCCAGACGAAGCGGCCGGCCGGCGCCATCGCGGCGTCTTCGCGCGCCTGCGCCAGCGCGGTGTCGCCATCGGTGAGCACGACGACACGCGACAGCCGCGGCGCGCGCGCGAGCACGCCGAGTTCGTGGCGGCAGCCGCGGTTGTGCGCCTTGAAGCTGCGCAGGTCCATCAGCACCACGTCGCTGATCGCCACCAGCGCATCCAGCGCCTGCTGCCAGGTGCTGTCGTGGCAGTAGACCTCGTTGATGCGGTGCCGGCCCTCGGCATCGGGCGCGAGCTCGAAGGCGGCGATGCGCGGCGCCACCTCCGCGGGCTGGCGCACGAAGCGCTCGGCCAGGCGGCCGTCGAGGAAGTCGAAGATGTCGCCGGCGTCGAGCGTGCGCTCGACCAGGTCGGTGCCGGCGATCAGCACCGTGTTGCCGGTGGCGCGCCAGCGCTCGATCACCTGGTCGAACAGGGCCTGCACCTGGGCATCGCGCTGGAACACGCGCAGCACCAGCAGCGTCGGCGGTCGTCCGCCGTGGCGCGGCCGGCTCCGTGCCAGCATCGTCACCGCGGGGATCCACGCCAGCGGCAGCAGCATCAGCGCCGATGCGAAGCCCATGTCCTGCCAGGCGCCCAGGGCGCGCAGCAGCAGCACGATGCCCCACACCGCGGTGAACAGCACCATCAGCTCCGACAGCCAGCGGCGACGGTAGGCCGCGGCCAGCGCGCGGCCCAGCCACTTCGCCGGCCACCATGCCACCAGCCAGGGCGCGAGCACGAAGAACAGCAGCACCTGCTGCGCCTCGACCCCTTCGGGCAGTGCCATCAACCAGTGCGGACGGGCCTCGACGATCCAGGCCAGCAGGTCGGCGCCGCCCACCGAGGTGGCCACCAGCAGCATCAGCAGCGGCATCAGCCAGGGCGCGATCGCCCGCGTAGCGCCGCCCAGGCACAGCGCGCCGATCAGCAGCATCGGCATGCCGATCTCGAAGGTGAGGTAGGCCAGCGTGGCGGCCAGCGGCTGTGCCTCGATCGAGCGCCAGGCGATCAGTGCCACCGCGCCGAGGAACCACAGCGCCAGCGCGCCCAGCACGCGGGCGCGCGACCAGCGCCAGAGCAGGCCGAGCGCCGGGATCACCGGCCACAGGTTGATCGCCGACAGGGTGAGAAGCCGGCCCGGCGTGAGCAGTTTCTCGCCGGCCATGGCCACGCCGAGGAACAGCGCGGCGCCGCTGGCCGAGATCAGCACCGACAGTGCGATCAGCAGCAGCGCCACGCGGCGCGCGGATCGCGTGTTGTCGGCCTGCGTCACGCCGGCGGGTGGGCCGGACGGGGTGGGGAGGGATGGGGCGTGGCCGGCATCGGCCCGAGCCGCGGCCGGTGCGGGCAGGCTCATCAGCCGCTTCATCGCGGCGCGGTAGCTGCGCGCGATCAGCCACGCGGCGAGCGCCGCCAGCGCGGTCGCCGCGAGCACGATGAAGAGCAGCTTGCCGCTGGCGTTGCCGTCCATGCGGCGCAGCATCCGCCGCGCCCGTCGGCGGGTCAAGCGCGGTTCTGGGGAGGCCCGGCCTGCCTCCAACGGAAAGGCCCGGCCCCCTGTCGGGGGCCGGGCCTTGCGCGTCTGGTGCCGGTGAAGAGAGTCGAACTCCCGACCTTCGCATTACGAATGCGCTGCTCTACCAACTGAGCTACACCGGCGGAAGCCCGCCATTATAGCCAAGGCTCAGCTGTAAGTGACCCAGTCCGTGTGTGCCGGGCCCAGCAGGTGCGGCAGGGTGTTGAAGCTCAGCAGCGAATGGCGCTTCTCGCTGAAGACGAACTCGGTGACCGCGCTGTTGCGGATGCGCATGTTCAGCTCGATCGCGGCCTCCTTCGGCGCGCCCAGCACCTGCGCCACCGCGGTGGCGATCGGCCCGCCGCTGGAGACGAGCAGCACGGCGCCTTCGTGGTGGGTGCGCACATGGTCGAGTGCTTCGCGCACGCCGGCCACGAAGTCGGCGTGCGTGGGCATGCCCTGCGGCTGCGTGCGGCCTTCCATCCAGGCCAGCAGCCCCTCGCGCAGCAGACGGAAGTGCGCCCGTGCGCCCTCCGGCGTGGTCAGCGGCGGCAGCGGCGGCGGGTTCAGCGCGGCCACCAGCGCATCGCCGTCGTACTCGTTCAGGCCGGGCCACGACTGCGCCTCGGGCGCCATCTGCATGCCCTGCGCGATGCCGGCCAGCGACTCCAGCTGGCGACGCAGCGTGCCGGTCAGCGCCGCCTCGAAGACGACGCCGGCCTCGCGGAAGTGCTCGCCGAGCCGGCGGCACTGACGGTGGCCGAGGTCGCTGAGGCGGTCGTAGTCGTGGGTGCCGAACGAGGCCTGACCGTGGCGGACGAGGTAGAGCTGGCCCACGGCGCGGTCAGGCCGCGTCGCGGTGGTAGACGGTCACGCGATCGACCTCGTTCTTCGAGCCGAGCACCACGCTCACGCGCTCGTGCAGCTTGGTCGGCACGATGTCGAGGATGCGCTGCGTGCCGTTGGTGGCGGCGCCGCCGGCCTGCTCGATCAGGAAGCTCATCGGGTTGGCTTCGTAGAGCAGGCGCAGCTTGCCGGGCTTGTCGGGCTCGCGCTTGTCCCAGGGGTACATGAAGACGCCGCCGCGGGTGAGGATGCGGTGCACGTCGGCCACCATGCTGGCCACCCAGCGCATGTTGAAGTCCTTGCCGCGCGGGCCTTCCTTGCCGGCCAGGCACTCGTCGATGTAGCGCTTTACCGGCGGTGCCCAGTGGCGCATGTTGCTCATGTTGATGGCGAATTCCTTGGTGTCCGCCGGCACCTGCACCTGGTCGGCGGTGAGCACCCAGGAGCCCATCTCGCGGTCGAGCGTGAACATCGCCACGCCGTCGCCCACCGTCAGCACCAGCGTGGTCTGCGGGCCGTAGACGCAGTAGCCGGCCGCCGCCTGCTGCTTGCCGGGCTGGAGGAAATCCTCCTCGCTGACGCCGCGGTTGTTGTTCACCTTGCGCAGCACCGAGAAGATGGTGCCGATCGACACGTTGACGTCGATGTTCGAGCTGCCGTCGAGCGGGTCGAACAGCAGCAGGTATTCGCCCTGCGGGTAGCGGTCGGGCACCACCGAGATGGTGTCCATCTCCTCGCTGGCCATCGCGGCGAGGTGGCCGCCCCAGACGTTGGCCTCGATCAGCACCTCGTTGGCGATGACGTCGAGCTTCTTCTGCACCTCGCCCTGCACGTTCTCGGTGTGGGCGCTGCCGAGCACGTCGCCGAGCGCGCCCTTGTTGACGGACAGCGCGATGCGCTTGCAGGCGCGGGCGACGGTCTCGATCAGCAGGCGCAGCGGCGGCGTGATGCGGCCATGCTCGCGCTGCTGCTCGACGAGGTACTGAGTGAGGCTGACTTTTCCGGACACGTTCAGGACTCCAGGGCTCGGGTGACGACTTCGCGCACGTCGTCGGAGAGGTCGGTGCGCGCGGCCACGCGCGAGATCGCCTCGCGCGCGGCGCTCTTGTACGGCTCGGCCAGGGTGGCCCAGCGGTCCAGCGCGCGGGCGACGCGCGAGGCCAGCTGCGGGTTGATCGCGTCGAGCTCGATCACGCGCTCGGCCCAGAACACGTAGCCGGCAGCGTCGGCGCGGTGGAAGGCGGCCGGGTTGTCGCCGCACAGCGTGCGGATCAGGCTGCGCGCGCGGTTCGGGTTGGCCAGCGTGAAGTCGGGGTGCTTGAGCAGCGCCCTGGCGCGGGCGAACACGCGGCCGTCCTTCTCGGGCGCGGCGGCCTGCAGGATGAACCACTTGTCGATCACCAGCGCATCGTCGCGGAACTGGTCGTGGAAGCGCTGCAGCGCGAGGTCGGCCATCTCCGAGTGCGAGGCCAGCAGCGCCCACAGCGCGCCCTGGCGGTCGGTCATGTTGGCGGCGTCCTTGAAGCGCTGGTAGGCCTTGCCCTGCCACAGCACGTCGCCGCGCGCGGTGGCGTCGATGCACAGCATCTGCAGCGCCAGGTTGGCCAGCGCGCGGCGGCCGGCCTGCGCCGCATCGGGCGAGTAGGCGCCGCTGACCTGATGCGCGTCCCAGGCCCATTCCCAGTCGGCGCGCAGGTCGCGCGCGAGCTGGTGGACCATCGCCTCGCGCGCCGCATGGATGCGCTGCGGGTCGACGTGGTCGAGCTGCTCGGCCACGTAGGTCTCGGTGGTCGCCGTAACCAAGTCCTTGAAGGCCGGGTCCAGCGTCTCGTGGCGCAGCACGCCGCGCATCGCCTCGACGAAGGCGGCGCCGAGCTGCAGCGGATGGCCGTCGCGCACCGCGGCGATCAGCCGGTGCAGCGCCAGCCGCTGGCCGGCCTCCCAGCGGTTGAACGGGTCGGGGTCGTGGGCCAGCAGCACCAGCAGATCGTCGTCGGACAGGCCGTCGAACAGGCGCACCGGCGCGGAGAAGTGGCGCAGCAGCGACGGCACCGGCTCGCTGTCGACGTCGACGAAGGTGTAGAAGGCGCGCGCCTCGTCGAGCACCAGCACGCGCTCCTGCGCCGCCTTCTCCGCCGGCTCGTCCTCCAGGCGCAGCGCCATCGGCCACCCGTCGCGCGCGAGCAGGCCCATCGCCACCGGGATCACGAACGGCTGCTTCTCGGCCTGGCCGGGTGTGGGCAGGCTGTGCTGCTCCAGCGCCAGCGTGTAGGTGCGCGTCGGCGCGTCGTAGCGGCCGCGCGCCGTCAGGTGCGGCGTGCCGGCCTGGCCGTACCAGCGCTTGAACTGCGGCAGCGTGCGGGCCAGCTCGCTGCCCGGGTTGGCGTCGGCGACGGCCTGCGCGAAGTCGTCGCAGGTCACGGCCTGGCCGTCGTGGCGCTCGAAGTACAGCGCCATGCCCTTCGCGAAGCCCTCGCGGCCGACCAGCGTCTGCATCATGCGCACCACCTCCGCGCCCTTCTCGTAGACGGTGGCGGTGTAGAAGTTGTCGATCGCCACGTATTCGTCGGGCCGCACCGGGTGCGCCATGGTGCCGGCGTCCTCCGGGAACTGGCGCTCGCGCAGCATGCGCACGTCGAGGATGCGCTTGACCGCCCGCGCGCTCGCGCTGCCGGCCATGTCCATGCTGAACTCCTGGTCGCGGAAGACCGTCAGGCCCTCCTTCAGGCTCAGCTGGAACCAGTCGCGGCAGGTGATGCGGTTGCCCGTCCAGTTGTGGAAGTACTCGTGGCCGACCACGCTCTCGATGTCGGCGAAGTCGCTGTCGGTGGCGGTGGCGG
>WBZM01004356.1_pt1 | contig 10318 bp, 8 predicted proteins | sample 5204271 | NCBI WGS metagenome assembly WBZM01 (sample SAMN12344346, study PRJNA552823) | activated sludge metagenome | biome: Activated sludge suspended growth; feature: Nitrification reactor; material: Wastewater; isolation source: activated sludge from nitrification reactor of wastewater treatment... | reverse complement strand
TCATTCCCAATACCTCGTGCCTCGCTGCCAATGACCAGAGCCGAGGGCGAACGCCAGTTAACGGCCGTATACGCCACACCTTCCACCACATCAGCCAGCCACACCGTCAACCCGGCCAACACATCGCCCATCTCAGCCCAATCCGCATCTTGAATTGGCAGGCGCAAATGGGCGCCCATGCTGCCACGCAGCACTTTGGGATTAAATGGGTCCACGCAGCCTGGCCCTAACAGCACCCCATCTACCCCGGCGGCGGCGGCTGTACGCAGCATAGTTCCCAGGTTACCCGGGTTAGCGACGCCATCCAAAACCAATACCAGCGTGGGGGCTGGGGGAAACGGCCGTAACACCATATCCGCCACGGATAAAACGCCAGGAGCCGTTTCTGTGTCGCTCAATTCAGCCATCACCTCCGGGCTAACCATCTGTACCGGGGCGACAACTTGCTGTAAAATAGCTTCATGATTGTCGCTGCTGCGCCAATCCTCCGTACAAAACACCAATTTGAGCGGATGTTCTTCTGCCGCCAACTCCGTTAACCACCGCGTCCCCTCAACAACAAAGGCCCGTTCTCGCCAACGAAAACGGCGCTCTGCTTGCAAACGAACCACATATTTCACTTTTGAATTCTTGTTACTGGTAATCATGAGGCAGATATTGTATCTTTTTTAACGCTGGCGGGTTACTTAAAGTGGGAACTGTGAAACGACATATTTAATTACAGCGGTACCATGACTTAGAAAATGGTCCGCAATCACTGCCAAAGCAGACTACCGGTCCGGCAGTGGGCTATCTTGGAAGATTGAGGAGAACGCATGAATCAAGCACGTGGGCTTTACAAAATCAGCCGGCCCTTATCAACTTTGTCCGGAGCTTTGGCCGTCGTCTTAGGCGGGTATGTGGCCGGCGTTGGCAATTGGGGCAATATTTTCCTGGCGACCGTCGCCACGATTCTTATTTCCTCTGCGGCTAATGCCTGGAATGATTACATGGACATCGAAATCGACAAAATTAATCAACCGCAACGGCCGTTGCCCTCCGGTATGGTCAGCCCTCGCGTTGTCTTGGTGTTTTCGTTCATCGCCGCCGGCTTGTCGATCATCATCGCCGCCTTCATTAACCCGGCAGCGTTTGTCATCGCCCTGAGTTCCGCCATATTGCTCTACATCTACTCCTGGCGCTTAAAGAGTACGGTCCTTTTGGGCAATGCCACAGTCGCCTTTATTTCCGCGCTCAGCGCCATTTTTGGCGGCGTCGCCGCCGGCAATGTCATCCCCTCATTGTGGCTGGCGGCAATTATCTTCACTGCCATCATGGGGCGCGAAGTGCTAAAAACAATGGCCGACTACGAAGGGGATTTGCGCCAGCGCTGCCGCACGATTTCCACGGTCTGGGGACGCCGTCCGGCGCGCATAATCTTTTTCGTCTTGTCCTGGATCACCCTGGGCATGATGATGCTGCCCTATTTGTTCCGAGTCTACAGTCCGATTTATGCCTATATTGTGGTTTTTGGCGTTTACCCGGTGCTTGTTTACATTCTGGTGAAGGTGAACCGTTACCGAACCGGCCCGCAGTTAGAGCGGTTGAGCCAACTGATGAAATATGACTTTTTGATCTGGTTTGTGGCTGTGCTGTTAGGAGCGCAGGTTTGGTGATTTGAGCAGAAATTGGAGAGTAGAGATTGGAAATTGGAGACTGGGGATTGGGCAAATCCCCAGTCTTTTTTTAGTCAGCGCTGGCGGAGGAACGGCCGTCTAAGAACCACTTCTGACTGTTAAACAACGGTTTGTTTTCTTCCAGGTTGGCGGCGGCGGTGTAACGGCCGTCGGCTCGCAGCAGCCACGCATTCGCCGTATCCTTGAGATACACCTCCAAAATACCATCCACAATACGATGTCGCATTTGCTGGTCTTCAATTGGAAATAAAATCTCTACCCGGCGGTCAATATTCCGCGGCATCAAATCCGCGCTGCCCACATACAAATCCGGCGCGCCATCATTGTGAAAATAATAGATTCGGCTGTGCTCCAAAAATCGGCCGACAATACTCACCACGCGGATATTGTCACTCACCCCTTCTAACCCTGGCCGCAAGCAACAAATCCCCCGAATCAACAAATCTATCTGCACCCCAGCCATCGACGCCTGATACAAAGCCTGGATTATCTCTGGGTCAACCAGCGAATTGGCCTTGATGATAATGCGCCCACGCTCCCCATGAGCAATTTCCCGCTCAATAAACCGCAGCATATTGGTCCGCAAATTCACCGGCGCCACCAAAAACTTGCGGTAAACCGTCTGCTTGGAATACCCCGTTAGATAATTGAACAATTCCGATGCATCTGCGCCAATATCTTCCTGGCTGGTAATCATGCCCAGGTCGGTATACAGGCGAGACGTCTGATTGTTATAATTCCCACTGGCCACATGGACATACCGCCGAATACCATCACGCTCACGGCGCACCACCAACGACAATTTGCAGTGCGTCTTCAAGCCGATCAGGCCATACACCACATGAACGCCCGCGTTTTCCAAAGCCCTGGCCCATTCAATATTGCTCTCTTCATCAAACCGTGCCTTCAACTCCACCAGGGCAGAGACCTGTTTTCCATTTTCCCTGGCGCGCATCAACACCTGCACAATCGGCGGATTCGGGCCAACACGATACAACGTTTGCTTAATAGCCAGGACATCCGGATCTTCAGCCGCCGCCCGAATAAAATCGATCACCGGAGCGAAACTATCATATGGATGGTGCAGCAGCAAATCTTGCCGCTGTAATGTCTGAAATATGTTCTCGCCTGTTAGCAGCGACGACGGGTATCTGGCGCGAAAAGATGAATCCTTCAATTCCGGCCGTTCCAATTTGTGCAGCTCCCACAAACTACTCAACCCCAGCGGGCCGTTGAAGGTGTAAACGTCATACGCGCTCATTTGCAAATTAGACAGCAGCAAATCACGGACGTTGTCAGGCGTATTTTCGTCAATTTCCAGGCGTACCGGAAAGCCAAAATGGCGCTGCCGCAGGTTCTTCTCCATCGTCAACAGCAAATCGTCGGCTTCCTCTTCCTGGATTTCCATATCCGTATTCCGCGTGACGCGAAATGGATAGGCAGCCACAATTTGCATGCCGGGAAACAATCTGTCCAGATTGGCGGCAATGACCTGCTCCACCCAGACAAATTTTTGCGTGGTTGGCTGCAGCAGTTCGTCGGGGTCTAATGGTTTCAGCGGCACCAGGCGCGGCAAACTGGCGGGCACTTTCACTCTGGCAAAGTGCATCTCGTCGGTTTGAATATCCCGAATTACCACCGCCAGGTTCATGCTGAGGTTGGAAATATGGGGGAATGGGTGGCCAGGATCGAAGGCCAATGGCGTGAGAACCGGGAAAATCGTTTCTTCAAAATAATCCCGCAGCTTCGATTGCTGTCCTTTCTTCAATTGATCGTAGTCGAGCACATGGATTTTTGCCTGAGCCAAAGCCGGATGCAACAGCTCGCGCCACACGCCCATGGCTTCCGCAAAAAGCTGGGTGACCGTACGATAGACCGCCACGAGTTGCTCGCGCGGCATCAAGCCGTCGGCGGGCGTGCGGGTAATGCCCAGCAGCACTTGCTGCTTGAGACCGGACACACGCACCATAAAAAGCTCATCCATGTTGCTGGTGAAGATGGCCAGGAATTTTACGCGTTCCAGGAGAGGGTTTTCTTCTTTGTAACATTCATGCAGCACCCGACGGTTGAACTCGATGTGGCTCAATTCGCGGTTGATGTATAAACTTGGGTTGCTCAAGTCGATTTCCGACATGGGGCGCTCCATTTTTTATGTAGAGTTTGGGTTTTAATTGTAATGCGAATGCAATTGTTGTCCAGTGGCCGACCGACATTATAGACCATTTCGGCAAAAGAGCAGACGAATGAACGGCCGTTCTCCCCTTTTCTTCACCTTTCTCAGCCTTCTTCTCATCCTTGTCGGGTGCCAACAAGCAGAAATTGTCTACCCCACACCCATCATGCCGGCGGCTCTGGCCAACTACACGCCGCCGCCGGTCAACGCCGCCCCACCAACGCCGCCCATCACGCCCCTGGCTACCAACGACCCTGCCGCGCCCAGCCCCGCGGCGGAGACTCTGCCCACGCCTCTTCCCCAACCCGCAGGTGATTCCCAAGGGGGAGCCGCCTGGCGAGTAGCCGTCTCGACGGCCGTTCCCCTCACCCTCCAAACGCAAATCCAGGATATGATCCAGGCCGCTGGCGGGCAGTTCACCTGGGCCGGCGACGGCGAAGGCGATGTGCTGGTTGACGTGAATGGCGCACGGCCGTTCTTCACGGCCGTTTACGCTGCCGCCGCCCCCTTTGCCACCATCGACGACGCCATTTCCCTGGCCGATCTGCAAGCTGCCTGGCAATCCGGCAGCGAACCGCTGCTTGTGACCGGCGACACAGCCGCTGCGCTGACGGCCGTCTGGGGCGCGCCCGCGCCATCTGTTCAAATCGTTAGCCCGGCAGAACTGGTAGACGACTTATGGGCCGAACGGCCGTCGCTCACGATTATGCCCTTCGATCAGCTTCAGCCGGAGCTAAAAACGTTGCGTTTAGATGGCATTTCGCCGCTCGATCGGGCCTTCGACCCGGCCGGGTACCCGCTAACCGTGCCCTTTGGCGTCAGCGGAGCGGAAACGGCCGTGAACAGTTTTCTGGCCGCCTGGAACCAACCGGCCAGCAACTACCAACCAGACAAATTCACCCGCATCGCCCTCACCGGCGTCACGGCCCTGGTGCGCGCCACCGCCTACAACATGGAACAAAACGGCATCCTCTGGCCGGCCGAAGATGTAGCCGCCGTGCTGCAAGCGGCCGACATCGCCCACGTCAGCAACGAGGTTTCGTTTGCGCCCGACTGCCCCTACCCCAATCCCATCGGCGGCACGACATTTTGCTCGCGCGATAATTATTTCGAACTGCTGCAATTCATTGGCACGGACGTGGTGGAATTAACCGGCAACCACCTGAACGATTGGGGCCGCGAAAACCTGCTGCGCACCATCGACATGTACGACGCGGCCGGCATGGTGACCTTTGGCGGCGGCAAAAATGCGGCGGATGCGGCCGAACCAGCCTTATTTGAACGTAATGGCAACCGGATCGCTTTTGTGGGCTGCAACTCGTTTGGGCCAACCTATGCCTGGGCCACGACCGACGAGCCAGGCGCGCGCCAATGTGATGGCACAATGGCCGCGCAAATCCGCCAATTGGCCGACGAGGGCTATCTGGTCATTGCCACGCTGCAATATACGGAATATTACCAATATCCGCCTACCCCAGAGCAGGTAGTGGATTTTGAGGCGTTAGCGGCGGCGGGAGCCACGGCCGTTTCCGGCAGCCAGGGCCATCACGCGCAGGGGTTTGGTTTTTACCAGGGGAGTTTTATCCACTACGGGCCGGGCAATCTCTTTTTCGACCAGATGGACATGCTGGGCACGCGGCAAACGTTTGTCGACACGTACACGGTGTACGACGGCCGTTTACTCAATGTTGATTTGTGGACCGGGCTGATTGAGAGTTACGCCAAACCGCGCCTGATGACAGCGGATGAACGGGCGCAGGCGTTAACGACCGTTTTCCAGGCCAGTGGGTGGTAAGTAACCGCTAAACCGCTAACTTACTTTGGCAAAGCGACCAAATGCAGGCAGGCTTACGCGTCTACTATCTTTTGCGCGGCTTAATCTCGATGCGAAACGTGTGGGGATGGTTGGGCGTGCGCGATGCGCGGTAAATGAAGTGCCGGTGACACTCGCTGCAGCACCCTTCAAAATGAAGGTTGTCTTCTTCGATGTAACTGCCAAATGATTTCAAAACCAGCTCCCGCACGGTCATGTTCCAGGAGAGGGTAATCCAGCCGGATTTTGCCCGGCGCACGGCCGTGGCAAAATTTTTACGGCCGTTTGTCGCCCAATACCCCGCCAGAAAATAGCCACAGCGACCACACGGAGAAAAACAAGCAATCACTTCTTCCACCTGATAGCGCGGCTCCCGCGCGCCAGACCAATCTTCTTCCTGTTCCGCTTCGGCGGCCACGGGTGCGCTTGCCGCTTCTTCCACTAGTTCATCGGCTGGGTCGGGAGTGGGTGAATCATCGAAAACGGCCGTTTCATCTTCAGAAACCATAGTGTTTAGTCCATTTACTCACATATCACAAATTCTAAGTCGATTCTAGTCCGCTTGTGTCATCTGTCAACTTTTTCCCTCATCGCCAAAACCTATCTCGCCAGACGCCTGGCTGAATGCCTGCAAATCTCCGCGTTCTCCGCGCCCTTTGCGGTAAAAAACTGCGATTTGCCCGTCAACCAGAGGCGCCCGGCAATAAACTTGGCGAAAGCAGGAAATCGGTGTTTAATTATGCGGTGTAGTACCGGAGTCCTGTAACATTATTTTTAAACCGCATACCCATGCACACTTTTTATCACCCCGGTCACCTTCAACACGATCCTTCCCGGCACATCCGCCACGATGAGCCAGGGTCTTCCCCCCTGTTAGATTTACCACAACGCAGTGAACTAATCCGCCAGGCTATTGCCGATGCAGGCATGGGCGATATTACCCCTCCCGGCGATTTTGGCAGCGAACCCATCGAAATCATCCATGAATATGGCATGCTCAACCTCTTGCAAGATGGGTACGAACGGCTGTCGACACAAAACGGGCTGGAGGTGGCGCTGCCGGAAACTTTCATCGCCGGCGCACGGCCGGATCACAAGACGCGCTCTATTCAGGGGCAGTTGGGTTATTATGCCTTCGACCGGGCCTCGCCGCTGCTGGCGCACACCTGGGAAGCGGCGTATTGGAGTGTGCAAACGGCCGTCAGCGCCGCCGCCCTCCTAGCTGCCGGTGGAGAATCTCTCGTGTATGCCTTATGCCGCCCACCCGGTCACCACGCAGGGCCAAGTTATTACGGAGGGCGCTCGTACCTGAACAATGCGGCTATCGCCGCCAACTGGTTGGTCCAGCAAGGCCGGCGGGTCGCCATTTTGGATATCGATTTTCATCATGGGAATGGGACACAGGCGGTGTTTTACGGCCGTTCCGACGTCCTCGTCTGCTCCATCCACGCCGATCCCTTCTACGATTACCCATACTTCTGGGGCTTCGCCGACGAATTCGGCGTCGGCAGCGGGCTGAATTACAACTACAATTTCCCGCTCTCTCGTGGCTCGCAAGAAACCGCCTACCTGGAAACCCTGGCGGCGGCGCTCATCAAAATTCGCCTGTATGTGCCCGATATTTTGCTCGTTTCCTTTGGCGCCAACATCGCCGAAGGCGATCCGGGCGGCTGTTTCCGCTTGCAAAACGATTCCTTCAAACGCATCGGCGCGCAAATCGCCCAGACGCATGTCCCCATCGTGGTTGTTCAGGAAGGGGGCTATTCATTATCATCACTTGGCGCGCAAGTTGTCGCATTTTTTACCGGACTTTTGGACGCTTAACCGCAGAAACGGATTCCACCTATGAGCTATCAAATTCTTGGCAAATCTGGTCAAATGAATACATCCCGTCCAGGTTGTTTGTTAGGTTTTGCGCTTTTCTGGATCGGTTTTTCCAGCATCTTCGTTTTCATCGGCCTGACAACCGAAGCCGGCATTGTTTTCACGCTGTTTGGTTTGTTGTTTGTGGCTATTGGCCTGGCCATACTGCTGTATGCGCTGATGGCCTACTTCACCCGGTTCAAGGTCGGCAAACCTAATTTTGTCCTCTCACAAACCACCCTGCGCGTGGGCGACCATCTCGCCTTCAGCGTCAGCCATACTTTCCCGCGCAGCGTCGAGATCACCCGTATGCGCGCCGATCTGATATTTCGTGAAAAGGCCACGTACCAGCAAGGAACCGACACCACAACCGTAACCCATAACCATCTCATCCAATCATTCGAGGAACCGGGAAGGCAATTTCAGGGAGGGCAACTATTCAGCCAATCCTACGACTTTCTCATCCCGCCGGATTCCATGCACACCCTGAAAGTCCGGCGCAATGAACTAACCTGGCACCTTAAATTCGAAGCCGAAATCCCTAAACTGCCCAACTTTATTGAAGAGTTTGAATTGAATGTCGTTCCGGAAATAGTGTTATAGGTGACTCATGGCTAAGGCAGATTTTCAGATCACACTTCAAGGCGGCGAGGGCGCATCACCCGCAAAAATCTATCGGCCGGGCGAACAACTGCGCGGCACTGTGGTTGTTTACACGGACGAAGTCGTAAAATGCAAACATTTTTACATACGTCTGGCCTGGCACACGGAAGGACGCGGCTCGCAATTTAATGAAAAGGTTGAGGAATTGGATGTTTTCCAGGGGCAGTTGTCTGCCTCTATGCCGTCGGCCCATGAGTTTGCGTTTGTTTTGCCGCAGCAGCCCTGGAGTTATGAGGGGCATTACATCAGCATTGTTTGGGGCGTTCAGGTGGAGATTGACGTGCCCTGGGGCATTGATTTGAAGTCTTATGAGCCGTTTGTGTTATCTCCGCAGCGACGGCCGTAACCCGTCCCCCATCACCTTACGCCGCCATCGACTGGAACATAGCCGCTAACTGCGCGCCGCTAATTTCGGCCACCGTTTCTTGCCGCTGCCACACCTCGTACAAAAAATACTCCGCCTCCCGCATGTTTTGCCCAAAGGTATCGTATAAAAATTGCACGGCCGTTTCCCCCAGTGTCACCCGCGCCGCATCCGGCAAGGCAAAAAAGGCCAGCCGCTGCGCCAATACCGCCGCATAATGCGCCGGCGACGCCTGATCGGCCAGCGAAACGGTTAGCAGCGGCAGCTTGCGCCGCGCAAACAAGGGCGTCAAATCCTCATGACTGCTCATAATCAGCCGCAAACGGCCGTCTCGCACCCCATTCATCAGCCGCCGCCGCTGCCGCCACGTCAGCCGCTGCGCCTCATCCAACAAAAACAAATCCAACCCCGCCGGTTCCGTCTCGAACCAGGTCTGGCCCTGGGGCAAATACTCATAGACCACCGCCGCGCCCCGGGCGGCAAAATGCGCCCGCAAGCCCAGCAGCGTAGTCGTCTTGCCGCTGCCCATCGGCCCCAATAACTGGCCATGACCCTGCGTCATCTGAAACAATGGCGCAACGGCCGTGGGCAGCACCGCCACCGCCGCCCATTCCTCAGCCGTCAGCGCCCCAAACGGATTCCGCCGGTAGCCTAATTGGTGAAAAAAGAAGTACGCCCGAGTCATTATGTTATAATCATAGGGGAAACTTTTTATGACGCAATTACCCTCCAGGCAATTACCCACCAGTTGGATTGGCAGCACGCTAAACGGCCGTTATCACATCGAATCTCTCCTGGGACAAGGTGGGATGTCTACCGTTTACCGGGCGACTGACCCCAACTTGCAGCGCACCGTCGCCGTCAAAATTATCCACCCCCACCTTACCGACGACCCCCAACTTGTCCAGCGGTTTGAACAAGAAGCCACGGCCGTTGCCCGCCTGCACCACCCCAACATCGTCCAGGTCCACGATTTTAACCACCACGAAGGCATCTACTACATGGTTCTGGAATATATCCCCGGCGAAACGCTGGCCGAAAAACTCCAGGCCCTGAACGAGATGCAAGCCCACATGCTGCCCATTCAAAGCGTGCGCATCATCGCCGATCTGTGCCTGGCGGTTGACTACGCCCACCAACGCGGCATGGTTCACCGCGACCTCAAACCGGCCAATGTGATGATCAACCGTCTGGGCGAACCGGTGTTGATGGATTTTGGCATCGCCAAACTGCTTGGCAGCGCCCTCGAATCGATGAAAGGCAACACCTTTGGCTCCGCCCGTTATATGTCGCCGGAGCAGGTGCAAGGCAAAGATATCGACCACCGCAGCGATATTTACGCGCTGGGAGTTATCTTGTTCGAATTGGTCACCGGCGGCCCGCCATTTCTGGGCGACTCCAACGCCGAGATTATGAGCAAGCATGTCCATCAGGCGCTGCCAGAAATCTCCGCCAATCCGGACGCACCAATTCCGGCCGCGCTTACGGCCGTCATCACCACCGCCCTGGCCAAAGACCCCGCGCATCGCTACCAATCCGCCGCCGAAATGGCTACCGCGCTGCACACCATCGGCCTGCAACTGCAAGAAACGCTGGAGCCGCTGGGCCAGCGCCATTGGCAGCACCTTTCACGCTTGCTCCAGCAGGCGCAAACGGCCGTGGAAAACAAAGATTTTACCGGCGCGTTAGAGAAACTAGACGAACTCGAGCGCACCGGGGCCGAATTCCACCCCGAAAAGGCCGCCCATCTGCGCCAAATCGCCCAA
>WBZM01004354.1_pt1 | contig 10324 bp, 6 predicted proteins | sample 5204271 | NCBI WGS metagenome assembly WBZM01 (sample SAMN12344346, study PRJNA552823) | activated sludge metagenome | biome: Activated sludge suspended growth; feature: Nitrification reactor; material: Wastewater; isolation source: activated sludge from nitrification reactor of wastewater treatment... | reverse complement strand
ACGCCCGAGGTGGCGGAGCGCAGGTCGACGATCAGTCCGCCCATTTCCGCTTCGGGGATCTGCGCCTCCAGCACATCCCAGCCGTCCCAGCCGGGCCTGCCGTCGAAGCCGAGGATCTGGCCGCGCCGGCCGGAGACGATCGCAGTCGCCCGCGACATGGCCTCGGTCGGCACCGCGATGGAGACGGCGAGGATCGGCTCTAGCAGAACGGGCCCGCTCTTTTCGAGCGCCTCCTGCATTCCGATGCGGGCAGCGGTGCGGAAGGCCATGTCGGAGGAATCGACCGTATGATAGGAGCCGTCGACGAGCGTCACGGCGACATCCACCACCGGGAAGCCGAGCGGTCCGTGCACGCAGGCGTCGCGGCAGCCGGCCTCCACGGATGAAAAATATTGCCGCGGCACCGAACCGCCGTGCACCTTTTCCTCGAAGAGGAAGCCCGCGCCACGATCCTGCGGGCGCACGTCGATCAGCACGTCGCCGAACTGTCCGTGGCCGCCCGACTGTTTCTTGTGACGCCCGCGCACATGGGCGGTATGGCGGATCGTCTCGCGATAGGAGACGCTGCTCTTCTTCGCTTCCACCGTCACGCCGAACCGCGCCGAAAGGCGCTCGAGCGCGACGCGCAGATGCATCTCGCCCTGGCCGGAAAGCTTCATCTCGCCGGATTCCTGGTCCTGCGTGAAGATCAGCGAGGAATCCTCCTCGGTAAGTTTGGCCATGGCGGCCGCGAGCTTCACCTCGTCCTTGCGATCCCTGATTGCGAGCGACAGCGCGTGGACCGGTTGCGGCGTCGGTGGCCGGCCGGAGATCTGCTGCGGCTTGCCGGCCTTGGCTTCGCCGATCGTTTCGCCCGAGGCGATATGGTCGAGGCGGCCGAACGCGAGCGTGTCGCCTTCTTCGGCCTTGCCGACCTTGGTGGAGGCCGACCCGATCATGCGGGAGAGCGATGCGATGCGATCCTCGCCGCCATTGGCGCCGACCACCGTTGCGCCGTCGGCAAAGGAGCCGCGCAGCACGCGGACGATGGAGAGCTTGCCGCCATGCGCCGTGTGCACGGTGCGCATGGACTGCCCGATCGCCGGACCCGTTTCGGCGACTCCAAGGCGCGCGCGTGTTTGCGCAATATTCGGGGATTCATGGCGCAACGCTTTCAACAAGCGCGTCACGCCATTGCCGCGCTCGGCCGAGCCGATCAGCATCGGCACGACATGGCCGTCGCGCAATTCGCGCGCGAGATCGTCAAAGACCTGGTCGCGCGGCGGCTCGATGTCGGAGATCAACTCCTCCATCAGCGCGTCATCATAGTCCGCGAGCTTTTCGAGCATGGTGTAGCGCGCGTCTTTCTCGCGCGGCAGGTCGCCTGCGGGAACGTCGATGACGGTCGAAGGCGCGTGCTCGCGATAGACGAAGGCGCGCTCGAGCGCGAGGTCGATGAAGCCGGTGGCGATGCCGCTCTGCCAGATCGGAATTTGGCGCAGGAGCAGGGGGGCGCGCGAGGCGGGCTGAAGCAGGCCCAGCGTCTCGTGCACGCGCTGCGTAGCGGCATCGATCTTGTTGAGGAAGAGCAGGCGAGGAACGCCGAGTTCCTCGAGTTCGCGCAAGATGAGCTGCAGCGCGGGGATCTTGCGCGGGTCAGCCTCGCACACCACGACGGCCGCATCGCAGAGCGGCAGCACGTCGCGCATCTCGTTAGAAAATTCGATCGAGCCGGGGCAGTCGATGAACGTATAGCGGTCGCCGAGATAGTCGGCGGTTGCGACGTTGGCTTCCACGCTCATCGCGTGAGCGCGCGCCTCGGCGCTGGAATCGCCGACCGAAGACCCGTCGCGGACGGCGCCCTGGCGAGAGATGGCGCCTGCGCGCGCCATTATGCTTTCGAGAAGTGTTGTCTTGCCGCTCTGGAAGGGACCGACCAGCGCAATCAGCCGGGGTCCCATCGCTCTTCTGCCGCTATTGGCCGGCCTGTCGCTCATCATAAACTCCCGTGACCTTGACGGCGCCGGAAGCTGCGGCGTCCGGCGCCGTCATACGGGATCGTTTCACCGACGCGCGTCGATGGCAAGACGGCCAATCGACGCTAAACGTCGCGGCGGCGTTATCGCTTGTTGCGACGCGCGCGCGGGATGGGCGCGGCGGGCGGCGGCGGCGCGTATTCCAGCGCCATGGCCGTCACGCCGGCGGCGACGTCGACGCCGATCTGCGCCTGGACCGAGAAGGGCTGCAGATTGATGGCGCGATTCGAGCCTCCGATCAGCGCATTGGCGCCCAGACCGACGCCCGCGGTCGCCGAAGCGCCGACGCCGCCATAGTCGCCGGCGAGTTCGCCCGAATGCAGGCCGACAGTGGGCGCGAACACAGCCCAGTCGAGATGGCCCGGGCCGGTGGCGCCGAGCGCGACGCCGAAGCGCGAGATTGTGCCGACATAGTGTTCGGAGGCGCCGTCTTCGCGGAAGAACCAGCAGTCCAGCGCCTTGCTGGAGGTGATGACCATGCCGACGCCGGCCGCGACGTCGCATTCCAGCGCGCCGATGCGCGTCGTCCCCTGCTGGGCCGACGCCTGCGTCGCGGAAAACGCGCAGGCGAAAAGGCCTGCCGCGAAAATCGTTTTTGCAGTGGTGAGAGTCATGACGGGCTCCAGGCCTGGGAATCGCGCGTCGCCGCGCATAAGCCGCACCATAAATTGAAAACGCCGCCCCGAAACGGGCGGCGTCAAAACGCACACAACGAAAGCGCTGCCTTCTCAACCGAGGCTGGCGCAGAAGCGCTGGATGCGCGTGCAGGCCTCTTCCAGCAGCTTGTCCGACGTCGCGTAGGACACGCGGAAGTTCGGGGCCGTGCCGAAGGCGGAGCCCTGCACCGTCGCCACGCCCTCGGCCTCCAGCAGCTCGGTGACGAAATCCTGGTCGCTGGCGATCGTCTTGCCGGACGGCGTCTTCAGGCCGATCGTCCCGGCGCAGGACGGGAAGACGTAGAAGGCGCCTTCCGGGCTCGGGCATTTCAGGTGCCTGGCCTGGCCGAGCATGGATACGACGAGGTCGCGTCGCGCCTGGAAGGCTTTGCGGGACGTCGCGATGAAGTCCTGCGGGCCGTTGAGCGCCTCGACGGACGCCCATTGCGCGATCGTGCAGGCGCCCGACGTCTGCTGGCCCTGGATCATGTCCATGGCGCGGATCAGCTTCTCGGGGCCGGCGGCGTAGCCGATGCGCCAGCCGGTCATGGCGTAGGCCTTCGACACGCCGTTCATGGTGAGCGTGCGGTCGTAGAGCGCCGGCTCGATCTCGGCGGGCGTGACGAACTTGAAGTCGCCGTAGGTGAGGTGCTCGTACATGTCGTCGGGCAGAACCCAGACATGGGGATGGCGCACCAGAACGTCGGTGACCTTCTTCAATTCCTCGCGCGTATAGGCCGCGCCCGACGGGTTGGACGGCGAGTTCAGCACGACCCATTTGGTTTTCGGCGTGATCGCGCGTTCGAGATCCTCCGGCTGCAACTTGAAGCCGTGCTCCATCCTGGTGTGGACAACCACAGCCGTGCCGCCGCAGAGCGCGACCATTTCCGGATAGCTGACCCAGTAGGGCGCGGTGACGATGACTTCGTCGCCGGGGTTCAGGGTCGCCATGAAGGCGTTGAACAGGATGTGCTTGCCGCCGGTGCCGACGATGACCTGGCCCGGCTTGTAGTCGAGATTGTTCTCGCGCTTGAACTTGCCGCAAATCGCCTCGCGCAGCGGCACGATGCCGGCGACGGGCGGATACTTCGTTTCGCCGCGCCGGATCGCGGCGACCGCCGCTTCCTTGATGTTGTCCGGCGTGTCGAAGTCCGGCTCGCCGACCGACAGGCTGATGATGTCGCGACCCTGCGCTTTCAGGTCGCGCGCTTTCTGCGTCACCGCGATGGTGGCGGAAGGCTTCACGCGAGAAAGGGCATCGGCGAGGAACGCCATGGGTCTGTGTCTCCGTTTCAGAATGGCCCTAGGATTCTCCTGGGCCGAGGGCGGCGCACAATAGAGCTTCGTCGCGGGAGCGCAAATATTTTAAGGCATCATGAAACCAGCTGTTAGCTACGCCGTTCACATCAGTGTGAGACGGCTCGTCGCCGATTGACTTCCGGTGGATAAGGCTCATTTTAGCATCTGAGCGAAATTTTCGCTTGAGTGTTGTAAATGAGTAACAGATGCGAGCGGTGTCCGAGAGGCGCCAAAACGCACATCGGGAACGGGGTTGGGTCGATAGGGTGACTTTCGAAGCCGAGCAACGGTTTCGGACAACAAAAGCTCTGGGGATGGCTGACATGTCGGTTGTGGATCATTTCGACAAGGCGCCTGAAGCCGGTTTCAGCCGTGGCTGGGATGCGGGAGCCGCTCGTCGCCAGTTCAATGTCTCGCTCGCGCTGATCGCTGCGCTCGCCTTTGGCGTCGGTATCGTCGCCTATTCGATGCGCAGCGCGCCGAAGCGCCCTGTGACGGCCGCCATCGAGCATGTCGAGCCCAATTCGCCGATTTTCGGAGCTTTGGTGAAGCCTTGATCGGCTGAGCCCAAGTTCCTACGGAACCGCCCGACCTGAGGTCCGCGTTTTCTTGGCCGCGTGGACCGATCCGAAGCACGGAACTTCGGAGGTCGGGCGTTTTCTTTGGCTAACCGCCAGCGCCTTGCGCCACCCTCCCGAGCCATCCGCTCATTGCTGCAACGGCTTTGCCGGCGCCGAGCCTTCCAACTGACTCGCCCAGGTCCCATATTGGCGCCATGCCGCCTCGCAAGCCGAACAAGCCCAGCCGCGCGAAAGCCGCTCGGCCCGACGTCACCCCGCTCGACGATCATCTTTCCGCGCTCCTGAATCCGGCTCTGTCGGCCGAGAAAGCCTCGCGCGGCCAGTCTTCGCGCGGCATGGGCGAAGCGCCGCAGGCAACCTTCGTGACCGATGGGCCGGCAGGCTTCACCGGGGCGATCGCGACCGTCGAATCGCTGAAGGAGCTGCTCGAACTCGGCGATCCCAACATCCGTCAGACGGCGCCGTGGACGCCGCACCGTCCCGCGAGACCGGAGAAATCCGAGGGCGGCGTTTCGTTCAAGATCGTGTCGGATTACGAACCCAGGGGCGACCAGCCGCAGGCGATCGCGGAACTCGTTTCCGGCGTTCAGCAGTTCGAGCGCGATCAGGTGTTGCTCGGCGTCACCGGCTCCGGCAAGACGTTCACCATGGCGCAGGTCATAGAAAAGACACAGCGGCCTGCCCTTATACTTGCGCCGAATAAAACATTGGCTGCACAATTATACGGCGAATTCAGGTCTTTTTTTCCTGATAACGCTGTCGAGTATTTCGTTTCGTATTACGATTATTATCAGCCGGAAGCCTACGTTCCGCGCACCGACACCTATATCGAGAAGGAATCCTCGATCAACGAGCAGATCGACCGCATGCGCCATGCGGCGACGCGCGCGCTGCTCGAACGCGACGACGTCATCATCGTCGCCTCCGTCTCCTGCATCTACGGCATCGGCTCGGTCGAGACCTACACGGCGATGACCTTCTCGGTGAAATCGGGCGAGAAGCTCGACCAGCGCCAGCTCATCGCCGATCTCGTCGCCCTGCAATACAAGCGCACGTCAGGCGATTTTTCCCGCGGCACGTTCCGGGTGCGCGGCGACACGATCGAGATTTTCCCCGCCCACTACGAGGACCGCGCCTGGCGCGTCGGCTTCTTCGGCGACGAGGTGGAGGCCATTGCCGAATTCGATCCGCTGACCGGCAAGAAATCCGCCGATCTCGCGGCCATCAAGCTCTACGCCAATTCCCATTACGTCACGCCGCGCCCGACCCTGATCCAGGCGATCGACGGCATCAAGCGCGAACTGAAGCAGCGCCTGCCGGAACTCTACAACGCCGGGCGCCTGCTGGAAGCGCAGCGGCTCGAGCAGCGCACGATGTTCGATCTGGAAATGCTGGAGGCCACCGGCTCCTGCGCCGGCATCGAGAATTATTCCCGCTATCTCACCGGCCGCAAGCCGGGCGAGCCGCCGCCGACCCTGTTCGAATACCTGCCCGACAACGCCCTGGTCTTCACCGACGAGAGCCATGTCACCGTGCCGCAGATCGGCGGCATGTATCGCGGCGACTTCCGGCGCAAGGCGACGCTGGCCGAATACGGCTTCCGCCTGCCGTCCTGCATGGACAACCGGCCGCTGCGCTTCGAGGAATGGGAGGCGATGCGGCCGCAGACCGTGCATGTCTCGGCGACGCCCGGCTCCTGGGAAATGGAGAAGACCGGCGGCGTGTTCGTCGAGCAGGTGATCCGCCCGACCGGCCTGATCGACCCGCCGGTCGAAGTCCGTCCGGCGCGCAGCCAGGTCGACGATCTCCTCGGCGAAATCCGCGGCGTCACGCAGGCCGGCTACCGCACGCTCGTCACCACGCTCACCAAGCGCATGGCGGAAGACCTCACCGAATATCTGCACGAAAACGGCATTCGCGTGCGCTACATGCACTCCGACATCGACACGATCGAGCGCATCGAGATCATCCGCGACCTGCGCCTCGGCGCCTTCGACGTGCTGGTCGGCATCAACCTCCTGCGCGAAGGGCTGGATATTCCGGAATGCGGCCTCGTCGCCATTCTCGACGCCGACAAGGAAGGCTTTTTGCGCTCCGAGACCTCTCTGGTCCAGACGATTGGTCGCGCTGCGAGAAACGTGGACGGGCGCGTGATCCTCTATGCCGATCACGAGACCGGCTCGATGCAGCGCGCCATCGCCGAGACGAATCGGCGCCGCGAAAAGCAGATGGCCTACAATGAAGAGCACGGCATCACGCCGGCCTCGATCAAGCGCGGCATCGCGGACATTCTCGGCAGCGTCTACGAGCAGGACCACGTGACGGTGGACGCCGGCCTCGCGAGCCAGCCGCTCGTCGGGCACAATCTCAAGGTCACCTTGGCCGACCTCGAAAAGCGCATGCGCGAGGCCGCCGCCAATCTCGAATTCGAGGAAGCCGCGCGCCTGCGCGACGAGATCAAGCGGCTGGAGGCGACCGAACTGCTGCTCGCCGAAGACCCGATGGCGCGGCAGGCCGAGGTGGAGGAGGAGGCGGGAAGGTTCGCGGGCAAGCGGAAGTATGGGGCGGCGGCGAATCTGCCGTCGGCGTCCCCCTCTCCCGCGAAGCGGGGGAGGGTGGCCGAAGGCCGGGAGGGGGCCGAGCCGCTCCCCGCGACTCGCGCCCGAAAACCCACCGACGAAGACATGGGCCCGCACAATTTCGGCGGCGGCGAAGCCCGCCCGCTGCCGCGCTCGATGGCGGGCAAGGGCGGGACGCGGGCGTTCAAGGGGAAGAGGCGGGGGTAGGGCGGGCGCGGCTCCCCCTCTCCCCGCAATCGGGGAGAGGGGCCGTTCAGGCTGGAGAAAATAGGGTTAAGTTCACCCCGATTGATTCGTCTCATTAATTACCAGTGTTATGAAATACCGCTATCGACTAGCCACCAAGATCGTTTAGCAATATATCGAAAAACGCGGCATTCCGTTTTTCTGCGTCAGATACGAGCTTATCAAATCCAATTATTTCAATAAAAACATCGAAATCTTCATGATATTTGAACAAACCTTGTTTGTCCCAGTTTTCAGTGAAATCATACCGGCGAGCTAGTGAGCGCAGCGACGGTTCTAGGTCGGCGACAATTATCGACGTTATAGGTGTGTTATCGGGTATGTTGATTGTCTTTTTGTCCGTTGTAACAAATGATTTTCTCTGCCTTATTACCTCTACTGTATCGTGGATTTGGCGGATAGGATCAGATCCTTCTTTACCAAATACGTAATCATCACGCCCCGGTCTCTTGAACTCTACAATCACAACGGATGTATTTCCCTGCCCACCGGCAACGTAGCACTCATCGTAGAAGGCAATGTCCGTAACCTTATCCCCAGCTGCGCGCCGACCGCCGTGCAGCGTCCTATCACTTGATATGTAGGAAACGAACGCAAGGCGCTCGTCGAGCATCCAAAGGTTGTGCTGAAAGTATTTGGTATTTACGGAGTCGTCCAATCGAGGGAACATTAACTGATGAAATGCGTCCTCACGCGTCATCTTGCCTGTGTCGTCAGCCCCGCGGAGCTGATCCGCGATTTCTATCACAGCTTTTCGATGAACGACGTACTCTGCAAGAGCGTCGCGATAAGTGTCTGAAACTTTCCGAAGTAATTCTGTTTTTCTTTGAGCAAAAAGTTCTTTATCGGCTATAGTTTTTTGAACGAACGAACTCCACCGTCGCTCTTCACGATGTCGCTGTATTGCTAAGTCTGAAACGAAATTTTCTTGACGCCAATTATTTGGCTTTGAACGAACATAATCTGAAATTGTATTTCCTCCTAGACCATATCGAAGGAGCGGGTGTCGAGTAAGCAACTGAACTACATCGTTTCTCTGATCTATCTTAATTATCTCGTGTTGTTCACTTTCGGTAGCCAAAATCGCTCCGCAAGCAGCGTCGACAATTTCCGCGATTTCGTCTTCGCTTGCTTCCAATCGAGTGCGCGCCAAGTTGGCGTGCGCGTCCAGAAATTCGCCGGAGAGACTTGCAATTACAACATATTCCGTTCCATCGGATCGTTGAAAAACAGATTTTCCTAGTTTGTTTTCAATGGCGCGACCAGAGCCCAATAGGCGATTGTCCGCGAACATCAGCAGCGCGTGGCGATTAAATGGCTTGCCACGTTCTACCCGAGATACATCGCATTTGAACTCCTCAACAGCCCCTCGAAGCTCGACACCGATGTTGTGCGAGTTTTCGTATTTGAAAACACTCGCGAAGTGAGTCCTCAAATCAATGTCTTTTCCGCCTACAGTTACCGTGGTGTCAGGCATTCGTCCGTCAACAAGATAAGTAAGGAAATTACTTGACAGATGATCGAGTATCATCTCTGTATTTAACTCTTCCCACCTCCTATGATAGGCCGGCCGTACCCTGCTATAGGTAACCGCACAGCCCGTTTCAAACTCCAAAGGAACGCCAATTTTTACATCCTTTAATTCTTCGTCATCGAAAATGTCGAATTTGAAGTTTCTTTCCTCTGCTAGTGAGCCATCGGTGGCGCGAGACCGATAATGGACTTCTTCAAACACTTTGAAAGCGATAAAACGTCCAAATCCCTTTCCGCCACGCTTAAGCTTGTTTCCGGTAAATGGTGTGCGGAATGCGGTAAAATTCTTCGAATCTAATCCAGACCCATTGTCTGCAATAGTGACGGAGAAATCCTCCGGTGTTACGCCAATCGAAAAGTTGAACCGTAGTTTGCCGGAGTTGGCGACCTTCTCGGCACCGAAGCGGTCTAAAAGCGCATGAATGGAGTTGGACCCGGCCTCGTAAACGGGAAGCAGGAAGGCGTCGAAATGCCCAGCTAAGTGCGTACGCTCAAGTACGGCAGGCATGTCTGGTTTTAGCAGGTGTGGCATCTCTAGCTCCGCTTCCGGACGCATAAAGTAGCACGACAAATTTGATCTTTAGGTCTTGAAAATTTTCCTATTAGGGGTTAGTTCGTCGTATGCCTCCCGCTCCCGACCTCACCCGCCGCCCGCGCGCCAGAATCGCGTTCAGCGAGGCCGACATGGTCCGGCTGCGCGATCTCTATTACGACACCGCCCTTCCCATGGTGAAAGTCGCGCAGGCTTTCGGCGTGTCGGCCTCGACGCTCTATCACTGGATCGCGGAAATGGACTGGCCGCGCCGCTCGGCGTCTGCGCCGCGCATCGACGCGCGGGTCGATCTTTTCGCCCGTGTGCAGGCCGAGGCCCCGAAACGCCGTCCCAAGGGGCCGCCGCCGGACAAATACGATCTGGCGCGCGACGTCGCCTTCGCCGCGCGGGCCGAACTCGATGCGTTGGCCGCCGAGCAGGGCCGCATCGGCTTCGAGGACAGGCGGCGGCGGGCGGCCGTCATCGACCAGCTTTCGCGCGCCATCGCCCGGATGGAGCGGGTGCAGGCCAAGCGATTCGCCGCCTTCGACGAACTGGCGGATAGCGTCGCGGCGCTGGCGCGCGACGCGCGGCGGGAAAAGCGCGCGGCGCAGAGGACGCACAAGCCGAATTACCGGCTGTACGGCGCCGACGGGAAGCCGCCGGGCGGGTGGTGAGCGCGATCCGTCATGGCCGGGCTTGTCCCGGCCATCCACGCGGAGGGATTGCTGCCAATTCAGACGCTGGTTCGGGCGGATCGGCGTGGACGCCCGGCGCAAGGCCGGGCAGGACGGGCCGGTCTCCTACTTCGGCAATCCCGCGTAATATTGCGCGATCGCCTGCATTTCCTCGTCGCTCATGTGGCGGCCGAGGTAGCGCATTT
>WBZM01000487.1_pt3 | contig 10326 bp, 9 predicted proteins | sample 5204271 | NCBI WGS metagenome assembly WBZM01 (sample SAMN12344346, study PRJNA552823) | activated sludge metagenome | biome: Activated sludge suspended growth; feature: Nitrification reactor; material: Wastewater; isolation source: activated sludge from nitrification reactor of wastewater treatment... | reverse complement strand
GAAGCCATTATTTTTCAAATCATCGAACAAAATACCGAGAAACCATTGTTAGGCCTATTGGGCCCTGAAAAAATAAATGTGTTGAATTTAAACCAATCTATAGATAATATCACAAATTTAAAATGAAAAAGACATTACTAGGAGTACTATCAATTGTCAGTTTGAACATTTTTGCACAAATTGACAGCACAAAAAATCCACTATCAATAGGTGGCTACATAGAAACTTATTTCGCTTATGATTTCAGTAACCCAGATGATCATAATCGGCCCGGGTTTGTATACTCACACAATCGAAGTAATGAAGTAAATTTGAATTTAGGTTTTGTAAAAGCAGCGTATCAAACCAACACAATAAGAGCAAATTTAGCGTTGATGACCGGAACGTACTCCAATACCAACCTTTCATCTGAACCCGGTGTATTAAAAAACATCTTTGAAGCGAACGCCGGGGTTAAGATTTCGAAGACAAAAAACCTTTGGATGGATGCAGGTATTTTTGCTTCGCACATTGGATTTGAAAGTGCCATTGCTAAGGACTGCTGGAATTTAACAAGAAGTATTCTGGCTGATAATTCGCCTTATTACGAAAGTGGAGTGAAAGTCTCTTATACAAGTGATGATGAAAATGGTTTGTAAGCAGCTTAATTTTAAATGGATGGCAACGTATACAGCGTGTAAATGGGAACAATACACCTGCTTTTGGGCATCAACTTACATACAAACCAAATTCTAAAATAACACTAAACAGCAGTTCGTTTATTGGAAGCGACACGCCTGACAGCACGAGGCAAATGCGTTATTTTCATAACTTTTACGGACAATTACAATTAACTGAAAAATTCGGTGTGATCTTAGGTTTTGACATTGGAGCACAGCAAAAAACAAAAAACAACAATTTATACTGAATTTACAAGAATGTTATGCACTTGTTGATAAAGAAAGATTTTTGCAGGTTGTGGATAATATAGTCAGCAATGCAATTAAGTATTCTTATAATGACACTGAGATTCATATCACTCTAAGTGTAATTGATACGACAATACAATTGGCTGTCAAAGATCAAGGACAAGGTCTAAACGAAGAAGATAAAAAACATTTGTTTACAGAGTTTAAGCGTTTGTCGTCTATACCAACAGGTGATGAACACTCTACGGGTTTAGGATTATACATTGTGAAGCATATTGTTGATTTACATAATGGAGATATTCGCGTGGAAAGCGAAGGTAAAAACAAAGGCGCAACATTTATAGTTGAAATTCCTGTGGTAAAAGAGTAATAATTACCTGTGTTTACTCAATGAATCATTGCAAACCAACCTATCTTACATGATAGTATCTTACATGATAGCTACTGTTTTTTTATTATTCTTTTCCCAACAAAATACTCTACAAATTCATGAGAATATGCCTCACCAATCGGAATTATTGTTTCACCAATTTCAACAAACTCAGAATCAAAACTTCGTATGTGTTGTTCATTAACAATGTATGATTTGCTTATTCTATGAAGGCAAGGAACCTCTATTTTTTTTTCAATAGATTTTAAGTTGAACGGGACTAAGTAGTTATTTGACACACATACAATTTTTGAATAATCTTTCTCACCGGATATATAGAGGATATCATTAATGTTGATACGGATAAATTTTTTATTTACACGAATAAAAAAATATTCGGGGTTATTCATAACTAAGTTATTCTTTACAATAGAAAAATGTGTACGGCATTTTTGAACTGTTTTCAACAAACGTTCTTTCCGTATCGGTTTTGTAATATAATCAAATACATTATAGTCATAGCTTTCCAGTGCATACTGCGGATACGCTGTTGTAATAACTATCAAAGAATTTGAATTATGAATTTTCAAGTAATCAAATCCATGAATTTCCGGCATTTGAAGATCTAGGAATATAATGTCGGTTGCAGTAGATTGTAAAAAATTATCAGCTTCTATTATTGATGCGAAGCTACCAAGTAAAGATAGGTCTGTAATATCAGCAATAAGTAACTGCATCCCCTTTCTTGCTAACGGTTCATCGTCTATTACTATACAGTTCATATTAATTGTAAAGTTAATGTTGCGGAATATGATGTGTTGTCAATTTGTTGAGACAACACGTGTGAGTTCGGATACATAATGTTAAGTCTTCTGCGTAAATTATACAACCCAGTACCTTCAGATATATCGGCATGATACATTGGAATTGTATTGTGAATAGTGAAAATTAACTTTTCTGATGTAGCATGAAGGAAAATAAAGATATAGCAATCAGCAACTTTTTGAGATCCATGCTTTATTGCATTTTCAACAAGAGGAGTAAACAGCAATGGTTGAACTAAACAGTCATTTTCTATAATTATTTTTTGCTCAACAACCAGATTGTCCTTTCTTAATTTTTCAAGAGATAGAAGTTCATTAATATATGATATTTCCTGCGAAAGTTGAACTGTCTCCTTCTGAATTTCGTAAAGTTGGTATCGGGTAATATCGGCAAGAGTTAAAATTGACTCTGCGGCTTTAGTAGAATCTGTCTTACAAAGAACGTAAATATTGTTGAGCGTATTAAATAAAAAATGTGGGCTAATCTGACCCTTTAACTGTTGCAATTCGGAATAAAGCATACTGTTTTCGTATTCCAATAATTTCTGCTGTTTTTTTAGCAGTGTATGAATAAGTATAAAAGCCAGTCCCACTGACCCTATCATTGCATTCACAAGAATATTCACACCAAAATCCCTAAAATATAAATATGGATTTATGATTAGCCGATGAAAAAAATCCCCAACACTGATTGAATACACCAATTGTTGACAAAAATAACTTAGACATTGGACACATCCTATTACTATGACATACGAAACATATCGTTGTCGAAGGAGTAAGAATGGAATAAGCAGATAAAGATTGATTGACAGAAACACAATATAGCTTAAAGAATATAGAGTTAACTGGACATACTCATTTTGCGTATGCAGACGATTACCATAGTACATAAACCACCATACCATGATAAACGTTGAAAATCCCAAAAAATGATATAGTTTTTCTTTAGGGCTCAACTCAATATTCAATAAGGTCATATCAATTTCCTTGTTTTACCATGATCACGTTTACAATATACAAATTTACGATAATTTCTGAAATACTATGCCTGATATTGACAGCCCCTGCAATCAAGACATCCACAAAGATTCCAAAGAAGAAATAACCACATTCTAAGAGTTATAGCTTTTGTCGTTAAAAAAGTGGTGTTCGTAGAATAATATGGGCATTATGTATAATTTCTGCCACCGTGAAGATGGTCCTGATCTATCTTTGTATAACTACATAAGTAAAATCTATATAACGTTATTTCAAAGGAGCGGTATAATGTCTCAAAGTATGGTAAGTAAAATATCTCAATTTCTTGTCCTATTATTTGGTTGTATTACTTTTCTTATCTCAAGCGCAATATCCCAAGAATGGGTTAAAGCACATCAAGAAAATGGTAGTATGGGATTTTATGGTATAGATATCAATGAGTATGGGATTGGATATGCTGTGGGGTGGGGCAATAATAGATATGTACAATTACAAACAAAGGATTATGGATTGCATTGGGACGAATTAGATTTTACGTCATCAATGTTATTTGATATAGTTATTCATAGTAATGATACAATTTATGCTGCCGGATACTCGCCGACAAACAATTGTGCAGTAACATATACTTCGACAAATTCCGGAGTAACATGGAAGGAGCATCTTTTTAATGGTACATTAAACCCTTCGTCTTTTGGGTTTTACCGCTACTCTGTTGCTTCTCCGAAGATTGCTTATGTTTGCGGTTACAACTCTGCTATTTTCAAAACCACAAATAATGGTGAATCTTGGTTCCAAACAAATGTCAAGGGAGATAATTATACATTTCGTTCATTGGCTTTTTTTAATGAAAATATTGGTTATGCTGCATGCGATACAGCAGGTGGATTCTCAAACATCAACACACTATTGTCCACTAAAGATGGTGGGGCGTCATGGGATGTCATCACAAGTATAAAAAATATAGTTGTGGCTTCGCTGGCTTCTCCAACTGAAAATGATGTCTATATTTTTGGCTATTATAATGGTGCGGAGGCAATTCTGCATTCAAATGATGGAGGAAAAACATGGACAAATGTCTGGAGTGGTAGTGCTAATATGACTTTACAAGGCGGGAAATTCTTTTCCGGAAAATACGGTATTGGCGTAGGGCAAAATGGATTAGTAGTAATGACAAGCGACGGCGGTATATCATGGTCAACAATTCCAATTGATGATAATGCAGTATTAACAACGTGTGCATATCACCCCAATGTTTTGCTTGTTGCCGGATCAAATTCGTCTATTTGGAGGCGTACTTCCAATACATCCGGATTTTCTTCTGACATCATGGACGAAGATAATTTGCCATCTATGATATTACAATATACCGGGTCAATGACTGTACATGCATCATATCTTGGCGGCTATGTAATAATAACATCACTTCATGGTACATTAGTACAAAAACAAAAAATAGAATCTACAGAAATCACTATTTCTCTCGAAGGATACCCAGTCGGTACATATATCGTCCAACTTTTTGCTGAAAACAATTCTCATCATAAACAAATTTTACTCTTACATAATAAATAAAATACTATGAAAAATTATATTATTATCATTGCCCTTCTTTATTGTAGTAGTACATCATTACTTCCGGCACAATCATGGAAATTATCAAAGACTCCGGCGAATTATGATGTCTGGGACATTACAATGACATCAAAAAAACATGCCGCTGCAGCAATTTGGGATAGCCGTTCTGGTGCAAATGCTAAAATTATAGTCACAAAGGATGGCGGTAAATCATGGACAGAAGTATATAATGAGATATTTCGAGGAGCTACTGCCATTGATAGAGTGGACAACACAACCACAGTTGCCGTCGGAGGAGCTAATAATTATCTTGCCTGTTGGAAATCAAGTAATGGATTAACTTCATTTTCTCCAACCATGTCGGCAGATACCTATATACAGGGTAAACCATCATTTTGGTCTGTTGATTTTGTGTCATCAACAATTGGTTATGGTGGTGCATCCGAAGGGAAGATATTAAAAACGACAAATGCCGGAAATTCATGGATCTATTTAAAAGATACTTTTAGCAATGGGGCAATTATCGCCATACATTTTGTGACATCAGAACTCGGCTATATTATTAAAACAGATAAAAGTAGTGAGTATTTTACAGGAAAAGAACTCTATAAAACAACTGACGGAGGATTAACATGGAAAAAAATCTTTAGTGCTTCAGTACTTCGTGATGTATATTTTCTTGATGAAAACATAGGGTTTTGCAGCGGATCGAATGGCTCTTCGGCAAGTATATGGAGAACAAAGGATGGCGGAGAAACCTGGCAGAATGTCCTTTCCGATTATCCGGTAGTTCGTTGGATAAACGGTATAACATTTACATCAAATCAATATGTCGGCTATGCTGTTGGAGGAGACAGATATGCGAACAATCAAGGCGCAATTTTTCGCACAACGGATGGTGGTGTCTCATGGGAAAAAGAAATAGGAAATTTGCCAACTTGTTTACTCAATATATCATTTTTTGAGGAAACCAATGGTGTGGCAGTTGGCACGAATGGTTACACCTATTATAGCGAAAAAGATTTGCTTCCCGCTTATAAACCGGAAATTAATATTAATTCCAAAACAGAATTTGACCTCGGCACACTTACAAGTTTCGATGAGGTTTCCGCGGATTATCTTATATATGCAAAAAATCCTAAAGGCATTATTTTATCAAAGATATACTCCAATGATAAAGACTTCTTTAAGAAAGGATTTCGTTTCGATACCGCTACTCAAAACTCCTTTCCACTTACTCTTCACTATGGGGAAGACTATACATTTACTGTTCGCTTCATTCCAACCCAAAATGGTGTGTTTGAATCTTCACTTACTTTTACAAGCAATGATGCAAGTCATCCTATGATAACTGTTCCGGTAAGAGTAGAAGTGAAAGGAGAAACTACTCCAAAAATTATCGTATCTCACAACATGATAGATTTTTCGGAAATTCCGACACACTCTTCTTCGGAACAATTATTAATAATAAAAGGGACGACAACGGCACCTGTAAGCATTGACAGTATATATATGAAAGGTAATTCAAATGTGTTTACAATACAAAGTTTAAAAGAAACACCATACAATGTTACGAATATTGATAGTATTATTGTTCTTGTTTCTACAAATTCATTCAACAAAGGTATTTTTCACGATACAATTGCTATTAATGTCAATAATAATATTATAGATATTCCCTTAAAAGCAACATATTATGATCAAGAAAAACCCACTATTCTCTCATCAGTTTCTGAGATTAATTTTGGCACACTTTCTCCTCATCAGTCAGAGACAATACATTGCAAGCTTTATACAAAGAACAATGTGGACATATATGTGAAATCAATTACTTTGGATAATAGCAACTCCGACTTTGCTCTTGATATTTCCGATACTTTACCTTTTCAAATAGAAGATGACGACAGTCTTATTGTTGGTGTAAGGGTAAGTTTTACAAAGCCCGGACAATATCAAAATATTTTACGCATTGAATCAAATTCATTTCCGGATTCAATAATACGAATACCTGTTTTTGCACAAGTAAACGCAGTCAGCGTCAATGAACAAGAATCATTATTGGATGAGTGTATTGTGTGGAATATTGATGAAAATGACGATGTGTTTATAATTCATTGTAATCCTTGTGAGACAGATATTGAGGTTAGAGTATTTTCTGTAGATGGAGAATGTTGTTTTAAGCAGAAAATTTCTTCCGGAAGAGGTAATCAAAGTATTACTATTGATAAGAACTTTTTATCAAATGGTCTCTATTATTTTGTTCTGTTATCAGACAACTATGTATGCAGTAATAAAGTGTTGTATCAAAAATAACATTCTTTCAAAAAAAAAAAGCTGCTCCGATGTCGGAACAGCTTTTTTTTGATATTCACAAATATTACCTTAATGAGTAACCTGAATTTGTTGTGTATAAACATTTTTATCGTGCGTCAGCACAAGCGTATAAATACCGGAAGCTAAGGATTGAATCGGAATATTGCGCACAATAATTCCCTCTTCCATCATCCCCGAAAATTCAGTATGAACGGTTTCGCCAAGATAATTCACAAGTTTCAAAGTATAGTGTGCTGTCATTGGGCAAATACACTCCACCGTCATGGTATGCTGAGCCGGATTAGGGGCACACTTTAATGACAGTGAAGTCATTGAAGATTCATCATTAATATTGGTTACTGTTGTTACAGGAACAAAAATTCTCGCAGTCACCGGTAAATGATCAGATGTGGTTGAAGTATATGAACTTATATATGCGTTAGGTGTTTCAATATAAGCGCGGTGAACATTAGCTGCTATTTCATTAGACACAATAATATGGTCAATCATGCTGCGATTGCTTCGAATATAGGAAGCAAGTCCTTTTTCACTTAAATGTTTTGTTGTCACAGTCCATTCATCGGATTTATCCACAAATATTTTATAGGGTGAAGGATATGTGCCATCAAGAATCGTTGAATTAAGAACATCATCATTAAAATCACCCAAAATAATTACATTTTTATCACCGTAGAATGATGATAAATAGGTGTAAAAAGCAGAAGCATCTTGTTCACGGCGATTACGATCTTCGATAGCCGTGACAGAGTCCGTTGCTTTGGCATGAATCACAAAAGCGTGCATATCTGTTTGTTTTCCATCAATGGTTGCCCTGAAAGAAAAGCGATATGGGAAGCGTCCGCTTGCCCATGCTTGCGAACCTCCATTGACCGCCAAGCCACTATCAAGTAATTGCACTGTGGATTTACGATAAAGCCAGCCGGTTCTTTGTGCTTGATTGATACCTTTGGCAATAAATCCACCAAAATCACCTTGTAAAGTATCACGCAAACGATTAAAGACTTCCACTTTTGCAATTTCTTGCACACCAAAAATATCATTATTCATTGTGTTCATTGCCCGTACCGCATTGCGTAATTGTAATTCGCGATTGCTTGGACCGGTAGCTGTGTCGCCAAACCAATATAAATTCCATGTGGTCACATCAAGAGTACGATTGCGATTTACTGTGTCTTGTACGGGTGGTTCAAGTCCTAAGTCTATTGCGAAACGTGGTTGTAATTGATATGTGCCGCGAAATTGCGAAATAACGCCAATGACATCAATGCGCCCCGTAGGTATAGCTAATTGATTTGTCGCAATTTCTGTATTACCGTCAATGCGTAATTGTAATGTATTGCCGGCTTGATTTTTTAATGTATAATTTGTTTCGCCTTGGAAAGCACCGGTTTCAACAAATTCTACACCTCTCACACGTACCAATTGCCCTTCCACACTTTCATTAATAGCAGGAATAGCAATATTCTTTGGTAACTCTTCTTTTGTAGGAACCGGCACAACAATAAACTTAAAATTATTACCGCTGAATTGCAATAGCCCTGTGCCCGGCTGTCCCGTTGTTGCCTGAAATTCGGTAATTGTTGCCGCTTGGATGAGAACCGAGTCCCCAACTTTTACGCCATTGCGAAATTGCGAATTAAACAGTGCAATACCGGCTGTCCCGTCTTGGGCAAAACACGTATTGCGAAATTGATTGGCTACGGTAACACGAATACCTACATTTTCTACCACATCACCAACAGCTAATTTACGTACATCGGCAACTGTTTTTTGAGCAGATGCCACATTCAATAATCCTGCAAATACACATGCAAAAATACTGAGTCTCAAATATTTCATAATAATCCTTTAAAGTAAGAAAAAAAATTAATGTTCAATTATACCGGCACCGATTCTTTGAGTTTCGCCGGGAATATCATATGTATAAACTGTATAAACTTTGCCCTCTTTATATGTAAAAAAAGGCAATGCATTTCTGAAAGTTTCCGGTTTCCCTTCATCATGAATAATAAGTGAAAATTGTCCTGCCTTCAGAGGAAATAATCGTGTATAATCGCCGGAATAAATAGAAAATGGCGTAACAGCAATACCATTTAAGGAAATTTCCAAAGCCGGATCATCTTGAACTTTTTCTGCTAAATGAACAAATCGCATTGCAGCATTGCCGGCACCGAAGGGACTGCTGACGGTATCGGGAATAGGGGCAAGAAAACCGGCGGTATTGACTGAAGCACCTTTCATAAAAATAAGATATTGCCCATTCGGTCCTACGGTATAAAAATTTTGAAACAATAATTTTTTTGATGAATTATCATATACCTGCCATGGCAATGCTTTTCCGGATGCTATTTCAATAAGAGAAGTATATTGACCTCGTGATAATGTTTGGGCAACTGTTCCGCTATCAATATCAATACGCAGATTTTCCGATGAAGAAATACCATTGATAAAGCGGATTTTTGCTTTTGATAGTTCAGGAAAGGTCATAACATCTTCTTTACAACCAATGATAAAAACTGATGCGATTATGACCAAATAAAGAAAATTTTTCATAATATCAGAAAGTATAACGCATACCTAATTGCATGCGCCAGCGTGAAAAAAGATTATCAATAATATAAATACCTTGTTGAGCCGAACTCACATTCGTTGGATAGTTGAAATCAAGTATATATTGACCACTATTATTGAGTGTTGCACTATGAAAACCACTGATGCTTTGTAAGTTAGTTCTTTGTTGCCAACCCCAATCCGAATTAAACAAATTCAGTAGATTTTGAATATCAAAGGTAAATTCAATTTTATCACCGTCGAATGTCGGTATAGTCTGTGTAAGACGCAAATCAAGTATTTGCACCCATGGTGTACGTAAAGCATTGCGTGGCAATATTTTTCCTTGATACTCACGGAGTGTGGGATTTCCTTCAACGAATTGCATAAACTGATCAAAAATTTGTTCTGCACTTCGTAAGTCAGTTCCTGCGCTTGGTTTTTGAACAATTATTTTTGTCCCATAATCTTCACGTTTAGGTATATACACTAAATCATTGCCTGCAAAGCCGTCATTATTGATGTCATTATTATATACCCAACTGTAAGAATCACCCGAATTTCCTGAATAAAAAATACCAATAGTGGATTTTATATCTTTTGTCCATTCATAATTATAGGAAATATTTGCCATAATGCGATGGGGAATATCGAAACTTGAACGTCCGAGTTGTGCATTGTTCGGGTCTATGGCATCTGTGTTTGACCATATAGAAAGAGCCGTCGAATTTTGACCGTCCATAAGATCATACGCTCTACCAAAAGTATAAGACACAAGAGC
>WBZM01004352.1_pt1 | contig 10329 bp, 8 predicted proteins | sample 5204271 | NCBI WGS metagenome assembly WBZM01 (sample SAMN12344346, study PRJNA552823) | activated sludge metagenome | biome: Activated sludge suspended growth; feature: Nitrification reactor; material: Wastewater; isolation source: activated sludge from nitrification reactor of wastewater treatment... | reverse complement strand
CGCGACCTCCCCGTCGCGATGATCGCCGAGGCCCTCGGCTTCGACCACCACGCCGGCACCGCCCTCGCGCGCGACGGCGACCGCCTCGCCCCGCGCCTCGCCACGGAGCCCCTGCGCGGCGAGGCGAAGGCCCGCCACCTCGACGCCTTCGCGCGACGTCACGGCGTCGACCTCGCACGCTCGCGGGCCTACGGCGACAGCGCCCACGACGTGCCCGTCCTCGCCCGCGTGGGGAGCCCGTTCGCGGTTCACCCCGACCGCGTTCTCCGTCGCACCGCGAGCGAGCGCGCGTGGCCAGTCCTCGACGGGTGACCCGCGACGGCGCGTGGGTCGGCGCGGCGGGCGTGATAGAAGACCGCGCATGGGTGGCCCGCTCCTCCTGGTGTCTCTGCTCCGTGCGCGACCGTACTTCGTCGCGGCCGCGTTGCTCGCCGCCTGCGCCGCGCGCACGACGCCGCCGGCCGTGGCGTCGACCGACGTCGCGGCCCTGGGGTGGCTGCGCGGGCGCTGGTGCGGGCCGCACGACGGCGGGACGTTCTGCGAGGCGTGGCGCGACGCGCCGGGGCCCTCGCTGCGCGGCGACGGGGCCTTCGAACGCGGCGGCGCGCGGGTGTTCGGCGAGGCCCTGTCGATCGAGGCGCGCGACGGCGCCGTGTACTACGTGGCGACGCCGGAGGGCGAGGGGGCCACGGCCTTCCGGCTCACGCGGCGCACCCGCGACGAGGCGGTGTTCGAAAACCCCGCGCACGACTTCCCCACGCGGATCACCTACCGCCGCGAGGGCGACGCGCGGATGGCGGTGGTGGTGGAGGGGTCGTCGCGGCGGGTGACGTTCGCCGTCGCGCGGGTGGAGTGACGGCCGGGCGCGGGCTTTCCCGCACGGGGCGGTTGACGCGGCGGTGCCTTCCGTCGGATGCCCCCGGGCCATGAAGGTGCTCGTCCTCAACGCAGGCTCCACGTCGGTCAAGTACAACCTCTACGAGATGGACACCGAGGCGCCGCTGGCCTCGGGGCGCGTCGAGCGCATCGGCGGCGAGGCGCGTCACGTCGTCACCTCCCCCGCCCGCGACGAGCGCGCCGTCGACGCGCCCGACCACCGCGCCGCGCTGCGGGTCGTGCTCGACCACCTCGCGCGGGACGGCGGTGCCCTCGCGCAGCCCGGCGCCCTCGCGGCCGTGGGCCACCGCGTGGTGCACGGCGGCGAGCGGCTCATCCAGCCCGCGCGCGTCGACGCGTCGGTGAAGGACACCATCCGCGACTGCGCGCGCTACGCGCCCATCCACAACCCCGTCAACCTCGCGGGCATCGAGGCCGCCGAGGAGCTGCTCCCCGAGGCCGTCCACGTCGCGGTGTTCGACACGGCCTTCCACGCCCACCTCCCCGACGAGGCCTTCACCTACGCCGTCCCGCAGGAGCTCTACCTCCAGCAGGGCATCCGGCGGTACGGCTTCCACGGGCCGAGCCACCAGTACATGGCGCTCTGCGCGGCCGAGCACCTGAGGACCGACCTCTCGCGCCTGCGACTCGTCACCTGCCACCTCGGCGGCGGCTGCTCGGTGACGGCCGTCGACGGCGGCGTGTCGGTGGACACCTCCATGGGCATGACCCCGCTCGAGGGCCTGGTGATGGGGACGCGCTCGGGCGACATCGACCCCGCGCTCCCGATCCTGCTGGTGAAGCAGGGGATGTCGGCCGACGCGGTCGACGCGCTGCTCAACCGCCAGAGCGGGCTCGCGGGGCTCTCGGGCGTGGCGGGCGGGGACTTCCGCGACATCGAGCGGGCGGCGGCGGCGGGCGACCGGCGGGCGAGGCTCGCGGTGGAGGTGTTCACCCGGCGCGTGAAGAAGTACGTCGGGGCCTACGCGGCGCTGCTCGGGGGCGCCGACGCGGTGGTCTTCACCGGCGGCATCGGGGAGAACTCCGCCGCCGTCCGCGCCGCCGTCTGCGAGGGGATGCACTACATGGGCGTCGCGCTCGACCCCGCGCGCAACGCCGACCCGCGGGCCTTCGCCGAGGTGGGCGTCGCCGACGTCGCGGCCCCGCGCGCCCCCGTGCGCGTGCTCGTCGTGGCCACCGACGAGGAGCGCATGATCGCCCGCGAGGTGGTCCGCTCGCTGCGGGGCCCCACCGCGGCGCTCCAGAGCGTGCGCGCGCAGCCCATCCCGGTGGGCGTGAGCGTGCGCCACGTCCACCTCAGCCGCCGCGACTGCGACGCCCTCTTCGGCGAGGGCTACGAGCTCACCCTCCGCCGCGAGGTGACCCAGAAGGGCCAGTACGTCACCCGCGAGACGGTCGACCTCGTGGGCCCCAAGGGGGAGATCCGCAACGTGGCGATCATCAACCCGCTGCGCGGCGAGACCCAGGTGGAGGTGGCCCGCACTGACGCGTACGCCCTCGGCGTGTCGCCCCCGCTGCGGGAGAGCGGCCAGCTCGCGGGCACGCCGGGCCTGCGGCTCCGCGGGCCGCGCGGCGAGGTGGAGCTCGCGCGCGGGGTGATCCTCGCGCAGCGGCACGTTCACATGGGCCCCGACGACGCCCGGCGCTTCGGCGTGCGCGACAAGGACGTGATCCGCGTGCAGGTGGCGGGCGACCGCGAGATGACCATGGGCGACGTGCTCGTGCGCGTGCGGGAGGACTTCGTGCTCGACCTGCACATCGACACCGACGAGGCCAACGCCGCGGGGCTCCACAACGACAGCGTGGTCGCCTTCGCGGGCGTGCAGCCGTAGGGGGCTGCCGGGGGGGACGGCGCGGGGGCGTCAGGGCGCTCGCGCACCTCCCGCCGGAGCGCCGCGGGGGTGCGCGCCGCGCTCACGTCGCGAGCTGCCGCGCGCGGGCCTTCACCAACTGCATGAGGCGCTCGACCTCGACGAAGCGGTCGAGCTCGGCGCGCTCATCTTCCGACAGGGAGCCGTCCCCGCTCCGCGACAGCAGCTCGCGCACGCGGGCGATCGACGCGTCGGACGGCCGGAACGCCAGCACCGCGGCGACCCCGCCGCCGCGCGCGAACAGGTCGATGATCTCGTCGTAGCTCCGCTGCGCCGCGTCCATGGGGCTTCGACGGTAGCGCCGCCCCTCGTGCGCGCACAACGGTTGCGGAGGGGCGCGGGCGAGGGGGCGATCGTGCGCGTCCACGACCGGCGCCGCGCGAGCAGTCCACCGGGTCGCTGCGGTGGCGCCTGCGACGTGTGGGGCGTCGCTGGGAGGTGGTCTCGCGAGCAGGAGCGAACGAACCGCCCGGCTCACTCCGTGCGGTGGATCGCGCGGGAGGAGACGTACTCGAACACCCCGGCGCGGTTGATCGCGTAGCAGACCTCCAGGGTTGACGTGTAGCCGTCGCCATTGAGGTCGCCGTACGCGCGGAAGCAGACGTGGGGCCCTCGCACTTCGACCTCGTAGCTGAAGCGGTTCGGCCCGTCCGGGGCGAAGCCGAGCGCGCGCCAGGTGGCGTGCCGCCACGTGCCCTCCGGGGGCGTGGGGGCGTCGCCTCTGGGCACCTCCGCGGGCGTGCGTGGGGCGTTCGCGAAGGGCACGGCCGGCGCGGCCCCACGCGCGGTGCGGGCGGCGATCAACGCGGTGGCGGCGCGCGCCATCGCATCGAGGTTTCTCTCCGCCTGATACGCCATGTCGCGGCGCGCCTGTTGAGTCAGTTCATCCGCGGCGGCGCCCTCCATCAGTGCGGCGAGGATCCCGTTGTCCGGCACGACGATCCGCACGGCGCGGCCGACGGCGTCGATGCGCGCTTCGCGGCGGGCGAGCGAGACGAAGGCCGGCACCGCGGCGAGGACCCGCGCCGGCTCGCGAGGGGCGATGCGGGTGAGCCGAGCCTCGAGCGCGTCGAGCTGAGAAGCCCACCGGGCCCGTACGCGTGCGGTAGCCTCCAGCGCAGCGGCGTCGTCGAGCTGGAGGGTGGTGATGACGTGGTCGAGCCGGCCACCGCCGCGCGCCACCACCTCCAGCCGCACAAGCGCAGTCCACAGGAAGGCGTCGTCGAACAGCGATTCGTCGCCAAGCGTGCGGGCGACGAAACGCGCGATGCGCGCGCCGTACATCCTGCGAATCGTGCCGCTGCGCTCCGAGTTGCTCCCGCTGGCCCACAGCGCCACGAAGGCGCCGTCCTCGCTCGGTCCGAGCGCTCTGAACTCAGCGTTCTCAGCGAGCGAGGGCAACTGCTCCGACCAGACCAACCGCGCCCTTCGCCGGTCGCCCATTGCGTTTTCTAGGACGAGGGCGCGGCCGAAGGGGGTCTCTTCGATCGAATCGTAGGGCACCTCCAGGCGGGTGGCTTCGCGGCTCGTGCGAGCGCCCATGAGCGTGTCGATGGCCTCTCCGGTGATCAGGCTCAACCAGTAGGGGAGGTCCGCCTCCCACGAGCCCTCGACCACGCGCTCCAAGCCGGCGAGGGGATCGGCTCCCGTGGGGGACCACGCGGGGGGGAACGACCAGTACCACCGCAGGTAGACGCGCGCGCAGTCGAGCGCGTCCGCGCGTGCCGCCCCGCGCAAGTCGACGGCGTACGCGTGGGAGAAGTGAGCGGGCATGGTGGCGAGCAGCACCTCGCCCAGCGGCCTCGGCCGGGCGGCCGGGGCGATCGGCGCCGCGGTCGGGCGCGCGCTCACGGCGGGGCGGCGCGCGCCGCACGAGGCGCACACGGCGAGCGCGCAGGAGGCGACGACGAACGCACGGAGCACCGAGCGCATGAGCGACGCGTACCACGGGCCCGAAGCGGGCGGGGGGCGCGGTCGGGGCGTGCCGGCCGTTGCCGGCGAGCACGGAACCGGGGCATCCTCCGATGAAGGTGAAGCCGTGAGCGCGCGGTCGAACGCCCCCGAAGCCTACGCTCGCACGCTCGGCGTGAGCGCCCAGCACAAGGTGAGGGCGCTCTCGCTGCTCGCGGAGGGCGGCGAGGAGGCGACCCGCACCGCGGTGACGCTCCTGCACGAGGCGTGGCGGACCGAGCGGCGCGCCCTCCTCGTGCTGGAGGCGCCGAGCCCCGAGACCCGTCTGCGCGCGGCGGTCGAGGCCTGCGGGTGCCTCGTGGACGCGCGCGACCCGTCGCTGGTGCTCGACCCCGCGTGGGGCGAGGTGCTCGACGCGTCCGCGGCGGTCTCCCCCGCGACCGCGGCGTCGATCCGGCGGCGCCTCGACCCGCGGGTGGACGCGCTGATCCGGGAGTATTCCGAGGCCGCAGCGCGGGCGCCGGAGTTCTTCAACATGATGGAGGACTACGCCTCGTGGAGGGCGTCGCGCGCGAAGCTGGAGGTCGCGCGGCGGCAGGCGGAACAACTGGTGCGGGCCTTCCCCGGCGACCCGCGGGCGTGGCGGTCGCTGTCCCTCTTGCTGCACCTCACCGAGCGGACTTCGGAGGCCTGGCGCGCCATCCGCCACGCCCGCGAGATCGACCCCGATGATGGCGTCGCGGCGGGCGTCGAAATCACGCTCGCCCGCGCGGCCCTCCCGCACGGCGAAGCGCGGGAGTTCCTCGACGCGGCCGCGTCGGCGGCGACGCGGGGGGCGACGGACATGGCCGTCTACGTGCCGCTCCTCGGCGCGCTCCTGGGGCTCGCCGAAGGCGCGGACGACGCCCGCGTCTGGTGGGAGCGCACGTTCGAACTGGCGTCCCGTGGCCTCGCGCTCCCTGCGCTCCACGAAGCCGATCGCAAGCTCTGTCGGCTCGCCTACCTCATCGCGCGTGAGCGGCTCGCCGGGCGCATGCCGACGGTCGACCTGCTCTTCCGCTTCGGACTGGGCGCCGCCGTGCCCCACCTTTCGCAGCCCGAGCGTGAGGACGTCGCGCGGGCGTTCCGGTCGCTCGACCGGCGCCCGTGGCGGGGCGACGCCGCCGCGTAGCGCAGGGGCGAGCGCGCCATGCATGAGCGCGACGCCCCTGGATGAGGACCTCTCCCTGCACCGCGCGCCGGCGCCCTGCGCGCTCACGCCCCGGCGCGGCGGGCCCTCGCGGCCTCACGCAGCGCGTCGTCGGGCGTCCGCTCGATGTAGGCGTCGAAGAAGGCCCGCACCCCGTCGTCGGCGTTGCCCTCCAACGCCCGCAGGACGTGGGCCTGCCCGTCCTCCGGCAGGTCGTGGACGAGCGCCGCGAGCGCGTCGAGCCGCTGCGCGACGTGACGACGGCCCGCTTCCCGACGGCCCGCGGGGCCTCTACAGTCGCGCCGCGGCGGCCCCTGCGACGGCGCTGCCCACCCCCACCCGGAGGCCCCGCCCGATGCTCCTCGCCTACCGCCCCGACGCGATCGACGCGCTCCGAACGCCCACCCCCGACGAGCCCTGGCGCGTGCTCGTGAGCGGCTGCCTCGCGGCGTGGCCCTGCGGCGTCGAAGGGACCGACTACGGCCTCGGCGCCGTGCTCCGCGACCTCCTCGCGCTCCCGACCGTGCGGGCGCTCCCGTTCTGCCCGGAGCAGCACGCGCTCGGCACGCCCCGCACGATGCCCGACATCCACGGCGGCGACGGCGTCGACGTGGTGGCCGGCCGCGCGCGGGTGCTCGACGAGCACGGCGCCGACCTCACCGAGGCGATGCTGGCCGGCGCCCGCGCGATGCTCGCCCACGCCCGCGACGGGGGGGCAGAGCTCGCGATCCTCACCGACGCGAGCGCGGCGTGCGGGAGCCAGGTGATCTCCGACGGGTGCAGGCTCGTCCCCGTGCGCCGCCATCAGAAGGGCGTCGGGGTCGCGACGGCGATGCTCCTCGACGCGGGCGTCCCCGTGGTGAGCCAGCGTGATCACCGCACCGTGGCGCGGCTCCGCGCGCGGCTGGAGCCCGGCTGGACGGCGCCCGCGGGGCTCCTCGACCACCACGAGCACCCGTGGACGGTGGAGCACCTCCCGCGCCGGCACCCCCGCGCGTAGACGAGCGCGAGGCCCTCCACCCGCGCGCCCCGGTCGGCCGCCCGACGCGCTCCCAACGCGGCCGCTGGTCACTCCGGTGCCCACTGGTGCACGCATCGCGGCGGTGATCCAATCGCCCTTCGGAGGCTTCCCCATGGGCCGTAGGTACACCTGGCGCGGGCTCGCGGCGTTTGTCGCGCTGACCGCGTGCGCCAACGACAGCGAGGTGGTTCTCGACCCCGAGGAGGACGCCGCCACCCCGCCCGCCGACGTCACCGCCGACGACCGCGCGCGCCCCACCGGCGACGTCCCCGCGGGCGACGACGCCGCCGCGCTCGACGGCGGCGCCACCCCCACCGGCGACGCGGCGGCCCCCGCCGACCGCGCGATCGTCGCCGACACCGCGCCCACCGCCGAGCGCTGCAACAACGGCCTCGACGACGACCGCGACGGGACCATCGACGAGGACTGCCCCTGCGCCGTCGGATCGACGCAGCCGTGCTTCCCCGGCGACCCCGCCAACCACCGCGTGGGCGCCTGCCGCGACGGGATGCAGCGCTGCGAGGGCACGGGCGAGTTCGGCACCTGGAGCGCGTGCACGGGCGCGACGCTCCCCGCGGAGGACGTCTGCGGCGACGGCGTCGACCAGGACTGCAACGCCGTCGTCGACGACGGCCCGACGTGCTGCCGCCCGGGCTCCATGGCCGCCTCCTGCTACTCCGGCCCGACGGGGACGCTCGGCCGCGGCATCTGCCGGGCGGGCACGCGCACCTGCACCATGAGCGGCGCGCCGGGCGCGTGCATGGGCGAGGTGCTCCCGCGCATGGAGACATGCAACGGCGTCGACGACGACTGCGACGGCACCGTCGACGAGGACTGCCAGGCGTGCATCGCGATCACGGGCGCCTCGACGCCGTGGCAGATCCACCTGGGCGAGGGGCCGCGCTGCTGGGGGCGCACCTTCGCGTCGCACGGCGACCCGGCGGAGTACGCCTTCGCGAGCATCCCCCCGCAGATGGACGCCGGGTGGCGCGCCCACGCGCCGGAGGCCATCAGCTTCGACGACCCGTCGACCCTCTGCGGCGTCTGCGAGTGCCGCGCGGGCGGCGACTTCACCTACTTCCAGACCAGCTTCTACGTCCCCTCCACCCTCGCCGTGACCAGCATGCGCGTGACCATTCAAGACGTCGACGACGGCGTGAGCGTCGCCGTCTTCAACACCCGCTACCCCAACGGGATCGTCGACCCCGGCGCCTTCGCCTACCTCGGCGGCGGCTCCACCGCCGACCTCGCGCGCTACGTGGTGGCCGGCTCCAACCGGGTCGTCCTCACCCACGTCGACGACTGCTGCATGGTGCGGCGGATCGCGCGGGCCACCATCTCCCTCAACGGCGCGCCGCTGCGCCCCTGCGGTGCGCCGTGAGGGCCGCGCTGGCCGGCCTCCTCCTCGCCGCGCTCTCGGCGGGCTGCCGCGGCAACACCAGCACCACCGACGACTTCGACTTCGGCGACGTCTACACCTGGCCCGACGACGCCGCGTCCGACGGCGGCCGCGGCTTCGACGGCGGCGCGCCGGGCATCGACGGCGCGCGGCCCGGCGAGGACGGCGGGGTGACGCCCTGGGACGCCGGCAACGGCTCGTGGGACGGCGGCGGCGCGCTCCCCGACGTGATGCTCTGGACGGCGCCCGAGGGGGGGACGCCCGGCGGCAACCCCCGCGAGCGCTGCGACGACGGCCTCGACAACGACCAGAACGGCCGCGTCGACGACGAGTGCCCCTGCCTCCCGGGCTACACGCAGCCGTGCTTCCCGGGCGACCCCGCGCTCGCGGGCCGCGGGCCCTGCCAGTGGGGGACGCAGCGGTGCGAGGGGGAGACGGAGTTCGGCGCCTGGGGCGCGTGCATGGGCGCGGGCGTGGCGGCGCGCGAGGCCTGCGACCAGACCGACAACGACTGCGACGGGCTCGTCGACGAGGGCTGCGCGTGCCGCGCGGGCGAGCGACGACCGTGCTACTCGGGCGCGGCGTCGACGCGGGGCGTGGGGCTCTGCCGCGCGGGCGAGCAGGCGTGCATGGTCGACGACACGGGCGCGGCGACGTGGGGGCGGTGCACGGGGGAGACGCTGCCGCGGCCCGACGCGTGCGACGGCCTCGACAACGACTGCGACGGCCGCTCGGACGAGAACTGCGAGTGCCCCGCGGGCCAGACGCGGCTCTGCTACGAGGGCCCGATGGGCACGTCGGCGACGGGCGTGTGCCGCGTCGGGATGCAGCGCTGCCTGCGGGGGCTCGTGCTCGGCTCGGCGTGGGGGCCGTGCGAGCAGCAGATCCTCCCGTCGACCGAGGACTGCGACGACCGCGTCGACAACGACTGCAACGGTCGGGTGGACTGCGCCGACCCGACGTGCGCGTCGTCGGCCGCGTGCCGGCCGTGCATGCCGGGCGGCGAGCGCTTCACCCTCACGACGTCGCCCGCGGACGTCCTCTTCGTCGTCGACCGCTCGGGCTCGATGACGCTGACCACGCTCGACGGCGCCACCCGGTGGAACGCCCTCGTCTCCGCCGTCCGCGCGGTGCTCCCGCCGCTCGACGCCTCGCTCTCGATGGGGCTCATCATCTACCCCGACCCCGACCAGTGCACCGTGCCCGCGTCGCCGCAGGTGCCGATCTCGGCGATGGCGGCGTCGCGCATCACGACCGCGCTCTCGGCGCAGGGGCCGCCCCGCACGGCGCTGACGCCCACCTACGCGGCGCTCCTGGCGGCCGAGGCGCACCTGCGCGCGACGCCCTCGATGCGGCGGCGCTTCATCGTGCTGGCCACCGACGGCGCGCCCAACTGCGGCGCGGGCGCGGGCGCGGTGGTGTCGCTGATCGCGCGGATCCGCGGGCTCTACGGGGTCGACACCTTCGTGCTCGGGATCCCGGGCGCCGACATCTCGCTCTACGGCCCGCTCAACACGATGGCCGAGGCGGGGGGCCGGGCGCGGACGGGGCCCGTTCGCTTCTACGACGCGGGCTCGACGGCGCAGCTCGAGGCGCAGCTCCGGGCGATCACGTCGGCGACGCGGAGCTGCACGTGGCGCTTCAACACGGCGCCCGCGCGGCCCGACCAGGTGCTGGTGCAGTTTGACGGGCGCCTGGTGCCGCGCAACGGGACCGACGGGTGGGTGTACACCGACGGCACCAACCGCGAGATCCGGTTCAACGGGATGTCGTGCGCGCAGCTCAACGGCGGCTCGGTGCGCATGGTGTCGGCGAGTTTCAACTGCTGAGCCCGGGCGCTCACGCGCCACGGTTTGCCCTCAGCGCGCTGGAGCGGCCCGGTCGCCGGCGGCGTGGGGGGTGAGCGTCGTCCGCCGCGCGCTGCCCATCGTGCGTCGCCCATCGCCCGTCGCCCGTCGCCCGTCGCCCGTCGCCCGTCGCCCGTCGCCCGTCGCCCGTCGCCCATCGCCCGTCGCCCGTCGCCCGTCGCCCATCGCCCGTC
>WBZM01004351.1_pt1 | contig 10331 bp, 11 predicted proteins | sample 5204271 | NCBI WGS metagenome assembly WBZM01 (sample SAMN12344346, study PRJNA552823) | activated sludge metagenome | biome: Activated sludge suspended growth; feature: Nitrification reactor; material: Wastewater; isolation source: activated sludge from nitrification reactor of wastewater... | reverse complement strand
GCCTCGACGTCACGAAGTACGTCATCTCGACCTGCATCGATCCGACGGTCATCGAGGCGGTGGGCGACGTGCTGGCCGGCTCACGCGTCGGTGTGATCCGGGTGCCGAGCGATGACGACGCGCTCTTCTCGGCGACCGTCGAGAAGTACGGCGAGAGCGGGGATCCGACCGATCCCGCCACGGCCGGCGGCATCGTCGACGGCTGGGCGTCGATGATGAACGTCGCCTCGATCTTCGAGGGCTACACGGGTGACATCGACCCGGCGAGCCTCATGGCGCAGGTGAAGGCCGCAGCTGACGTGCCGCTGATCCTCTCGGGTGGCCTCACGTTCACCTGTGACGGCTCGGCGATCTCGATCCTGCCCAACGTCTGCTCGAGCCAGATGCAGGTCGGCGTCCTCGACGAGGAGGGCGGCCTCAGCGATCTGACGATGGTCGACGCATCGGTGGCCTTCGCCACCTGATCGCCGCTGATCGGGACGATGGCCCGGTCCGGTCCAGCGCCTGCTGGGGACGGGCCGGGCCGTCGTCCGTTTTCCGGCCGCGCCGGCGCACCGACAGCCAGGACGGCTGTGTCATGATCTGACAACTTCCGCTCGAAGGGGATCGGGCGGGCTCATCTCGGGCACCACGAATCGAACACAGGAGGGGGACGACCATGGGTCGTGTCGAGGGCAAGGTCGCGTTCATCACGGGAGCGGCACGCGGGCAGGGTCGGGCGCACGCCGTGCGGTTGGCGGCGGAGGGCGCGCACATCATCGCGGTCGACCTCTGCGAGGACATCGCGACGAACAACTACCCGCTGGCTCGGCCGGAGGACCTGGCCGAGACCGTCCGCCTGGTCGAGGAGCACGACCGCCGCATCGTCGCGACGCCGGCCGACGTGCGCGACCCGAAGGCGATGCAGGCAGCGGTCGACGCGGGCGTCGCCGAGCTCGGCCGGCTCGACATCGTGGTCGCCAATGCGGGCATCTGCCCGTTGGGCGCCGACGTCCCCTTCTCGGCGTTCAACGACGTGATGGAGGTCAACTTCAACGGCGTCGTGCACGCGGTGTCGGCCGCCATGCCCCACCTGGGCGCGGGGGCGTCGATCATCTGCACCGGCTCGCTCGCGGCGTTCCTGGGCGGCACGGTCCAGAACCCGACCAGCGGCCCCGGTGGCGCCGGCTACAGCCTGGCCAAGCAGTTCATCGCGCAGTACGTGAACACCTTGGCGGCCACGCTCGCGCGGCACAAGATCCGGGTCAACGCGGTCCATCCGACCAACTGCAACACCGACATGTTGCACAGCGAGCCGATGTACCGGATCTTCCGGCCGGATCTGGCGAGCCCCACGCGCGACGACGTGATGGTCGCGTTCCCGGCGATGTCCGCGATGGGCGAGCCCTGGGTCGAGCCCGAGGACATCGCCAATGCCGTCCTCTACCTCGCCTCCGACGAGTCCCGATTCGTCACCGGCATGCAGCTGCGCGTCGATTCCGGTGGGTACCTGCCGTCGCACGCGACGATGCTCAGCCTCTGACGCCCTCCGCACCGATGGCCTCCGCCGCGCCGATGACCAGCGCAGGTGTCGACGTCCGGACCACCCTGGCGCGTGTCGCCGCGCGGGTGGTGGGTCGTGAGCACGAGCTCGAGCTCGTCCTCGCTGCGGTGGCCGCGGGACGCGACATCCTCCTCGAGGGTGCACCGGGCACCAGCAAGACCACGATGCTCAAGGCGATCACCGCCGAGTGGGGTTTGCCCCTCCTGCTCGTCGAGGGCAATGCCGACCTCACCCCGACCAAGCTCGTCGGCCACCACCCACCGTCGCTGGTGTTGCGGGAGGGGTACACGACGGCCAACTTCGTCCCCGGCCCGCTCGCGGAGGCGATGCAGCGCGGTGGGTTCCTCTACATCGAGGAGCTCAACCGCGCGCCGGACGACACGCTGAACACGCTGCTGATGGCGATGGCCGACCGGGAGATCGTCGTCCCCCGGTTCGGCAAGGTCGTCGCCACGCCGACGTTCCGCGTCATCGGCTCCATGAACCCGTTCGACAACGTCGGGACCGCCCGGTTGTCGGCGAGCATCCTCGACCGCTTCTGCCGCCTCGTGGTCGAGTACCAGGACGAGGTGGCAGAGCGCGACGTGGTGCGCCTCCGTGGACCGTCCGGCATGGACGAAGGGCTGCTGGGAGCGGCCGTCGTCGACGCCGTACGTGCGACCCGTGCCACCCGCAGCCATCCCGACGTGCGGATGGGCAGCAGCGTGCGCGGGGCCATCGACCTCGTGCACGTCGCCGCTCAGCTCTTCGAGCTCCGCGGTGTCGAGCAGCCGGGCGACGGCGCGTACAGGGCGTGCCTCCTCGACGCGTTGCTCGTCGCCCTCTCGGCCCGCATCCACGTCGAGGAGGTCGCCGAACGTACGCCCGAAGAGGTGCTGCGCGAGATCTGGCACCGGCTGTGCGAGGAGGGTGCGCCGGCCGCACCCGGTTGAAGGGATGTGGAGGTGGTCGGTCCCGTGGCCTCCACGCCCGGCCGGCCCGACGTCAAGGTGCGCCGGCCCCGCCCGAAGCAGCTCGACAGCACGCCGGTGCTCCACGACCCTGCGGGCGGTGGTGCACTCGCCGGCTCCATCAGCGTCCGCGCCGCGGGCCGGGGCGGTGCCGGCGCGGCGAGCGGCGCTGGCGGGTCGTTCGGAGGTGACGAGGACGGCGCGCTGGCGGCGACCCAGACGACCGAGCGTGACCCGTCCATCCATGCCGACGCACGGCGCCTGGCCGCGCGGTTGCGCCTCGCGACGCCACCACACGATCAGCGGCGCCGGTCCACGTTCGGCCGCATCGCGCCGATCCGTGGGGTCGGCGCGGTCGGCGACATCGATCTCGACCGGACGCTCGAGCACCTGGTGTCCCTGGACGACGCCCGCGATGACGACCTCGTCCTGCGCGCTCGTCGGCAGCGCCTCCGCAGCGTCGTGCTCGTCGTCGACGTGTCCGGATCGATGCGGGGCGAGCGGTTGCGCATGGCGGCAGCCACCGTCGGCGCTGTCGTGGCGCGCCTGCGGGAGGAGGAGGTCGGTGTCGTGGCCTTCTGGTCCGATGCCGCGATCGTGCGGCGTCTCACCCGCCGCCTCGACGCAGTGACGCTCGTGGACGAGCTGGCGGCCATCCCTGCGCGAGGGTTGACGAACGTCGCGTTCGGGTTGCAGTCGGCTGCACAGGTGCTTCGTGAGGCGCGAGGTGAACGGCGGGTGCTGATGATCTCGGACTGCGTGCACAACGCCGGACCCGACCCGGTGTCGGTCGCCAGGTGCATGCCGCGCCTCGACGTCCTGGTCGACGTGTCCGGCGAGCACGACCTCGACGTCGCGCGCAGCGTCGCACGTGCCGGGCGGGGCATGGCGCTCCCCGTGCGCGGTCACCGGGACGTGGTGGCCGCGGTCGGTCGGTGTTTCACCGACCGAACCGGTGCTGTGCGACGATGACCACGATGACCGATGACGAGCTCTCCGGCTGGGATCGCCGCCGCAACACGAGGCTGACCGAGCTCGAGCACCTCGCGATGACGATGTTCGCCGCTCGAGGGTTCGGCAGCGTCACGGTCGACGAGATCGCTGCGCAGGCGGGGGTGTCCGCGCGCACGCTCTTCCGCTACTTCCCGGTCAAGGAGGAGATCCTCCTGGGATACGTCCGCCGCGCGACCCAGGCACTCGTGTCGGACATCGGAGCGTTGCCGCCCGACCCGGACCCGATCGCCGCCGTCTGGTCGGTCCTGCGCGCTCGATACGGCAGCCGGCAGGCCGATGCGCACGTGTCCAACCTGTGGCGTGACGCGGCCCGCGAGGCGCCGGAGGTCTCCGCACGGGCGATCGGTGAGCGAGTCCGGTTGCTGATGGACGCGATCACGGCGTACTGCGCGCGCTCGATCGGTGCCGACGCTGCGACCGACCCGTTGCCGCGCATCATGGCCGGCCGGATCGTCGGCATCGACGAGGCGATGGTCGAGGCGATCGGGCGCTCGAGCCACGACTGGGACGTCGTGCTCGCGCTGGGAGAGCAGCAGTTGCTCCACGTCGGGTCGCGGCCTCAACGGAAAAAGAGGTGAACATTTTCTCCTTGCGCACGATCACGTCCAATGTCATGATCTGACAGGAATTGCCGCGCGTCGGGGGACGCTGCGATCAGCGACGAGGGGGCAGTGCAGTGACGACGTCCGAGCAGGGGCTGGTGAACCCGACGGGTTGCCCGGTCACCCACCATGCGCAGCTGAACCGAGCGTGGGCACCGGCGGGGTGGCACGGCGCCAACTTCGACCTCCAGCGCGACCTGGCGCCGGTGCACACGGGGTTCGCCAACGATCACCAGTTCTTCATGGCGACCCGGATGGCGGACATCCGCAAGGCCTACCAGACCGCGGACGTGTTCTCGAACAGCGCGGTCACGCCGGGCGAACCCGACCCGCCGTACCGGTGGATCCCGGAGATGCTCGACGGCAAGTACCACCTGTACTGGCGTCAGCTCCTCGGCCCCCTGTGGTCGCCGCCTGCCATCGAGCAGCTCAAGCCGCGCCTGCTGGCCCGGTTCACCGAGGTGCTCGACTCGGTCGCGGAGAAGGGTGAGTGCGAGTTCGTCAGCGACGTCGCGTTGCTCTACCCGAACGTGATGTTCATGGACCTCATGGGCCTGCCCCGCGCCGACGCCGACCAGTTCCAGCAGTGGGAGGTCGCGATCCTCCACGGCGGCGTCGGCCCGGCGCGAGACGAGCAGCGGATGAACGCGATGATGGCCGTCATCGGCTACTTCGTCGCGCTGATCGCCGAGCGCCGCAAGGAACCTCGCGACGACATGCTCAGCTACGTGCTCGCCGCGAAGCTCGACGACGGCCCGATCCCCGATCAGGACATCCTCGACTTCTGCCTGCTCATGTTCATGGCGGGTCTCGACACCGTCGCCAACCAGCTGACCTACAACTTCTGGCACCTCGCGACCCACGACGACGATCGGCACCGCATCGTCGCCGACCCATCGCTCATCCCGGGCGCGGTCGAGGAGTTCCTCCGCTACTACAGCTTCGTCACGCCCAGCCGCAAGGTGATGAAGGACACCGAGATCGCCGGATGCCCGATCCCCGCCGGCCACATGACCTTCCTGCCGCTGGTCGCCGCCAACCGCGATCCGCGGGAGTTCGGGCCGGACGCGCACGAGGTGAAGATCGACCGGCGCGTCAACCGGCACATCGCGTTCGGCGCCGGACCGCACCGTTGCCTCGGCTCGAACCTCGCCCGAGCCGAGCTGTACATCGCGATGGAAGAGTGGCACAAGCGCATCCCGAACTACCGCGTCGCACCCGGCACCGAGGTGCTCGAGCACGGTGGCCAGTTCGGCATCGAAGCGCTCCACCTCGTCTGGGACCGCTGACCGGCCCTGCCGTCGGACCGCGCCGAGCCGGCCGTCGCCCCCCGGGGGCCGGCTCGGCCGTCCTCACCTCCACCCACCCGTTCGAAGGACCTTCCATGAGGATCATCGTCGACCAGGCCGTCTGCAGCGGCCACGCCCGCTGCTCGGTGTTCGCCCCGTCGGTGTACCAGCTCGACGACCGCGGCTACTGCGCGATCTCCGAGGTCGACGTGCCGCCCGAGCTGGAAGCCGACGCCCGGCGCGGCGCCGACAACTGCCCGGAGCGCGCCATCACCATCGTCGATTGAGCGACGACGTCATGGATGCCGTGGGCTTCGTCGGGGTGGGCAGCATCGGCGCACCGATGGCCCAGCGGTTGGCCGGATCAGGCCGTCCCACGTTCCTCTGGGCCCGCCGACGCGAGGCGCTCGCCGCGTTCGCCGACGGTCCAGCGACGATCGTCGACGACGTCACCGAGCTCGGCCGGCGATGCGAGGTGATCGGTCTGTGCGTGCGTGACGGCCAGGCCGTCGACGACGTGGTGCACCGCCGCGGGCTCCTCGCGGCGATGCGTCCCGGTTCGGTCCTCGCGATCCACGCGACGGTCGACCCCGATCAGGTCCGTGGCCTCGCGGCTGCCGCTGCAGCCCACGGTGTGCACGTGGCCGATGCACCGGTCAGCGGTGGGCCGGCCGTTGCTGCTGCCGGGCGACTGGTCGTGATGGTGGGCGCGGCGCCCGAGGTGTTCGGGCGGTGCCAACCCGTCTTCGACGCCTTCGCGCGCCTCGTCGTGCGCGTCGGGGAACCTGGGACCGGCCAGCTCGCGAAGCTGGTCAACAACGCGCTGTTCACCGCGAACCTGCGCGTCGCCGACGACGCGCTGGTCGTCGGTGGCGAGCTCGGTCTGGACCGCGACGGTCTCCTGGAGCTCCTGCGGGCGGGGAGCGGCGGCAGCTTCGCACTCGACGCCGTCCTGGCCGGCACCGACCTCGCCGCGTTCGGCTCGGGCCTCGGCGGGCACCTGTTACGCAAGGACGTCGGAATCGTCCGCGAGGTGCTCGGCGCCGCGGGCATCGACGGGCGCGAGCTGCTGCGCGCGGCGGACGCAGGTCTCGACCGCATGGGCCTGCTCGACCACCTCTGATCCACGACCCCAGGAGACACACCATGGACCTCGCCTTCACACCAGAGCCCCGGATGCTGATCGACGGCGAGCTCGTGCACGCCACGTCGGGTGCCACGTTCGACAACATCAACCCTGCGACGGAAGAGGTGCTCGGCCAGGTGGCCGATGCGGGTGCGGTCGACATGGACCGGGCGATCGCTGCGGCGCGCCGTGCGTTCGACGAGACGGGCTGGTCCACGGACCGCGAACTTCGCAAGCGCTGCCTGCTGCAGCTGCAAGCAGCGATCGAGGCCGAGAAGGAGGAGCTGCGTCACGAGCTCGTCGCCGAGGTCGGAGCGCCGATCATGACGACGTACCTCGCCCAGCTGGACATGCCGCTGTCAGAGGCGATCACGTGGCCCGCCGAGCACATCGAGCAGTTCGCCTGGGAGCGCCGCCTCGACGACAAGGACGCCTTCGGTCGGCACAGCACGCGCTACGTGTGGAAAGAGGCGATGGGCGTGGTCGCGGCGATCGTGCCGTGGAACTACCCGTTCGAGGTCACGTCCAACAAGATCGCCCAGGCACTCGCCACCGGGAACTCGGTCGTCCTCAAGCCAGCTCCCGACACGCCGTGGAACGCGACACGGCTGGGCCGGCTCGTGAACGAGCAGACCGACATCCCGCCCGGGATCTTCAACGTCGTCACGCCGCAGGACAACGCGGTGGCCGGACAGCTGCTCGTCGACCCTCGCGTCGACATGGTCTCCTTCACCGGGTCCACCGCGGTGGGCAAGCACATCATGGCGCAGGGTGCGCCGACGCTGAAGCGGATCTTCCTGGAGCTCGGCGGGAAGTCCGCGCACATCGTGCTCGACGACGTCGACCTCGAGTCGGTGATCCCGTACTGCAACACGATGTGCATGCACGCCGGCCAGGGGTGCGTGCTCCTCACCCGCCTGCTCGTGCCGCGGTCGCGCTACGACGAGGCGGTCGAGCTGGCGGCGAACGCGTTCCGCAACGTCACCTTCGGGGACCCCACCGACCCGAAGAACATGATGGGCCCGGTCATCAACGCGCGTCAGCGCGATCGCATCCTCGGCTACATCGAGGCCGGCAAGGCCGCGGGTGCACGCGTCGTCGTCGGTGGTGGCCGTCCGGAGCACCTGCCTCGCGGGTACTACGTCGAGCCGACGCTGTTCGCCGACGTCGACAACTCGATGAGCATCGCCCAGGAGGAGATCTTCGGCCCGGTGCTGTGCGTGCTGCCGTACGACTCCGACGACGACGCCGTGCGCATCGCCAACGACAGCGTCTACGGGCTCGGCGCAGCGGTGACCGGTGCCGACATCGACCGTGCGACGGGCATCGCCCGGCGGCTGCGCGTGGGCGCGCTGGGAGTGAACGGCGGCAACTGGTACGGCGCCGACTCGCCGTACGGCGGCTACCGGACGAGTGGCATCGGCCGGCAGAACGGCATCGAGGGCTTCGAGCAGTACGTCGAGACCAAGGCGATCGCGTTCGGGGGCTGACGGCGCCACGAATCCGACCGGGCCGGCGCCGAGGCCCATCACCTCACCACAGGAGCATCACATGCACATCGACGACATGATCCTCATCAGCATCGACGACCACGTCATCGAGCCGCCCGACGTGTTCGAGCGCCACATGCCCGAGAAGTACCGCGACCGCGCGCCGCGGCTGGTCCACGAGGCCGATCCCGACGGCGGTCCCGGCGTTGATCGCTGGATCTTCCAGGGCGAGTCGATCGGTCTCCCCGGCCTCAACGCCGTGGCATCGTGGCCGCGCGAGGAGTGGGGCTTCGATCCCGCCAGCTTGGCCGAGATGCGTCCGGGGACGTACGACCTCGATCAGCGCGTCCTCGACATGGACGCCAACGGTGTGCTCGCGGGGATGAACTTCCCGACCTTCCCCGGCTTCGCCGGCACGCACCTCGCCCGCATGCCGGACCGGGACCTCACCAACGCGGCGATCTCCGCGTACAACGACTACGTCATCGAGGAGTGGTGCGACGCCCGTCCCGGCAGGTTCATCCCGATGGGTGTCGTGCCGTTCTTCGACATGGACGCCGCCGTCGCCGAGCTGCGCCGCATCGCCGCGAAGGGCGCCGTGTCCGTCACGCTGCCCGAGACGCCGTACGGCATCGGGCTCCCCGACTTCGCGAGCGGTCACTGGGACCCGCTGTTCGCCGCCATGTGCGACCTCGGCGTCGTGCCGAGCCTGCACATCGGAGGTGGGTTCGGCCTCGTCAAGCGTCCGCCCAGCGCGCTGATCGACGACCTCATCATGCTGGCGCCGCAGGTCGAGGCGATCACGTGCACCGACATCATGCTGAGCGGGCTGCTGCGTCGCTTCCCGACCCTCAAGTTCGCGCTGTCCGAGGGCGGGATCGGGTGGATCCCGTTCCTGCTCGACCGGATGGACCGCCACGTGTCGAACCAGTCCTGGACGAAGCTGAACCGCCTGCCCGACGGCAAGACGCCGACGGAGGTGTTCCGGGAGCACTTCCTCGCGTGCTTCATCACCGACCCGAGCGCATTGCGCCTGCGTGACCGGATCGGGGTCTCGACGCTCGCGTGGGAGTGCGACTACCCGCACTCGGACTCCACCTGGCCGAGCTCGCCGGAGGTCCTCCTCGCCGAGCTGGACGCCGCCGGGTGCACCGACGACGAGATCGACGCGATCACGTGGCGCAACGTCGTGGAGTTCTTCGGCTGGGACCCGTTCCGCCACGTGCCGAAGGAGCAGGCGACCGTCGGCGCGTTGCGTGCCCGCGCGCGCGAGGCTGGTGTCGACACCTCCACCACGTCGCGCGGCGAGTACCACCGCCGCTGGGAGCTGGCGCACAGCAGCTGAGGCACGCGGCGCCGCACCGAGCCCACACGAGGAGACATCACATGGACACCGCACGCCACCACGGCACGATCGCCCTCGTCACCGGCGCGGCATCGGGCATCGGCCGCGCCACGGCCTCCCGCCTCGCCGCCGAGGGTGCGACCGTGATCGCCACCGACGTGTCGGCCGACGGCCTCGCGTCCCTCGTCGCCGACGTCCCGGCGATCACCACCGTCACCGGCGACCTGTGCGACCAGGCGTTCGTCGACGACCTCGTGGCGCGCGCCGAGGCCGTCGGTCCCGTGGGCGTGGTCGCCAACGTGGCCGGGATCATGGACCACTTCGTTCCGGCGGGCGAGATCGACGATGCGCTCTGGCATCGCGTGCTCGACGTCAACCTCACCGCGCCGCTGCGACTGTGTCGCGCCGTGCTGGCGCGCATGGTCGCGAGGGGGGGCGGTTCGATCGTCAACGTCGCGTCGGCGGCCGCGCTCGGCGGCGCGGGCGCCGGGGTGGCCTACACCGCGTCGAAGCACGCGCTCGTCGGGCTGACGAAGCACATCGCGTTCACCTACGGGCCGCAGGGTGTCCGCTGCAACGCAGTGTGTCCGGGCGGGGTCGCGACCGGCATCGGCCCGAGCGCGACACCGACGGTGCAGAAAGCCAGAATCGCTCCCAGGTCTTTCTTCAAATGAAATGCCAGAGAGATCGTGAGGGCGATCATCGCGCCGGGGATCATGGCACCGACAGGACCACCGCCGATCGTGCCCCGCAATCCCCAGCCCAGAGACATGGAGACTGCGCAGAAAATCATGTAGAGAATGACAGGGGTCGACCGTGATGGTTGAAGAGACATGGCCCGCTCCGCATCGACAGAAGTCGCAGTGTGAGAATGAACGGCTTGAAATTGAACGGCGTGAGTTTGAACAGGAAGAATCTAAAGCCGTGGATTTGCCCGATCAGAGGTGACAGATCGACCGGCGATGATCGTCC
>WBZM01004350.1_pt1 | contig 10333 bp, 12 predicted proteins | sample 5204271 | NCBI WGS metagenome assembly WBZM01 (sample SAMN12344346, study PRJNA552823) | activated sludge metagenome | biome: Activated sludge suspended growth; feature: Nitrification reactor; material: Wastewater; isolation source: activated sludge from nitrification reactor of wastewater... | reverse complement strand
AAGCCCTGGATGGCGCCTCCTGCCGCGCCCTGATCGCTCCGGTCGACGTCCTGTTGTCGGCAGCGAGCGACGCTGATGATCAGGCGACGACCGTCGTCCAGCCCGATATTCTGGTCGTCTGCGACCCGGCCAAGGTCACCGAGAACAACATTCACGGCGCCCCGGACTGGATCATCGAGGTTCTCTCCCCCGCCACCGCCCGCCACGACCACCTGACCAAGCGCGCCCTCTACGAACGCGCCGGTGTCCGAGAATACTGGCTGGTTCACCCGGTCGACCGTGTCCTTACGCTGTACACGCTGAAGGACGGCATCTACGGCGGCCCGGAAATTGCCGAAATGGCCGGCGAACGCTCGCCGGCCATCTTCCCTGAAATCGTCATTCACTGGCAGGCGATTCTCGATAAGCTACCGGATAGCTCGGCCGGATCAGCCGAGCAGCATGCTTGACGATGACTTCTTGAAAGCGTGGTACATCCTCTCTTATTCCCGCAACCCCTTCACCCCACGTCGCCAGGCTACGACTGCCCAGTTCTTCGTGGAACAGACAGTGGCTGGTCGACGCCACATATCCCTCGATTTCCGCATTCGACGCGGTGATGCCCTCCGCCTGTCAATGGCTGCCGAAAACCGCGGAAATCTGGCGCCGCCAAAAAACCGGGCACGAAAATTGCCGGCCTGGAGCCGGATCAAGGGCGGGCGCCAGCCCGGCGCAGCAAACCCTTGACGCGGCGGAAGGACGGGTACGCTGGGGCATGGCTGTAAGCGCGGCATCTTCGCGCTTACAGCCATGCCGACCCGCGCTTTCCGCCGCCAGATTTCCGCAGTTTCTCACCGCCGCCAACACCGCCGACGCGAAGCGGTCGGTCAGCACGCGCAGGACGTGAAAGCGCAATTCCGCGGCATCGCGAGTGTGCACCGCCCGGCCAAGAACACGGCCGGCGAGCGGCTGCGCCGGGTCTCCCAGCACCAGTGCGGCGCTTGGGCGCGGGCGCCATTCGTCGATGCCGCCGTCGGCCATCAGCGAGAGATGGAGATTGCCGTCCTTGAGCAGGTAGCCACGCACCCAGGCGAGATCCGCGCGAGCCGTTCGTCCAGGTGCGACGGTCGACCCAGCGCCCGCGTACCGGCCACCGGGCCGAATTCGATCTGCCCCGAGCCGCCGCCGGCGACCGGGGTCGCCTTCCAGCTCGCGGTGCCCCGGTTGCAGTCGAGCCTCATCGCCGCCCGCCCGTCCGCCCCGAGATGCAGCGTGAAGGCGGCCGGGTCGGCGATGCGCAGCGTGCCCTGGGCGTCATCCATCGACTGGATCGACACCAGCTCCCATTCGCTGCCGGCCAGCGCCTGCCCGACGGGCGGCGCTGCAACGGCATTTCCGACAGCAGCAAGCCCGCCACCAAGCATCAACAATGCGCGCAACGGCACCCACGCCACGCCGACAACCCTCAGCCGCCCGAGATGACCGCTTCGGGGATCGTGTAATGCTCGTAGTCGTCCACCTCGACCGACCAGTCGTAGCCCTGCTTCACGGCCTTGATCTTCTCGCCCGGGTTCGTGGCGACCTTGTCGCCCATGAAGGTCAGCACGCGCTTGAGGCCGCCCGGCGGGGTGATGTGCACCTCCGCATTGCCGGGCTTGCCACGAATGACGCCGAACTCGCACTGAATGGGTTTGTCATTGCCCATCCGGCACGGCAGCGGGCCGGTGGCGTTGTAGTGGCTGCCCTTGACCTTGGCGTCGCTGACCGGCGCCTGGCCCAGATCGGCTGCCTTGCCGGCACCGGTGATGCCGACCGTCAGGGTGTAGTCCGCGACCTCGTTGCGGCGCGCCGCACTGCGCATCAGATAGACGCGCACCTTGTATTCGCCGTCGGCCGGCAGGGTACCCGTCCATTCGTTGCTACCGCTGGAGCCGACGAAGAGGGCTTCGTCGTTGCTGCCGGGTGGCAGAACGTTGAAATAGTTGGCGCCATGCTTCGTCGCCAGGGTGACGCTCATGGTCTGTCCAGCCCGGGCGCGCAGGGTATAGTCAATGGTCTGGTCGCCCTTGATCGTGCCCCTGATGGTCGCGGAAGAGTGGCCCTTGGCGAACTGGACAGGCTGGGTCTCGATCGCGTCGGCCTGAGCGACAGAGACGGAAATCAGCAGCAGGGATGCCAGTACAGCCGATAGCTTGTGGTAAGATTTCATGTAACTCCTTGATGTGAAGAGGATAGGAACTTCAATGCCACCCGTGGAAATATCTCGGCCCCTCCCTTCCGTGTCAATCGCACCCGGATGAGACGGCTGACCCGTGACACCGACACCACTTGCCGGGCGAGTGTCACCCCGGGACGTGACGTGGTAGATCGCAGCGCGGACCTCAAGAGGCAGGGGGCGGGAAATGGGCAGTCACTTTGTGGGCAGTCACTGTGGTCGAAGTGGTGACAAGAGGAGAGACCGAACCCGTCCGAGCCCGGTGCGAATGGCGGAGGACGACTTCGGCCGACCCCCACGATCACGACCGGCCAGCCGCCGCTCAATGGACATAGTCGGGGTTTCTGGTGCCAACGACGATGACTTGGAAGCCGCCTTGGTCAAGCGGAATCGTATCCTTGTACAGTTGCTCCGCCGCGTCGCCAGTGCGGTAAACCTTCACCTTGCGGCTCTGCAAGCCTGGCTCGATAAACTCCAACGTGCAGGCGACAGGCTCTGCAACGCCCCCTGACGTCATTCCCTTGGGCGTATCGGGCGCATGCACCAGCAGGACATTGGCGTGACCCGCAGGAACGCTGCTCCCGGCAGACAATTGGCCGAAACCGGTCACTGCCACCTGCGCTGCCTGCGGCTGCAGTGTCCGCAGCGGCGTTGGGGTTGGAACCCTCTGCGGCGTTGCCTGTGGTGTCGCCGTCGGCACTTGCTGAGGCGCCAGCATTGGCTGAGCGACTTGGTGGGGAACCCCCTGCGGCATTGCCAGTGGTGTCGGTGTCGGCACCTGCTGCGGCACGCGCATCGGTCGTGCGACCGTCTGCGGCACCTGATGTGGCGTGGCCTGTGGTGTTGGGGTCGGTACTTGGCTGGGCACATGCATCGGCTGCGCGATCGTCCGCGGCACCTGCTGCGGCGTGGTCTGACGATGCCGCGCTTGCCGTCCCGGTCGGCCTGCACGAACCGGTCCATCAGGAGGATCCGCAGCAGCATGGCGTTTGAGGCTTCATTGCCTCGTCCCTCCCGCCCGCGACCCGGATCGCGTGCCGGGCAGGGGGTGTTCGTTCCGGGCGTCTCGACAGGCGCCCGGGTTTGTTCGTTTCCGTTCATTAGACCTTGAACCAGGGAGAATCATGAAACCGACCCGTACTCTTCGCGCCTTGCTCGCCTCGACCTTGATCGCCTGTGCCGGTATCGCGCACGCCGATGCGATCAGGACCCAGCCCGTCCAGTTCGCCAAGGGCACGTCTTCCGCAACCATCAAGGGCACGATCAAGGGTGACCAGACCATCGACTACACCCTGCGCGCCAAGGCCGGCCAGACGATGAGCGTCAAGCTGGCGACGAAGCATGGCGCCAACTATTTCAACGTGCTGCCACCCGGCAGCAACGATGTGGCGATCTTCATAGGCCAGAACGAGGGCAACGAATGGACGGGCGCCTTGCCGGCCGACGGCGAATACAAGGTGCGCGTCTACCTGATGCGTAGCGCGGCGCGCCGCGGCGAAGCCGCGAACTACACGCTGACGGTGGGCATCACCGGCGCGCCGCACGCGGCGGCAGCGACCGACCTCGGCAAGGCCCCGGCCGGCGACGCCAAGGTCAAGGGCACCCAGTACAACGCCACCGGCCCGCTGCCGTGCCGGATGGGCAACGACAGGCCGATCCAGTGCGAGTTCGGCGTCATCCGCGGCAAGCCGGGCAATGCCGAGGTGCACATCACCCCGCCGGGCGGCCTCAAGCGCGTGCTGACCTTCATGGGCGACAAGGTCACGACCAACCCCGGCGAGAAGGTCAAGGCCGTGAAGCAGGGCTACGACTGGTCAGTGGAGGTGAATGACTACGAGCACTACACGATTCCCGAGGCGGTGATTTCGGGCGGGTGAGGGCGCCTGGGATGACGCAGTCGCTATCCGGCGGGATTGCCCTGCTCGTCGCGGGCGTGCTTGCTGCCATCGGAAATGCCGTGGAAGGCCCACCCGCCGGGGCGGCGCTCGCCGGCAGCGCATGGGAGCTGGTGGCCATCCAGTCGATGGACGATGCCCAAGGCACGCTGCGCATCGCCGATCCGGCCGCCTTCACGCTGCAACTCGGGACCGACGGGCGGGCGGCGCTGATGCTCGACTGCAACCGCGGCACCGCGAGCTGGCAGGCGACGCCGGCCGGCGACGGCAATTCGGGGCAGTTCGCCTTCGGCCCGGTTGCCGGCACACGGGCGCTGTGCCCGCCGCCGCACCTCGACGAGTGCATCGTGCGCGACCTTGCCTACGTGCGCGGCTACCTGCTGCGCGACGGCAAGCTCTATCTCTCACTGATGGCCGATGGCGGCATCTACGAATGGCGACCGCGTGCCGCCGCCGCGCCGGTGCTCGGCGACCCGGCGCAGCCGCTCGCCGGCCGCGTCCTCGGCCAGGCGGTGCGCACCCGCGATGCCGAGGAACTGCGCTTCTACGTCCTGCACGTGCTGACCGACCGCTTCGCGGCGGTCGAAGGCATCACGGTGACGAAGGCGGAAATCGACGCTTTTGTCGCGTCGACCGCAGCAGCGCTGGCCCGCGACCGCGCTGAAGCAGCCGCCCGGCGCGATGCCTTGAAGCGCGAGCTTGCCACCGGCAAGCTGTCGGCCGATCGGAAAGCGCAGGTCGAGCGCGAGATCGCCGGCGCCGAACAGCTGATCGCCGACCTCGCGCCGGCCATGGGAGCCGCCGCGGCCGAGGAACGCCAGGCGCGGGCGGAAATCGCCGCCGCCTTCATCCGCCAGTGGAAGATCAACGGCGCGCTGCAGCGCAAATACGGCGGGCGCACCATCTTCCAGCAGGCCGGCCCGGAACCGCTCGATGCCACCCGCCGCTTCCTCGAGGCGGCGCAGGCGGCCGGCGACTTCGCCATCGCCAACCCGGCGCTGGAAAAGCCCTTCTGGTCGTATTATCGCGACGATGCGCGGCACAGTTTCTACAAGCCAGGCAGCCGCGAGGAACAGGCGGCCTTCACGACGCCGCCGTGGCAGGCCCGTTGAAAGGAGCGCGTTCGCCATGAAGAAGCCCCGCTTGCCGCTGCCTTTGCCGTGCACCGGCCTTGCGCTGGCCACCACCGGCGGGGCGGGGCAGTGATCGACGCCGGATACCGCGCATGATTTCCACGCCCGCTGCCTCGTCAACCTCCCCTCCGCCCCAGGATGGCCGGGCACCGCGCGCCGGCTGGTTGCGGCGCCTGCTCGTCCGCGAGTGGCACCTGCTGTTGTTCGTCGGCGCGACCATGGTGGCGCTGGTGTCGCCGGCGACCTACGATCGCGAGGTGCGCCGGGCGACGGCGCAGGCAGTTTCCAGCTATGCCTGGCAGGCCTTGCCGGGCTATGCCTTGTTGAGCGTGCTTGGCGGCGCGGTGCTGACCCATATCATTGCCGTCTCCGCCGCCAGTTACGGCCTTTCCCATCTGGCGCTCGAGGCGGTGGTTCGGGTCTATGTCGTCGAACTGCTGCCGCTCGTCGCCGCCCTTTTCGTCGCCATGCGCTCCGGGCTGGATTTGCTCGGCCGCCTTGCCCGGGCGCGGGCGCGCGGGGTGGATTTCCGCTCGGCGGAGCCGTTCCGCCGGCTGATCGTGCCCGGGGTCGCGGGCAACCTGCTGGCGGTCCTGGCGCTGACGCTGGCCAGCGGCATGCTGGTCCTGATGACGGCGTATCTGGTTGCCTATGGCGTCACGCCGTGGGGCCTCGGCAGCTATACGCGCCTGGTCGGCCAGGTGTTCGACCCGGTCACGGCGCCGACCGTGCTGCTCAAGATCCTGCTGTTCGGCGTTGCCGTCGCCATCGCGCCGGTAGCGATCGTCCTCGATTCGCCGCGCCGTGCCGACCGTGGCGGCGAGGTGCGCGTGATGGCACGCCTGCTCCTGGTCCTGCTCGCGATCGAGGCGGCGGTCCTGCTCCTGCTCCATTTCTGAATCCCCGCGCCATGACCGACCAGGATTACGCCGAAACAGCCCGCCCGCCGATTCCCCATGCCGGGGCGAAGACCCTGGCGATCATCATCATGACCCTCCTGTTGCTGGGCGGCTTCGTGCTGTATGTGATGTTCGCCCGCGGCGTGTTCGAGGATACCCAGCGCCTGGTGCTGCTCGCCGAGAATTCGGAAGGCGTGACGATCGGCATGGACATGACGTTCTCCGGCTTCCCCATCGGGCGGGTGGAGAGGATCGACCTGGGCGAGGACGGCAAGGCGCACATCCATGTCAACATCCCGGCCCGGGACGCGCGCTGGCTGCGCACGACCTCGGTGTTCACGCTGGAGCGCGGCCTCGTCGGCGGCGCGAAGCTGCGGGCCTTCACCGGCGTCGCGGAGGATCCGCCGCTGCCCGACGGCGCCCGGCGCGAGGTCCTGATCGGCGATGCCTCCGCGGGGATCACGCAACTCGTCAGCAGCCTGCGCCAGGTGGCCGACAACCTGGTGCGGATGACCGCCGATGATTCTCCGCTCAACGCCGGCATCGCCAATGTGCAAGCCGTGACCGGCGCGATGACCGGGCCCCACGGGGCGCTGGAAGGCCTGCTCGGACCGTCGGGGGCACGGAACCTGCGCGAGTCCCTGCAGCACACCAACCGGCTGCTCGCCAGCACCCACGCGCGGCTCCATGGCAAGGATGGCCTGATGGACGACGCGCAGCGCGTGACCAGGGAGCTCAACACCCTGCTGGTCGAGGTGCGTGGCAGCCTCGAGAAAACCGACGCGCTGCTCGACGATGCGCGCGCCATCGCCGCCAGTTCCCGCACAGCAACCGAGGATCTCGACGCGCTGCGCAACGAAGTCGAAGCTAGCATGCGTCGGGTTTCCCGACTGATCGAGGAGTTCAACCGCAAATGGCCCTTCGCGCGCCCGCACGAGCTGAAGCTGCCATGAGGCGCGTTCTCCTGATTCTCCTTGCGGCAGTCCTTGCAGCCTGCGCGGGCGGCGCCGTGGAGCCCGATTGGCGGGTCAATGCCCACGAGGCGCTGACCGCGTACGTGCAATCCTCGCTCAAGGGCGACATGCGCATTGCTGCCCGCGAACTCGCCATCGCCCGGCGCGAAGCCGGGCGTACCGGCAGCGCGGAGCCGCTGGCCCGTGTCGAACTGACCGCCTGTGCGGTGCGCATCGCCAGCCTCGCCGGCGAGGATTGTCCGGAGGTGCAGCCCCTGCTGCGCGATGCCGGCGAGGCGTCGCGGGCCTATGCGGCCTACCTGGCCGGTCGTTGGGAAGGTCTCGATCGCGCCCTGTTGCCGCCCGCGCAGCGCGACGTCCCGGTGGCCACGGATGCGGTGGCAAAACTGAACGGCATCGACGAACCATTTTCACGGCTGGTCGCTGCGGCGCTCCTGCTGGGGGCGGGACGCCTGCCGCCGGAGGGCATCGCGGTCGCCATCGACACCGCTTCGGCGCAAGGCTGGCGCCGGCCCCTGGTGGCCTGGCTGATGTTCGACCGCGACCGCCTGACAGCCGCCGGCGACAGCATCCGGGCCGCCGAACGGCAGCGGCGCATCGATTACGCGAGTGGCCTGTCGGCAGGGCCGCCCAAGCATCAACCGTAATTCACTGCCGATCCCCGGGATACAGAAACCTGGTTCCCATGTTGCAATGCAGTTCTTCCGTTCCAACCCTACAGGAGATATACGATGCACAAACTGACGCTTTCCGCCCTCGCACTGTTCATGGCGGGCACCGCTCACGCCGGCTTGCCGACCCTCAACTTCACCTGCCCGACCGGCATTCAGGTGCACACTGACGAAGGCGGCTACGCTTACATCAACGGCAAGCCTGCCAAGCTCAAGCGCTACAGCGACACTGCCTATGATGCCACCGGACAAGGGGTGACAATTTCCATTACCCTCAACCCGGACGGCACGGCCTTCGCCTCGTACACCGGCAAGAACCGCGCCCACGGCAACTGCACCGAGGAGAAATTCGATCTTCCCAGCACGGGCAAATCCGCCCCGGCGTCTGCTCCGGCGTCCGCCCCGGCGGCACCGTCCGCCGCTGCCGGGGAGAAAGTCGCTCCAGGCAACATGCCGGCCCACTGCCGTGGCGAGGCGTCGAGCCAGTACAAGGTGCGCCCGCAGTACATCAAGACCGGGCGTCTGGTGCGCCACGACAATGGCGACTACTCGGTCAACGGCACCGCAGATCTCGGCAGCAGCAAGAAGTCGTTCGCCTGCGGCTTCGATCGTGCCGGCCACTTCATGGGCCTGAGCGACTAGGCGCGGCCCCTGAGCGCCATCCGGAGGCAGTCGCATCGTCACGACGCGGCCGCCTCCGCGCATTCCCGCGCGGTCAGGCCGGGCCGCTGATCAGGATTTCTTCACCATCCTGAACACGAGCAGGATGAGTATGGCGCCGAGGATCGAGCCAATCCAGCCGACCGGGCCGGCCATGCCCAGCGCGCCGGCGATGAAGCTGCCGACGAAGGAACCGGCGACGCCGAGCAGGGCGGTCAGGATGATGCCGCCGCCGTCCTTGCCGGGCATCAGGAACTTGGCGATGGCGCCGAAGATGAGGCCGACGATCAGGGTGACGATGATGTCCATGTTCTTCTCTATGCGGTTAACGCGCCGGGTTATTTGCCGGCTTCCTTGAGGTTCTTGACGGCTTGCTTGGCGCAGTCGCGCACATCCGCGGCAGCGTCCTTGAGTTTTTCGTTGGGGCGGCGATGGAGCGCATCGTTGACCTTGTCCTTGATCTGCTCGGTCGTCGAGGCGGGTTTCTACTCGCAGGCAGCCACGGCGGCAAGCAGCGGCAGGGCGAGGAGGAGGCTGGCTTTTTTCATGGTTTCCTCCCGGTTGGGCGGTTCAGGGGGGACTTCGCGGCGAAGCGTCGCATTGTTTTCCCGGTTCGATGCTGCGAACAGTCTCGAAAATTGCGCTACCATGATGTCGCGCGTGGCGATGATTGCGGACTTCATCGCAGAGGCAGTCCGACGCCCGGCAGAGCCGCTGATCGTGTTCCGGGCTCGTTTTTTCACATCCCAACCATCTTTCAGGAGATTCGCATGAAACATTCCCGTCTTGGCTTGTTGGCCGGTTGCGCTTTGGCAGTCGCAGCGTTCGCCGGGCAGCCCGGAACCGCGCATGCCCAGAAAATGCGTGACACCGGTGTCTGCCACTTGGCGAACATCGGGGCCCAGAAGGTGATCTACAACGGGCCGTGCAAGATCACTCAGGAGGCAAAGGACTACGGCGCACTGATCACCGTAAGAATGGGCAGCGCCGAGCCCTTCATGTTCGGGTGTCAGAGCAACGGGGCGTGCCAGCGCGGGGCGACAGATGTTCGCATGCGCGATCGCGGGAATGGCGAAGCCAGTTTCCGCTGGCAAGAGGGGGGGCAGTCCTTCCGTCTCGACGTGGAAGCGGACTGAGTCGTCACGGCATTTCCATAAGCCCTGGGGTTGGACCGAAGACCCGGGGCGGGCGCGAGATCCCCGGGACGTGACGTGGTCGATCGCAGCGCGGACCTCAAGAGGCAGGGGGCGGGAAATGGGCCGTCACTTTGGTCGAAGTGGTGGCAAAAGGAGAGACCGGACCCCGTCCGCGCCCGGTGCGAATGGCGGAGGACGAGATCGGCCGACCACCGCGATCACCACCGGCCAGCCGCCGCTCAATGGACATAGTCGGGATTTCTCGTGCCAACGACGATGATCTGGAAGCCGCCTTGGTCAAGCGGAATCGTATCTTTGTACAGTTGCTCCGCCGCGTCGCCGGTGCGGTAGACCTTCACCTTGCGGCTCTGCAAGCCTGGCTCGATAAACTCCAACGTGTAGGCGCCAGGCTCTGCAGCACCCCCTGACGTTACTCCTTTGGGCGTATCGGGCGCATGCACCAGCAGGGCATTGGCGTGACCCGCAGGAACGCTGCTCCCGGCGGGCAATTGGCCGAAACCGGTAACTGCCACCTGCATTGCCTGCGGCGTCGGGGTCGGCACCTGCTGGGGCGCCAGCACTGGCTGCGCCACCGGTTGCGGCACCTGCTGCGCCACCCGTTGCGGCGGCTGCTGCGGCGCCAGGGACGGCACCTGCTGGGGCGCCAGCACGGGCTGCGCGAGTGGTTGCGGCACCTGCTGCGCCACCAACTGCGGCGGTTGCTGCGGCGCCAGGGACGGCACCTGCTGCGGCGCCAGCACCGGCTGCGCG
>WBZM01004349.1_pt1 | contig 10335 bp, 9 predicted proteins | sample 5204271 | NCBI WGS metagenome assembly WBZM01 (sample SAMN12344346, study PRJNA552823) | activated sludge metagenome | biome: Activated sludge suspended growth; feature: Nitrification reactor; material: Wastewater; isolation source: activated sludge from nitrification reactor of wastewater treatment... | reverse complement strand
AATCTAATGGTCAATGTTTTTTTCAAAATACATTTACCTGATAAGCTATTTCCTTTTTATTCGTGAATAGATTTTTGTTCCGTGAAGAATAGTAATTGCGGTATCCAAAGCCCCATCGAGGCGACAAGCCGATTGACGCCAATCTAATGGTCAATGTATTTTTCAAAATACATTTACCTGATAAGCTATTTCCTTTTTATTCGTGAATTGATGTTAGTCTCGGAAAGTAAAGTATTTGCAGAATCCAAAGCCCCATCGGGGCGACATTCTGATAGCAACAGTTTGTATATGAACGCAAGTCCCGTAGGGACGACATATATTTTCCCTTGTTATCATTGTCAAGCTATGATAGCAAGATTTCAAAACCTGAAATAATTAATATTGCCAATAATTAATTTTTAAAAAATACATGTATTGCATGGTGGCCAAAATCATATTATCACAATCTCCCGATTTTTTAAACGACATCGGTCTTGATTCCAAAAAAAACAAAAAAGCCATATCTGAAATTTATCTGATATGGCCTTTACTTAGCAATTAGTCTTTATCCTTTATTCGAAATGGTATGAAACCAAAGTAGAAATTTTTTGTAAGGCCAAATAACGTGTACCCGGCGGTACTACTTCCTGTACATATCTGATAACACCAATTCCTGATTTTACAAAAACCTGATCTTTCCGATAATTGCGGGCATTCTTTTCAAAATATAAGCAATCGTTGAATGTGCCTGCTGCAGTTGAAACCGGCGATTTAAGTTTTAATGATTTGCCGATGGCTGCTGCATCTTCAAAGCTCGTTTGATAGCGAATGGAATCGCCGGCAAATAATCCAAATTCTTTTTTTACATCTTTTATGCCGGTAGTAAACATTCTGTCGGCCAGGCCAAAGAAGCTGGAATCGCTTGCATAAAGCCATTGCGGAAGTCCCACTTCAATATTGGACTGCCACCAAACCAATCCGTCAGTCAATGATTGTTTTTGAAAAGTAAAACGCAAAGTATCCATTTGTGTTTTCAGAAAAACGCCATCGGTAAAAATCGAATCCTGATAAATCCAATAATTTTTTGAGCCCAATGGCATTATACCGCAATGATTGGTGGTGCAGTTGTAGGTTACCACAGAATCTGAAGCATAAGATTTTCCCGAAGGGTTGGCCGTTTGCAATTCGCATTCCTGCTTGGCAACAGGAATGTTCAACATATAGTCAGTTTTCTTGCAGGCAGCAAATAAGATGCTTCCGGTAAATAAAGAAAGTAAAGTCTTTTTCAAAGGTGTCCGATTTATCCGTTAGGGGACACAAAATAGAAAGCAGTTTTTAAATCTCATAGCTTTTACTAAGAAATTTTACGATATGGGTGTATCGTAATTTCTGCAAAGCTTCCATTTTTAATCAAAAACACTGTTTTTTTGGATAAATAATGTTGATAACCTCAATTTTTGGACATTTTTTTATCACAGTTAGTTAAAAATATTTTTGAAAAAAAGTTTCATATCATTCCAGGAGTTACTGTCTGCAGCCGGATTATATTCAATAGACATATTATATTTCTTACCAATCTCAGTAGAATTTGGGTTGGTGAAAGAGTGAGTAGCACCCTCATAAATTTTTACATCGAATTTAGCACCTATTGAATCCATTTGCTTTTTGAATGTGTTTATTTCTTCCATGCTGACATAGGGATCGGCACCACCATGACAAACTAATACCGATGCTTTAAGCAAAGATTTATCAGGAGTTACGCCAATTACATTTCCATGAAAACTTACAACACCTTTTAAATTTTCGCCAAGGCGGGCAAGATTTAAAACCTGAGCGCCGCCAAAACAATATCCAATTGCCGCAATGTTATTTGTATCTGTTTGGGCAAATCCTTTTATTTTTTCTATTGCAGCATTAAAAATGGGAACCGCAATTTCAGGTTTGGCATAAAAAGGACTGGCCAGCGCTTCGGCTGCTGTGGGGTCATTTCCCATCTTGTGATCGCCATACATATCTACAGCCATAGCTATGTATCCTAGTTTAGCCAATTCTCTGGCCCGCATTTTGGCATAGTCATTCAATCCCCACCATTCATGTATCACCATTACTGCCGGACGGGGGCCTTTTATATTATCATCATATACTACAAAATTATTTCGGGTAATGCTATCTAATGTATAGCTCACCATTTCTTCTTTAAGATGATTTGATTGCATAGTATTTTCTTTTTTCTTATTTTGATTACAAGAGGCAATGAGTAAGATGAGAGGGCTAAATAAATAATGTATTTTCATTTTAAAGGAAATTATCCAACTCAAAGTTGGGGAAAAAAAGGGAATTGGTCTTTTTGTGTTTGTAGATAGTACTACCAATTCTTAGGATTTAATAAATTTTCCATGTGGCTATTTCATTAACTTTGCGCACACTATGACAATAGAAAAATTACAGGATATGCGGTCCCGCATTGCCGGGATAAGGAGGTTTCTTTGACGTCGATAACCGCAATGCTAAAATCGAAAACGATAAACAACTTTCTTTAAGCCCCGGTTTTTGGGACGATAATGCAAGGGCAACTTCTATCCTAAAAGAAATAAAGCTAAACGAGTATTGGGTAAATCTATTTGATGATACCAATAATGCAGTTGAAGATTTTGCCGTACTTTTTGAATTTTGGAAATCGGGTGATGCTACCGAAGCAGAAACTCAGGAAGCTTATGATAAAGCATTAGCAGCCTTGGATGATGCCGAGTTTAAAGCCACACTCAACGAGCCGGAAGATGAACTGCCCGGTGTATTACAAATTAATGCCGGAGCCGGCGGTACCGAAAGCCAGGATTGGGCCGAAATGCTTGCTCGTATGTACAGAATGTATGGCGAAAAACAAGGATGGAAAGTAACGGAGCTGGATTGGCAATGGGGTGATGGAGCCGGCATCAAAACCTGTACGCTACAGTTTGACGGGCCCTTTGCCTACGGATTTTTAAAAGCCGAGAATGGTGTTCACAGATTAGTTCGTATTTCTCCTTTTGACAGTAATGCAAGAAGGCATACATCGTTTGTAAGTGTATATGTTTATCCGTTGGTTGATGACTCTATAGAAATTGAAATAAAACCTGCCGATGTAAAAATGGAAACCTCGCGAAGTGGAGGTGCCGGCGGGCAGAATGTAAATAAAGTAGAAACCAAAGTGCAGCTCACGCACATTCCTACGGGTATTGTGGTTGTTTGTCAGCAAGACCGTACACAATTGGGCAACAGGGAACTTGCTATGCAAATGTTGAAAAGCCGTTTGTTTGAGCTTGAATTGCAAAAAAGAAATGCTATAAAGGATGCCAATAATGCCAAGAAGAAAAAAATAGAGTGGGGCAGTCAGATACGCAGTTATGTTTTCCATCCATATAAAATGATAAAAGACCATCGTACCGATTATGAAACTGGAAATATACAACCGGTGATGGATGGAGAACTGGATGGTTTTATTAAAGCCTATCTGATGAGTGAGAAGGAAGCGGAGGGTTAAATAACGGCACACGTATCCATAAATCAACCAAAAGGAGTATTTTAGAAGCAGGTCACCAACATAATTTTAACCATTAAACCAACTGCATCTGAAAAAATATCTCTCCATATTTTTATTACTATGTTGTTTTCAAACCTATTCACAGTTTGCTGAAAAAGATTCGCTGATAAAAGTGATTAAATCTGCTGCGCATGATTCAATTAAAAGTGATGCGCTGAATGAGTTTGCTTTTTATATGTTTGATTACAATGTGGACTCTTCCGTTATTTTGGCAAAGCAGGCGGAGGAAAAAGCAGTAAAAGCCGGAAGCATAAGGCAACTGGCACGGGCTTTTAAAAACAGTGGAATTAGTTACGACATAAAAGGGAAAACAGATTCTGCTCTTTTATTTTTTGAAAAAGCATTAGCATTAGCAAAGCAGCACCAACTGCATCCTACATTAGCTAATATTATAACCGATGTGGCTAATGCTTATTATGCTGCTGGTAACTATGAACTGGCGCTGCGTCATCATTTTGATGCCCTTCGCCTTCGAGAAGGCTATAAAACCAAAAAAGAAATAGCCCAAACATATAACAATCTTGCCTTGGTTTATCGCTCTCGGAAAGATTATGCCAATGCCGTAAAGTATAATCATCTTTCGTTGGGTTTAAAAATGGAGCTTGGAAATAAACAAGGTATCGTAAACTCATCTATCAACTTGGGTTCATGCTATCAATACATGAGTAAGTATGATAGTGCCTTGTACTACGCTAAGCAAGTAATGGAACTAGCCATTGTGCCGCAGGATGTGCATGAGGGCAAAGCAAACTACGCCTCAGCACTAATCGGGTTAAAAAGATATGCAGAAGCAGAAAAAATATTTATAGCACTTCTTCCTGTTTTAGATAAAAATGAAGAGCAGGCCTCATACATTAGTTGCCAGCAAGGCCTAGGCACTATTGCACTAGCACAAGGAAAAACAGAAGCGGCAATTAATTTTTTTAATGCAGGCGTTATTTATGCCCGGCAGTATAACGACCGGGAGTTTGTGGCAACTTTTTATAGCCAGTTGGCCAAGGCGTACAGCAGTAATAACGATTACAGTAATGCCTATCGCTATAACCTGATGGAACAATCGCTGCAGGATAGTTTATTGAATGATGAAAATATCAGGCAAATAAATGAAATGAATGCAGTGTATGAAAAGGATAAGCAACTGCAGCAGATAGGTGTTCTGACCGACCAGGTAACTGTAAGCGAACAGAAAGCTGAACGAAGCAAACAACAACGGAACCTTTTTTTACTGGCTTCTGTATTCTCAATGGCTCTTGCTGCTGTAGTATTATATGCTTATAGCAATAACCGGAAAAAGAATAAACTATTATCGGTACAAAAGCAACAGATAGAGCAATCGTTAAAAGAAAAAGAAGTGCTGATGCGGGAAATACACCACCGGGTAAAAAATAACTTACAGGTCGTTACCAGTTTACTCAACCTGCAATCGCATTACATTGAGGATGAGAAAGCTTATTCGGCGGTGCAAGCCGGCAGAAACCGGGTGCAGTCTATGGCGCTGATACACCAGTTTTTGTACAGAGATGTAGGGAACCTTACATCGCTGCATATAAAAGAATATATACAAGAGCTGCTGGCGCATATAGAAGGTACGAACCGGAAAACAGGAACTATGATAACACTGGAGCAACAGGCAGATGATGTGGAACTAGATATAGATACCGTGGTGCCACTGGGATTAATAATAAACGAACTGGTAACAAATGCATACAAGTATGCTTTTGCAGGAAGAGCTGAAGGGCATATAAGAGTAAGCTTTACCCGGCAGCCGGATACCAATGGCTATTTACTGCGGGTAGCCGATGATGGGAATGGGATGATGGAAAATCCGTTGCTTAGAAAAATAAATTCCTTTGGTTACAGGATGATTAAAGCATTCAGTGAAAAATTGGAAGCAAAATTGTCGATAGACACACAAAAGGGAACGATAGTTTCGTTATTTATTCCATTTGTAAAAAATATGGGACATGAGTGAAGTAAACGTATTAATAGTGGAAGATGAGCCAATGGTGGCAGAAGATATTGCCGAAGCACTCAATAATATTGACTTCAAAGTGTCGGCAGTGGTATATTCCGAAAAAGCGGCAATGGAAGAGCTTTTACAAAACACTCCTGATATTGTACTACTGGATATAAACCTAAAGAATGGAAAAGAAGGCATACAGATTGCAGAAGAAATAAACCACCGCTACCATATTCCTTTTGTTTATTTGACAGCCTATTCTGATAAGCTAACATTGGAGATGGCGCAGCATACACAGCCTGCCGGTTATTTAGTAAAACCATTTACAGAAAAAAATCTTTTTGCTACGTTACAATTGGCCCTGCTGAATCATGGAAAAAGATTGAAGGATAAATTTTCTTTGCCACCGGTGGAGAAGATTAATAGTAAATTAACTGCACCCATTAGTGACAGGGAGTATGATCTACTGTGTAAAATCTTTGAGGGCCTTACCACGAAGCAAATGGCGGAGCAATTGTTTATTGCAGTAAGTACCGTTAAAACACATATCCGCAATATTTATCTCAAACTTGATGTGATCAACCGCAGCGGTGCCATAGCCCGCATCCGGGAATTAATGCTGCGATAGTCCTAAAATCATCCTTTTGGCGGATACAACACTACAGTTTAAATTAGATTTTTATTGCCATAAAAAAACTACTATGAACCTGCGTTTAATTTTCGCCTTTCTTGTTATCCTGTTCATTAACATCAGCGTAAATGCACAATCATCTGTTGTAAAATTTTCGGTGCCCAAAGCGGCCAATAGTACCGAATGGGTTAGCGCCCCTTCTGGAAGTACCTGGTCTTGCTACAATAAAACGGTAAAGCTTCGAGTAAACCTTACCCGCAATGGTGGCGATGGCTATGCCGATAAAAAGATTTTTGTGCAAACAAAAATTCTTAGCCCGCAAACACAAGCTGAATTGAAAACAAAAATGGATGTGTTTACCATCAGTCAAAAAAATGAAGGAAAGTTTCTGGAGTATTTTATTGTGGACTATTCTTTTGACGGTACACCAAACCTGCCAGCGAATATTCCTTCCTGTATGCTTAAAATCGAAGTACGGATAGATGATGTAGCACTTGCAACGGTTACTAAAAAATATAAGTACGAGTAAACTATAATCATTTACCATTAACCATTTACCAAAATATATATCACATGAAACGTTTAATAATCACTTGTGTTATTACTTTTTTTAGTCTTGCCATTGTCGCACAAACCCTTTCTTCGGAAGCAAAGCTGGCGGTGAACACTATTTCCACACTGCTACCCCGCATGCAGATGAATGAGCAATACACCCAGCCCATAGCCCCGGAAGCCTTTGCCAAAGTAAGGGGCGATTGGGATGCTTTTAATGCCTTGCATACTGAAGTTGTAAATGCCTGGAATAAAATTCCAAAAACGGAATACAACCATCCAGAAGTGCAAGCCATACGTAAACCATTGTCCGAAAGAATTACTTTCTTTCAAAAATGGACAACACAACTGAAGGCTACACAAAAGATGATAAATGATAACCCGGCGGCTTATGCTGCACCCACACCTGTGTTATCAGAAACAGGCAGAAAGAAATTGGCTGAGGCTACGCCGCTGCTAGCTGCAATTGAAATAAGGAAAGATTTCGCTGGCATACTAACGCCGGAGCAGTATGTACCTGCCTGTGAATGGTACTTAAAAACAAAAGGGAATTTTAATAATGCAGCTAAATTGTTGAACTCATTAGGAAAATTAGAACGGCCACATGCAGACGCATTGGTGGTGGAAGAAAAAGTGCTGGAGATACAGTCCATCTTTCTAAATGTACAAAACCAGTTAAAGGCAGTAGGTGTAGCGCAAGCCAACAGCGGCCTTCGTAAAATGTGGTATGATGATGTACAGAAATATAAAGATGCGGTGCTGATTTTTGCAGATGTACTAGGATTTGATTTACCGCAGAACACCAGTAACTCCTGGACCTTGTTTGAACTAAAGCCGGAAAACTATGAGCAAACAATGAAAGATTTAGAAAACTTAGCTGGTCTAATGTCGGGTACGTATAAAGATGTGGTGGACAATCTTTCGAACCCGTTTATGACATTGGATAACTCACCCTGTGTGTATCGCCTGGTATCGGTAAACAGAAAAGCTTTATTACCTGAAGTAGTTAAATTATCAGCCTTTCGTTTTATGACGAATGCCATGCATGGTGCACCCCGCATAGAAGATTTAGAAAAAGATGAAGGCTGGATGGATGGTGGCTTTACTCCTGCAGAGAGTAAAAAGAAACTGGCCGAAATAAAATCAAGATTTATACCGGTACTGAAAAAATCAGGCATCTCTGAAAAAGAAGCCGGGCTTGATAAATTAGATACAGCTTACAATGGCTTTTGGAGAAGGGCAGAAGAATTGGCACCACGATGGGAATTTCCAACAGACGCCAATGCTGCAGGCGATGCAAGAGCGAAAACACTTTTTACCAATGAAATAAAAGCAGCATACCCTGGCGCACAAATCATCAAACTCGGTTTTGCGTGGGATGCCAAGTGGACGGTTTATTTAAATGAATTCAATCAACCTAAGCACCGCACGATTGGCACCACTGCATTAATAAAAATACCGGGGGATAAAAATTACACTGCGTGGCGTTTACTTTTCAATGAAGATTATGCGGGAGGCGGTAAATTTTCCGGTGGCAGTATTCAATGGCTGAAATGGAGATGGCAGGGAAACAAATAAGCACAGTTTACTTTAAATGTGAAGCAAAAGACAAGGCAGGCTAAGCCATGATTTGATAATATTTAATCCCGCCATACATTGCATGAGGGAATGGTTTTTTTATTCTGCAATCAAACCTACCTTTGCCGGATAAATATTAAATATGCAAATTGGAACATTTTCTTACCCCATGCCGGTAAACGAGCCGGTGCTTAATTATGCACCAAACAGTCCCGAAAAGAAAAGGCTGAAAGAAGTATTGGCTGAACTGAAGAAACAGGAAATAGATGTACCGATGTACATTGGCAGTAAGGAAGTGAGAACCGGTAAGAAAGTGGCCATGCATCCGCCACATGAAACCAAACATACACTCGGATATTTTCATGCAGGAGAAGAAAAACATGTGCATCAGGCCATAGAAGTCGCTCTCGCTGCAAAAGATAATTGGGCTGCCATGAACTGGGAAAATCGTGCAGGCATTTTTTTAAAAGCAGCCGATTTAATGGCAACAAAATATCGCCCCTACATGAATGGTACTACCATGCTGGGACAAAGTAAAAATGCTTTTCAGGCAGAAATAGATTCAGCTTGTGAATTAATTGACTTTTTACGTTTCAATGTTCATTTTCTTTCAGAGATATACAAACAGCAACCGATTAGCGGGCCGGGTATGCACAATCGTATGGAGTACCGTCCGCTTGAAGGTTTTGTACTGGCGGTTACGCCTTTCAATTTTACAGCTATTGGTGGCAACCTACCTACATCCGCCGCCATGTGTGGCAATGTGGTAGTGTGGAAGCCTGCCAATACGCAAGTGTATTCGGCACAAATGACCATGCGCATTTTAAAAGAAGCCGGCTTGCCCGATGGCGTTATCAATTTGATTTATGTAGATGGGCCCACGATAGGTAAGGTTTGTTTTAATCATCGCGATTTTGCTGGCGTACATTTTACAGGTTCAACCGGTGTGTTTAATAATATGTGGGAAACAATTGGGAAGAACATGACCAACTATAAATCATACCCACGCATTGTAGGCGAGACAGGTGGGAAGGATTTTGTTGTTGCACATAAGTCAGCCGACCCCGATGTTGTTGCAACCGCCTTGCTTCGTGGTGCTTTTGAATTTCAGGGACAAAAATGTTCCGCAGCATCCAGAGCATACATTCCATCAAATATGGCGGAAGAGGTAAAGAAGAAACTGATTGCAGGAGTAAAGAGTTTTAAAATGGGCACTGTTGAAGATTTTACCAATTTCATCAATGCAGTGATAGATGAAAAAAGTTTCAACAACATCAAACGCTATATTGACCAGGCAAAAAAAGACCCCAAGGCTGAAATATGGGTAGGTGGTAAATGCGATAACAAAGATGGATGGTTTGTGCAACCCACCATCATACAGGCTAAGGATCCAAAATATGTAACCATGTGCGAAGAAATTTTTGGGCCTGTACTTACCGTTTATATTTATCCGGCTAATAGCTTTGAGAAAACACTGGAGCTGGTTGACAATACTTCACCTTATGCACTCACGGGTGCCATCATTGCACATGACCGTCAGGCGGTTGAGCTGGCAACCAACAAGCTAAGGAATGCTGCCGGTAATTTTTATATCAATGATAAACCGACAGGTGCTGTGGTAGGGCAGCAGCCCTTTGGCGGAGCCAGAGCAAGTGGTACTAATGATAAGGCTGGTAGTATTTTGAATTTATACCGTTGGCTTAGTGCCCGCACGATTAAAGAAACGTTTAATCCGCCAACACATTATAGTTATCCTTTTATGCAGGAAAAATAATTTTTTTTTCTAAGTTATTGCGCTTAGATTTAGCTTCATAAACCAAAACAATTTTTATGAAAAAGATTATCTTTCTATTATCTGCTGCATTAATTTTTAATTTGACTTTTGCTTCTGAAATTATTCCTAAAGAGAAAAAAGTTTACGCAAACGAAGTATTAATCCCGATTGGGAAAAGCGGTAAATATATATCTCTTGCAGAGCTGTCGACCATTCGTTTAAATGATTTGCAAGTCATTACAGGAAAAAAGATTAGTTTTTTTAATAAAATTATGCTTAAG
>WBZM01004348.1_pt1 | contig 10335 bp, 9 predicted proteins | sample 5204271 | NCBI WGS metagenome assembly WBZM01 (sample SAMN12344346, study PRJNA552823) | activated sludge metagenome | biome: Activated sludge suspended growth; feature: Nitrification reactor; material: Wastewater; isolation source: activated sludge from nitrification reactor of wastewater treatment... | reverse complement strand
CGCGGTGAGCGAACTGCTCGCCACCGCTTGCGTGGTGCTCAGCGCTGCTCCCACGCTCAGCGTGAAGGTCTTGCTGGAGGTGGTGCCGTTGGCATCGGTCACCGTCACCGTGTAGGTGGCGCTGGCGCTCGACGCACTCGGCGTCCCGCTGATCTGACCGGTGCTGGTGCTGAAGCTCAGCCCCGTCGGCAGGCTCGGCGACACCGCAAAGCTGTACGGCGTGCTGCCGCCGGACGCCGTCACCGGTGTGAAGGCGGTCGCGGCCACGCCCGCGGTCAGCGAGCTGCTCGCCACCGCCTGGGTGGTGCTCAGCGCCGCACCCACGCTCAGCGTGAAGGTCTTGCTGGAGGTGGTGCCGTTGGCATCGGTCACCGTCACCATGTAGGTCGCGCTCGCGCTCGACGCACTCGGCGTCCCGCTGACCTGACCGGTGCTGGTGCTGAAGCTCAGGCCCGTCGGCAGGCTCGGCGAGACCGCAAAGCTGTACGGCGTGCTGCCACCGGACGCCGTCACCGGTGTGAAGGCGGTCGCGGCCACACCCGCGGTCAGCGAGCTGCTCGCCACCGCTTGCGTGGTGCTCAGCGCCGCACCGATGCTCAGCGTGTAGCTGCGCGAGCCGGTGGCACTGTTCGCGTCGGTGGCCGTCACCGTGAAGCTGCTGCTGCCGGCCGCGCTCGGCGTGCCGCTCAGCGCGCCCGCACCGCTCAGGCTCAGGCCCGCCGGCAAGCTGCCGCTGCTCACCGCATAGGTGTATGGCGACGTGCCTCCGCTGGCCGTGATCGCCTGGCTGTACGACACACCCGCCACGCCGCCGGTCAGGCTGATGGGCGAAACGGTGATCGTGACGCCGCCGGCGTTGATCGTCAGCGAGAAGGTCTGGGTGCCGGTGGCACCGCCCGCGTCGGTGGCGAGCACCGAGAAGGTGTAGGTACCGGCGGTGGTGGGCGTGCCGCTGAGCACGCCGCCGGAGGACAGGGTCACGCCGGGCGGCAGACTGCCGGAGGAGACGCTGTAGGTGTAGGGCGAGGTGCCGCCCGACGCGGTGATGCTGCCCGAGTACGACGTGCCGACGGTACCGGCCGACATCGTGCTCGAAACGGTCAGCGAGCAGCCGCCCGCCGGCGCGGCGTTGACGATCAGCGCCAGACCGGTCTTGGAGGCGGTGGCGCCGACTGCGTCGGTCACGGTCACGCTGCCGAGCGGGTAGGTGCCGTTCGAGCCGCAGGTGACGCCGGTGAGGAAGCCGTCGCTGCTGACGGTGATACCGCTGGGCAGCGCACCCGCGAAGCTGAACGAATAAGGGGCCGTGCCGCCGCTCGCGCTCAGGAACACGACGGCGTTGTAGGAGACGCCTCGGTCGATGTGGAGGTTGTTGTCGCTCGGTTGGCTGAGGGCCGCCCACACGGGCTGAGCCAGCACGAACAGCAGGAGCGCAGCGAGGTGCACGCCCAGACGACGCAGAATGTGGTTCATGTTCGAGATGCGTCTCAGCCGGAGCCGGGCAACGCGGTTCGCCAAAAGCAGCATCTCTGATATCGACGCCCACAAACATCACTTTAGATTCATATCTGGAATTAAGTGACATCAGTGACCGAATTCACATGCTGACCATCAACAAGCTGATCCCGGGCGGCCGGGGCCTCGCGGGCGTGCTGCTGAAGCGTGCGCCCACCGTCGAGCTCGACTGGGATGTGCGCCAGAAGAGCCGCTTCGACGCCACCGACTCGCAGGGCCGCGCGCTGGGCGTGTTCCTGCCGCGCGGCACGGTGGTGCGTGGCGGCGACGTGCTGGTGGCCGAGGACGGCTCGCTGGTGCGCGTGCTGGCGGCGCCGCAGCCGGTGCTGCGCATCACGCCCTGCGCGCAGCACGGCAGCGCCTTCGACCTGCTGCGGGCCGCGTACCACCTCGGCAACCGCCACGTGCAGATCGAGCTGCGGCCGGAGCACCTGCAGATCGAGCCCGACCATGTGCTGGCCGAGATGCTGCGCCACATGCACCTGATCGTCACCGAGATGCAGGCGCCGTTCGAGCCGGAAGCGGGCGCCTATGCGGCGGAGGCCGGGCATGGTCAGGCACACGCACACGCCGTTGCACCCGTGCATGTGCACGGGCCGGGGTGCTCGCACGATCACGGCCACGACCATTCGCACGACCACGACCACGCGCACGGCCATGGCCACCCGCCCCACGAACACTGAGTTCACGCCTTCGGCGCAGCTGCAGCTGATGTGGCTGGCCTCTCCGGCCTTGCCCGTGGGCGGCTTCAGCTATTCGGAGGCGCTGGAGGCCGCGGTCGACAGCGGGCGGGTGACGAACGAGGCCGAAGCGGCTCGCTGGCTGCGCGACCAGCTCCCGCTCACGCTCGGCCGCAGCGATCTGCCGTTGCTGGCCGCCGCCCTCGACGCCTGGCACGCGGCCGATTCCGAGCGCCTGCGCGCGCTGAACGATTGGGTGCTTGCCACGCGCGAGTCGCGCGAGCTTCGCGCGCAGACGGAGCAGATGGGCCGCTCGATGGGCGAATGGCTCAAGAACCGCGCCACGCCCGACCCTCGCCTGGACGTGCTGCTCGCGCTGACGCCAGCGCCGAGCTGGCCGATCGCCTTCGCGCTGGCCGCGGCGCAGACCGGCGCACCCGCTCGCGAGGTGCTGCTCGCGTTTGCCTTCGGCTGGGCGGAAAACATGGTGCAGGCGGCGCTGAAGGCCGTTCCCCTCGGCCAGAGCGCCGGCCAGCGCATCCTGGCCGCGCTGGTGGAGGCAATCCCCGGCACGGTCGATGCGGCTCGCGGCCTCGGCGACGAGGATCGCCAGGCCTTCTCTCCGATGCTCGCGATCCTGTCGGCGCAGCACGAGACGCAGTACTCGCGACTGTTCCGCTCTTGACATTCCGACACGTCGGCGCACAGGCCGACACGGGGCTGCAGCGAGGTGGAAACGCGGCGCCCGCATCCTCCCGGGCTCGACCCCAGGGAGGACAAGATGCATCCACACGCTCCGAAACACCGCGCCGAGCACAGCCATGCCCCGTCGCTCACCCGCGATCTCGACGCGATGAAGCGCCGGCACCTGCTGGGGTGGCTGGCCCTCGCGGGCACGTCCCCGGCCAGCCTGCTGGGCTGCGGCGGCGGGGGCGACGACGCCGGCAGCACGACCACGACCACCACCACGGGCAGCACCGGCTCGACCGGCAGCGCGGGCAGCACCACCACCAGCTGCTCCGTGATCCCCAGCGAAACGGCCGGGCCGTACCCCGGTGACGGCACCAACTCCAACGCCAGCGGCATCGTCAACGCGCTGACCCTCAGCGGCATCGTGCGCAGCGACATCCGCACCAGCATCGCCGGCGCGAGCGGCACGGCGCAGGGCGTGCCTCTGACTGTGACGCTGAAGCTCGTGAACACCGCTGCGTCGTGCGCCAGCCTGGCCGGCTACGCGATCTACCTCTGGCACTGCACCCGCGAAGGCGGCTACTCGCTGTACTCGAGCGGCGTGACCGGCGAGAACTTCCTGCGCGGCGTGCAGGTCACCGACACGAACGGCGAGGTCACGTTCACGACGGTCTTCCCGGGCTGCTACAGCGGGCGCTGGCCGCACATCCATTTCGAGGTCTACTCCAGCCTGGCGAGCGCCACCAATGGCGCCAACGACGTGAAGACCTCGCAGCTCGCGCTGCCCGCCGACGCCTGCAGCCAGGTCTACGGCGTGGTCAGCGGCTACTCGGCCAGCGCCACCAACTTCGCGTCGATCTCGCTGGCCACCGACAACATCTTCAGCGACGGCGTCACCACGCAGCTCGCCACGGTCACCGGCGACGCCACCAGCGGCTTCGCCGCCACGCTGACCGTGGGGGTGGCCGCCTGAGCAGGCGCCGGCACGGGCGCCTATGATCGGCGCCCATGAGCACGCTGCACCACATTCCCGGCCGCACCAAGAAGCTTCCCCCGCTGCGTGTCGGCGTCGGCGGGCCGGTCGGATCCGGCAAGACCACGCTGGTCGAGATGCTGTGCAAGACGATGCGCGAGCGCTGGGATCTCGTGGTCGTCACCAACGACATCTACACCAAGGAAGACCAGCGGCTGCTCACGGTGGCCGGCGCGCTCGAGCCCGAGCGCATCGTCGGCGTCGAGACCGGGGGCTGCCCGCACACGGCGATCCGCGAGGACGCCTCGATCAACCTCGAGGCCGTCGACCGCATGCTGGAGAAGTTTCCGGACGCCGACATCGTCTTCATCGAATCGGGCGGCGACAACCTCGCCGCCACCTTCAGCCCCGAGCTTTCCGACCTGACGATCTACGTGATCGACGTCGCGGCCGGCGAGAAGATCCCGCGCAAGGGCGGGCCGGGCATCACCAAGAGCGACCTGTTCGTGATCAACAAGATCGATCTCGCGCCGTACGTGGGCGCGGATCTGGCCGTGATGGAGGCCGACACCAAGCGCATGAGGCCCACGAAGCCCTATGTGATGACCAACCTGAAGACGAAAGCCGGCTTGCAGCAGGTGATCGACTTCATCGAGACCCGGGGGATGCTCAGAACATGAAGATTCACCACCTAGTTGCCGCGCTGCCCCTGCTGGCCGCGCTGGCCGGCGCACAGGCGCAGCCTGCCTCGCCCACCGTGGCGCCGCCTGCGAAGGACGTGCCCGAGACCTTCTTCGGCACCACGGTGCACGATCCGTACCGCTGGCTGGAGGACATCAAGTCGCCCGAGGCGGCGAAGTGGATGAAGGAGTCGAGCGACCGCAGCCACGCGGCGCTCGCCGCGATCCCGGGCCGCGACAAGATGCTGGCCGCGCTGGAGAAGTTCGACGGCTCGGTGTCGGCGCGCGTGTTCGGCGTGGCGCGCGAGACGGGAGACCGCTGGTTCTTCGAGCGCCGCGGCGCCACCGAGAACCAGTTCAAGCTGCTGATGCGCGAGGGCCTGGACGGGCGCGAGAGCGTGCTGGTCGATCCCGAGGCGCTCGAGAAGAAGACCGGCAAGCCGCACGCGATCAACTACTACGCGGCCTCGCCCGGCGGCGCCTACGTGGCCTATGGCCTCTCGGCCCAGGGCTCGGAAGCCGCGGTGCTGCACGTGCTCGACACGAAGACCGGCAAGCCGGTCGGGCGGCCGATCTCGCGCGCCGACTACGGCGCGCCGAACTTCTCGCAGGACGGCCGCCAGCTGATCTTCTCGCGCCTGCAGCCGCTCAAGCCCGGCATGCCGGCCACCGAGAAGTACCAGCGCTCCAAGAGCTACCTGATGCGCGTCGGCGGTGATGCCGAGAAGGCGCGCCCGATCTTCGGTCTGGGCGTGCCAGGGGTGAAGATCACGCCGGCGGAGATCCCGATCGCCGTGTTCACGCCGGACAACCACTGGATCCTGGGCTACGTGTTCAACGGCACGCAGCGCGAGGTCACGCTGTACGTCACGCCGGCCGCGCCGGTGCTGGCCGGCAAGGCGCCGCAATGGAAGCGCCTGTTCGGCGCCGCCGAGGAGATCACCGGCGTGGCCTACGCCGCCGACGCGCTCTACCTCGTGACCTACAAGGACGCGCCGCGCTCCAAGGTGCTGCGCCTGCCGATCGCCTCGCCCGACCTCGCCAAGGCGGCGGTGGTGGTGCCGCAGAGCGACCAGGTGGTGACCGGCATCGCCGCGGCCGCCGACGCGCTCTACGTCGAGCGCCGCGACGGCAACATCAAGCGCCTGTACAAGCGCGCGCATGCCGACGGCGCCACGGTCGCCGAGGTGAAGCTGCCGGTGGAGGGTTCGTTCCAGCTCAACGAGGGCGAGAGCCTCGCGAGCGCTGCCGACCTGCGCTTCCCCGGCCTGGTGCTCGACGTGCAGAGCTGGAACCGCGCGCGCCAGATCTACCTGGTGGGCGCCGACGGCTCGGTGCGCAATTCCGGCCTGCAGCCGCAGGGGCCGTACGACGCGCCGGACGACATCGTGGCCACCGAGGTGAAGGTGCCGAGCCACGATGGCGCGCTGGTGCCGCTGTCGATCATCCACCGCAAGGGTGTGGCACTGAACGGCCAGAACCCGACCATCCTCTACGGCTACGCGAGCTACGGCATCACCGAGGAACCCTTCTACAGCCCCGGACGGCTCGCCTGGCTGGACGCCGGCGGCGTGTTCGCGGTGGCCAACCCGCGCGGCAGCTCGGTGTACGGCCAGGACTGGTACAAGGCCGGCTGGCAGGCCACCAAGCCCAACACCTGGAAGGACACCATCGCCTGCGCGCAATGGCTGGTCGACCAGAAGTGGACTTCGCCGCGGCGCCTCGGCGTGCTCGGCGGCAGCGCCGGCGGCATCCTCGTCGGCCGCTCGATCACCGAGCGCCCCGACCTGTTCGCCGCGGCCGTGCCGGCGGTGGGCGCGCTCGACATGGTGCGCGCCGAGGTCACGCCCAACGGCGTGCCCAACATCCCCGAGTTCGGAACGCGCGCGAACGAAGCGGGTTTCCGGGCGCTGCTCGCGATGAGCACCTACCACCAGATCGTCGACGGCACGAAGTACCCGGCGGTGATGTTCACGCACGGCGTGAACGACCCGCGCGTGGAGGTGTGGCACAGCACCAAGACGGCGGCGCGCCTGGCCGCGGCCACCCGCAGCGGCAAGCCGGTGCTGCTGCGCCTCGACTACGACGCCGGCCACGGCATCGGCAACACGCGCAAGCAGCAGCTGCTCGAGCGGGCGGACATCTACTCGTTCTTCCTCTGGCAGATGGGCGTCGACGGCTACCAGCCCAAGGCGCCGTGACGCCATGGCGACGAGCGACCGCGCTGCCGAGCTGCGCCGCGCACTGGTGCGCAACGTCGACGAGCTGACGCTCGAGCGCCAGCAGCGCGAGCCGCTGTACGACACGCGCTGCGCCAGCCTCTCGGAAGGCACCGCGGCGCGCAAGCTCGGCGCCGGCGTCGACGTGCTGGCGCCGGGCAAGCGCGGCTGTCCCTACCACCTGCACCACGCGCAGGAGGAGATGTTCGTGATCCTCGAGGGCCACGGCACGCTGCGCGTGGCCGGCGAGCTGGTGCCGGTGCGCGCCGGCGACGTGGTCTTCATCCCGCCCGGGCCGGAGTACCCGCACCAGTTCATCAACAGCTCGGACGCGCCGCTGCGCTACCTCAGCATCAGCACGCAGGAGCGGCCGGAACTGTGCGAGTACCCGGATTCAGGCAAGGCGATGGGCTACATCCGTGGCCTGCGCGTGATGCAACGCCCGGGCGAAGCGCTGGACTACTGGGACGGCGAGCCGTGAAGCCGACCGTGCCTGCGCACGGTCGGTAGGCTCGACGCGCTGCGTGCCTGCCAGCACGCAGCGTCCGTGAGCCCGCTCAGCGCAACGGCGGCGCCAGCTCGCGCATCGCGCGCACCACACCGGCGCCGATGCTCGCGCCGAAGCGCTTGGCCAGGCGTTCGGCCACGTTCTCGTGCGGCGAGTAGTCGATCACGTCCTCGGCTCGTACCACCTCGCGAGCGACGAAGTCGAGGTTGCCGGTCTTGTCGGCGAGGCCCAGCTTGATGGCTTCCTCGCCGTTCCAGAACAGGCCCGAGAAGGTCTCCGGCGTCTCCTTCAGGCGCTTGCCGCGCCCCTGCTTCACCACGGCGATGAACTGCTGGTGAATCTGGTCGATCATCGCCTTGGCGAAGGCCTTGTGCTGCTCGTTCTGCGGCGAGAACGGATCGAGCATGCCCTTGTTCTCGCCGGCGGTGAGCAGACGGCGCTCGATGCCGAGCTTCTCCATCGCACCGGTGAAGCCGAAGCCGTCCATCAGCACGCCGATGCTGCCCACCAGGCTGGCCTTGTCGACGTAGATCTCGTCGGCCGCCACCGCGATGTAGTAGGCGCCCGAGGCACACATCTCCTCGACCACCGCATAGACCGGCTTCTGGTGCAGCGCCTTGAGGCGGCGGATCTCGTCGTTGACGATGCCGGCCTGCACCGGGCTGCCGCCGGGCGAGTTGATGCGCAGCACCACCGCCTGCGCACCGCGATCCTCGAACGCGGCCTTCAGCGCCGCAACCAGGTTCTCGGCGCTCGCCTCGGTGTCGGCGGCGATCTCGCCGCGCACCTCGATCAGTGCGGTGTGCGGCGCGCTCTTCGACGCGGTGTTGACCGGCGAGGCCACCAGCAGCGTGACGACCAGCAACGCCAGCAGCAGCCAGGCGAGGCGGAAGAACAGCCGCCAGCGGCGTTCGGAGCGGCGGTCGCGCAGCAGGTCCTGCATCAGCTGCTCGAGGCCCGCGCTCCAGCCCGGCGCGGCGGCGGAAGACGACGGAGAAGCCGGTGCCGGCGCGCCCTGGCCGAAGCCGGGCTCCACGCGACCGCTCGCGCTGGGATCGTCGGAAGTGCTCATGGGGTGCTTTCGAAAGTGCTGTCAGCCGGGCGGCAAAGGTCAGTCCGCGAAGGCCGGTCGGGTGTCGCGGGAAGGATACCAATACACCTCGCCGTCGCGCTCCGCCGCCTCGATCGCGACCAGCCGGCCCCGGCCGCAGGGCCCGCCGACGCAGCGGCCGGTGGCGGGCTCGTAGGCCGCGCCGTGGATCGAGCAGAGAATGAACTGCCGCTCGCTGTCGAGGAAGCGGCCGGGCTGCCAGTCCATCTCCGCCGGCACGTGCGCACAGCGGTTGAGATAGGCGACCACGCGCCCCTCGATGCGCAGCGCGAAGGCGCGCGCCGGCTCGCCGTACTGCAGGACGTCGAACACGATCGCATCGCCGCGCTCGGCCAGCTCATCGGAGGCGCACAGGCGCTGCGGCGCGCCCTGCCCCGCGTCGTCGCGCTCAGGCATGGCGCAGCAGCCAGTCGTGCAGTTCGCGCGTGGAGTGCGCGACGAAGCGGGTGTCGAAGTCCCCGAAGGCCTCGTGCGCGTGCGCGCCGTAGCTGACCCCGATCGACGCCGTGCCGGCATTGGCGGCCAGCTGCAGGTCGTGCGTGGTGTCGCCGATCATCAGCGTGCGCGCCGGCTCGACGCCGAACTCGCGCATCAGCTCGTTGAGCATGCGCGGGTCGGGCTTGGAGGCCGTCTCGTCGGCGGTGCGCGTGGCATCGAACAGGCCCTGAAGGTCGACCGTGCGCAGCGCCTCGTCGAGCCCGCGCCGCGACTTGCCGGTGGCCACCCCCAGCCAGTGGTGGCGCGCCTTCAGGTCGTGCAGCATCGGCAGCGTGCCGTCGAACATCACGATCTCGTGCTGCTTCGCGAAGTAGTGGTGGCGGTAACGGTCGGCCAGCTCCTTGTAGCGCTCGCGCGGCAGGTCGGGCGCGGCATGCGTGAGCGCCTCCACGAGGCCCATGCCGATCACGTAGCTCGCGTCGCGGTCGCTCGGCACGGCCACGCCGACGTCGCCGCAGGCGGCCTGGATGCAGCGCGTGATCAGCGCGGTGGAATCGAACAGCGTGCCGTCCCAATCGAAGACGATCAGGTCGAACTGACGGGGTCGGGTCATAGGCTCAGCGTCGCGAGAAAGGCCTCGCATTCTGGCGGCAGCGGCGCGTCCAGCTCGATCACCTCGCCGCCGGCGGGGTGCTGGAAGCGCAGATGCTTGGCGTGCAGGAACATGCGCTCGAACCTCGCCGGGCCGCGCGCCAGCGCCTTGTTGAGCGCGAAATCGCCGTACTTCTCGTCGCCGACGATCGGATGCCCCTCGTGCGCGAGGTGCACGCGGATCTGGTGGGTGCGGCCGGTCTTGATCGTCACGTCGAGCAAGGTGTAGCCACTGAAACGTTTCGCCACCTTCACGAGCGTGATCGAGCGCTTGGCCTCCTCGTGCCCGGCCTCGACAGCGCGCACACGGCGCTCGCCCTCGCCGGTGAGGAACTTGTGCAGCGGCACGTCGATGACCTTGTGGCTCGCCGGCCACTCGCCGATCACGAGGGCCGCATAGGTCTTGCCGGTTTCTCGCGCTCGCAGCTGATCCTGCAGCGCGGTGAGCGCCGAGCGCTTCTTGGCGACCAGCAGCAGCCCCGAGGTTTCCTTGTCGAGGCGGTGCACCAGCTCGAGGAACTTCGCCTGCGGGCGCGCCTGGCGAAGCTGCTCGATCACGCCGAAGCTCACACCGCTGCCGCCGTGTACCGCCACACCGGCAGGCTTGTTCACGGCGATCAGGTGCTCGTCTTCGAACACCACCGGGAACTCGCGCGCGGGCGCAGGCGCCGCCTCGGCGCGCTCGGCCACCCGCACCGGCGGCACGCGCACCTCGTCACCGACCGCCAAGCGGGTGTCGGCGGCAGCCCGGCCCTTGTTGACGCGCACCTCGCCCGAGCGGATCACGCGGTAGACGTGCGTCTTGGGCACGCCCTTGAGCAGCCGGATCAGGAAGTTGTCCAGCCGCTGGCCCTCGGAGCCCTCGTCGAC
>WBZM01004347.1_pt1 | contig 10336 bp, 10 predicted proteins | sample 5204271 | NCBI WGS metagenome assembly WBZM01 (sample SAMN12344346, study PRJNA552823) | activated sludge metagenome | biome: Activated sludge suspended growth; feature: Nitrification reactor; material: Wastewater; isolation source: activated sludge from nitrification reactor of wastewater... | reverse complement strand
TTCTGCAAGAGTTGATCACTTCAGCGATATTGACAAGACCGCAGCAACTGCAAACATTGGAGTAAATTACAAGCCATTGAAGAAGTATGATCTTTACATTAAAGCAAGAGCCGGGAACAACTTTGCGGCGCCGACATTCAATGAACTCTATTGGAAGACCGGAGGAAATGAACTTCTCACTCCGGAAAGTTCATTCAACTATTCTGTAGGAATGGCAGTTCAGTTTCCTTCAGTATTCAATTCCTCGGTTGAACTTTCCTACAACAGGGTTCAAACGAGCGGAAAAATAATCTGGATGCCGCAATCATCAGGATTCTGGACTCCTGAGAATCTTCGTGAAACTGTTTCTGATGCTTTGATCTTAAACATAGGAGCCGGAAAAGAACTTGGAAGAAGTGCAAGACTTTCCGGTGACTTAAGTTTCACATACACAAACATAAGAAAAACAAAGGGTGATTTTGAAGGAGATAACAATATTGGCAAGCAATTGACCTACGTTCCGGAGTTTACATCAAAGGCAGGACTTAACTTCGAAGTCAAGGAATTTCAAATCGGATTCTTCTACGATCACATAGGTGCAAGATATATCAATGCAGAAAATACAAGGTCATTGCCGATGACAGGTCTGTTGGAAGGAAGCATGCAGTATAGATTGTCACTCTCTCTATTCAATGTAACGGGAAGAATAGAAGCAAACAACATCCTCAACGAGGACTATCAGATGATTGCAGGATATCCGATGCCTCTGAGCAATTTCACTTTTAAGATCAATTTAGAATATCGCTGAATCATGAAAACAAAAATTGAAGATGCAAAGAAAGCCGGCGGTGCAAAGTACAAGGAGAAGATTCTGAGTACTATAGAGTCATACAAGAAGCTTTCAGACAAGGACAAGCACTGCTTTCATATTTATTATGGTTACGGGAAGGGCAAGACTACATGTGTTATGGGACTTATCATGAGAGCGCTTGGTGCAGGACTTAAAGTCAGGCTTGTTCAGTTTGACAAAGGTTTCGAAGGCGTCAATGAACATTACGCAGAGCTTAACACCTTAAGGCTTCTCAAGGGTGCCGGCTGTGATATTGAGTTTTATTCAACAGGATGTGAAAGAATGAATGAGGACGGTACTTTCAGATTCAAGAATTCTGAAGAAGATTTTAAGGAAGCAAAGCGCGGTCTTGAGATTGCCAAAGACCTGCTGCTTAATGGCGATCAGGATCTTCTTGTTCTTGATGAAGCAATAGCTACGGTTGTTTATCATTTACTGACGAAGGAAGATATTGAAGAGTTAATCGAACTGTATAACCGTGACCGGAAGTGTGAACTTGTTATGACCGGGCACAAGCTATGGGATGGACTGGAAGAGAAGGCCGATCTAATAACAGAAATGCGAAAGGTCAAGCACTACTTTGACAAGGGAATACCAATAAGAACAGGAATTGATTTCTAAATGGCGTTAACAATTAATAAGTGCGTTTGCAGTAACATCACATTTTCAGAAGTTAAGGAGATTGCATTGCGCAACAATGCTGATAACTTAATTAAACTTCAGCAGAAAGTTGACGTTGCAGTCAACTGCAGACTTTGTGTGCCTTACATTCAAGAGATGCTGAAGACAGGGGAAACTGAATTTCATAAAATTATTATAGAAGAAGAATGACCTACTTTAGGATCGGCAGTTTACTTGCTGCTATGATGTGCATATCATTCGTATCGTGCAACAGGGATGAGGTAATGGTTGTACCGCCTCCTGTCACAGTTGCCAAAGGTGTTTATATACTTTCAGAAGGCGGATTTTCTCCCGGAACAAGTAAGCTGTCATTTTTTGATTTCAGCAATGAGGAATTTACCGTGAATATATTCAGTCCCGGTTCATTGGGATTATTTCCCGACGGGATTACTCTTTACGACGGACTGCTGTACATCACCGAGCAGGGAAACTTTGGCGCTCAGGGAAAAATTTACAAAGCGGATTCCAACGGAGCGGTCATTACTTCTGCCAACATTGGCATAAATCCGTTTTCGGTAACAGTATCAAACGGCAGACTTTACGTTTCAAACGGTCCGTCAAATTCTGTATTGGCCGTCAGCAGGGAGAATCTTCAGGTACTTTCCAACATCACTGTCAGAAATTATCCGCAGGAAATCTTAGGAATTGGCAACCGGGTATTTGTCTGCAACTTCGGATCATTCTCCAGCGGAGATGACTCGGTAGTATCAGTAATAGATGCCGGCAACAATCAGGTTGTTGGTGAGATATTCGTCGGTAAGAATCCCTCATCTCTTGCACAGTCATCAGACGGCAAACTTCTTATAGGTTGTCCAGGAGATTCTTCAAGAGCAGTTATCTACAAGGTAGATCCTTTGACTTTCGCAAGACTGGACACATTCAAGAATTTGACTTTCGGCTTCAGCAAGGACATTGCAATTGTAGGGCAGAACTTGATTTACTTCATCGGCGGTGATGTTTATGTTGACAAAGAAGTAATAGAATACAATATCAGTTCGGGAGTTTCGAGGATTCTTATTCAACAACCGTCAGGATATTTCAACTACGGGCTTGCAGCCGATGACACAAACGGAGAAATATATGTAGCGCAGGCAGCATCTGACTTTGTTTCAAGCGGCAGAGTAAGAGTCTACTCCTCCGGAGGTGTTTTTGTCCGTGATTTCTCCATTACTGACGGAGTAGCACCAAGGAGGATCCTTATAAATCGATAGCATAAAGTCGGTTTCAAATATTTAACTCTTTGTTTATATTTGAAGCAATGAAAATTGATATAAAGGAGAATTCGAAGGAGGATTTCACAAAGTCTGAACTGCCCTTCGATTCTGTATATACCGGCGGGGAAGATGCTGATGATGGAATTGGTATTCATATCAGGCAGTCAACACTCAGAAAGATTGAAGATTACCTATCTGGAGATAAGAGCAATGAACTTGGCGGTGTGCTTGTAGGTGACCTTTGCGAAACTGATTCCGGACATAAATTCGTAAGGATTGACAACATGATAATTGCCCTTCATTCCAGTTCGTCTTTGTCGCGTCTCACATTCACGCACGATACCTGGGATTATATTAACAAAGTACTTGAAGAGGAACATGCAGGGAAGAAGATTCTGGGATGGTTTCATTCACATCCCGGGCATACAGTTTTTCTCTCGGGGCACGACATATTTATACATGAAAATTTTTTCAACCTTCCTCATATGGTTGCGTATGTATTTGATCCTACAATCCGTGACAGGGGATTCTTCAAATGGAAAGATAATGAAGTTGTCAAAGCTAACGGTTTCCACATCTATGATAATGACGGCGGAGAAAAGATTCATGAGATTATCTCACCTGCGGCAAAAGAGTTGCCTATTGATGATGAACTGCTTAACAAAAAGATCAAAAGCGGGAGACTGGATATCTTGAAAAGTATACTCGTAGCATTAAGCCTGTTCAGTTTTCTTGTGACTGCCTTTCTAGCTTACAATTATATTGATCTCAGCAAGAAGCTGAATACAATATCCGAATTGAGAGAAGAAGTTGGAGAGCTGAAAGCAAGGCTCGATATCATTGCACCGGTTTCAGCCACAGATAGGGAACAGAATGCTCAGGCAAATAAAAAGAACATTGCATGGTCAAAGGATACTGTTGCAAAAAAAGAAGACAATTCCATAAAGACAGCTGAAACTAAAGTCGAAAAAGTGAGTAATGAAATAGCAGCCAATTCTGAAATCAAGAAATCTCAGGGTGATATTTCCAAGACTGATTCAAAAGCGAACGTTAAAAAGTACACAATAAAAAGTGGAGACACTCTTGAAAAGATATCCATTGCTCATTACGGCAGTCGTGAAGGCATCGAAATAATTATGGCACACAATAACATTAAAGACAGAGCTTCGATCCGGATAGGGCAGACAATTGAGATTCCGGGCAAAGAATAAACGATGAGAACATTATGAGCCCAAGGCACAGAAGACTTGTTTCGGATTTCAGGAAGATGAAAGAGGAGTTCTCAAATCATCCTTACATAAGTTTCACAAATGATGAGCATGATCTTCCTCCCCAAAGGTACATTGTAAGTTTCAGGAACATTAAGGGCTTGCGTCTCGTACAGAACGAGGACAGGAAAGAACTTGAGTTCCTGACCGAGCATAAATTCGAAATCTACCTGCACTCAGATTATCCAAGGCTTAAGCCGCAGTGCAATATGATCTCTGATATATTTCATCCGAATTTCAGGATGGCTTCACCTAATGACATTTGCATAGGCGATTACTGGGCATCGGGAGAAACACTTGTTGATATAGTTTATCAGATTGGTGAAATGATCATGTATCAAAGCTATAATGTGACAAGTCCGCTAAATGGCATTGCAGCTAAATGGGCAAAAGAAAACAAGGAGCTTTTTCCTCTTGATAAGACCGGTTTAAGGCAAGGTGAAATAGATATTGACCTGCACGAAGAAAGTGACAAAATAAATATACTTTGAGAACATGCTGAGGCCGTTCAATAATGTTGTGCCGGTAACAGGAGATGAAGTTTTTATTGCGGATAATGCAATAGTAATTGGTGATGTCAATATTGGAAATGAAACAAACATCTGGTATGGGGCAGTGATAAGAGGTGATGTAAACTCTATAAAGATCGGAAACAGAACCAACATACAGGATGGCTGTGTGCTTCATGTTTCAGGTGATAAGTTTTCGCTTAAGATTGGAAGCGATGTAACGATTGGTCATAATGCTACTGTTCACGGGTGCACAGTTGAAGACAGAGTGCTGATAGGCATGGGTGCTGTTGTTCTTGATGGTTCATACATTTCCTCGGATTCTGTAATAGCCGCAGGTGCTTTGGTCAAAGAAGGATTTCATGTGCCTTCAGGTGTGTTGATAGCCGGAGTTGCCGGTAAGATAGTAAGAGAGCTTACTCCGCAGGAGATTGAAGGGATTTTGGAAAGTTCAAAGCATTACGTGGAATTGTCAACATACTATTCTAAGGAAAAGCATTCGTTGCAAAGGCAGAATTAATGTTGAAAATGTACAGGCATATATATATTTTGATTTCCGCACTCTTTCGTTTGTGACTAAAGAGTACTCTTAAAACAACAACTTTAAAAATTGGCAGGCTCAGAAATTTCCGCAGAAGAAATAAAAAGTATCGAACAGCTTTTCGGAATCAAGTTTGACATTTCAGACAATTGCAGGTCTATGAAACTTGAGAACCTCAGGACTAACGGAATAATCAGTCTGGATATTTTTTCTGACGCCGGCGGAAGTAATCTTATTTCTGTCTATACGAGTAACTCACACCTTCAATTGCAGAACTGTAAAAGAGCAATTGTCAGCAATATGCTTGAAGAAGTAATATTTGTTTCGGAAATGGAATCACAGATCTCCGGGCTCATCATTTCCAAGCAAGGAGATTGCTCAATGTATGCTTGTGTTGACAGGAATCTTTTTAGCACTGATTTTACCGAACTGAGTTCTGAAAAACTCCTTGCAGCCGTAGCACTGTCCATAGCTGAATCAGAACAATAATTCCACACTCCATTATTATCCACTTAGTAGGTAAATTTTGAAGCTCAGTTTAGTCTATGCAACAGAATTTCCAAACTCAGAGATCAGAAAGGGAATCTTAAGGAAGAAAATCAGGTTAATTGCCGCTGCGATGGAATTCAGAGAATCTGTTGAGTTTGCTCACATTGAAATCACTTTTGTTGATGCGGCAGAATTGAGAAGATACAATAAACAGCATTTGAAGCATGATTATGAAACAGACATTTTGACATTTGATCTGTCAGACGGTAAGCAAATCGAGGGACAGATTTTGATTTCGTGGGAGAATGTAATGGAGAATTCAGTTAGATTCAGAACAGGTTTTGAGAATGAACTTCTTAGAGTCATAATTCATGGCTTGCTCCATCTCTCCGGTTATGTAGATCTGAACGAGAAACAGATCAAACAGATGAGAAAAAAGGAAAATGAATATTTAAAACACCTTGATAATGCAGGAAAAGGTAATTGAAATAATAGTGATCATCCTCAATGAAATGAAAAGCAGCAAAGGGCTTGAGGATATTGATGTAAAGAAACTGTCGAGCGAGGGATATACAGATGCTGAGATCAATACAGCATTTGCATGGATCTTTTCTAAACTTGATTCTGGTGACGAGATCCTGCAGGCACAGAAGGCAAGGACCGGTTCTCACAGAGTGTTTCATCCTGTAGAGAAAAAGATCTTAAAAAAGGAAGCAATAGGTTATCTCATACAACTGAAGGAACTTGGAATATTATCTGATTCAGATATTGAAGGAGTCATTGACAGACTCTTGTCATCAGGTTACCAGAAAGCGGGTGCTGCCGAAGTCAAGATGGTTGTCAGTTCAATGTTGTTTGATCCTGACAGCCTTTCAGAGATGAAAGGAAAGCTGCTTCTTCAAAACAACGACACGGTACACTGAAATTTGAAAGAACATTTGAAAACAATACACGAGGCATATTAATACAAAGATGAAAGATAAATCACTTGTCATAGTTGAATCGCCGTCAAAGGCAAAGACTATTAACAAATATCTTGGAAAGGATTTTGTAGTTGAAGCAACGATCGGACACATAAAAGACCTGCCTAAGAGCAAGATCAATGTTGATATAGAGAATAATTTTGAACCAACATTTCAGATAATCCCGGGCAAAGAAAAGGTCATCGAATCTTTGCGAAGAATTGCAAGCTCTTCCGGAAAGATATACATAGCTACTGACCCTGACCGTGAAGGAGAGGCAATTGCTTCAGACATTGCTGATGAAATTGTCAATGATAAGAACAAATTATACAGAGTTCTTTTCAATGAGATCACAAAGACCGGTGTTCAGCAGGCTATGAATGCCGCAAGGAAAATTGATGAGAACCTGGTTCAGGCACAGGTTGCAAGAAGAGTAATGGACAGGATATTGGGATATAAAGTAAGCCCGTTTCTGTGGAAGACTTTTTATTTCGGACTATCAGCCGGAAGAGTCCAGTCCGTTGCGCTAAAGATAATTTGCGACAGGGAAGACGAAATTGAGAAATTCAATCCAAAGGAATACTGGTCAATCGAGGGGCTCTTCTCAAAGCCATCCGGAAAGAGCAGTTCATTCAGAGCAAAACTCTATAAGATCAACGAAGACACTCTCAAGTTTGACGGTGAAAAGCCTTGCATCTCCAGCCTGGATGAAGCTCACAAGATACTTCAAGAACTGGAGAACAATAAGTTCAGGATCACGGAGATCAATGTAAAAGAAGTAAAGAGGAATGCTCCTGCTCCGTTCACAACAAGTGTGCTTCAGCAAACTGCTTCTTCCAGACTTGGTTTCTCTCCGAAAAAAACGATGATGCTTGCACAAAAACTCTACGAGGGAATCGAAGGCAATGCCGAAGAAGGTCTCGTGGGATTGATCACATATATGAGAACTGATTCAACGCGAGTAAGCAAGGAAGCATCCGATACTGCAAAAGAATTCATCAGGAAAAATTATGGTGAAGATTACTTGCCCGGTGAAACAAAGGTATTCAAGTCTAAGAAGAATGCTCAGGATGCGCACGAAGCCATAAGGCCGACGGACATCAACAGAAGACCGGAAGAAATGAAGAAGCTTGGCAAAGATCTTCATGCATTGTATGATCTGATTTGGAAGAGATTTGTTGCTTCGCAAATGTCCAGTGCTGTTCTTGACCAAAAGACAGTTATAATTAAAGCTATTTCTCCGAGAGGCGAAAGGAATGTTTATCTTTTCAAGGCAACAGGAAGTGTTCTTAAGTTCAGCGGCTTCCTCAAAGTTTATGAGGATGTGAAAGATGATACAACAGACAAGCCGGATACAATAGAAGAGGAAGAGGAACTTACTCTGATTCCGGCGGATCTGAATGTAGACGATATGCTCAAGGCAGTATCACTCAGCAAAGAACAGCATTTCACCAAGCCTCCACCAAGATATACTGAAAGCAGTCTTATCAAGCAGCTTGATAAGCTTGGAATTGGCAGGCCGAGTACATTTGCCAGCATAGTATCTACTGTAATTGACAGGAAATATGTTGATGTAATAGAGAAGAAACTTCATGCTACAATACTTGGAAGAACAGTGAACAAAATTTTGTCAAAGCATTTTGAAGATGTGATCAATGTGAATTTCACTGCAAAGATGGAGGAAGAGCTTGATACCATTGCAAACGGCGAAAGCACATATCATCAGGTGATGAACGATTTTTACAATCCGTTCAGCAAAGATCTTGCGCAGGCTGAGGCAATTGCAGTTGAAATAAAGAAAGGATTAGTTGAAAGGACAGATATTGACTGTCCTGAATGCGGCGCCGAAACAGGCGCTAAGATGGTGAAAAAGTGGAGCAGAAACGGACAGTTTCTTTCATGTGAGAATTTTCCTAAATGCAAAGGAGCATTGCCGCTTGTAGCACCTGATGAAAAAGATGTTGAGTCGGCAAAAGGTTTGAAATGCGATAATTGCGGCGGAGACATGATGCTTCGCGTTGGCAGGTTTGGCAAGTTTTACGGATGCGTTAATTATCCAAAGTGCGACGGCATAAAACCTTTTACGCTCGGAATAAAATGCCCGAAATGCGGAGAAGGGGAGATACTCATGAGGAAAGCAAAGAAGGGCAGGTCATTTTATGGCTGCACAAAATATCCCAACTGCGATTTTATCAGTAATGCATTGCCTGTCATGCAGCCGTGCACGGAGTGCAGCAGCAAGTATCTTGTTAAGAAATCTACAAAGAAGGATGGAGATTATCTTGAATGCCCGGTATGCAAGGCGAGATATCCTCTAAAAGAATCTAAAGAGGAAAAGGAAAAAATTGAGGATTAATAACAGTGAAGAAATGAACAGAAGAGAATTCATAAGAAATACTGCCATAGCTTGTTGTGGTGCAACAATTGGCGGAAATCTAATTGAGAACTCAGTTGCGGCAGGCAGCAAAGTGATAGCATCAAGTTCTTCTGAACTTGGTGACTTCCTGAAGCTGACAGAAGACGATTTCAGAAGACTTGCTGATACTGCGATATTTACAGCTGAGAAGAACGGTGCAAGCTATTCCGACTTCCGCCTTTGCAGAAACAGGAATCAGTCAATCTCGGCAAGGGAAGACAGAATTCAGAATATTTCAGATGATAACAGTATTGGTTTTGGAGTAAGAGTGCTTGTCAACGGCACCTGGGGATTTGCATCAAGTCATGTTATCAACGAAGAGACTATTTCAAGCACAAGCAAACTTGCTTGCAATCTGGCAAAGGCAAATTCTGTGTTGCAGAAAGTACCGGTAGAACTTGTTTACACTCCGTCTTATACCGACAAGTGGTCAACTCCCATAAAGATCAACCCTTATTCAATTTCAATTTCTGAAAAGTCAGAACTGCTTCTTGAATTAAATAACATCGCTTCGCAGAACGGTGCAAGTTTCTGTGACTCATTTATGTGGCTTATTAATGAATGGAAGCTGTTTGCATCTTCAGAGGGTTCGTTTATTGAGCAGAATCTTTATCGAACATATTCGCAAGTTACACCGACATTTCTGGACAAGTCTACCGGTGAATTTGCATCACGCGAAACTCTGTTCGCCCCAATGAGCAAAGGATATGAGTATTTTGAGGAGCAACCTTTCGAAGAAGAAATCAGGACTGCTGTTGAACATGCAAAGATGAAATTGGCGGCTCCTTCTGTTGTACCCGGTAAACGGAATCTGATACTTCATCCTACTAATCTTTGGCTTACTATTCATGAATCATGCGGACATCCGACGGAACTCGACAGAGCTCTTGGCTATGAAGCCAATTATGCCGGAACAAGTTTTATGACACCGGACAAACTAGGCAAACTTCAATACGGATCCGAGCTCATCAACATGGTTGCAGACAGGACTCAGGAGTTTGGACTTGCTACAAGGGGATATGATGATGACGGAGTAAAGACAACCGAGTGGAATATTGTTAAGGATGGGATATTTGTTGATTATCAGACAACACGTGACCTTGCTCCTTTGATTGGAAATGACAAGTCTTATGCCTGTTCATATGCTGACAGCTGGAATAAGTTTCCAATGCAGAGAATGCCGAATGTATCTCTTCAACCCGGTAAGAATAAGAAGTCATTAGATGATCTGATCTCTGAGACTGAGGATGCCATCTTAGTTTATGGTGACGGAAGCTGGAGCATTGACATGCAGAGATTTAATTTTCAGTTTACGGGACAAGAGTTCTGGGAAATAAAGAACGGCAAGAAAACCGGTATGCTCAAAGACGTGGCGTATCAGGGGAATACAGTTGACTTCTGGAACTCATGTGATGCGCTATGCAGTG
>WBZM01004158.1_pt1 | contig 10336 bp, 7 predicted proteins | sample 5204271 | NCBI WGS metagenome assembly WBZM01 (sample SAMN12344346, study PRJNA552823) | activated sludge metagenome | biome: Activated sludge suspended growth; feature: Nitrification reactor; material: Wastewater; isolation source: activated sludge from nitrification reactor of wastewater treatment... | reverse complement strand
CAACGTGCTGGGCGTCGTGGTCGTGTACGTGCTGCAGCGCTGCCAGTCCTGGTTGCCGCTCAACCCGCAGTCACTGGCGAACGTGACCCCGGACTCGGCGTTCAATACCGCCGTGAGCTTCGCCACCAACACCAACTGGCAGGGTTACGGCGGCGAGACGACGCTGAGCTACCTGACCCAGATGCTCGGGCTCGCGGTGCAGAACTTCGTGTCCGCCGCGACCGGCATGGCGGTGCTGGTCGCGCTGATTCGCGGCTTCGTCCGGCGCGAATCGGCGTACGTCGGGAACTTCTGGGTCGACCTCACGCGCGGCACGCTGCACATCCTGCTGCCACTGTCGATCGTGCTCGCCATCGCGCTCGCCAGCCAGGGTGTCGTGCAGAGCTTTGCCCCCTATCGCAGCGTGGACCTGCTGGAGCCCTTCACGGTGCAGGTCCCGGTGACGGATGCCGGCGGTCGGGCGATCCTCGACGCCCGCGGCGCCCCGGTGACGCAGGCGCAGGTCATCACGCAGCAGACCCTGCCGCTCGGCCCGGCCGCGAGCCAGGTCGCCATCAAGCAGCTCGGCACCAACGGGGGCGGCTTCTTCAACGTCAACTCGGCGCACCCGTTCGAGAATCCGACGCCGTTCAGCAACTTCCTCGAGATGCTGGCCATCCTGCTGATTCCCGCCGCGCTCTGCTACACGTTCGGGCGGATGGTCGGCGACACGCGCCAGGGCTGGTCGGTGCTCGCCGCCATGCTCGTCATCTTCGTACCGCTCGCCATTGGCGGTTACGCGGCCGAGCAGTCCGGCAATCCCCGGCTGGGTCCGGCCCTGGTCGACCAGGCGGCCTCGGACACGCACGCGGGCGGCAACATGGAGGGCAAGGAGGTCCGCTTCGGCATCGCCGGTTCGACACTCTGGGCGTCCGCGACCACCGCCGCCTCGAACGGCTCGGTGAACTCGATGCACGACTCGTTCACGCCGCTCGGCGGGGCCGTGCCCCTGTGGCTGATGCAGCTCGGCGAAGTCGTGTTCGGCGGCGTGGGCAGCGGCCTGTACGGCATGCTCATGTTCGCCATCGTCGCGGTGTTCATCGCCGGGCTGATGGTCGGCCGGACCCCGGAATACCTCGGCAAGAAGATCGAGGCCTACGAGGTCAAGATGGCCTCGCTCGTGCTGCTGATCCCCTGCTTTGTCGTGCTGCTCGGCACGGCGGCGGCCTGCATGGCGCCGGACGCGGCGGCCAGGGTCGGCAACCCCGGGGCCCACGGCTTCTCCGAGATCCTGTACGCCTTCAGCTCCGCCGGCAACAACAACGGCAGCGCCTTCGGCGGCCTCTCGGCGAACGGCCCGTTCTTCAATCTCGCCCTCGGCGTCGCGATGTGGCTGGCGCGGTACTGGCTGATGCTGCCGGTGCTGGCGATCGCGGGCAGCCTCGCCGCCAAGCGCAAGGTCGCGATCACCTCGGGCACGCTGCCGACGCACACGCCGCTGTTCGTCGCGATGCTGGTCGGCATCGTCCTGCTCGTCGGCGCACTCACCTTCGTACCGGCGCTGGCCCTCGGCCCGGTCGTCGAACACCTGCAGTTGGTGACCCCATGACCGGACGCGACCTGTCCCGTGCCACGGCCGACCGCCGGGCCTTCGTGACCCGAGACCTGCTGCTCGCGGCCGTGGGCGATTCCTTCCGCAAGCTCGACCCGCGCGTCCAGGCGCGCAACCCGGTGATGTTCGTGGTCTTCGCGGGCAGCGTGCTGACGACCGCGATCGGCCTGGCCGCGGCGTCCGGGCTGCAGCGCGCCGAGGGCGGCGCCGCCTTCGTGCTGTCGATCGCCGGGTGGTTGTGGCTCACGGTGCTGTTCGCGAACTTCGCGGAAGCGGTGGCCGAGGGACGCGGCAAGGCCCAGGCGGCGGCGCTGCGCTCGACGCGCCGCGAAGTCACGGCCCGGCGCCTGGCGGGTGCCCGACGCACCGATGCCCACACGCCGGTCCCGGCCAACAGCCTGCGCAAGGGCGACCACTTCCTCGTCGAGGCGCGGGACATCATCCCGGCCGACGGCGAGATCGTCGAGGGCGTCGCCTCGGTCGACGAGAGTGCGATCACCGGCGAGTCGGCCCCGGTGCTGCGGGAAGCCGGCGGCGATTTCTCGTCGGTCACGGGCGGCACCCGCGTGCTCTCGGACTGGCTGGTCGTGCGCGTCACCAGCGACCCGGGCGAGTCCTTCCTGGACCGGATGATCGCCATGGTCGAAGGCGCCCGGCGCGGCAAGACGCCGAACGAGATCGCGCTGTCGATCCTGCTGGCGATGCTCACCCTCGTGTTCCTGCTCGCCACCGCGACGCTGGCCCCCTTCTCCGCATACGCCGTGCAGGCGGCGGGCGCCGGCCAGGAGGTTTCGATCGTCGTGCTGGTCGCGCTGCTCGTGTGCCTGATTCCGACGACCATCGGCGGCCTGCTCTCGGCGATCGGCATTGCCGGCATGGATCGCATGGTGCGGGCCAACGTGATCGCCACCTCGGGACGCGCGATCGAGGCGGCGGGCGACGTCGACGTGCTGCTGCTCGACAAGACCGGCACGATCACGCTCGGGGACCGGCAAGCCACTGCCTTTCATCCGGCGCCCGGCGTGGCCGAGCAGGATCTGGCGGACGTGGCGCAACTCGCGTCCCTCGCCGACGAGACACCCGAGGGCCGGTCGATCGTGGTACTCGCCAAGCAGCGCTTCCAGCTGCGCGGCCGCGACCTGTCCACGCAGCCGCACACGTTCCACAAGTTCACGGCGCAGACGCGCACCAGCGGCGTGGACTTCGAGGGCCGCCGGCTGCGCAAGGGCGCGGCGGATGCCGTCCGCTCGTTCGTGGAGGCCGAACATGGCGCCTGGCCCGCGGCCGTCACGCGCAGCGTCGACGACGTCGCGCGACAGGGCGCGACGCCGCTGGTGGTGGCCGACGGAGCGCGCGTCCTCGGCGTCGTCGAACTGCGCGACGTGGTCAAGGGCGGCATCCGCGAACGCTTCGCGGAGCTGCGACAGATGGGCATCCGCACGGTCATGGTGACCGGCGACAACCGGCTGACCGCTGCCGCCATCGCGGCCGAGGCCGGCGTGGACGATTTCCTCGCCGAGGCGACGCCCGAGAACAAGCTGGAGCTGATCCGCAGGTACCAGTCCGAGGGGCACCTGGTCGCCATGTGCGGCGACGGCACCAACGACGCGCCGGCGCTGGCGCAGGCCGACGTCGCGGTCGCCATGAACTCCGGGACGCAGGCCGCCAAGGAGGCCGGCAACATGGTCGACCTCGACTCGAACCCGACCAAGCTCATCGAGGTGGTCGACGTCGGCAAGCAGATGCTGGTGACGCGTGGCGCGCTGACGACCTTCTCGATCGCCAACGACGTCGCGAAGTACTTCGCGATCATCCCGGCGGCCTTCGCGGCGACCTACCCCGCGCTGGACGCGCTCGACGTCATGCGCCTCGCGAGCCCCGAGAGCGCGATCCTCTCCGCGGTCATCTTCAACGCGTTGATCATCGTCGCGCTGGTGCCGCTCGCGCTGCGCGGCGTGAAGACGCGCGCCGCGTCGGCGGCGAGCCTCTTGCGGCGCAACCTGCTCGTCTACGGTCTCGGCGGCATCGCGGTGCCTTTCATCGGCATCAAGGCGATCGACGTGCTGCTGGTCGCCTTCCACCTGGCCTGAGGTCACGCCATGCTGCGCAGTATCCGTCCGGTCCTGGTGAGCTTCCTGGCGCTGACGCTCGTGACGGGCGTGGCGTATCCGCTCGTCGTCACCGCCGTCGCGAGGATCGCGTTTCCGTCGGCGTCGACGGGCAGCGTCATCGCCCGCGACGGCCGTCCGGCCGGCTCGTCGCTGGTCGGCCAGGCATTCTCGGCACCGGGTCACTTCTGGGGCCGGCCGTCGGGCACGGGGCCGCAACCGTACGACGGCGGCGCGTCGACCGGCACCAACACGGGCCCCACCAATCCGGCCCTTGTGCAGGTCGTGGCACAGCGCGTGGCGGCGCTGCAGGCGGCCGACCCGGGCAACGCCGCCCCGGTTCCGGTCGACCTCGTCACCGCCTCGGCCAGCGGCCTCGACCCCCACATCTCGCCCGCCGCAGCGTATTACCAGGTGTCGCGCATCGCGCGTGCCCGCGGCCTCGAGGCCGGCAAAGTGCGCGAACTGGTGGCGCGGCACGTCGAAGATCGTACACTCGGGCTGCTGGGCGAACCTCGAGTGAACGTGCTGGAACTCAACCTCGCCCTGGACGATCTGCGTTGACGTGATCGACCCGACGCGACCCGACCCGGACCGGCTGCTGGCCGACGTGCAGCGCGAGGAGGCGCGCGCCGCGCGGGGCCGGCTGCGCATCTTCTTCGGCGCCTCGGCCGGCGTGGGCAAGACCTACGCGATGCTGGAGGCGGCGCGCGCGGCCCGGGCAGGCGACAGCGACATCGTCGTCGGTTACGTCGAGCCGCATGGCCGGTCCGAGACGGAGCGACTGCTCGATGGACTGGAGCAGTTGCCGACGCTGGCCGTGAGCTATCGCGGGGTGACCCGACGCGAGTTCGACATCGACGCCGCGCTGCGCCGTCGCGCGGGCATCACGCTGGTCGACGAACTGGCGCACTCGAACGTCGTCGACGGCGACCCGGCGCCGCGCCATCCCAAGCGCTGGCAGGACATCGACGAACTGCTCGCCGCCGGTCTCGACGTCTGGACGACGCTGAACGTGCAGCACCTCGAGAGCCTGAACGACGTGGTGGCGGGCATCACGGGCGTCCGGCAGCAGGAGACCGTGCCCGACCACGTGCTCGAGGACGCGGAGATCGAGCTGATCGACCTGCCGCCCGACGACCTGCTCGACCGGCTGCGCGCCGGCAAGGTCTACGTTCCCGAGCAGGTGGGCGCCGCCCTGGAGCGCTTCTTCCGCAAGCCGAACCTGCTGGCGTTGCGCGAACTGGCGCTGCGCCAGACGGCCGATCGCGTGGACGCTGCGGCGCGCGAGTACTCGGGCCGCGAGCGGATCTCGCAGCCCTGGCTGGCACGCGATCGATTCATCATCGGGGTCGGTCCGGGCAGCCAGGGCGAGGAACTCGTGCGGTTCGGCAAGCGCTTCGCCGACGCGCTGGATGCCGAGTGGACCGTCGTCTCCGTCGAGACACCTTCGATGCTGCGGCTGGACGAGGAGACGCGCAATCGCCGGATCGAGGTCCTGCGCCTGGCGGAGACGCTGGGGGCGGAAACCGTCACGCTCGACGGACCGACCGCCGCCTCTGCGCTGCTCCACTACGCGCGTACCCGCAATGCCACCCGCATCGTGGTCGGCGAGCGCAGGCGCCGCGGCCTGCGAAGGTTGCTGGGTCGCTCCACCGTCGACGAGCTCGTCGCGCGCGCCGACGGCATCGACGTCTCGATCATCGCCGCACGGGCGGCCGGCGAACCGGCCCGGCGGGCGACCGGGCACCGGCTGCAGCCACAGGACATCCGCTGGGATCGCTACGGCTGGGCCGTCGCGATCGCGGCGCTGTGCACGGGCATCGCCTGGCCGATGGCGGAGGCGTTCGAGCTGACCAACATCGTGATGGTGTACCTGCTGGGCGTGACCGTGGCCGGCCTGCGACTCGGCCGTGGCCCGTCGATACTGGCATCCCTGCTGGGCGTGGCGGCGTTCGATTTCTTCTTCGTGCCGCCCAGGTTCACGTTTGCCGTCTCCGACGTGCAGTACGCGCTGACTTTCCTCGTCATGCTGGTCGTATCGCTGACCATCGCGACGCTGGTGTCGAACGTTCGCCAGCAGACCCGCGTGGCAGGCGCCCGCGAGCGCCGGACGGCCCTGCTCTACGCCATGAGCCGCGAGCTGGCGGCGGCCCGTGGCCCCGACAACCTGGCACACATCGCGATCAGGCACGTCGCCGAGTCGTTCGGGAGCCGGGTGGCCGTCCTGCTGCCCGACGAGACGGGCTCGCTGGCGTCGCCCGCGCAGCAGGACGGCGATTCCCGTCTCGCGAATCCGGACGTTTCGATCGCGCAGTGGGTCTACGACCACGGGAGGCCCGCCGGCCTCGGCACCGACGCATTGCCGGGCACCGCTGCGCTCTACCTGCCGCTGGCCGGATCGGAGCGTACCCTCGGTGTGCTGGCGGTCCTGCCGTCCAACGAGCGGCGCGTGCTGCTGCCGGAGCAGCGGCACCTGCTGGAGACGTTCGCGGGCCAGATCGCGCTGGCGCTGGAGCGCAGCGTCCTCGCCAGCGCCGCGGAGTCCGCCCGAGTGATCGCCGAAACCGAGTCCGTGCGCAACACCCTGCTCGCGTCCATCTCGCACGACCTGCGGTCGCCGCTCGCCGTCGTCAAGGGCGCCGCGACCACGCTCGCGGACCCGGCGCTTTCCCTGGCAGCCGAAGCACGCACGAGTCTCGCGCATTCGATCGCCAGGCGAGCCGACGAGATGTCCGCGCTGATCTCGAACGTGCTGGACCTGCTGCGCCTGGAGTCGGGCCGGGTGCCGCTGCGCCGGGACTGGGAGTCGCTCGAAGACCTCGTCGGTCTCGCGTTGCATCGAACCGAGGCTTACCTCGGTCGTCGCAAGATCGAACTCGACCTGCCTGCGGACCTGCCGGAAGTGCACGTCGATGCGGCCCTCGTGACGCAGTTGCTGACCAATCTCCTCGAGAACGTGGCGCGACACACGCCGGAAGGCACGATCGTCCGCATCGCCGCCATCCCCACGCCCGGCGCGTTGCTCGTCCGCGTCGAGGACGACGGCCCCGGCCTGCCCGCGGGCGACCCGGACGCCCTGTTTGCGAAGTTCCAGCGCGGCCGGGCGGAGAGCGACATCCCGGGTGCCGGGCTCGGGCTCGCGATCTGCCGCGCGATCGCAAACGCCCACGGTGGCAGCATCCAGGCCGAGAACCGGCCGGAGGGCGGCGCCCGGTTCGAGGTCATGCTGCCCCGCGAGGCGCCGGCCGCATGACCGAGGCGATGTTCCGCGTGCTGGTGGTCGAGGACGATCCTGACATCCAGGGCGTGCTGCGGACCGTGCTCGAGGCGGCCCGTTATCGCGTGGTGATCGCCACCACGGCGGCGCGCGCGCTGATCGAGACCCGCAGCCACCAGCCGGACGTCGTGCTGGTGGACCTCGGCCTGCCGGATCGCGACGGCCAGTCGCTGATTCGCGAGATCCGGGCATTCTCCGCCGTGCCGATCCTCGTCCTGTCGGCCCGCACGCTGGAGGCCGAGAAGATCCAGGCCCTCGACGGCGGGGCCGACGACTACGTGACCAAGCCGTTCGACGTCGGCGAACTGATGGCGCGGGTGCGCGCGGCCCTGCGGCGCGGCTCGCAGGCGTCGGATCCGGTTCCGCTCCTGCGCATCGGCGAGGTGACCGTGAACCTGGCGACCCGCGAGGCATCCTCGCTCGCCGGGGCACCGGTCCGTTTCACGCCGCTGGAGTTCCGCGTCCTCGCCTGCCTGGCGCACAACCTCGGCATGGTCGTGACCCGGGACCAGCTGATCCGCGAGGTGTGGGGACCGGATCGCGTCACGGACACGCGCGGACTGCGCTCCTACGTGAAGATGCTGCGCCAGAAACTCGAGCCGGATCCGCGCCGTCCCCGGCATCTCGTGACGGAACCCGGCATCGGCTACCGACTGGTCGGCGAAGCGTAACGACGCCGGCAGGGCCCGGGACGCAGGTCAGGCCGGCGACGGGTCGAGCCGCACCGTGGAAGTCGGGTAGGCGAACTCCACGCCGAGCGCGGCGAAGCGCTCCATGATCCGCAGGTTGATCGACTGCTGCGCGTCCATGTAGCGGTTGTAGTCGGCGCTGAGCACGTAGTACACGCACTCGAAGTCCAGCGAGTACGCGCCGAGGCGGGCGAAGTGCGCGCGATCGAAGCGCACGCCGGTCTCTGCGTCGATGATCTCCCGGAGCAGCGCGGGCAGTCCGGCCAGCACGGCGCGGTCGCTCTCGTACGTCACGCCGACGGTGAACGCCACCCGGCGTTCCTGCATCCGGCCGTAGTTGCGCAGGCGCCCGGCCAGCAGGTCGGCGTTCGACATCACGATCTGCTCGCCGGAGAGGCTGCGCAGGCGCGTGCTCTTGATGCCGATGTACTCGACCGTGCCCATGTGCTCGCCGACCACGAGGAAGTCGCCGATCACGAAGGGCTGGTCGAGCGCGATGGAGAGCGAGGCCAGCAGGTCGCCGAGCACGTTCTGGACGGCCAGCGCGACCGCGATGCCGCCGATGCCGAGGCCGGCGACCAGGGCCGTGATGTCGATCCCGAGGTTGTCCAGCGTGAGCAGGACGACCATGACCCAGACGGCCACGCGCGCCAGGAAGCGCAGGATGCCGATCGACCCGGCCGCAGCACGATCCACCTCGAGCGCCAGCTGGCGACGACGGTCCAGCCACGCCGCCGCGGCCGTCGAGGCCCACAGGCCGCACTGCCAGAAGAATGCAATGGTCGCGACCCGCTCGACCCGGGCGTCGCTGCGCGCGTCGAGCGACAACGCGGCCGCGCCGCACCAGGCCGCGATCGCCAGCATGAACAGCCAGGACGTCCGGCTCGCCGCCTGCAGCGGGATCTCCAGCACCTCCTGCCCGGGCGTGGCCGCGTACCGCCGGTACTGGCGCCGCGCCGCGTGCCGCAGCAGCCAGAGCGCGAGCAGCACCGCCGCCGACACGAGCAGCGACTCCGGCAGGCCGGGCAGGAGCCGGGCCAGGACGGCGGCCAGCTTCGTCGAACTGAAATCGAACACCGGGTACAGCCACGCAGCGACGGGGAGAGCCGTCCAATCTAGCCCGCGTGCCGCCGGCGCTGAACTGAGAAATGCTCACATGTCCGGCGCACGGCCGGTCACGTCCGCTCGCGGCTCCGCCGGCGCGCGCGCGAGGGCGCCGCACTGCGCGGGCGATGGCGGTCCAGCGCCGCTGCGAAGCTGCGCCGGAACGTCGCCGCCTCGCTCAGCAGCCACGTGCGGAACGCCGCGACGGTGGGCAGGCCGGCCTTGGGCTCAGGCACGAGCAGGTGGTAGGCCACGTCCATTTCGATCACGGGCGCGTGCGCGATGCGCAGCCTGCGCGCGGCGAGGTCCTCGACGGCATAGACGAGCCGGCCGAGTGCGATCCCGGCGCCGGACGCCGCGGCCTGCAACGCGAGGTGCCCGTCGTCGAAGTGCATCCCGCGCCGCGCGTCGACCTGCGCCGCGCCGGCGATCCGGAACCATTCGCGCCAGCCCGTGGGCCGGCCGGCCCGCCGCATCGAGTCGTCGTGCACGAGCGGCAGGCGCGCGATGTCGGAGGGCCGCCGCAGCCGGTGCTGGCGCAGGAAGGCAGGCGTGGCGACCGGGGCCATCCACTCCCGGAACAGCTCCGCCGACTGCACGCCCCCGATGCCGCCGCGCCCGATGCGGATGGCCACGTCCACGTCGTCCTGGTCGAAGTCCACCGGCATCGGGCTCGCGACGATGCGCAACTCGATGCCCGGGTGCTGGCGCTGGAAGCGCGCGATGCGCCCCACCAGCCAGCGCGTGGCGAACGCCGGGGTGGCGCTGATCGTCAGCGCCCCGCTCTGCCCGGTCGAGCGCATCATCTCGACGCCCTGGCCGATGCGCTCGAAGGCCTCGCGCAGGTTCTCGGCCGCCGCGCCCGCCTGCTCGGTCAGGACCAGCCGGCGAGTCGTGCGACGGAACAGCGTGACCCCGAGGTACTCCTCGAGGCCGCGGATCTGGTGGCTCACGGCGGCCGGCGTGACGTGGAGTTCGCGGGCCGCGCGCGTGAAGCTGCCGAGCCGGGCGGCGGCCTCGAAGGTGCGCAGCGAGGTCAGTGGCGGCAGGGATCGGGGCATTCGTGAATTTCCTTCATGAATCGCGTGACGATTTCTCGCTACGCGGCGGGGGCGGCGGGTTCATAGACTACTCCCTACGAGACGGGCGATCGCCGGGCGCCGACGCACGAACCGGCGGAGGCTTTGGCGCGGCGATCGTCCGATCTCACCAGCACCGCGCCCGACCGCGGGCAGAAGAGTGTGGAGAGTCTCATTCCCGAAGCGCAATGGAGCCTGTTCCTCGACGTCGACGGCACGCTGGTCGACCTCGCCCCCGCACCCGGCGACGTCCGCATCGACGCCGCGCTGCGCGAACTGCTGGAGCGTGTCCGCGCGCGGCTGGACGGCGCCGTCGCGCTGGTGAGCGGGCGGCAGATCAGCGAGCTCGACCGCCTGTTCTCGCCGCAGGTCTGGCCCGCCGCCGGCGTGCACGGCCTCGAGCGGCGCGACGCGCTCGGCACGCGGCACTTCAAGCACGTGATCGACGAGGGCCTGCTCGCGATTGCGCGCTACCGGCTGCAGCG
>WBZM01003189.1_pt2 | contig 10336 bp, 10 predicted proteins | sample 5204271 | NCBI WGS metagenome assembly WBZM01 (sample SAMN12344346, study PRJNA552823) | activated sludge metagenome | biome: Activated sludge suspended growth; feature: Nitrification reactor; material: Wastewater; isolation source: activated sludge from nitrification reactor of wastewater... | reverse complement strand
GGTGAGGCTGGTCACCGACGTCACCGTGAAGTGGAACTGCGAGGCATCGAACGCATCGAGCGGTGCCGTCACGACGGCGCTGTAGCCGGTCGAGTTGCTGTACGCATAGATGCCGTGCGCGAGCGCACCGCCGGTCGTGATCGTCGCGTAGTTCTCGACGATCGCCTGTCCGCCGGGCTTGCTCGGCGGCGTGATGGTTCCGTCGCTCGACGTGCCGCCCCAGGGCGCGGCGACGAGGAACACGCCGAGGAACGGATCGCGGTCGGCCGGGGCCGGATCCGGCGGCACTCCGGTGCTCACCACGTGGATGCCCTGGAGCCCGGTGCCGGTCGTCCCGATGGTCGGTGCCTCGAGCGGAGAACCCACGGTCACCGTGCTGCCGAGCCCGCTCGCGATCTCCGAGGACACCGCGTGCCAGAGCACGCCGTAGCGCGTCGAGGGACCGATGTCGGGTTGGCCGGGGATGTGCGTCACGACGCGCACGTCGAGGACCGTGGCCCAGTCGTAGTCGCGGCCCTGCACGACGCCGTCGTGCAGGTCGCCGCTGCACGTCACTGCCCCGCTGCGCGGAGTGCAGGCGTTCGGCGCCGCGCCCAGCGCCTGCTGCGAGACGGTCGCGGCCAGGGCAACGCTCAGGATCCGGGCAATGGTGTTCCGCAGGACGCGATGGTCCCGTTCGACGTGCGTTGACATAGGGATCCCCTTTCGGGGGGACGCGCCCGGACGGGCAAGAGGCCTGGACAGGCCGTCCCCGCTTGCACTCCGAGCTTCAGCTTAGGCCGCGCGCGCGGTACGAAACATCCGCACAATTGCAGCGTACGGCCCGTCAGGTGGCGCTGGCGCGTGCCTCGCAGCGACCAATCGCGCTACGCTTCGCACCCCGCTGTCTCGACTGGGTCCAGTCCGCCAATGAACATCCGAACCCTCGCCGCCTTCGTCCTCGTGGCCTGCGCATTCTTCACCCGCGCCGAAGCCGGCGCGTCCGGTGCCGGCTTCAAGGCGCCGGACGGCGCCGCGGCCGCGGTCGTCGTGTTCGAGGACCTGCAGTGCCCCGATTGCGCGCGCGCGCACCCGAAACTGCTCGAGGCCACCCGGCAGGCCGGCGTGCCGCTCGTGATCCACGACTTCCCGATCACCCGGCACGTGTGGGCCTTCCCGGCGGCGGTGCTCGCGCGCTGGTTCACGGCGCAGTCGCCGGAACTCGGCGTGGAGTTTCGCAGCCACGTGTTCGCGCACCAGGCGGACGTGAATCCGGAAACGCTGCGTCCGCTGGCCGAGGCGTTCGCCACGGAACACGGACTGACGCTGCCCTCCGTCGTCGACCCGGACGGCACCTTCAAGGACGCCGTGCAGGCGGACTTCGACCTCGGCATCCGCATCGGGCTGGAGTACGTGCCGCTGGTCTTCGTTGTGAGCCGCGCGGCGGGCGACGGTCACTGGGTCGAGGTGACCGATCTCGCCACCCTCGGCGCGACCGTCGAGCGCATGAAAGCGTCGAAGTGAGGCCGGGAAGAACCTTCCTTATGCGTTAATAATGATCTGTAAATAATTGTTCTTATTATCTAAAATCCAGACAGTTCGGCTCAGGCCTTCTTGAGGAAGCAGGTCTTCAGCACCAGCGTATTGCGGCCCGAGCCGCACTCGACCGCTTCCTCGTCGTCCTCGATCAGGCGGATGCCCTTGAACTGGGTCCCGCGCTTGAGGGTGTCGGACGACCCCTTCACCTTGAGGTCCTTGATCACGACGACGGCATCGCCGTCCTGCAGTTCGTTGCCGTTGCTGTCTCTCACCGTCACGTCGACTCTCCCGGCCGGGTCGGATGCCCGGGCAAGGCGCGCATCATGCGCATTCAGCCGAGGAACGCAACCGCGGCGATCGTCAGGCCGGCCAGCAGCGCCGCCGGCACCGCCCACTCGAGGACGCGCAGGGCGACCATGACCCTCTGGAAGAACCTGCGGTCGTTCAGGCGCGGGAACGGGACCTCGGCAGGCACCGGGCGACCCAGGAAGCGGCACAGCGGCTCCCAGCCCTCCTTGACGTCGTAGACCAGCAGGCGCTCCGGCGGAACCACGCGACGCACCTCCTCGACGTGCTCGCGGTAACGTTCCAGCGTGCGCTCGCGGTCGAGGAACTCGCCGCGGAAGCGCCCGTTCCAGAGCAGGTCGTCGTGGATCCGCCAGACGTTGCGCGGCAGCCACCACGGGAAGACCTTCTGGATCGCCCAAATCGTCTCGAGCATGCTGTCGTACCAGCCCTCGGGATCGCGCCGGTTGAGCAGTACCTTCGCCTCCGGGAAGGCCGCCATGAGTTCCCGGTAGAACTCGCAGGCCGGCCAGTCGACCGTGGCCCGGTAGCCGCCGAGCACGCGCCGGTAATCCACCGCCTCACCCGCCTTCGCCCGGATCCAGAAGCGCATGTGCGCGTTCGAGAGCAGCGCCACGCGCATGTGGTAGCAGGGTTGCAAGCCGAGGATGCGCAGCGCCGCGCGCAGCGACGTGGTGCCCGAACGCCCGAAACCCGCCCCGATGACCTGCAACTCTCCTCGACCCGCCACGTCCGCACCCTGCCTTGCGAGCGGCGATTATCGGCGTTGCCTCGCGTGACGGCCATCCGCAAGGATCCGGACAGCACCCGCCTCGCGACGCGCAGGAGGTCCCCGCATCCCCGAATGCCTCAAGCCCGCCCCTCGCGCAGGCGCAGCGTGATGGTGCCGAACGCGAGGTGCGTCACCATCTGCACCATCCAGCGGCGCTCGTCGTTCGACAGCCAGATCTCCGCCCGCCCGTCCTGCGAGAACACGCCCTCGGAACGGATGACGGGCTTCAGCACCAGCGCGTCGAAGCGGCCGGCGGGCACCGTCACCGCCTCGCGCCGCACGACGGACACGGCGACCGGATTGCGGTCCGGCATGAAGTAGCGGTCGTAACTCTCCGCCTGGCCGACACCGAGCGGCTGCTGGCGCAGGAAGTACAGGAAGGCGGCCTGGTCGAGCGGCGCCGCGACGGTCGGGCGCTCGGGCGCATCGCCGCGCCGGTACACGCCGAGCTCGGGCAGGATCTCGTATTCGCGCAGGCGGCGGCGCGAGCCTTCGGCGCTGTCCTGGCGGAAGCGCAGCGAGTTGCCGGTCTCGACGTCGATCCAGCTCTCCAGCACGTCGCGCACCCGGAAGCCGAGCGCCCCGCCGTCGATCGCGAGTCGCGTGTGCCAGGCGGCGCGGCCGCGCACGACTTCCTGGCCGAGCACCTCCATGCGCGCGGTGCCGACCTCGAACAGGCCGAACTGGACGTCGTAGACCAGCGACTCGCCCGGACTCAGCGCGAGCGCCGCGGGCCGCGGCGTCTGCGTCGCGTGCGCCGGCCGCAGGGCCGCGAGGCCCGCGAGCAGCAGCAGGCCGAGGAGCGCGAGCCAGCGGTGCTCCGCAGCGCGACGCATGGCAGCCGCGTGCGCCTGCTCGCGAGATCGCGGCCGGCAGGCGGATCGCCCGGGTATCGTCGGCATTCGTGGGCACCTCCGTGACCGTACAATCCCCCAACGCCGGGTGCCGGCCGAGGTTGACATGCGGATTGCCTACACGCGGGCCGTGAGCCCGGCCATTGCGCGGTGCGAACTCACCCATCTCGACCGCGAGCCGATCGACGTCGCGCGCGCGACCGCGCAGCACGCCGCGTACGAGGCCCTGTTGACTCGCCTCGGAGTCGAGGTGCGTCGCCTGCCCGAAGCGCCGGCGCATCCCGACGGCGTGTTCGTGGAAGACACGGCGATCGTGCTCGACGAACTGGCCATCGTGACGCGGCCGGGGGCGCCCTCGCGCCGGGGCGAAACGCCATCCGTGGCCGCCGCCCTCGGCCGTCACCGTGTCCTGCATCACGTGACGGCGCCGGCGACGCTCGACGGCGGCGACGTGCTGGTCACCTCCCGGCGCCGGGTGTACGTCGGCCAGTCGAGCCGGACGGATGCCGGTGCCGTCGAGCAACTGGCCGGCGTGCTCGCGCCCTTCGGCTACGACGTGGTGCCCGTGCCGCTGCACGGCTGCCTGCACCTGAAATCCGCGGTCACCGAGGTGGCCCGCGGCCTGCTGCTGCTGAATCCGGCCTGGGTGGATCCCGGCGTGTTCCGACCGCTCGACTGGATCGCCGTCGATCCGGGCGAGCCGCATGCCGCCAATGCACTGGCCCTGGGCCAGGACGTGATCCACCCCGCGGCCTGCCCGCGCACGCAGGCACGGCTCGCGGCCGAAGGGCTGCGCGTCCACCCGGTCGAGGTGGGCGAGCTGGCGAAGGCCGAGGCGGGCGTGACCTGCTGCAGCCTGCTGCTCGCGTCGGACTGATCCGCGCGGACGCCGCCGCTCAGGCCGACCCGTCGCGGCCCAGCGAGGCCATGTCGATCACGAAGCGGTACTTCACGTCGGCCCGCTCCATGCGGTCGAACGCGCGGTTCACGTCCTGGATCGGGATCATCTCGCAGTCCGGGTGCACGCCGTGCAGCGCGCAGAAGTCGAGCAGCTCCTGCGTCTCGGCGATGCCGCCGATCGGCGAGGCGCTGATGCTGCGACGGTTCTTCAGCACCGAACGGGCGTGGAAGCCCGGCATCTGCGCGATCGCGCCGACCACCACCAGGGCGCCCTCGACGTCGAGCAGGCCGAGGTACGGGTCGAGCTCGTGCGCGACCGGCACGGTGTCGATGATCAGGTCGAGCCCGGACGCGAGGGACGCCAGCGCACCCGGCTCCTTCGACGACAGCACGCGGTGTGCGCCGAGTGCGTGGGCCGCGTCGCGCTTGGACTCCGAGCTGGTGACCACGGTGACCTCGCAGCCGAGCGCCACGCCGAGCTTGACCGCCATGTGCCCGAGCCCGCCGATCCCCACGACGCCCAGGCGCATGCCGGGACCCGCGCGGTACTTGCGCAGCGGCGAGTAGACGGTGATGCCCGCGCACAGCAGCGGCGCCACGCGGGCCGCGTCGAGGGCCGCGCGCACGCGCACGACGAAAGACTCGCGGCAGACGATGTGATCCGAGTAGCCTCCGTGCGTCACCTCGCCGCTCACCCGGTCCTTGCCGTTGTACGTCAGGGTGTAGCCGTTGCGACAGAACTGTTCGTTGCCCCGGTGGCACTGGTCGCACTCGCCGCAGGAATCGACCAGGCAGCCGATCGCGGCGAGGTCGCCGACCTTGAACTTCGTGACCTGGGGACCGACGGCGCTCACCGTGCCGACGATCTCGTGGCCCGGGCAGCACGGAAAGACCGTGATGCCCCAGTCGTTGCGGGCGAGGTGCAGGTCGGTGTGGCAGATGCCGCAATAGCGGATGTCGATGCGCACGTCGTCCGGGCGCAGGGCCCGGCGCTCGAAGTGGAACGGACTCAGGGGCATGCGGGCCTCGTGGGCCGCGTAACCGTGCGCTTTCGACATGGCACCTCCGCGTTGGGGGCGCCGATTCTCACCCGGCGGCCGGCGCCCTGTCGATTGGCGCGCCGGGCGGGTCCCGCCTCGCCACGTCCGCGTCCGCGTCCGGGTAGAGCGTGGCCAGCGTCTCGCGCCAGACCCGCAGCAGCGAGCGCTCCAGCGCGGCGCGCAGCGTCCCCGGCAGCGCACCATCCGCGGCCAGTGCCCAGGCCTGCGCGAGCCGCGGCTGCTCCGTGAGCACCACGCGCTCGACGAGCGGACGCCAGTGCGGCGGGTACTCGCCCGCGACGTATTCCCCTCGACCGCGGCCGAAGTGCGCCACCGCGAGGTAGCGCAGCGAGGCCGAGACCACCAGCCGGTCGAGCATGTCCTCGTTCCAGCGCACGCTCGACTGGTCGGTCCCGCGCAGGAGGTTGTAGCCGTGCGCGACGCCCGCCGCGCTGGCGGCCCCGAGCACCGCCCCGACGATCATGCCGCCGCCGAGCGTCAGGCCGCCGCTGGCGAGATCCGCGGCGAGCCCGCCGAGCGCCCCGGAGACCGCCGCGCCGAGCACGCCGGCACGCCCGCGGCTCGCGGCACGATCGAGCGCGAAGTCCCCGGCCAGCCGAGCCTCGACTTCGGCCGCGGCCCGGCCCGACAGGCCGTGCAGCTGGATCAGCGCATCGGTCGCGGCGCGGATGCGCGTGTCGGCACGCTCGGCGAGCGCCTGCATGGCGCGGTCCATCCGCTCGTCCGTGCGCAGCCCGCCGCTCACGAGGCTGCGCAGCCAGGACCGGGCCGAGGCGCCCAGTCCGGCGACCGGGACCGACTCGGCATCGAGCGCAATCGTCGCCACCTGGTCCGCGAGGGCTCTCGCCGACTGCCGGAAGGTCTCCTCGTTGCGCGCTCGCCAGGCGGAGGCGACGCGCTCGAAGGCCGGCCGCTGGTCCGCGGGCAGCACTGCGGCGACGTGCGCCAGCAGCGTTCCCTCCTGCACCCAGCAGCGCGCGAAGGCGTCAAAGGCCAGCACGTCGCGCACCACCGTCCGATCCGCGAGGAACCGCCGCCAGCGCTCCCGCTCCGCGTTCTCCTCGTCGGCCGGACGTGGCGGGCCGACCTGGTTCAGCAGCACGATCACGGGTTTCTGCAGCCAGCCCAGGATCTGCAGTTCCGCATCCAGGTAGCCGAGCGACGACGGGTCCTCGGCCGCGTTCGCCAGGTACAGAACGACGTCCGCACGGTCCCGCACGTTGCGCAGTGCCTGCTGGCTGCTGAAGAACGGCCGGTCGGTGAACCGGTCCCACACCTGCGTGAGGAACCACCCGATGGCGCCGGTGCTGCCCTGCAGGCGTCGCGCGAGCCGTGCGCTGTCGCCGAAGCCGGGCGTGTCCCACAGGCGCAACTCGTCGCCGTCGGCCGTCGCGAGCAGGCTGTAGTCGGACGCCAGTTCGGTGACGTGCGCGGCATCGAGCACCTCGCCGACGTCCTTGCGCAGCAGCGTGCGCGCGAGGGTGGTCTTGCCGACGTTGGTGTGCGAGACGAGGCTGAGGTGAAAGACGGTCATTCAGGGCGGTCCGTCGCCGGCGAAGGCCACGTCCATGGCGTGGCGGGCTGCGAAATCCTGCCAGAGACGACGGCGTTCCTCGAGCCTGCCCGCGAGGGCCGCATCGCGGCCGAAGCGTTCGCGATAGGAGGACTCGTCGACCAGCAGCAGCGTGCGGACCGCGCCGGCGCGCTGCCTTGCGAGCGCCAGCAGGTGTCCGTGGTTCTCCGATTCCGGCGTTGCGGCCAGGGCCACGAGCAGGCCGCGCCCGGCGAGACCTGCGGCCGGCGCCGTGAGGTTCTCCTCGTCTCCGTAGGCGATCGCCGCCCGCCACTGCGCCTTTGCATTGCGCCCGAAGGCCGAGCGCACCGTGGCTTCCAGCGCCTCGCGTCGCGCCGCGCCAGGCTCATGGGCATAGGGCACGATCTCGACCACGAGCGGCCGTCCCTGTCCGCCGGCATCCAGCACCGAGGCGGCGTACTTAGCGAGCGGCGGCGGCAGCTCGCCCTCGCGCTCCGAGCGGGCGGCTCGTACCGCGGCCACCGCGGCGAGCGCAACCCGGGGCACGATCACCGCAGCCAGCAGGCACAGCGCGATCAGGTGGATCCACGGACCGGCCGGCGCCCCGCCGCTGCCGTCGGGCAGGAACTGCAGGCGGGCCACGTCCTCCAGGGTCGCAGGCAGCCCGATGCCGGCCCAGTGCGCCGGACCCGCGAACAGCACGTCGATCAGCCAGCGCATTTGCGGCGGCCCGAGCCAGGTGCTCTCCCAGCCGGCGACGTAGGCGTGGCCGATGCCGCGCTGGTACAGGCCCGCCAGCAGCCCGAGGCCCAGCGCTGCCGCGGCCAGGTGCAGCCATTGCTGCAGGCGCTGCGCCAGCCTCGCCGAGCCGAGCTGGCTGTACTCGACGAGGTAGCCCCGCACGGCCGCGCCGAGGTCCGTATCGACCTGCGCGATGCGCGCGACCGGCGGACCCAGCTGACGACCGATGGCGCGGATCGTCGTGCCGACGAGACGCGGGCCCGCGCTGCGCGGCAACACGCGACCTCGCACGGCCGCCACGGCCACCCAGGCATAGACCAGCAGGTTCCACGCCAGCAACCCGAGGAACGGCATGGCGAGGATGTTGATGCGCCGGGAGCCGTGCATGGCGGACAGGGCGATGCCGGAGGCGAACGCCACGATGAGCAGGACCGTCCCGGCCCCGCGCGGCAATCCGCCCCGCAGCAGCAGGTCGCCGAGCGCAGGATGACGCTCGATGAGCGGCGGTACCAGCCGGTGCGCGCGCGCGGCGAGCGCCTGCGCGACCCGCGGCGTCGCCGCCGGCGAGCCCACGTCGTCGCTGGCCAGTGCCACCGCGCGCATCGACTCGCGTGCCGCGCGCTCCCGGTCGTCGTGCGTGAGGATGCGGCCGGCCGGGTCCGCGGCTTCGATCGCCTTGACCAGCAGGACTTCGCGCAGCGCGTCCGTACGCATGGGCCGCGGCCCTCAGGGCCGCTCACCTTGCCGGTCCGGCATCTCGTCGGCGAAATACACGCGCACGGTCGCGCCCGCCTCGGTCGACCAGCGCGCCTGCGTCAGCAGCCACTTGCGCACGAACTCCTCGAGCGTCCGGCGCGCCAGCGGGCGCTGCAGGTCCAGGTAGGCGGACAGCGTCGCCTTGCGGGCCAGCTTGTCCGACAGTTCGCGCTCGAGGTCCGCGAGCGACTCGTCCTCCGTGAACGGCAGCAGGACCCAGGTGCCCGAGGTCTCTTTCTGCATGCGACGGAAATCCACGCCCACGGGCAGCGCGGGCTGCGCCGGCGGCGCCACGACGGTGAACTCGCGGCCGGTTCGCATCACCTGCCACTCCGGGGCCAGCGCCACCTGGTAGCGGTACACGACGGGCACCCGGATGCGCGGTCGCGTCTGGCCGACCGTCACGCCGAGCAGGGTGTGCGTGAAGGTCGTCTCGAAGACCTCGGTCGCGTGGATGCGCGAGACCTCCAGCAGCCCGCCGCGCGTGCGCATCACCAGGATCTCCTCCGGAGCCGAGGAGGTGACCTCGCCGCGCGTCGTCCGCCAGGCGTCCAGCGAGTGGAACTTCTGCCAGGCGAGCACCAGCAGTCCGCCGGCCACGAGGGCCAGCAGCAGCGCCGCCTTGCCCGTGACCGTCGGCCGCCGCTCAGGCATGGAGCGGCTCGAAGCGGGCCGTGAAGTGCCGCAGTTGCTTCGGCTGCGCCACGATGCGCAGGCCGCGCAGCGACTCCCGAAGTGCCGCCACTTCCTCGAACACTTCGACGAGGTAGTCCGCGTGCGACTGGGTGTAGACCCGCCGCGGCATGGCCAGCCGCACGAGATCCATCTCGGCCGCCGCCTCGGTGCCGTCCGGCCGCAGCCCGAACATCACCGTGCCGATCTCGCAGGCACGGATGCCGCCGTGCTCGTAGAGCGCGACGGCGAGGGCCTGGCCGGGGTACTGCAGCGGCGGGATGTGCGGCAGCAGGCGGCGGGCGTCGACGAACACGGCGTGGCCGCCGACCGGCCGCACGATCGGGATGCCGAGGGCGAGCAGCTTCTCGCCGATGTACTCGTTGGTGCGCACGCGGTAACGCAGGTACTGCTCGTCCACGATCTCGGCGAGGCCGGCCGCAATCGCGTCGAGGTCGCGGCCCGCGAGGCCGCCGTAGGTCGGGAACCCCTCGGTGAGGATCAGGCGATTGCGCGCCGCCGCGGCCAGTTCGTCGTCGTTGAGCGCGAGCCAGCCGCCGATGTTGGCGAAGGCATCCTTCTTCGCGCTCATGGTCATGCCGTCGGCGACCGCGAACATGTCGCGCACGATCTCCGTCACCGCCCGGCCTTCCTGGCCCGGCTCGCGGCACTTGATGAACCAGGCATTCTCCGCGAACCGGCAGCCGTCGATGAAGAACGGCTTGCCGTGCCGGTGGGCGAGTTCGGCGGTCGCGCGGATGTTGGCCAGGCTCACCGGCTGGCCGCCGCCCGCGTTGTTGGTGACGGTAAGCATCACCAGCGGAATGCGCGCACCCTCCTCCGCGAGCAGCTTCTCGAGCCGCGCCAGGTCGACGTTGCCCTTGAAGGGGTGCGGCTCTTCCGTGCGGTGCGCCTCGGCGACGACCAGGTCGACCGCCGTGGCGCCCGTGGCCTCGATGTTGCCGCGCGTGGTGTCGAAGTGCGTGTTGGACGGGATGAGCCGGCCGGGCCCGCCGACGATCGAGAACAGGATGGCCTCCGCCGCGCGTCCCTGGTGGGTCGGGATCACGTGCCGGAACGGCATCAGGTCCTTGACCGCCTTCTCGAAGCGGTAGAACGACGGCGAGCCGGCATAGGACTCGTCGCCCTTCATGACCGCGCCCCACTGCGCCGCGCTCATGGCGCCCGTGCCCGAGTCGGTCAGCAGGTCGATGATCACGTC
>WBZM01002858.1_pt1 | contig 10338 bp, 9 predicted proteins | sample 5204271 | NCBI WGS metagenome assembly WBZM01 (sample SAMN12344346, study PRJNA552823) | activated sludge metagenome | biome: Activated sludge suspended growth; feature: Nitrification reactor; material: Wastewater; isolation source: activated sludge from nitrification reactor of wastewater treatment... | reverse complement strand
GCACCATGGTCGGACCTGTGCAGGATGCCGGCGCAGAGCACTTCCTGCGTCCCGAGACCGCCCAGGGCATCTTCGTCAACTACCTCAATGTCATGAACGCCGCCCGCCGCAAGCCGCCCTTCGGGATCGGGCAGACCGGAAAGTCGTTCCGCAACGAGATCACGCCTGGCAACTTCATCTTCCGCACCCGGGAGTTCGAGCAGATGGAGATGGAGTTCTTCGTCAAGCCGGGTACGGACGAGGAATGGCACGAGTACTGGCTGCAGAACCGGTGGGACTGGTACACCGACCTCGGTATCAATCCGGACAACCTGCGCTTCTTCGAGCACCCGCAGGAGAAGTTGTCGCATTACTCCAAGCGCACCGTGGACATCGAGTACCGGTTCCAGTTCGCGGGGTCCGAATGGGCAGAGCTCGAGGGCATCGCGAATCGCACCGACTTCGACCTCAAGACCCACTCGGAGCACTCCGGCACCGACCTGTCCTACTTCGATCAGGCGACGGGGGAGCGCTGGGTGCCGTTCGTCATCGAACCCGCGGCCGGGCTCACCCGCTGTGTGTTGGCCTTCCTGCTCGACGCCTATGCGGAGGATGAGGCGCCCAATACGAAGGGTGGGGTGGACAAGCGCACGGTGCTGCGTTTCGATCCTCGCCTCGCGCCGGTCAAGGCCGCGGTCCTGCCCTTGAGTCGTAACGAGGCCCTCTCTCCGAAGGCCCGAGACCTTGCGGCGCAATTGCGCAAGCGCTGGAACGTGGACTTCGACGATGCCGGGCAGATCGGACGCCGCTACCGCCGACAGGACGAGATCGGCACTCCGTTCTGCGTCACGGTGGACTTCGACACGCTCGAGGACAACGCGGTGACCGTCCGGGAGCGCGACACGATGGCGCAGGAGCGCATCGGTATCGACGCGGTCGAGTCCTGGCTGGCGCAGCGTCTGCCGGCGTGCTGAGTCCGCTGCGGATCGGCGGGACGGAACTGCCGGTTCCGGTGGTGCTCGCCCCGATGGCCGGGGTCACCAACCGTGCCTTCCGGCGGATGTGTCGGGAGTACGGGGCAGGGCTGTACGTCAGCGAAATGGTGACGTCACGTGCCCTGGTGGAGCGCAACGCGGAGACCCTTGCGATGTGCGCGTTCGGTGACGAGGAGTCGCCGCGCTCGATCCAGTTGTACGGCGTCGATCCCGACGTCATGGGCAGGGCCGTGCGCATGGTCGCCGACGACGACATGGCCGACCACATCGACCTCAACATGGGATGTCCGGTCCCCAAAGTCACGCGCAAGGGTGGGGGAGCGGCGCTGCCCTGGAAACTCGACCTGTTCCGATCCATCGTGCGAGCGGCCGTGCGCAACGCCGACGGCCGGCCGGTGACCGTCAAGATGCGCAAAGGGATCGACGACGAGCACCTCACATACCGTGATGCGGCGCGGATCGCTGCGGACGAGGGCGTGGAGTGGGTCGCACTTCACGCACGTACTGCGCAGCAGATGTATTCCGGACAGGCCGACTGGGAGGCGATCGGGAACCTGGTCCAGGATCTCTATCCGCTGCCGGTGCTGGGCAACGGGGACATCTGGACCGCCCAGGACGCCGTCGACATGATGCAGGCGACCGGCTGCGCAGGCGTGGTCATCGGTCGGGGGTGCCTGGGACGTCCGTGGCTGTTCGGCCAACTCGCGCACCGACTCGGTGACGGGTCGCCGGTACCGGACCCCACGGTGGCGCAGGTGTGCGCGGTGCTGCGGGAGCACGCCGGGCTGCTGGTGGAGACCTTCGGTGAGCACAAGGGGTGCCAGGAGATCCGCAAGCACATCGCCTGGTACTTCAAGGGCTACGCGGTGCGTCAGCATCTGCGCCTCGAGTTGGCGCATGTGAGCACGCTGGCCGAACTCGACGATCTGCTCGAGATGGTCGCCGAACGTGATCCTGAGCAGGTGCCGCCGGTCGAGGTGCTGTCCGCACCACGCGGACGCACCTCACGACTCAAGCGCGTGGCACTGCCGGAGGGATGGCTCGACAGCCGTGAGGTGACCGCCGGACAGGAGGAATCGGTGCGTCAGGCCGAGTTGTCCGTCAGCGGCGGGTGACTTTGTCCACAGCCGACCCGACTCGTACACAATCCTGAGGTCGTTTGTCCGACATGTCTGTCAGACTTGTGTCTATGTCCGCTCCCACCATGCCCCGCGCTGCTGTGCGCGCGCGCTCGGGAGCGTCGACGTCCAAGAAGTCCCGCTTTGTCGGTTTCCTCGTCACGCTCATGTTGCTCGCCCTCGTGGCCGTGGTCCTGCTCCCGGTCTATGCGGGGTGGCGGGTGGTCAATGCGGGGAATGTGGACGACCGGCGTGCGACCGACGCGATCGTGGTCCTCGGCGCAGCCCAGTACAACGGCAAGCCATCGCCGGTGCTCGCCGCACGACTCGATCATGCGAAGGTGCTCTACAACCAGGCGGTCGCCCCGCGCATCGTGACGGTCGGCGGGAAGCAGCCCGGGGACCGCTTCACCGAGGCCGGTGCCGGGCTCTCGTATCTCACCCGGCATGGCGTCCCGGCCGCTGATGTGTCCCCGGTCGCCTCGGGCAGGGACACCAAGCAGAGCCTCATCGCGGTGGCCAAGATGGCCAAACGTGAAGGGTGGCGCAGCGTCACGTTGGTGTCCGACCCGGCGCACATGGCCCGCGTCGAGGCGATCGCCGACCATCTCGGCTTCGAGACCCATCTGAGCCCCACCCGTAAGGGCGACGGGACCGCATTGACCGGCGAGTACGTCACCCGGGAGACCGCCGGCCTGCTCGCCTTCACCCTCGTCCAGCAGTGGGACACTCCCGCGCCGCTGAACTGACATGGCCTACGGTTCCGAGGCGCACGCGCGGTTCGTGCCCGAACCCGCGTATCCAGGACGCAGTGATTTCGCCCGAGATCGGGCCCGGGTGCTGCACAGTGCCGCGCTGCGCCGGTTGGCGGCCAAGACACAGGTCCAGATGGCCGGCCAGGACGACTTCCCACGGACGCGGCTGACCCACACGTTGGAGGTCGCCCAGATCAGCCGGGAACTCGGCGCGTCCCTGGGGGTCGACCCCGACATCGTCGACACCGCCGGCTTGGCCCACGATCTCGGTCACCCGCCGTTCGGGCACAACGGGGAAGCCGCCCTCGACGCGCTGAGCGCCGACATCGGCGGGTTCGAGGGCAATGCGCAGAGTTTCCGGGTGCTCACCCGACTGGAGTTCAAGGTCTTCGCGCCGTCCCGCAGCGTCGGGCTCAATCTCACCCGAGCGGGGCTTGACTCGGTGATCAAGTACCCCTGGCCCCGCCGTGGTGGGACCAGCAAGTACAACGTCTACCCCGAGGACCTGGAGATCTACGACTGGGTGCGCGACGGTGCGCCACATGACATCCGTTGCTTCGAAGCGCAGATCATGGACTTCGCCGATGACGTCGCCTACTGCGTGCACGACCTGGAGGACGCCATCGTGTCGGGGGCCTTCGAACCTGACACATTGACCCGGCCGTCCGTGGCCAAGGACGTGATCTGGGCTGCGCAGGATCTCTACGCACATGAGGTGTCCAGCGAGGCCCTGGCCAGCGCGCTCGCGCGGGTGGCTGCGCTGGAGATCTGGCCCCAGCACCACGACGGGTCGGCCCGGAGTCTGGCGCGCTTGAAGAACATGACGTCCTCGCTGATCCGCAGGTTCTGCACCGCGGCCCTTGAGGCCACCCAGGGGGAGTTCGGTGAGGGTCCGCTGGCGCGCTACGACGCCGCCCTCGTGGTGCCGCAGGAGACGTTGGCCGAGGTGGCTGTGCTCAAGGCCATCACGTACGTCCATGTGATGAGCGGGAACGACTCGCGCTACGCCTGGGAGCAGGAGATCATCAACGACGTTGTCGCCGGACTGCTCACCGGGCACCGGCCGCTGCAACCGCCGTTCCAACAGGCATGGGACGCCAGCGACGACCCTGCGGTGCGGTTGCGTGTTGTCGTCGACCAAGTGGCGTCGTTGACCGACCTGTCCATCATGCGCTGGCACCAGGATCTGGTCTGACGAGCGCGACGGTATGTCGATGGACTCACGGCGCACCGTTGTGGACAATCGCGCTGCGCCCGCGGGCACGCGACGTACGATCGGTGAGTGGCGCGGATACTCCCGGAAGACATCGCAGCGGTCCGTGACCGTGCCCGCATCGACGAGGTGATCTCCGAGCAGGTCACCCTCAAGCCGGCGGGGGGCGGGTCACTGAAGGGCCTGTGCCCATTCCACGACGAGCGCAGCCCGTCGTTCCACGTGACGCCGGCCAAGGGGCTGTACCACTGCTTCGGCTGTCAGGCCGGTGGTGACGTCATCGATTTCGTGATGAAGACGGACATGGTCACCTTCAGCGAGGCGGTCGAGAAGCTGGCGGCCCGCTTCGGGGTGACCCTGCGGTACACCGAGGGCGGACCTGCTCGGGGTGCGCAGCAGGGGCAACGCACGCGTCTCATCGAGGCGAACACCACTGCTGCCGCGTTCTTCGAACACAACCTGACGGCTCCCGAGGCGGAGCCCGCGCGGCAGTTCCTGACCGAGCGCGGCCTCGTGACCGACGCTGAACGGTTCGGGGTCGGGTTCGCGCTGGCGGGCTGGGACAACCTGGTCAAGCACCTGCGGGGGAAGGGCTTCACCGACAACGAGATGATCACTGCGGGGCTGGCACTGCGAGGAAACCGCGGTCCGTACGACCGGTTCCGCGGGCGCATCATCTGGCCGATCCGGGATCTGTCGGGTGAGGTGGTCGGTTTCGGCGCCCGGCGGATCATGCCCGACGACGACGGGCCGAAGTACCTGAACACCCCGGAGACGCCGGTGTACCACAAGTCACAGGTCCTGTACGGCGTCGACCTGGCGCGCAAGCAGATCGCCCGCAGCCAGCAAGTGGTGATCGTCGAGGGGTACACCGACGTGATGGCCTGCCACCTCGCCGGCGTCGACACGGCGGTCGCCACCTGTGGGACCGCTTTCGGGGAGGACCACGTCAAGGTCCTGCGCAGACTCCTGCTCGATCAGGATGAACACCGCGGTGAGGTGATCTTCACGTTCGACTCCGACGAGGCCGGCCGGAAGGCCGCGCTGCGCGCTTTCGATGTCGACCAGAAGTTCGTCGGTCAGACGTTCGTGGCGGTCACTGGAGACGGCATGGATCCCTGCGATCTCCGGATACAGTCGGGGGATCAGGCGGTACGCGACCTGGTGTCCAACCGCATACCACTGGTCGAATTCGTCATCCGGTCGAAGATCGACGGGTTCGACCTCGACAGTGCCGAGGGCCGCACCAACGCTCTGCGCAACGCCGCCCCGGTGATCGCCTCGATACCTGACCGCATCCTGCGCAACGAGTACGTCCGGCTGTTGTCGGGGTGGACCGGCGTGGAGCAGGCCCTGGTGCTTGACGCCGTGAAGCAGTCGGCGTCATCGGCCAAGCCTGTGCCGCGGCCGGTGTCCGCAAACCCCGCGATCCCCGATGAGAGGGACCCTGCCGGCCAGGTGGAGCGGGAGTCGCTGAAGTTGGCGCTGCAGTCTCCCGAGCTGGTGCACACCTGGTACGAGAGCGTCGAGCCGCAGGCATTCACCGGCGAGGCCTACGGCCGGATCTACGGCGCGATCGTGGCGGCCGGAGGTCCGCCTGCTGCACCCGACGAGCACTGGATCACCGCGGTGCTTGAACAGTGCCCGGACGATCAGGTCCGGGCAGGTGTGCGCGCGTTGTCGGTGGAACTGCCGCGGCAGTTGTTCGGTGACGGGGAGGCGCAGATCGATCAGCGCTTCGCCGAGAACGTGCTGTCGCGGCTGCTCGAACTCGATGCGGGGCGCAGGCTGCGGGAGGTCAAGGCCCGACTGCAGCGCATCAACCCGGTGGAGTCGCAGGACGAGTACCGGCGACTGTTCGCGGATGTCCTTGCCCTCGAGCAGTACCGACGGGACCTGCGGGAGGCACTGGTGAGCGGAACATGATCCGCCGGGCGCCCGCTGAGGTGCGTCAGCGCGCCGGGGGCGACAAGCCCCTGGCCTGGGCGCCGGTCGCCGGCGACTGGGTCGTGGCCACCCGCGACCGGTTGTTCCTGCCGCTGCAGGAGCCCGTGCGGTGGGACGAGGTGATCCGGGCCGCCTGGGATGCCCCGGTGCTGGAACTGCAACTGGCCCAGGGCCCTTATCGGCTCGTCATCGAAAACCCGGGTCTGATCCCGGATGTGGTCAACGAACGGGTCAAAGCCAGTGTCGTGGTCCAGCATCACGTCCCGCTGCGCGGGGACAAGGGCGTGCGCATCGTCGCGCGCCGGGTTCCGGGAGGCACCGAGGTCACCTGGCGCGTCACCTTCGACGCCGGACTCGATCCGCAGGATCCCGCGCTGCGCGCCGATGCCGAGGCTGCGCTCGCCGAGGTGCGCACAACCATGGGCCTATGAGCGGCGCGCTGCGCGAGGTGCCGGGAATCGCCGGGTCGACCCACTAGCATCGCGGGCATGACTGAGGAACCCAGCGACCGTCTTCCGGAGCCCGCGCCAGGCCAGCAGTACGAGCAGGAGTGGCTTGAGCCGCAGGTGCAGTCCTATGACGTGGCGGGTGTGGTCTCCAAGGCGATTGTCACCGTCGCGGTCATCACCGGGATCTTCGGGGCGATCATGCTGTTCTGGCCAGGTGCCACCGTGCGGGTCGTGGCCATCCTGTTCGGACTGTGGCTGATCCTTTCCGGGATCGGCATGCTCGTGCAGGCCCTGGCCTCGCAGGGCAACGGTTTCCTCCGGGTGTTGTTGGGGATCGGCGGTGTGCTGTCACTGATCATCGGTGGCATCTGCGTGTTCAACGGTGATGCGTCAGTGACGATCCTCGTGTTGTTCGTGGTGATCGGCTGGATCGCGCACGGTCTGGCGTACCTGATCGTCGGCATCCGGAACAAGTACTCGCCGAGCCGCACGTTCTACCTGTTCTTCGGCATCCTGCAGCTGGTGCTGGCCGCCCTGGTCATCGCTTGGCCGAACGCGACCGTCACGGTGCTGGTCCGGGTCATCGGTATCGGTCTGCTGATCACAGCCGCCTTCGGCCTGTGGGCCGCGCGCCAGATCCGGAAGGGCGCTGCTGGCCAGGGCAACATCGTGGTGATCGAACAGCCGTAGTCGCCCTCAGGACGACGTGGCGAACGGCACCTCGTCGAGCACCCGCAGAACGCATCCGCGGTCGTCCTCGGCATACGTCACCACCGGGGTCGGCAACTCGAACTCGGCGCGCAGCCAGGGCACGGCATGTTCCATGGTCATGGTGCCGCCGCTGAGCGTGGCCACGTTCTGGAAGCCGGAGCCCTTGAGGATGCGGTAGGCGAGGTACGAACGGAACCCTGATCGGCAATAGACGTAGACAGGGCGGTCCGGATCCAGCTCGGAGAGGCGATCCCGCAGTTGCTGTACGGGGATGTTCAGTGAGTACGGCAGTGCGCACGCCTGGTTCTCCTCCAGCGTCCGCACATCCAGGACGACGGCATCGTCGGGCAGCGTGCCCCAGTCCTCCGGGTACCAGAATTCGATGGTGCCGTCGAGCAGATTGGCGGCCTGGAAGCCGGCCATGTTGATCGGATCCTTCGCCGAGCCGTAGGGCGGGGCGTAGGCCAGTTCGAGTTCGCTGAGGTCCCAGACCGTCAGACCGGCCCGAATGGCGACCGCCAGCACGTCTATGCGTTTGTCCACGCCGTCGTAGCCGACGACCTGCCCGCCGAGGACCTGCCCGTCGGGGGAGAAGAGCAACTTCAGGTGCATCGCGGCGGTCCCCGGGTAGTAGGACGCGTGCCCGTTGGGGTGCACGTAGACCTTCCGGTAGTCGATGCCCGCCCGGCGCAGGGACTTCTCGTTGGCCCCAGTGCCTCCGGCGGTGATGTCGAAGACCTTCACGATGGCCGTGCCCTGCGTAGTGGTGTAGCGGGCGTCGCGGCCGAACATGTGGTCTGCGGCGATCCTGCCCTGCCGGTTCGCCGGTCCCGCCAACGGCACCACGGTCGGCAACCCCGTAACGGTGTCCGTGACCTCGACCGAGTCGCCGACTGCGTAGATGTCGGGATCCGAGGTGAGTTGGTGGTCGTCGACGATGATCGCCGCCCGTTCCGTCGTGCGCAGCCCCGCCATCTGAGCCAGGCGGGAGTCGGGCACCACACCGATCGCCAGAATGACGAGGTCGGCCGGGAGCACCCCGTCGGAGGTGAGCACCGAGTCGTCAGTGAAGCCCGCGGCAGTGGTCTCCAGCAGCACCCGTACGCCGTTGCGCTCGAGTGCTTCGCGTACTTGCTCGGCCATCTCGTGGTCGAGGGGTCCCATCACCTGGTCGGCGGCCTCCAGCAGCGTCACATCCCAATCGCGGTGACGAAGGGCCTCGACCATCTCCACTCCGATGTAGCCACCGCCGACGACGACGGCCCGTCCCACCCGCGAGTCGACCACGGTCTTGATGCGGTCCATGTCCGCGAGGTTGCGCAGGGTGTGCACCAGTGGGCTGTCCACGCCGGGGATGGCGGGCTTCAACGGTGCGGCACCGGTGGCGAGCACGAGCTTGTCGTAGGACTCGGTGTAGGTGCGGCCGCTGTTGATGTCCCGCACCGTGAGGCTGTGGGTTCCGGGGTCGATGGCCACGACTTCGTTGCCGACCCGGACGTCGAGTGCCAAGTTGTCCGCGAGGCTCTTCGGGGTCTGCACCAGCAGCGCAGACCGTTCTCCGATGTCTCCGCCGATGTGGTACGGCATTCCACAGTTCGCGAAGGAGACGTGCTGATCACGTTCCAGGACGATGATCTGCGCGGACTCGGACAGTCTGCGGGCGCGGGCGGCGGCCGACATCCCTCCGGCCACACCACCGACGACGACGATCTTCCCGGGTTCACTCATCTGTTCTCCAGGTGACGATCCGGCGGTCCCAAGTGAACGCCGCCATCAGCCTAGTCAGCGGTGGTCTGTGCTGTTCCGCCAGGAGAGAGGGGACGTGACGCGGATGCCGCCGACAGGTCGGGGGATCATGGAGGCATGCGTGCGTCCGAACTCACCGTCGCCGAACAGATCCGCCTGCTCTCGGGCAGCACCTTCTGGCTCACCCAGCCACTGCCCGAGCACGGGATCCCCGGCGTGATGCTCAGCGACGGCCCCCACGGGTTGCGTGCGCAGACCGGGGAGGGTGAGCACCTCGGCCTGCTCGGAAGCATCCCGGCCACCTGTTTCCCGCCCGCTGTGACGATCGCGAGTTCCTGGGATCCCGAACTGGTCAGGGAGATCGGCCAAGCCGTGGGGGCGGAAGCCCGTGCCCTCGGGATCTCGGTGGTCCTCGGACCGGGCCTGAACATCAAGCGGCATCCGCTGTGTGGACGCAACTTCGAGTACCTCTCCGAGGATCCGCTTCTCGCGGGCCACCTCGCGGCAGCGATGGTGGAGGGGATCCAGAGTCGGGGCGTGGGGGCGTGCCTGAAGCACTTCGCGGTCAACAACCAGGAGTCCCACCGGTTCGTCGTCGATGCCGTCCTGGACGAGCGCACCCTGCGGGAGATCTACCTGGCGGGGTTCGAACATGCGGTGGTCACGTCCCGGCCGCGCACGGTCATGGCGGCCTACAACCTCGTCAACGGCACGTACTGCTGTGAGCACGACTACCTGCTGAACACCGTCCTGCGTCACGAGTGGGGCTTCGACGGCCTGGTGATGAGTGACTGGGGTGCGACCAACGACCGCGTGGCAGGTGTGCGTGCCGGCATGGATCTGGAGATGCCTGGTAACAACGGCGTCTTCGACAGTTATGTCGCCGCTGCGGTCGAGGAAGGCAGTCTTAGCCAGGAGGAACTGGCTGCCTGTGCGCAACGGGTATTGGACCTGGTCGCAGACAGCCCCGCGGAGCCCGGCTCCCCGGCGGACTTCGACGCCCACGACGCTCTGGCTCGACGCGCCGCAGCGGAAAGTGCGGTCCTACTGACCAACGATGGTCTGTTGCCGTTGGCGGGCGGGGAGTCGGTGGCCGTGATCGGCGCCTTCGCGCAGCACCCCCGCTTCCAGGGCTCTGGCAGTTCACAGGTGAACCCGACCCGGGTGACCACCGCGCTGGACGCGTTCGCGGACAGAGGCGTCGATGTCACATACGCCCCCGGCTACGACCCGGTGTCCGCTGGACTGGATGCCCGGTTGATCGACGAGGCCGTGGCCGTCGCGCAGGAGGCGGACGTGGTCGTGCTGATGGCCGGCCTCACGGGACTCTACGAGAGCGAGGGCTTCGATCGCGACGACCTCAATCTTCCGCGCCAGCACGAGCGGTTGATCAGCGCCGTGTGCGAGGCGAACCCCCGCACGGTC
>WBZM01004346.1_pt1 | contig 10342 bp, 8 predicted proteins | sample 5204271 | NCBI WGS metagenome assembly WBZM01 (sample SAMN12344346, study PRJNA552823) | activated sludge metagenome | biome: Activated sludge suspended growth; feature: Nitrification reactor; material: Wastewater; isolation source: activated sludge from nitrification reactor of wastewater treatment... | reverse complement strand
GGAACCCGGACCGGCCAGCGCCACCAGCGCCATGTCGCGCTTGGGCCGGCGCAGCCGGTTATAGTTGACCGGCACCGGCTTGGCCCAACCGAAGATGAAGCCGCCGAAAAAATAAAGCAGTCCCGGCACCAGCACGGTGCCGACCGGGTCGATGTGCCGCAGCGGATTGAGGCTGAGCCGGCCTTGGGCCTTGGCGGTGGTGTCGCCGCAGCGCAGCGCCATCCAGCCGTGCGCCACTTCGTGCAGGGTGATCGCCAGCAAGAGCGGCGGCGCCAGCACGATGAGGAGTTGAACCACAGTCAATTCTTGCATGGCGCGATTATACGCAGCCCCGCCGAGCGCGGCCTAGAGAAATGGGCCGGCGTCGCCCAGCCCCTGGCGAACCAGTTGCGGAGCGTCCCCGGTCAGGTCGAGCACGGTGGTCGGCTCGCGTTGGCCGGGACCGCCGTCGATGATGAGATCCACGTCGTTGCGCAGGCGCTCCGCGATGTCCTCGGGATCGGCCAGCGGCCAGTCGTCGCCGGGCAAGCTGAGCGTGCAGCTCATGATCGGTTCGCCCAGCTCCGCCAGCAGGGCGCGGGCGATGACGTTGTCCGGCACCCGGATGCCGATGGTCTTGCGGCGGGGATGCTGCAAGCGGCGCGGGACCTCGTGGGTCGCTTGCAGGATGAAGGTGAACGGTCCCGGCGTGGCGGCCTTGAGCAACCGGTAGCGGCTGTTATCGACCTTGGCGTAGGTGGCGATTTCCGAAAGATCGCGGCAGACCAGAGTGAAGTTGTGCTGGCGGTCGGTTTGGCGGATATGGCGGATGCGTTCCGCCGCCGCCTTGTCGCCGAGCCGGCAACCCAGCGCGTAACTGGAGTCGGTGGGATACACGATCACGGCGCCGGCGCTCAGCCGCTCGACCGCCTGCCCGATCAGGCGCGGTTGCGGATTCAGCGGATGGATTTGTAAAAAACGGCTCATAGCCTGTACTATTCTCTGGTTGTATCAATCATCGATTGGACCGGCAACTTGCCAGCCTGGCGTTGCCCGGTCAAGACGGCGACCTCGGGGCCGCCTTTCTTTTATCCGCTCGCTTTGCCGATGCGCGCCAACGGAATTTCTCTGCCGGCATGAAAATGCTGTTTGACTTCCTGCCCATCGTCTTGTTCTTCGTCGCCTACAAACTGGCGGATATCTACGTCGCGACCGGCGTGCTGATCGCCGCGACCCTGGCCCAGATCGGCTGGGTCTGGCTGCGACAGCGGCGGATCGAAAAGCTGCCGCTGATCACCGCTGGCCTGGTGCTGGTCTTCGGCGGGGCGACCCTGGTCTTGCACGATCCCGTGTTCGTCAAATGGAAGCCGACGGTGGTGAACTGGCTGTTCGCCGTGGCGTTCGCGGCCAGTCGCTTCATCGGCCGGCAAACGCTGCTGGAACGGATGATGGGCGGTCAATTGGAACTTCCCGCCCCGGTCTGGGTCAAGCTGACATTTGCTTGGGCGATTTTTTTCCTCGTCATGGGCGCGGCCAACCTGTACGTCGCCTACTCGTTCGACGAAAACACTTGGGTCAATTTCAAGCTGTTCGGGATGCTGGGCCTGACCCTGTTGTTCGTGCTGGCGCAGGCCGCCTACATGAGCCGTCACCTCAAAATCGACGACACCACCAAAATCGACGACACCACCCCGTCAAAGGAGTCCTGACCATGCTGTACGCCATTTTGGGCCGCGACGCGCCGAACAGTCTGGACCGGCGGCTGGCGGTTCGCCCGGCCCATCTGGAACGGCTCAACGCGCTGCTGGCCGAGGGCCGGCTGGCGCTGGCCGGACCGCTGCCCGCCATCGACAGCCCCGATCCGGGTCCGGCCGGTTTTCAGGGCAGTCTGATGGTGGTCGAATTCCCGTCGCTGGAAGACGCCAAAGCTTGGGCCAACGCCGACCCCTATGTGACCGCCGGCGTGTTCGCGGCGGTCGAGGTTTACCCGTTCCGCAAGGTGCTGCCGGCATGACCGACCGGGTGGCCTTGATCGGACGGCGGCTTCGAGACGCCTTGGCGCCCGAACGCCTCGAAATCGTGGACGACAGCGCCGCGCACGCCGGCCACGCCGGAGCGCGCGAAGGCGGCCATTTCACCGTCCGCATCGTCTCGACCGCTTTCGCCGGCAAACCCCTGATTCAGCGCCACCGCCTGGTTCACGCGGCGGTGGCCGACCTGATGCGCCGAGAGATTCACGCTTTGAGCATCGACAAGGCGCAAACCCCGGACGAAGCCCGATCCTCAATCCCTGGAACCTAGCCGACCTATGGAAACGACCCCGATGAACCAACCGAAAAAACTGCTTTACCCTTTGCTGGCGCTGTCCTACGCCCTGCTGCTATCGAGCGCGACGCTGGCCGCAGAAGACAAGAAACCCGAGCCAACCGCACCGGCGGCGGCTCCGATCACCGCACCGGCGGCACCGGCCGCTCGACCCGTCGCGTTCACCGTCCCCGATCCGGTCGCGGTGGTCAACGGCAAACCGATCTCCAAGGCGGCGTTCGAGCAATACGTCCAGCAGTTGCGCGGCCGGACCAAGGTGGACTCGCCGGAAGCCAGCAAGTCGCTGGTCGATCAGCTGGTGCTGGAAGAGCTGCTGGTGCAGGAAGCCGACAAGCAGAAATTGGCGGACGACCCGGAGATCAAGCAACAGTTGGCGATGATCCAGCGCAGCCTGCTGGCCAGCAGCGTGGTGCGCCGGATGCTGAGCGACAAAGCGCCCAGCGAAGACGCCATCAAGAAAGAGTACGAGACCGCCACCGCCGCGATGAAAGGCAAGGAGTACAAGGCCAGCCACATCCTGGTGGACGCCGAGGACAAGGCCAAGGAAGTCATCGCCGAACTCAAGAAGGGCGGCAATTTCGCCGAGCTGGCCAAGACCAAGTCCAGCGACAGTTCCGCTTCCAGCGGCGGCGATCTGGGCTGGTTCACGCCGAGCATGATGGTGCCGCCGTTCGCGCAGGCGGTCGCCAAGATGGAAAAGGGCAAGTACAGCGAGCAGCCGGTGCAAACCTCGTTCGGCTGGCACGTCATTCTGCTGGAGGATGTCCGCGACGCCACTCCGCCTTCGCTGGATGAGCTGAGACCGCAAATCACCCAGATGCTGCAAAGCCGGACGGTGAACGATTACCTGGAAAAACTGAAATCCGGCGCCAAGATCGAGGTCAAGGAAATCCAGGTCAGCGAAGCCGCCAAGCCGGCGGCGGAACCCGCCAAGGGCGCCAAGGAAGAAAAGAAGGAAGAGAAAAAGTAATCGCGGGTACTCCGACCCCCACCCTCTCCCCGTCGGGAGAGGGTCTATCGCTCCAGCAGCGCCAGCAACCCCGCCTCGTCCAGCACGGTCACGCCCAGCTCCCGCGCCTTGTCCAGCTTGGAGCCGGCATCGCGACCCGCGACCACGTAATCGGTTTTCTTCGACACGCTGCCCGCCACCTTGGCGCCCAGCGCTCGCAGGCTAGCGGTCGCCCGATCACGGCTAAGCGACTCCAAGGTTCCCGTCAGCACCACCGTCTTGCCGGCCAGCCGCCGGTCGTTCGCCGGTCTCGCCGCCGTTTCCGGCCAGCGCACGCCCGCCGCCCGCAACCGCGCGATGATGTCCCGATTGTGCGGTTCCTGAAAAAACGCGCGGACGGCGGCGCCGACCACCGGGCCGATATCCGGCACCTGTCGCAGCCGCTCCTCGTCGGCCGCCATCAGCGATTCCAGCGCGCCGAAGTGCTCCGCCAGCGCCAAGGCCGTGGCCTCGCCGACTTCGCGAATCCCGAGCGCGTAGAGAAATCGGGCCAGCGTGGTGGTTTTGCTCCGTTCCAGCGCCTCTACCAAGTTGACGGCGGACTTGGAGCCCATCCGCTCCAAATCGGCCAGGATCGTCGCGTCGAGCGCGAACAGATCGGCGGGATCGCGCACCCGTTCCCGCTCGACCAGTTGCTCCACCAGTTTGTCGCCCAGCCCTTCGATGTCCAGCGCCCGGCGCGAGGCGAAATGGCGGATCGCCTCCTTGCGCTGGGCGCGGCAGTACAAACCGCCCACGCAGCGGGCCACCGCCTCGCCTTCCGGGCGGATCACCCGCGACCCGCATACCGGACAAGTTTCCGGCATGGCGAACGGCCGCGATTCGGCGGGACGGCGCTCCAGCACCACGCCGACCACTTCGGGGATGACATCACCCGCCCGGCGCACGATCGCGGTATCGCCGACCCGGACATCTTTGCGTGCCACCTCGTCGGCGTTGTGCAGGGTGGCGTTGGTGACGGTGACGCCGCCCACGAACACCGGCTTGAGCCGCGCCACCGGCGTGATCGCCCCGGTGCGGCCGACCTGCACCTCGATGGCCTCGACCACGGTCAGCACTTCTTGCGCCGGGAACTTGTGGGCGACCGCCCAGCGCGGCTCGCGCGTGCGAAAACCCAGTTCCCGCTGCCAGTCCAGACGATTGACCTTGTACACCACGCCGTCGATGTCGAAAGGCAGGGCATCGCGCTTTTCGGCGATGGCGCGATGGAACCGGATCAGGCCGTCCGCGCCCCGCGCCACAGCGCGCTCGCCGCTCACCGGCAGGCCGAACGCCGCCAGCGCGTCGAGTGTCGCGCCGTGCGTGGCGGGCAATTCCCAACCCTGGGTCTCGCCCAACCCGTAAGCGAAAAAGGACAGCGGGCGTTTTGCCGCGATGTTCGGATCGAGCTGCCGGATACTGCCCGCCGCGCCGTTGCGAGGATTCACCAGCGCCGGCAATCCCGCCGCCCGCTGGCGGGCGTTGTAGCGCTCGAAATCCGGGCGGCTCATGTACACCTCGCCGCGCACCTCCAGCACGGCGGGCGCCAGACCTTGCAACCGCAGCGGCACGGCTTTGATGGTGCGGACGTTTTGGGTGACATCCTCGCCGGTTTCGCCATCGCCGCGCGTGGCGGCCTGAACCAGCGCGCCGTCTTCGTAGCGCAGGCTGACGGCCAAGCCGTCGAACTTCAGTTCGCAGGCGTATTCGACGGGTGTCGGGTCGTCACCCAAGCCCAGCTCGCGCCGCACCTGGACATCGAAGGCTCGCGCGCCGCCCGGCCCGACATCGGTTTCGGTGCGGATGGAGAGCATGGGCATCCGATGCCGCACCGGCACAAACGCATCGAGCGCCTTGCCGCCCACGCGCTGGGTGGGCGAATCGGCGCGGCGCAGTTCGGAGTGTTCCGCTTCGAGCGCCTGCAATTCCCGAAACAGCCGGTCGTACTCGGCATCGGGGATTTCGGGATCATCCAGAACGTAATAGCGGTGATTGTGCCGCTCGATCTGCTCGCGCAGCTCGGCGGCCCGGCTGGCGGCGGCGATGGGGGCCGTCATGAAAGCGCGCTCCACCGGGAGAAATCTGCGGCTACAACCGGGATGACCGGTCCAGTTCTGCGACCTTATCGCGCAGCTTCGACAAACCCCGGTTGGTCAGCTTGTGCCGGTGTTCGTCGCAAATCACCCCGCCGAGTTTTCGAGCGACCTGATCGACGGCGAGCAGCAACATTTCCAGAGCCTTCATCGCATCGACGGGACCGGGCAGACTCATGAACGCCAACAAACCGGGCGTGGTCAGTTCCGCCAGAGCGTCGGGCTCGAACGAGCCCGGCTTGCGCAAGTGCGCCAGACTGAACACCGGGGTATCGGCGGCGGTTCCTCCCTCCGGGTAGCCCTCGAACAAACCGGCGAGGCCGAGCCGAAGCCCCGCCTCCTCGGCCGCCGCCCGGATAGCGGTCCCCCGAAACGATTGGTGACGCGGCGCCATCACGGTCAACGCGATGGTGGTTTTAGGCGCCGAGGGCGCTTCGACCGCCAGGCTTTGCTCGGCGATGGGTTCCTGCGGAGTCGGTTCCGGCATCGGTTCCGGCATCGGTTCCGGCATCGGTTCCAGCGTCGGTTCCGGTTGCGAGTCGAACGGCCACGTCCCGACCGTCTCGCGGTTCGACACCGGTTTGTCCCGCTCCAGAGGCGACTTTCCAAACGCCGGGGCGCGCTGGACATCGGTCCCGCGATTGAGCGGCCGAATCTCCACATCCACCAGAATCTTGTCGGCCAAGTGATGATCGGGCGTGACTCGGCCCAGTTCGCCGAACTCGTGCACTTCCCCGGCTTCGTCCGGCAGGTGGGTCGAGGTTTCGCCCAATTTCGGTTCGTTGGCCGAAGATCGGCGACGGCGTTTGCGGATTTCCTCGCGCAGCCGCGTCCGAATTCCCCACAGATAGATCAGGGCGACGGTGACAACCCCGATACCGGCCAGCAGCCACTGTAATTGCGTTTTGTCCATTTCCATCAATCCAAGGCCCCAGATTCCGCCAGCCGCAACCAGATTGCGCCAGGGTTACATAACATAAATTTGAGGAGAACGGCATCCCCGGCGCGGCGCGCCGGCGGATCGGGGATAGCGTCCCCCCGCTCGTGCTTTAACCGTTTACTCTATCAAATGCCGTCGGCCGCCGCATTACCCGGTTCGCGCCCGCGAATGGCAAGACGTTCGCGAATCCGCCCCGTGCGCCTCGCTCAGCCGACCGCCGCCAGCCGCGTCGCTTCTTCGACATCGACGGCGACCAGCCGCGAGACGCCCGGCTCCTGCATGGTGACGCCCGCCAAGTGCTGGGCGATTTCCATGGTGGCTTTGTTGTGGGTGACGAAGATAAATTGCACCCGCCCCGACAGTTCCCGGACCAGGGCGCCAAACCGGCCGATGTTGGCTTCGTCCAAAGGCGCGTCGACCTCGTCCAGCAGGCAAAAAGGAGCGGGATTGAGCTGGAAGATGGCGAACACCAGGGCGACGGCGGTCAGCGCCTTCTCGCCGCCGGACAACAGGCCGATCGAACCGATCCGCTTGCCGGGGGGTTTCGCCATGATCGCCACACCGGCATCCAGCACATCCTCGCCGGTCAGAGCCAGATGGGCCTCTCCCCCGCCGAACAAGCGGGGAAACAACTCTCCGAGCCCGGTATTGACCCGGTCGAAGGTCTCGCGAAACCGGGCGCGGGTCTCGCGGTCGATCTTGTGCATGGCGTTTTCCAAAGTGGTCAGCGCTTCCAGCAAATCGTCGTTCTGCGCGTCGAGATACCGCTTGCGCTCCCCCAACTGCGCGCATTCCTCGATGGCCGCCAAATTGATCGGCCCCAAGCGCTGGATGCGCCGCTCCATCTGCTCCAGCCGCGCCAGCCAGTCCGGCTCGGCCGCCTCGGCCGGCAGGCCGGCCAGCACCGCTTCCGGCTCGAAAGCGAGTTCGCGCAACTGCTCGCGCAGGTTCTGCTGGCGGACCCGAGCCTCGCTCAAGGCCAGCCGCCGCTCCTCGATCACCCGGCGCTGGGCTTCGGCGCGGCGCTCGCAGCGACCGCGATTCTGTTCTCCCGCCTCCAGCTCGGCATCTTGGGCCTCCAGGGCTTGGCGGGCGTCCCGCAATTCGGCCTCGATGGTCAGTTGCATTTCCAAGGCGCGCGCCAGATCTTCCTCGGCGGCGGCGAGGGCCGCGTCGTCGGCGGTGGTCCGCTCCCGTTCCAGGCTCGCTTGCCGCGCGCGCAACTGCTGTCGCTGCTCCACGAGCCGGTCGAGCGCCTGCGCGGAGGCGGCCAATTGGGCCCGCAAGGTCTCGATCGCCGTCATCCGACGGGCCGCATCCTGGCGGGCGACATCGGCCCGAGCGCGACCTTGCCGCAGCGCGTCGCTCGATCGTTCCCGAGCCGCGTTCAGTTCGGCCTGCTCGGCCCGCAGCCCCTCCAGGATCAGCGCCGCATCCTCCAGCCGCGACCGGGCCAGATACAACTGCTCTCGATCCCGCTCGCAGTGCTCCTCCAGCTCGGCCCGCTCTTCTCCCAGCGCGGCGCGGCGCTCGCGGGCGTGCTCTTGACGGGCCTGCAATGCGCTCGACTCTCCTTGGGCGCGGGCATGGTCGCGATGGCGCTGGTTGACCGTCTGCTGCGATTCCCGCCGTTGCCGTTCGAGTTCGTCGTGCAGCCGCGAGCGGAGCTGTTCCGCTGCCGCCGCTTGCCGCCCCAGCGTCGCCTCGTCCTCGCTCAGCGACGCCTCCAGTTGGCGGATCTCGCGCTCGCGTCGCAGCACGCTCTCGTCCGCGCCGCGCGCCAAGCGCAGCCAGCGCCGCCCGCAGCGCGCGCCATCCGGCGTCACCACGGTCGCGCCGTCGGCCAGTTCGGCGCGACGCGCCAGCATCTCGGCCAAGTCGGCGGCAACATCCACCTTACCCAGAAGATCGACGAGCGGCCACGGCGCGCGCACCTTGCCCGCCAGCGTAGAGCCCGGAACGCCGGCCTCGGGCGCGGCGGCAGGTTCGAGCAGAGTCAGCCGGCCGTTTCCGAATTCGGCGCCGGCTCGCGCGACCGCGTCGAGATCGGGCACGCAAACCGCGTCCAGCCAGTCGGCCAGCACGGTTTCGACGGCGATTTCCCAGCCCGGTTCCACCTCCAGCTGTTCGGCCAGGCGCGGCGCCTGGGCCAATTCTCGCGCGTGCAGCCACTCGCTCACCTCGTGCGGGTGCCGCCCCAAGGCCGCTTCCTGGAGGGTTTGCAGCGAGGCGAGACGCCCGCGCCCGGTCTGCATCCGCTCGCGCAGCAACCGCACGCGATGCTCGGCTTGCCGCAGCGCTTCCCGGGTCGCGACCAGTTCCCCTTCGATCTGGGACAGCCGTTCCTGATCCTGCCGCAAGGTTTCGGCGATCTCCTGTTCCAGCGACCGCAGGTTGGCGCGTTCGCCATCGAGATCGGCGGCGGCCAGTTGGTCCTGCTCGTGCCGCAACCGTTCCGACCGTCGTTCGCCTTGGGCCAACTGGCGTTCCAGATGCTCGATCCGGGTGCGCTCGACCTCGATCCGCCGCTGGGCTTCGCCATGGCGGCGGCCAAACCCCTCCCAAACGGCCTGATCTTCGCGCAATGCGGTCTCGGCGACGGCCAGCGCCGCCTCCGCCTCCGCCTCGGCCGCCAGCGCCAGCGCCAGTTCCGGTTCGGCGGCCGCCAGCGCCCGGGTCCATTCCGTTTGCTGGATCTGATCCTGCGCCAGTTGCGCTTCGATCCGCTCCAGCGCCGTCGCGGTCTGGCGCCCGTCGTCCTCGCGCCGTCGCCGCAACTCGCGCTGGTGCTGGAGATACTGTTCGAGCCGGCTGATTTCCGCGCCGGTCCGGTAATAGCGGCCCTGGGTATCGTTGTAGGCGTCGTTCAATTCCGCGCGCCGGATCCGGCCGGTTTCGAGCCGGGCCTCCAGTTGCCGCTGCTCGGCCAGAATCGCCTCCAGCGCCGTCTCCTCCTGGCGCAACGCCCGCTCGCTCGCTTGCAGGTCGGCGCGCAGGTCGCGCCAGCGCAGGGTCAGCAGCTCGGCCTTGAGGCGCCGCTCCTCGGCGCGATACTCGCGATATTGGCCGGCGGCCCGCGCCTGCCGCTGCAAGTGCTGGAGCTGGCGGCCCAGCTCGTCCCGCACATCGTTGAGCCGTTCGAGATTTTCGCGGGTGTGGCCGATACGGGTTTCGGTTTCGCGCCGGCGCTCCTTGTACTTGGAAATACCGGCGGCCTCTTCGAGAAAGACCCGCAACTCCTCGGGCTTGGCCTCGATCACCCGCGAGATCATGCCCTGCTCGATGATGGCGTAGCTGCGCGGTCCCAGCCCGGTGCCCAGAAAGATATCGGCGATGTCGCGGCGGCGGCAGCGGGCGCCGTTGAGAAAGTAGCTCGATTGCCCGTCGCGGCCGACCAGCCGCTTGACCGCGATCTCGGCGTAGCTGGCCCAGGGGCCGCCCAAGCGGCCCTGGTGGTTGTCGAACACCAGCTCGATGGACGCCTGCCCGACCGGCTTGCGCTGGGCCGCGCCGTTGAAGATCACGTCGGTCATGGTTTCGCCGCGCAGGCTGCGGGCCGAGCTTTCGCCCATCACCCAGCGCACGGCGTCGATGATGTTGGACTTGCCGCAGCCGTTCGGGCCGACGATGCCGACCAGGTTGCCGGGCAAATGCAGCACCGTGGGGTCCACGAACGACTTGAACCCCGCCAGCTTGATCTTGCTCAGCCGCATCGGCGGATCGGTCGGATGGCGCGCGCCCGGTTCACGCCCGGCGGACCAGGGGCCGCAACACCGCCTCGATGGCCTCCATGTCCGGGATGATGATCGGCTTTTCCTGATAGCGCGCCCAGCTCAGGATGCCGGGCAGATCCGAGTCGGACTCGCCGACCTCCGGATCCGGCTCGAGGTCGGCGCGCTGCAAGTTGATCGGCCGCGGGGCCGAGGTGCCCAGAATCCCGAAGTGCGGCAAGCGGGAATCGGTGCCCAGCGTATTGACGATGATGATGCGCGAATTGAGGTCGGCATCGGGCGACAC
>WBZM01004345.1_pt1 | contig 10343 bp, 9 predicted proteins | sample 5204271 | NCBI WGS metagenome assembly WBZM01 (sample SAMN12344346, study PRJNA552823) | activated sludge metagenome | biome: Activated sludge suspended growth; feature: Nitrification reactor; material: Wastewater; isolation source: activated sludge from nitrification reactor of wastewater treatment... | reverse complement strand
ATCCTTGAAGGCCGGAATCTCGGTGGCTTGGTCGCCCTGGGTTCCGGCCTTCGCCTTTCCTGGCACCGGGGTCCGCTGCAAGGGCGTGGCACCCTCGCCCCGCCCGGCCACTATCCGTCAGCAGCGTAAGCCCCGCGTCCTTCCTCCCCAGCCCCGCTGCGCCCACCCCCGGAACGATCGGAGCATCGAGATCGAACGTGCCATGCTCATATCAGGCCGCGCAGCGAGGCAGCATGTGACCCGGCCAGCTCCGTCGTCCTGGCCTGCAGGAAGCCTTCGATGTGCCCCGACGTGACCGCCGCGAGCGAGAGCGTCGCCAGCGCCGAGCCGAGGAGGTGTTTCCGGATGGCGCTGCGGTTGGTCTCGTGTCCCGCCGCCGGCCGGGTGGCCTGCCCTCACCCCCGCCGCCGCCGCACCGCCCGCCCCATCACCACCGCGAGGAGCGCGACCAGGCCGTCGGCCGAGGCGCCGCCCTGCCCGCAGCCGCCGCAGCCGCCGCCCGTCGGGGCGGAGACCGCCACCGAGGCGGCCGCGACGCTCCCGAGCGAGTCGGTGGCCAGGATCACGTCGGTCACGCCGCCGGTGGAGCCGGCCCGGTAGGCGCCGGTGGCGGCGTCGATGGCGCCGCCGGAGGGCGCCTGGGTGAGCGACCAGACGACGCCGGCGCCGCTCCCGCCGGTGGTGCTGAACACCTGCCGCCCGCCCGGCGCCACGGTCACGCTGGCGGGCGTGATCGCCAGGGCCGGCGCGAGGACCACGGTCGCGGTCGCGATCGCCCCGAGGGAGTCGGTCACCTGCACCACGTCCCTGGCCCCCATGACCGCGCCGGCGGTGTACCGCCCCGCGGCGTCGAGCGTGGCGCCCGCGGCGCTGGTCGCGAGGGACCAGGCGAGGCCGACGCCGCTCCCGCCGGTGGCTGTGAAGGCCTGGCTGCCGCCAGGGCGGAGCACCGCGCCCGCCGGCGAGATCGCCAGCGCGGCGGTCACGGAGACGCTGGTGGTGCCGACGCCGCCGAGGGAGTCCGCCACCTGCACGACGTCCACCACGTCGCCCACCGGGCCGGCCTGGTAGTCGCCGGTCGCGGCGTCGATGGTCCCGCCCGACGGCGCGGCGGCGAGCGCCCACGCCAGCCCGCTCCCGCTGCCGCCGAGGGCGGTGAAGGTGAGCCGGCCGAGCGGCGGCACCTCCGGCGCTGCCGGGGCGACCGCCGGCGCGGCGGCCACCACCACCACGACCTCCGCCGTGTTGCCGAGGTCATCCTCCACCTGCACGTGGTCGGACGCACCGACGCCGGACCCGGCGACGTAGGCCCCCGTCACGGCGTCGATGGTCCCGCTCTGCGCAGTGGGCGCGGTGATCGACCACCGGTAGCCCGTTCCGCTGCCGCCCTGGGTGGTGAAGGCGACGCTTCCCCGCGGCGCCACGACCGGCGCGGCGGGCGTGATCGAGAGGCCGGCCGTCACCGAGACGCCCACCTCGAGCGCGCCCCCGAGCGAGTCCACGACACGCACCACGTCGGTCACGTCGCCCACGGAGCCCGCGCGGTACAGGCCGGTGGCCGCGGCGATGCTGCCTCCCGAGGGGGCGCTCTTGAGCGACCAGGTGAAGCCCGCGCCGCTGCCGCCGCTGGCCGAGAGGGTGAGCGTCCCGCGCGGCGGCGTGACCGGTGCTGCGGGGGTCACCACGATGGGCGGCTCGGTCCCGGTCCCCACCAGGTTCAGGACCCGCACGCCCTCGGCCGCGGCGATGGCCAGCGTCCCCTTCCGCGCGTCGAGCCCCTGCGGGGAGAAGCGCACGCGGACCGTGCAGGCGGCGCCGGCCGCCAGGCTCCCCCCGCAGTCGTTGCTCTGGGCGAACTCGCCGCTGGCGGAGACGAGGTAGACCGGGACGGCCGCGGCGCCGGTGTTGGTGAGCGTGACCTCCTGGGGGCCGCTGGTCGTCGCGAAGAGCTGGGGGCCGAAGGTGAGGCCCCGGGTCGAGAGGGCCAGCGCCGCCGTGGCGCCCGCCTCGTAAGCACCCATGTCCACGCGGGCCGTGCCGTCGCCGTCGCCGTCGAGGACCCGGGGGTTGCCCTCGAGGTCGAGGGCCGGCTTCAGCGGCGCCGTGTCCGAGCCGGCGTCGATGGCCGGCGAGCCGGCCAGGAGGTGGTAGTCGCGGTTCGCTGCGTCGGCGAAGCGCGGGTCGGCCGAGAGGTTCCCACCCACCCCGGCCCGGTCGGCGCAGGTGCCGCCGTAGGCGAGCCCCGACGGGCTGACGACGTCGTTGGCGGTCAGCGTGGGCAGGCTCGCGCGGTTGAAGTCGCCGCAGTACACGGCGGTCTGCCCGGCCGCGGCCACGATCACGTTGTTCACCACCTGCACGAAGCCGTCGAACCCGTCGGAGAAGATCCCGGAGCCGTTGGCGCCGGAGTTCTCGACGATGGTGTTGTTCACGAGCCGGGGGCCGCGGAGACCCGACGGCACGCCCCAGCTGACGCCGCCGCCGTCGGGCGCGACGTTGCCCGCGATGACGTTGTTGGAGATGTCGGCGTCGGACCAGTTGGCCATGGCGATGCCGCCGCCCTCGCTCGAGGCCCGGTTGCCGACGATGACGTTGCCCCGGATCACCGGGGTCCCGGCCGAGAAGAGGCCGAGGCCGCCGCCGGAGGCCACGCCGCCGTTCCCCATGATCAGGTTGCCGAGCACCTGGGCCGCGCCGGCCCCGCCGATCTCGACGCCGCCGCCGTCGGTGCCACCGGAGCAGGTCGCCTGCACGTTGTCGCGGATGACGTTGCACCGGAGGACGGCCGAGGTGAACGAGAGCGAGACGCCGATCGCGCTGCAGCCGGCGTTCGCGGTGATGACGTTCCCCTCGATGAGCGGCGCCCCGCCGCTGGCCAGCACGCCTCCGCCCCCGAATGAGGCCCGGCCGTTCCGCAGGGTGAAGCCTCGCAGGACCCCGGCGCTGATGGTCACGACCGACTTCACCCCGCCACCGTCGACGATGGTGACGTCGGCGCCACCGGTGCTGGCCACGGTGACGGCCTTGCCCTTGAAGTCGAGGTTCTCGCGGTAGGTGCCGGGATCGACCAGCACGGTGTCCCCCGCCACGGCGGCGGTGATGGCAGCCTGGATGGTTGCCTGGTCCTGCGGGACGCGGATGGTGGTGGCCGCGAGGGCGGACGCCGGGACGAGCGCGGCGAGCAGCACGGCGACGGCGCGCCGGGGCGAGACTCCCATGGCTTCCTCCTGGACCGCTGGCCGGGTGGGGCCGCGGGCAGCCGGTTGGCGATGGGCGATGATACCGGCGCACGTGACGGTGAGTCCTAGGAAATGTCGTGTAGGCGGCTTGCGCACCGCGTCGGGGCCAGCACGCCCCGTCGGAACGCAGGTGCGCCACGCCCGGACCCGCTAGGACCTCCACATGCCGACCACCAGGAAGACCCCGGACACCAGGCGAAGGGCCCCCGCCACCAAGGCCCGCGCCGCGCCGGCCCGGCGCCCCTCATCGGCGAAGGCCGCCACGGCGAGGTCCCGGCCCCGCCTCCTCTCCGGCGGCAACCCGCAGATCGCCAAGGCCGACGGCGACGCCCCGGTGCAGGCCTACGTCGCGGCCCTCGACGGCTGGAAGCGCGATCTGACCCGCCGCGTGGACGCCCTCGTCACCCGCACCGTGCCGCACGCGCGCAAGGCGGTGAAGTGGAACTCGCCCTTCTACGGCGTCGAGGGGCAGGGCTGGTTCCTCTCCCTCCACGTCTTCACCCGCTACCTCAAGGTGACCTTCTTCAAGGGCACCTCGCTGCGCCCGGTGCCGGTCTGCGCCTCCAAGGCCAAGGAGATGCGCTTCGTCGATCTCCGCGAGGGGGAGCCGCTCGACGAGCGGCAGCTGGCCGACTGGATCCGCCAGGCGGCGGCGATCCCGGGCTGGGGCGGGTAGCGCGCCCTCACCCCCGCCCCGCCCGCAGCCGCGCCCTCGCCTCCTCCAGCACCGCCCGGGTCAGCCGCTCCAGCGCAGGCGGCGCCAGCCGCGTGTGCTGCCAGTGGAGCGGGACGTCGATGGGTGTGCCCGGCACCAGCTCGACGAGCCGCCCGGCCTGGAGGTGCGGCCGGATCATGGGCTCGAGGTTCATGCACCAGGCGAGGCCGGCCAGGGCGGCGTCGAGGAAGGCCTGGGTGGCCGGGAGGACGTGGGCCGGCGGGTCGAGCTCCCGGCGGCTCACCTTCCTGAGCCAGCGCCGCTGCAGGGCGTCGTCGGGGCTGAAGCGGAGGGTCGGGGCGCGGGCCAGCGCCGCGGCGTCCACGCCGCCGCGGAAGTGGCGGGCCGCGAAGGCGGGGCTGGCGGTGGCGAGGTAGCGGAGCCGCCCGAGGGGCAGGCTGCGGCAGCCGGGCACCGGCTCCGAGCGGGCGGTGACGGCGGCGAGGACCTGGCCGGTCCGCAGCCCCTCGGCGGTGCGGGTCTCGTCGTCGAGGACCACGTCGAGGAGGGCGGCGTCCTCCGCCGCGAAGCGGGCCAGGGCCCCGGGGAACCAGGTGGCCAGGCTGTCGGCGTTGACGGCGACGCGGAGCACGGGCGCGGGCCCGGGGCCCTCCCCGGCGGCCACCGCCGGGAGGCGGCCGTGCAGCTCCCGCTCGAGGAGCGCCACCTGCTCGACGTGGCGGCAGAGCTGGCGCCCGGCGGCGGTGGCGGCGCACGGGCGCCCCCGGACCACCAGGGCGGCCCCCACCCGCTCCTCGAGGAGCTTGACGCGCTGGGAGACGGCCGAGGTGGTCAGGCCGAGGGCGCGCGCGGCCCGCTCGAAGCTCCCCTCCCGGTCCACCGCGGCGACGGCCTCCAGCAGCGGGTAGTCGAGCACGCGGGCCTCCTCGGCGTGGTGAAGCGTTCCTTCACCATATCAAGGACGTTTCAATGCCGCTCCACCTGCCGCGTGGCAGGTTCCCCGCGCGGCACCCCGGGGACAGGAGGCCCGGCCCGATGAGCGTGATCCTGGCCGGCCTGGCGGCCCTCTTCTACGGCGCCGCCGACTTCTCCGGCGGGCTGGCGACGCGCCGCGGGGCGCTCCTGCCGGTGCTCCTCCTGTCCCAGCTGGCGGGTGGCGGCCTGGCCATCCTGCTGGTCCTCGCCGGCGGCGCCGCCGCCCCGACCACCTCGGACCTGGCCTGGGGCCTGGTGGCCGGCGCCTCCGGCGCGGCCGGGCTCGCCATGCTCTACAAGGGATTGGCCCGGAGCCTGGTCGCCCTGGTCTCCCCGGCCACCGCCCTGATCGGCGCGGTCCTCCCGGTCCTGGTGGCGCTGGCCTCCGGGGAGCGGCCCGGTCCGACCGCGCTCGTCGGGGCCGCCATCTGCCTGCCGGCCATCGTCCTCCTCTCCTCGGAGCGCGGCGGCGCGGTCGATCGGGCCGCCGTGCGCCGCGCCCTCACCTACGCGGTGCTGGCGGGCGTGCCCATCGGCGGGTTCTTCGTCGCCCTGGCCCACACCTCGCCCGCCTCCGGGCTCTGGCCGGTGCTGGCCGCCCGCGCGGCGTCCATCCCGCTGGTGCTCGGCGCCGCCGGGATCCTGCGCCAGCGCCTCGCCTTCACCCGGACGAGCGCCTGGCCCGCCGTGGCGGCCGGCCTCGCCGACATGGCGGCCAACGCGCTCTTCCTGCTGGCCACGCGGGACGGCCTGGTCTCCCTGGCCGTCGTCGTCGCGTCCCTCTACCCGGCCCCGACGGTCCTGCTGGCCCGCCTCTTCTTCGGCGAGCGCATCCCCGCCACCCGGGTCGCCGGCCTGGGGCTCGCCATCGGCGGCATCGCCCTCATCAGCCTGAGGTAGCGCGCCGCGGCGCGCCCGCCCGCGCTCCTCACCCCTCCCCGCCGACCAGCTCCACCGGATCCCCGGTCCGCACCGCGCCGCCGCCGACCACGCTCGCATAGACCCGGCTCCACCCCGGGCAGCGCGCCTGCGAGATCCGCTCGAAGTCCTCGCCCACGAAGCAGGCCGCGATCTTCCGGCACGGCCTGGTGTACTCGGTGACCCGCAGCCGCACCTCGCCGACCCGCAGCTCCACCCCCGGGGACACCCGCTCCCAGTCGATGCCGGAGAGCGTCAGGTTCTCCCCCGCGGCGCCCGGCTCGAGCCGGTGCCCCTCGGCGCGCAGCGCCTCGATCCGCTCCAGCGACCAGAGGCAGACGGCCCGCAGCGGCCCGCCGTGGTGCACCCAGCGCTGGGCGTCGCCGGCGAGGCCGCTGGGGCCGAGCTGCGCTCCGGCCACCGGCCGCTTGGGCACGCCGCCCTGGGAGACGTTGATGGAGACCACGGTGCCGGCCATCGGGAGAGCCTACCCCGTTCCGGCGATGCGGGTGGCGCGCCGCGGCCAAGTCGGGCCGGGCTCGCGCGGGCTCCTCCGACCTGGGTGTGACGACCTGCGGCATCGGGCGATCGGACGCGCCGGGATCGCCTTGACCAGGACGCACGGTGCGCCCAGCATCGGGGTCGGGCGCGCCCCGCGCGCGATGTGGGGGCAGCGGTGCGGCGCGCTGGAGCCGGTGCGCGGCCTGCATCCCCGCCGCCGGCGTCACCCGGGTGCTGGGACGGCGCCGCAGCGCGACGCCTGCGCGCCGTCGGACGGGCTTCCATGAAGGTCCTGACGGTCTTCGCCCACCCTGGCCAGGGCTCGTTCTGCCACGCGGTGCTGGCGCGCTTCGACGCCGGGCTGCGGGCGGCGGGCCACCAGCACGAGATCGACGACCTCTACGCCAACGACTTCGACCCGGTGCTCCGGCCCAGGGACACCCCGGACTGGCTCGACGAGGGCATCCCGGACGAGATCCTGGCGCGCAGCGACCTGCGCGGCGCGGTGCTGCGCAGCGCCGGCGGGCCGGTCTCGCGCTTCCTCCTGCGCCGCCTCCTCGGCGACCGCGACGACCGCGGCGTCATCCGCCTCCTCCGCGAGCGGTTCCGCCCCAAGGACGTCCTGGCCGAGCAGCGCAAGGTCGCCGGCGCCGAGGCGCTGGCCTTCATCGCGCCCGTCTGGTTCGTGGGCTTCCCGGCCATGCTGAAGGGCTGGATCGAGCGGGTCTTCACGCTGGGCTTCGCCTTCGACCTGAGCCCCGAGGGCTGGCGCGGCGACCTCCGCGGGCGCATCCCGCTGCTCCACCACCGGAAGGCGCTGGTGATCCAGACCACGCTCTTCGACGAGGCCGCCTACCGGGACGGGCTCGGCGACGCCATGCGCACGCTCCTCGACGACTTCGGGCTCCGCTACCCGGGCATCCAGGACGTCCAGCGCGTCCTCTTCCACGCCGTCCACGGCGCGGACGACGCGGCCCGGCGCGCCTACCTCGACGAGGCCGAGCGGTTGGGCCGGGAGTTCTGACGGCGGCCCCGGCCTTCCGGGCGGACCGGCCGCCCCGCGGCCTCGGCCCTCACCCCGGCACCGCCGGCGTCACGTGCCGCAGCTCGCCGGTCCCCGCCGCGAAGGTGAGGAGCAGCGTCCCCTCCCGCCGCGCCGCGCCGAGCGCCACCAGCGCCTCGCGCGCCGGCTCCAGCTCCACGTCCCAGCCCGGCCCGCGCAGCGCCTCCGCGAGCGCGGCGGCCCCCTCGCCGGAGAGCTCCACGATCATGGTGAGCGAGAGGTCGGAGAGGGCGGTGAAGTCGAGCACGTCGCCGCCCAGCCGGCGCACCGCGTCCTGCGCCCGGTCGATGGCCTCTCCGCGCGCGCCGCGCACCAGGCAGCGCAGGTGGAAGTGGCGACCGCGGTAGAGGGTCTTCCAGTGGTCGGGGAGCCGCTCCAGCATGGCCCGATCCTACCCCGCCGCCGCGAGGCGACCCTCACCTCGACGGGCGGTGGGCGCCGTTTCGGACGTCCGAAGCGGCCTGGTCCGTCCTGCGGACCTCGGTCCGCGGCACGGACCACGGTCCGGCGCGGCGGCGGCGCAAGCCTGCGGGATCGCTGGGAGCGCCCGGGGCACGGGCGTTGCGATGCGGGGTGGTCATGCCCACCACCGACCTCTGGCAGCGCTTCACCTCCGACCTGGCCTGGGGGATCCCCGGCGCCCACGCCCTCTCCATCCGCTACCTGGGCCCCGGCACCCGGCGCCTCGAGGTGGCGCGCGACGCCCTCTGGTCCTTCCCCGGACTGGAGGGCTGCTGGCGCCGCAACGACCGGCCGCCCTCGCCGGCCTCGCGCATCGCCAGCACCTTTGGCCTGCCGGCCGACCAGGCGCTCTACGGCGTGGCCCGCGTGCCCGGCAGCCCGGGCATCCCCTGCGCCGCCCGCGCCATGCCGCCGGACGACGGCCACGAGGAGCACTGCCCCTGCTGCGCCGCCATGGGGCTCTACACCACGGAGCTGGACGGCTGGCTGGACCTGGCCCTCCCCTTCGGCGCCCTGCGCCAGGCGCTCCCCATCGGCCGCTACCCGGTGGACGACGGCCAGGATCTCGCCTGGCGCGACGACCTCGACGGCTGGCTCCGCGAGGTGGCGGCCCACGTCCACCGCGCCGTTCCGTTCGACCTCGCGCTGATCGGCTGGTCGGGGGTGCGCCTGATGCCCCTGCCGCGCCGGCCGGACGAGGTGCCGGAGGTGCGCGAGGAGGGCCACCTCCTCCCGGGCGCGGACGGCCTGATCTGGTTCCCGCCCACCGAGCGCGGGCTGGCTTGCCCGGAGGACGCGGACATCTACGAGCTCGACGACCCGGAACCGGGTGCGGAGGCCTCCGCCTGAGCGCGGGCTGGGTTGGCGGCGTGTCCCAACCAGCCTCCGGGCCTGGCGTGCCGGCGGCGCCAGGCCTGCGGCGACACGCCTGGGGCCGCCGCCCCGTCGCCGGCGGCACCCCCTCCCCGTCCCACCCCGCCCGGGGTGCGTCTGGTCTTGGAGCGCCGGGTCGGGCGCCGGCCCACCCCGGGCGCGGCGTCGGGCCGTCCGCGACAACACCCGGAGATCAGGGGATCGGCGGCTGGCCGCGCACTTGCTCCTCCAACGATCCGCTCGCCCGCGAGGATCGCCATGCCCAACCCCGCCGTCGCCCGCTATCGGAAGGTCCAGCTCGAGTCGGCGCCGCCGGGGCGCCTCCTGCTGGAGCGCTTCGACCGGCTCCACGCCGACCTGGCGGCGTCGCGCCGGGCGGTGGCCGCCCGCGACATCCCGGCCCGCGGCCGCGCGGTGGGGAGCGCCCTCGCCCTGCTCCGCCAGCTCGAGGCGGCCGTCGGTCACGGCCTGGGGCCGGAGCTGGGCCACGACCTCGCCGAGGCCTACGGCCGCGTGCGCCACCACCTCCTGCTCGGCAGCCTGCTGCTCGATCCGGCGCACGTGGACGAGGCGGAGCGGCGCCTCCACCCGGTGAGCGACGCCTTCCGTCGCGCCATCCTGGGGAGCGTCGGCGCCCCCGCACGCGGCTGAGCCGGCGGCGAACTGGCGCGCCCCCTCGCGGGCCCTCGCCTTGCGCGCCCCGCGAGGCCGGGTCTACCGTCGCCCTGCCCGCCCGACGCCGCACCGCCCCGCGCGGCGTGGCCACCGGGGCGGCCACGGGAGAGACGACATGGCGCGCTTGGTGACGCTGTTCACGGGCCAGTGGGCCGACCTGCCGTTCGAGGTGCTCTGCCAGAAGGTGAAGGCCTGGGGCTACGACGGCCTGGAGGTGGCCTGCTGGGGCGACCACCTCGACCCGCGCCGCGCCGCCACCGACCCGGCCTACGTGGAGGGGAAGAGGGCGCTGCTGGCCCACCACGGCCTCCAGGTGAGGGCCATCGGCGCCCACCTGGCCGGCCAGTGCGTCGGCGACCTGTGGGATCCGCGCCTCGACACCTTCGCCCCGGCCGACTGCAAGGGGAAGCCGGAGGCGATCCGCGCCTGGGCCACCGAGGAGATGAAGGCGGTGGCGCGGGCGGCCAGGGCCATGGGCTGCCCGGTGGTGACCGGCTTCATGGGCTCGGCCATCTGGAAGTACTGGTACTCCTTCCCGCCCACCACCGAGGCGATGATCGAGGAGGCCTTCCGCGAGATCGTGCGGCTCTGGACGCCCATCTTCGACGTCTTCGACGAGTGCGGCGTGCGCTTCGCCCTGGAGGTCCACCCCACCGAGATCGCCTTCGACGGCGTCACGGCGCGGCGGCTCCTCGAGGCCTTCGGCGGCCGCCGGACCCTGGGCTTCAACTTCGACCCGAGCCACCTGCTGTGGCAGGGGCTGGCGCCGCACCTCTTCATCCGCGACTTCCCCGACCGCATCCTCAACGTCCACATGAAGGACGTGGCGGTGCGGCTCGACGGCCGCGCCGGCATCCTCGGCTCGCACCTGCCCTTCGGCGACGCGCGGCGCGGCTGGGACTTCCGCTCGCTGGGGCACGGCGACGTGGACTTCGACGAGATCATCCGGGCGCTCAACGAC
>WBZM01004344.1_pt1 | contig 10346 bp, 12 predicted proteins | sample 5204271 | NCBI WGS metagenome assembly WBZM01 (sample SAMN12344346, study PRJNA552823) | activated sludge metagenome | biome: Activated sludge suspended growth; feature: Nitrification reactor; material: Wastewater; isolation source: activated sludge from nitrification reactor of wastewater... | reverse complement strand
TACGCGTACGAGCTCGCGGTGATCGTGCAGGACGGCCTGCGCCGCATGTACGCGGAGCAGGAGAACGTCTTCTACTACGTCACCTGCATGAACGAGAACTACGCCCATCCGGCGCTGCCGGCGGGCACGCAGGAGGGCATCCTCAAGGGGATGTACCTGCTGAAGGAGGGCGGCAAGGGCAAGGTGCGCGTCAACCTGTTCGGCTCGGGCACGATCCTGCGCGAGGTGATCGAGGCGGCGGCCGTGCTCGAGAAGGAATACGGGGTGCCGGCCGACGTGTACAGCGTCACCAGCTTTTCCGAGCTGCGGCGCGAGGCGCTGGATGCCGAGCGCTGGAACCTGCTGCACCCGCAGGAGAAGCCACGCCGCCCTTACGTCCAGCAGCTCCTCGCGGGCCGCACCGGGCCGTTCGTGGCCGCGACCGACTACATGCGCATCGTGCCGGACCAGGTCCGCCAGTGGGTCCCGGGCCGCTACCAGGTGCTCGGCACCGACGGCTACGGGCGCAGCGATTCGCGGGCCGCGCTGCGCGGATTCTTCGAGGTCGACCGCCGCTACATCGCGCTGGCGGCGCTCAAGTCGCTCGCCGACGAGGGCAAGCTCGACATGGCGACGGTCACGAGCGCCATGGAGCGCTTCGGGATCGACCCGGCCAAGCCCAACCCCGTGACGGTCTGAGCGAGGAGCGGCGCAGTGGCGAACCAGCTCATCGAAGTGCGGGTGCCGGATCTCGGCGACTACAAGGACGTCGAGATCATCGAGGTGGCGGTGCGGGCGGGCGACAGCGTTGCGCTCGAAGGCACGCTCGTCACGCTCGAGACCGAGAAGGCGACGATGGACGTGCCCTCGACGGCCGCCGGCGTCGTCCGCGAGGTCAAGGTAGCGCGCGGCGGACGCGTCTCGAAGGGCGACGTGATCGCGATCGTCGAGGCCGAGGTTGCGGCCGCGCCGGCACCCGCTGCCGTGGCTCCTGCCGTGACGGCCCCGCCGGCTGCGCCGCCTCCTGCGCCTAAGGTCGCGACGGCACCTGCGCCTGCGTCCGCACCGGTGTCTGCGCCGTCACCAGCCCCGGCGCCGCGCCCGCCCGCGGCGGAGCCGGTCGGCGCGCCGGCGGGCGACGTCGGCTTCTCGCGCTCGCACGCCACGCCCTCCATCCGCAAGCTCGCGCGCGAACTCGGTGTCGACCTCGCGAAAGTCGCCGGCACCGGGGCCAAGGGTCGCGTGCTGGACGCGGACGTGAAGGCCTTCGTCAAGCGCGTCCTCACCCAGCCGCCGGCACCGCCGGTGGCGGCCCTGCCGAAGGTCCCCGAGGTCGATGCGTCGCTGTTCGGCCCCGTCGAGCGGCGGCCGCTGACGCGCATCCAGAAGATCTCCGGGCCGCGCCTGCACGCGAGCTGGGTGAACATCCCGCACGTCACGCAGTTCGACGAGGCCGACATCACGGCGATGGAGGAGACCCGCGCGAAGCTCAAGGATGAAGCCAGCGCCAAGGGCATCAAGCTCACGCCGCTCGCTTTCGTGATGCGCGCCTGCGTGCTCGCGTTGCAGAACTATCCGACGTTCTGCGCCTCGCTCGATGCCGCCGCCGGCGAACTCGTGCTGAAGAAGTACGTGCACGTCGGCTTCGCGGCGGACACGCCGAACGGCCTGGTCGTGCCGGTGGTGAAGGACGCCGACCGCAAGGACGTGTTCGAACTCGCGCGCGAACTCGCGGTGCTGAGCGAGAAGGCGCGTGCCGGCAAGCTCTCGGCGGCCGAGATGCAGGGCGGCTGCTTCACCATCTCCAGCCTCGGCGGCATCGGCGGCACCGCGTTCACGCCGGTCATCAACGCGCCCGAGGTCGCGATCCTCGGCGTGTCGAAGGCCAGCCACAAGCCGGTCTACGAGCGCGGCGCGTTCGTGCCCCGGCTGATGCTGCCGCTGTCGCTGTCGTACGACCATCGCGTCATCGACGGCGCGCTGGCGGTGCGGTTCACCAGTTTCCTCGCCCAGGCACTGGCCGACGTGCCGGGCCTGCTGCGCGCGATCCCGTAGCGTCCGCGGAGTCCCCGAGTGAGCAACGACAAGAACGACGGAGCCGTGGTCGCGGTGCCCGACCTGGGCGGCTACGCCGACGTGGCCGTGATCGACGTGCTGGTGAAGGCGGGCGAGCGGATCGAGAAGGACACGCCGCTCGTCACGCTCGAGACCGAGAAGGCCACCATGGACGTGCCGTCGCCCCTCGCCGGCGTGGTGACCGAGGTCCTCCTGCGCAAGGGCGACCGGGTGTCGAAGGGCTCGGCGATCCTCACCCTGTCGGCTTCGACGGTCGAGGACCACACGGCGACGGCGACGGCGCTGCGGGCCGTCGAACCGTTCGGCGGCGAGCCGTACGTGGACACGGTGCCGATGGCGCCCTACCGGATCGAGGCGGGCTTCAAGGCGACGCCGGCGGCCACTCCCGCCGATCGTCCGCCGGCCGCGAGTCGCACGGAGGTGCCTGCGCCTGCGCCGTCGCCGGCCCGCGACTTCGACCTCGTGGTGCTCGGCGCCGGCCCCGGCGGCTACACGGCGGCCTTCCGGGCCGCGGACCTGGGGCTGCGCGTGGCCCTCGTCGAGCGCGGGCCGACGCTCGGCGGCGTGTGTCTCAACGTCGGCTGCATTCCCTCGAAGGCGCTGCTGCACGCGGCCCGCGTGATCGAGGAGGCGAAGGAGATGGCGGCGCACGGCGTCGAGTTCGGTCCGCCCGCGATCGACGCGGCGAAACTGCGCGGCTGGAAGGACAAGGTCGTCGCGAAGCTCACCGGCGGGCTCGCCGGTCTCGCGAAGCAGCGCAAGGTCACGATCATCAATGGCACCGGTACGTTCGAGTCGGCCCATGCGCTGCGGGTCGAGCACGAAGGCGCGACGCGCTCCGTGTCGTTCGCCCAGTGCATCGTCGCGGCCGGGTCCGAGTCGATGCGCCTGCCCGGACTGCCCGACGACCCGCGCATCATCGACTCCACGGGAGCGCTCGAACTCGACCTGCCGAAGCGGCTGCTGGTGGTCGGCGGCGGCATCATCGGCCTCGAGATGGCGACGGTCTACGCCGCGCTGGGCGTGAAGGTCTCCGTGGTCGAGCTCACCGACGGCCTGATGCCCGGCTGCGACCGCGACCTGGTACGGCCGCTCGAGAAGCGCATCGCGAGCCGGTACGAGCGCATCCTCCTGAAGACCCGGATGACGGGCATCGTGCCGCGCGCGGACGGGCTCGAGGTCGCCTTCGAGGGCGACAAGGCGCCGGAACCGCAGCTCTACGACAAGGTGCTGGTCGCGGTCGGGCGCACGCCGAACGGCAAGCGCATCGGCGCCGAGGCCGCTGGACTCGTGGTCAGCGAGCGCGGGTTCCTCGCGGTCGATCGCCAGATGCGCACCAACGTGCCGCACATCTTCGCGATCGGCGACATCGTCGGCCAGCCGATGCTCGCCCACAAGGCAACCCACGAGGGCAAGGTCGCGGCCGAAGTCGCGGCCGGCCAGAAGAGCCACTTCGACGCGCGCGTCATTCCCTCGGTGGCCTACACCGATCCCGAGGTCGCCTGGGTCGGGCTCACCGAGACGGATGCGAAGGCGCGCGGCGTGCCCTACGAGAAGGCGGTGTTCCCGTGGGCGGCGAGCGGGCGTTCGCTCGCGATCGGGCGCGACGAAGGGATGACCAAGCTGCTGTTCGATCCGTCCACGCACCGGGTGATCGGCGGAGGCATCGTGGGCACGGGCGCGGGCGACCTCATCTCCGAGGTGGCGCTCGCGATCGAGATGGGCGCGGATGCGGCCGACGTGGGGCTGACCGTGCACCCGCACCCGACGCTCTCGGAGACGGTCGCGATGGCCGCCGAGGCATTCGAAGGCACGCTGACCGACCTGTACGTGCCGAAGCGCAAGCCCGCGGGGCCCGGCCGCTGAGCGCGGCGTCCGGCACATGCACCCACAGCTCACGCGCGCGCTGCGGCTGCTGGGCCTGCTCGAAGCCGGGCGGCGTGCCGAGGTGCGCATGCGCACGCGCGAGGAGCGCGCGCTGCCGGACACGGTGATCATCGGCGCACAGAAGTGCGGCACGAGTTCGCTGCAGGGCTACCTGGTCCAGCACCCGCAGGTGATTACGCCCCTGCGCAAGGAAGTGCATTACTTCGACGTCAACTACGCGCAGGGCGATCGCTGGTACCGCGCCCACTTCGGGCGCGTCGAGCAGCCCGGGCTCAACCTCGATGCGAGCCCGTATTACCTGTTCCATCCGCTCGCGGCCGGGCGCATGCACGCCTCGCTGCCGCGGGCGAAGCTGATCGTCCTGCTGCGCGATCCGGTGCGTCGCGCGTACTCGCAGTACTGGCAGCAGCGCGACAAGCAGCGCGAGCCGCTCGACTTCGAGGCCGCGCTCGCCGCCGAGCCCGGGCGCGTCGAGGAGGCGCACCGCCGCCTCGCGAACGGCGAGATCGCCGCGAGCCGCGAGCACCAGATCTACAGCTACCTCGCGCGCGGGCGCTATGCGGAACAGCTCGAGCGCTGGCTCGCCCTCTATCCGCGCGAGCAGTTGCTGGTGCTGCGCTTCGAGGATCTCGTGAAGCAGCCGCTGGCCGTGCTCAACCGCACGCTCGGCTGGCTGGGCCTGCCGCCGATGGCGGACGCGAAGCTGGAGCCTCGCAACACGCGCAATTATCCGCCGATGAAGCCGGAGACCGCCGAGCGGCTCAAGGCGTACTTCGAGCCGTGGAACCGGCGGCTCGAGGCGCTGGTCGGCGAGCCGATGGGCTGGTGAGTCGCGGCTGAAACGCCGAGCGGGCGGAGCCAGCCCCGGGTGGGGAGCGCCCGAGCTATGACGACCGTCATAGCTCTGTTAGCATCCTGCCGTGCCGAACAGGAAGCCACGCAGCCATCCGCAGGCCTCCGCCGCCAGCCGGACCCGCAATCGCATGGTGCTGGGGGCGGTCGACCTGGTGCGGCGGCGGGGCATTTCAGCGACCAGCCTGCGCGACGTCGTGGATCACACGGGTACGCCCCGAGGGTCGCTCGGTCATCACTTCCCCGGCGGCAAGGCCCAGCTGCTCGACGAGGTGATCGCCTGCGCGCGAGACCATATCAGTCGTTCGCTGGCGGTGGCGCTGGCGGAGCACGGCCCGATCCAGGGGCTGCATGCATTCTCGGCGCTTTGGCGCAGGATGCTCGAGTCCTCGGACTTCGAGGCGGGTTGCGCGGTGCTGCCATTCGCCGTGGAGTCCGGCGTGGCGGATTCGTCGGCTTCTGCGGAAGACCGACAGCGACTGCGCGAGCATGCCCAGGCCGCCTTGCAGGAGTGGGAGGGGCTGGTCGCGAGTTCGCTGCGCAAGGAGGGCGTGACGGTGAAGCGCGCGAAGTCCTTGTCGACGCTGACGATCGCCGCCTACGAAGGTGCCATCGCCTTGTGCCGCGCGTCGCACAGCGTCGCTCCGCTCGACAAGGTGATCGCGGAGTTGGACTGTGCGTTTGACGCGGCCATTCGGGAGGCAACGCGATGAGCACTCCGTCGACGCACGAGCACGTGCGCCGGGTCGCCCTGATCGTGGGCGCAGGCGACGGCACGGGCGGTGCGATCGCCAGGCGGTTTGCACGCGAAGGCTATGTCGCCTGCGTCACGCGCCGGCACGCCGACAAGCTCGAACCGCTGCTGCAGCGCATCCGCTCGGAGGCGGCGAGGCGCACGGATTCGGATCGGACGCGCGCGACGCGGACGAGGTGACGAAACTCGTGGAGGACATCGAGACTCGCATCGGTCCCATCGAGGTGTTCATCTTCAATATCGGCGCCAACGTTCCGTGCAGCATCCTCGAGGAGACGCCGCGCAAGTTTCTGAAGATTTGGGAACTGGCGTGCTTTGGCGGATTTCTCACGGCGCAGGCCGTCGCGCGGCGCATGGTGGCCCGGGAGCGGGGCACGATCCTGTTCACCGGCGCGACCGCCAGTCTCCGTGGCGCGGCCGGTTTCGCCGCGTTTGCCGGAGCCAAGCATGCGCTGCGTGCCCTGGCGCAGAGCATGGCCCGGGAACTGGGCCCGAAGAATATCCACGTGGCGCACGTGATCGTGGACGGTGCCATCGATACGGCGTTCGTTCGCGAATCCTTTCCCGACGTTTACGCGCGCAAGGCGTACGACGGCATCCTGAACCCCGACCACATCGCCGAGGCGTACTGGTTCCTGCATGGCCAGCCACGGGACGCCTGGACGTTCGAGTTGGATCTACGCCCCTGGGGAGAACGCTGGTGACCGACCCAAAGCCCGACGCATCCACGACCTCGCGGAAGTCCGTCGAGTTCTTTTTCGATTTCGGCAGCCCCACCACGTACCTTGCGTGGACCCAGCTGCCGCGCCTTTGCGCCGAAGCGGGGGCGAACCTCGTGTTCCGTCCGATGCTGCTCGGCGGCGTCTTCCAGGCGACCGGCAATGCCTCGCCGGTCACCGTGCCTGCCAAGGGACGATACATGCTGGAGGACATGGCACGGTATGCACGTCGTTACGGCGTGCCGATGCGCATGAATCCGCACTTCCCGATCAATACGCTACTGCTGATGCGCGGCGCCGTCGGCTTCCAGTTGGAGAAGCCGGACCGGTTCGACGTATACGTGCGTGCCGTGTTCGAAGCCATGTGGGTCGAGCCGCGCAATCTCGGCGACCCGGAAGTTCTCGCCGGCACGCTGACGCAAGCAGGGCTCGACCCGCGCGAAGTGCTCGACATGGCTGGCCAACAGCGGGTCAAGGATGCCCTCAAGGCCAACACGGAGGAGGCGGTCCGACGCGGCGCCTTCGGTGCGCCGACCCTGTTCGTCGGCGGGCAAATGTACTTTGGCCAGGATCGTCTCGACTTCGTTCGAGAAGCCCTGGCCGTTGCCTGAGTCGCTCGCGCGGCCAGAAGTTCCGGGACTTCTGCTCTCGCGCCATGGCCGCTGGCGTTCAAGGCTATTTCGCGTTTCTGCGGGGAAAACGCGTCGTGTACTCGGGCCGCCGGGGCGACCAGCATGTCGAGTGGTTTCCGGGCGCTGCGCCCGCTGAGGCCTGAACTATTGCCGGGATGCATGTGAGCCTCGGCTCCGGGTCCGCCGCACACCATGGACCGATTCAGCGAGAATCTTAAGTTGAAGCCCCGCTTTCACTCGCATCCCGTCCGGTAGCAAAATCGCGCCGATCAGAGTCCGCCAGGAGACGGAGCAAGCCCAGAATGGAACCGCTGTGCAGTGACCTGGAAGAACGGGTTCGTGCTCTAGCGATTGGACGAGTCGCTACCGTTTTTGCAATCGATCCCGCGGCGCTCGACCCTGCATGGGAATTCGGTCAGGAACTCACGTGCAGCTTCGTATCCGATTTTCGGTTCAATGAGTTCGACAGGCTCGACCAGGACATCAAGGATGTGGCAGATCGGGAGACACGGTGCCGACTGGCCAGCGGTGAACTCGTTATCCGGACGGTCGAGGACTATTGCGACCATATGGTCGCTTGCTTCGCGACGAATCCGGACGAGGTGAGGCGCGTTCTCGGCTTGGATCGTTGATTGCGGCCCGAGATAGAGGACCGTGTTCGGGCGGTGAGAGCCCGTCGCGCTCCGATAGGATCGGCCAGAAGCAGAAGGTGCAGCGCAGTCCGAAATTCCGGGGAACCCCGCTCGTCTATGAAGCGCATCATGTACATCGAAAGCAAGGCGGAGGGCCTCGACGGGTCTGGCCGAATTGGCTGGGTAGAGCTATCCAGATCGCGACGCTCTTATCACTATGCGGGGCGGACGTTTCATAAGGTCTCGGGCTACAAGTACAACTGCATCGAAACAGAGTCCGGCAATCCGAACTGGATCTCTGGGCCCAAGAAGAACGGTGAGGACAAGCTGTACGGCGGCGTCGTTGAAATCGACGAGGATGCACGCGAGGAGTATTGGCTGAAGATTCGCGGCAAGCCTGAATGCAGGGACCTGAGGTCCTTCCGGAAGTAGACGGGTCAGGAAGGACCGGGCGACACGACTGTCCGAAAGGCGATCGGTGTCGCGCTGTCGCGGCGCAGGCGCGTCACTTGGTCGAGGACCGAGGCCCAATGACCAATGGATGCGCCTCCCGAAGATGCAGGCGTTGTCGGGCCCGAGTGATGGTGCTGCGCCGCGACCGACAAGGCGCGCTCGATCAGGGGACGATCGGGTAGCCGCTGCGCGTCACGAATTCCACGAATGCCTGCCAGTACGGCCGCCAGTCCTCGGTCGCGCTGCAGGAATACGAAAAGGTCTCGACGTTGGCCTCGGCCACCCGGCTGCGAGTCGTCATCTTGACCTGGATGGTCACGTCGGATGACTGCGTGTAGAGAATGTGGGTCACGGACCGGAATCCGGGCTGCTTCTGCGGGTCGAAGGACCCGACCGTCCAGTCCTGGAAGCCGTTGGCGTCGGCGAAGGCCTCAATGACCTCGTTGAACGCGTCGGGATCCTGGCTCGGCAGCGTGAACTTCAGCGTGTCCTTGACGCCGTAGTGATATCGGTGCGCGGCCTCCCGGGAGCAGATGGTTTGGTTGGCATCGGCCGTGCCCGATCCGGCCGTCAGGCCGAGAACCAGCAGGCCGAGGATGACGGGGGAGGCGAGCGGAGCCCTTCGCATGTGACGATTCCTGCCCGTGCGCCCACGAGTGCGGAGGTCTGAAGCGTACTCTTGCCGGTGCCCGGCTGGGGACCGGAACGCCGGGTCGGCGGATGCCGTGGTATCGTGGATTGCGGAGGTGCCGTCGGGACGGGATCGGGCACCGTAGCCTGCGGCTCACTCCCGGGTGGTGAGCCAGGAGCGAGCAGTGATCGATGGCGAGCTTCAATTCGCGAGCTACACACGCGAGCAGCTGGTCGAGGCGCTGCGGCACATCGACCGGGAGCAGTATCCGAAGAACTTCGCGAATGCGCAGGCGGAGTGGGCGGCCCGGCTGGCCGCGTCGGCCGGCACGGAACCTCTGGCCGCGGAATCGGGCGAGTCCGGGCATCTCCAGTCTCCGCCCGCTCTGATTCGGATGCTGGCGGCGATGCTGATCGCAGGAGGTGCCGCGGGCGTCGCCGTGTACGCGTGGGTCTTCCAAATCGCGGGTCCGATCGAGAACGCGTCCTGGCAGATTTGGGTCGTGAGCTTTCTCCCCCTGCTGCTCATGGCGGTGGCCATCGCGACGGGTGTTCAGCTGTGGCGCCGCGACGGCGCCGCGCGCAGTTGGGCAACGTTCCTGTATGCGTTGCAGATCCCGTTGCTCGAGTTTCACGGTTACGCGTATCAGTTCTTCCTGGGATTTGCGGCGCCCGTGCGACACGGGCCCGGCGGCACGAATCTGTTCCTGCAATTCGGGACGACGTTCGACCTGGGCAGCGAGGTGAGTCCGGATCGCTTCTTGATCGGTGTGAATCTCGTGGCCGTCGTGTGTTTGGTGATCCTGATGGCGGTGCCGCGCTCGAACGAGCCGGTCCCGGTTCGTGTTGGCGCGGGCAACGCATGAACGGGTCTGTCGGGCATCGCTCTGGCAGTGCCCGCTTCGTCGTGACTCGATGATCACGTATTCGGACAGTCGCGAGAGCCGGGTCGGCGGGCGGGTGTGAGGGGCGTCCTCGACGCTCTGCGGTATCATCAGGGAGGCGTCGACGGACGGTTGTCGGCCAGAAGCAGACGTTGCAGCGGCGGCAGACTAGGGAGAACGGTCTCGTGCGAGCGATGGTTTTCGGGACCTTTATGCTCGGCATCGCTGGACCGTGCCTGGCCGACCAGTGCGAAAGGGAAACCGACCAGTTCGGGATGACGCAGTGTTATTCCAATGCGCTAAAGGCGACGGAGCAATCGCTTGACGAACTGATCGGAAAGTATCGTGAGAAGTTGAACAACAAGCAGCTGGCGATGTTCGATGACGAACAGGCGGCTTGGCTCAAGTACCGCGATAGCTATTGCAAGTGCCGATCATCGAGTACTGAGGGCGGAAGCGTCCACGGCATGATGGTTGCGATCTGCCGCAAGGATCTGACGGACGAAAGACTGACCGATATCCAGAGGCTCACGAGCCCTTGTAACCAGGGCGAACTGAACTGCGTTGGAGCAAAGTAGGTATCGAAGCGAAGGGCGCGTGAACGGCCTCTTCGGGTCGAACGGCGACCGTCGCCTGCGCATGAATGGGGATCAGATGTATCTACGCATGCTCGCCTTGCTCTTGATCCTATGTGCTCCGTCGGCGCATGCGGCGTCGTACTGGGATGTGTGTCCGGATGTGAAGAATGATCGGGTTGCGGACATGCAGATGTCCCCCGATGAGTTTACGGAGGAAGCTGCGAACACCGTTATCGAGTTGATGCGAACCAACCCAGATAAGGGTCTGGT
>WBZM01004339.1_pt1 | contig 10351 bp, 8 predicted proteins | sample 5204271 | NCBI WGS metagenome assembly WBZM01 (sample SAMN12344346, study PRJNA552823) | activated sludge metagenome | biome: Activated sludge suspended growth; feature: Nitrification reactor; material: Wastewater; isolation source: activated sludge from nitrification reactor of wastewater treatment... | reverse complement strand
TGTAGCCCGACATGATGTGCTCGACCCACGACGCCGGGGCGGCGTTCATCAACGTCGACATGTCCCAGTAGTCCCACCAGCGGGTGAGGAGGCCGTCGTCGTTCCACTGGTGGATCGACACGAACGGGAGCACGACCTCGTCGCCGGTGTCCCAGGTCCAGCGCTCCCGGTGCTCGGTGACGACGGTGTCGCCCTGGGCGGTGATCGTCCACCCCGGGACGTGCTCGTAGCCGGCCAGCGGGGCGAGTCCCAGCCGCAGCCGGGCGGCGACCTCAGCGGGACCGAACGCGCCATCCTCCGGCGCGGGCACGTCGCGGTAGTTGCCGTCGTGGGTGAACCAGGCACCGACGGCGTCGAAGTCGCGTCGGAACAGGTCGTCCCAGAAGCGCTCGGTCAGCGCGGCGTTGCGGACGGCAGGGTCGGACGGCTCGCTCATGGCCCCGACGCTACGGCCATCCCCGTTCTGTAGTGCGAGATCCAGGCGAACGCCTGGATCTCGCACTACAGAACGGGAGGTGTCGGGCGTGGGAAGATCCCGACGTGACCGAACCGAACACTCCATCGTCAGCGTCCCACGACGACGGAGCGGACCCGGAAGATGGACCGACCGGACGTGTGGCCCGGACCCGGGAGCGGGTTGACAGAACCCGCGGCCAGGTCGCCGACGTCGCCGAGCGCGTCGTGGCCGCCCGGCCCGACACCCCCCTGATAGACACCGCGTTCGAGGTCTACGAACGCGACTCGCGCATCGCCGGGGGCATGCTCGCCGGGGCCATCGCGTTCCGGCTCTTCCTCCTGCTGGTCCCGCTCCTGTTGATCCTGGTGGCCGGCCTCGGGTTCCTCCACCTCAGCGACGCCGAACGGGCCACCAGCCAGCAGCTCGACCTGTCCGAGGCTCTGGTGTCGACGATGCAGACCGTCGGCGAGAACGCGGCCCGGGGCCGATGGATCACGCTCTGGGTGGGTCTCGTCGCCGCGGTGTTCGCCATCCGCACGATGATCAAGTCGCTGCGCATCGTGCACAACCTGGCCTGGGGCACCTCGGCGAAGGTGTCGGCGAACCAGCCCAAGGCGGTCCTCGCCGGCCTCGGGGTCACGATCCTCATCGTCGTCTACACCCTGGCGGCTCAATGGCTGAGGGCCCACACCCCCGGCGGTGGTGTGCTCGCGTCCGTCGTGACCGGGGCGGGTGCGGTCGGGGTGTGGATGATCGTGCAACTGCTGCTCCCGCGGGCGGAAGGGGCGACGTGGACCAGCGTCCTTCCCGGTGCGGTGATGGTCGGCATCGGACTCCAGGCTCTGCACGCCGTCACCGTCTTCTACTTCGCCGGTCGGGTCTCGCGGATGTCGGAGACCTACGGACCGCTCGGCGTCGCCATCGTGGCCCTGCTGTGGCTGTACCTGATCGGCCGCTTGATGGTGTCCGCCGCGGTCATCAACGCCACCCTCTGGGACCGCCGCCAGCGCGGCGTCCCGATCTGGGCTCCGATCGACCTGTCGCTCTTCCGCCCCTGACGACGGTCGAACTGCAGTCGCTGGCTACCCGCCCGCCGCCACCCGTTCCACAGCTGAGGCCGTGGCGTCGAGCTCCTCGACGGTGTTCACGTAGTGGACCGACGCCCGCACCAGGGTGGACAACCCCCGGTCGTCGAGGTCGAGGCGGGCCTGGGCCGCATCGGACACCCACACCGAGATCCTGTCCTCGGCCAACCGCTCCCTGACGCGGTCGGCCTCGACTCCGGCGACGGTGAACGTGACGATCCCGCACCGCTGGACGCCACGGTCGTGGACCGTGACGCCAGGGATGGCTCCGAGGGCGTGACGCACGTACCCGGCCAGCTCCCCGACCCGGTCGGCGATCGACTCGAGGCCGGTCTCCATGGCGTAGTCGACCGCCACCCCCAGGCCGAGGGTGGCGGCGACGTTGCGCTCGAACGACTCGAAACGCGACGCGTCGGGAGGGAACGAGATGCGGTCCGCCGCGTCCCAGGCGGCCCCTCCGGAACCGAGCGGCCTCAACTCGGCGCCGATCCGATCGCCGACCTCGGGTCGCACGTACAGGAAGCCCGTACCCCGCGGCGCCCGCAGGTACTTGCGGCCGGTCGCGGTCAGCAGGTCGCAACCGATCTCATCGACGTCGAGCGGGAGCTGTCCGACCGACTGACACCCGTCGAGCAGGAACGCCACCCCCGCGTCACGGCACCGCCGACCGACCTCGGCCGCCGGGTTCACGAGTCCCCCGTGGGTGGGGACGTGGCAGAGGGTGACCAGGCGCACCGCCGGGTCCTCCAGATGGCGTTCCAGGTCGGTGAGGTCGATCTGTCCGTGCTCGTCATCGTCGACAATCACCATGCGCACCCCGAACCGGTCGCGGGCAACCAGCAGGTTCACCGAGTTGGTCACGTACTCGGAACGGCAGGTGAGCACGACGTCACCCCGACGCCACGGGATCGACCAGAACGCGGTCTCCCACGCGTCGGTGGCGCTGGTGGCGAGCGCGATCGTGTCGGGCCCGGCTCCGATGAGGGTCGCGATCGATCGGCGCACCTCGGCGAGGTCGTCGGCCCGGATCCGGGCCGCCTCGTAGCCGCCGAGTCGGGCTTCGTCGCGGAGGTGGCCGATCACCGCGTCGAGCACCGACATCGGGTTGGGCGACGACCCGGCGTGGTTGAGGAAGATCCGGTCCGCGAGCGACGGCGTGTCGGCCCGGACGCGGGCGACGTCGATCCCGTTCACGATCCGGGTGCTCCGTCGTCGCTGGCGGGCCGAGCCGCGACGGTCGGGTCGGTCAGCCGGTCCGGGTCCAACCCGTTGCCCGACAGGCCGCTCCACAGCAGCGACGTCAGGTAATCGACCAGGTCCTTGCGGTTCAACGTGCGACGGTCGAGCCACCACTCGGTGGTCACGTGCACCATGCCGAGCACCCCGTAGGCCCACGGTTCGGCCGGGCCCGAGTCCGCGCCCTGCTCCCGGAGCCACTCGCCGAGTGCCCGGGCCACCACGACTCCGACGTCGCTGACCAGGCGACGGTCCTCGAGCCGGCGTCCGGCACCGAAGCTGCCCTCGGACAGGAACCGGTAGATGTGGGGGTCGGACTCGATGAACGCCACCCAGGCCTCGATGGCGAGCCGGACACGCTCGCGTGTGTCGTCCGAGGTGGCCCAGACCTCGCCGAATCGGGCGATGAGGTCGCGGGTGAAGCGCTTGGCCATGGCATCGGCAAGGCCGGCCTTGTCGCCGAAGTTGGCGTAGAGGATCGGCTTGGTGATGCCCGCCTCGTGGGCGATGTCCTCCATCGAGACGCCGGCGCCGTCGCGGCGGATGGTCACGACCGCGGCGTCGAGCAGTTCCTGTCGGCGTTCGGCTCGACGGTCGTCCTTGGTGCGCTTCTTGTGATCAGCCATCGCGGTGCGCAGTCTCGCCGTCGGACCCGGTGTCGGCCACCCGGTTGGCGGTCGGGGCCGCGCCGGTGGATGCGTCGCCGGGCGTGAGGTGGTCCGACAGACCGGGGAACACCCGCGACACGCGGCTGAGCAGGTAGCGGGAGTACGGGCCCTCGATCGCGTGGACGTCCTCGTCGTCCCAGCGACGTCGGGCGCTCCGACCCGACGGGGGGAGGAGGCCGTCGAGGGTCGAGATCTCGACGTCCCAGCCGGGGTCCAGGAACAGCGGCATCGAGATGCGATCCGTGCTTTGCGGAGCCACCCGGTGCGGCGTGGCGACCAGCCGGCCCCCGCTCAGGCGTTCGATCATGTCGCCGAGGTTGGCGACGAACGCGTCCTGAACCGGGGGGACGTCGACCCACCGGTCGCCGTCGGCCGCGGGAAGCTGGACCTGGAGTCCACCCGAGTCGTCCTGGGCGAGGAGCGTGAGGAGCCCGTAGTCGGTGTGCTCACCCACGCCCCATGTCCCGTCGTTGCCGACTCCGTCGGTGTCGAGGCCGACCACGGAGCGATCGATCGCCGGGTAGTGGAAGATCCTGAACAGCACGGTCGGATCGCTGCACCACCCGGCGATCGCTTCGGCCCCCAGCCCGAGTCCCAGCCCCAGGCCGCGTAGGACCGCGTGGCCGACCGCGGTGACGGCGGCCATCCACTCCGGCACCAGGCGGGCGAGCGCGGCCGGGTGCTGCGGATAGAGGTTGGCGCCGTGCAGCGGCCACCCGGCCCGCACCCGGGGGTCGTCCTCGTCGAGATCGGTGCCGAAGTACAGGCCTTCCTTGAGGTCGGGGACGCCTCCGGTCAGCTCGCCGCGGAGGGGGAACCAGCCCCGCCACGCCCGACCGGCGTGGGCCATCGCGATGGTCGACTTGATCTCATCGGGTAGGGCGAAGAACTCCCGGGCGGCGTCCTGGAGAGCGGCGCGCAGCGCGGGGTCGACGCCGTGGCCCACGACCTGGAACACGCCGGGCTCCTGAGCGGCCTCGGCGAGCTCGGTCCCGACGCGGGCGGCGGCCGGGTCCGGTCTGCTCAACGGGGACCGGGCGTCGGTGTCGTCGAGCGGGGCGGTGTCGTCGAGCGGCGCGGCGTCGACGAGTGGGGTTGTGTCGACGAGCGGGGAGATGTCGAGCACCGGCACCTGCCCGATCGACTCGGTCCCTGGCCCGGTGGGCGGTCCCGTCGGCGCATCCCGGAACGGCGAGTCGACCACGGCGCAGGTTGGCACAGGGCCCCGACGTGGTGCGAACGAGCCGGGCGGACGGCGCGCTCCACCAACCTGAACCACCTTCGGAACGGCTTGACGGTGTGGCCCGCGGCCCCGCAGACTTGTCAGATTGCTCCGCCTGTGGCTGTGCGCGGAGTGGGGAGGGCGAGATGAAGCATCTGAGTCGGTCGCGTGCAGGTCGGTTCGCCGCCGGGATGGTGGCGGTGGTCGCGGCGTGCACCGTCGCCGGAATGGTGCTCCTGCCCGGTGCGCAGGCCCAGAAGGTGGCCAACCCGGGGACCTTCTCGCTCGCTCCGATCAACGGGTCCATGCGGATCGGTACGCAGGTGTTCGACCTCACCCCGCGCCCGCTGCCCCAGTGTGGAGACGGCATCGACAACGACGGTGACGGCTTGGTCGACACCGCGGACGCCGGGTGCAGCGTGGTCGGCGCTCCCGGCGGTTCCACCGTCGGCCAGGACGACAGCGAGCTCGCGGGCGGCTTCCAGCCCAAGGTGGACGTGACGATCACCGGCACCATCGACGGAGCGGGGAACATCTCCGTGCCGCAGTCCGGGGTCGTGTTCCCACCGGCCTACGTCCCGGTCCTCAACCCCCTCGACGGGATCACCTACGTGGTGACCGCCAAGGTCATCCCGACCGCGGCGGCGACAGGAACCCTCGACCCGATCAGCGGTGCGGCCAACCTCCAGGTGAAGCTGCGGGTCGGGCTCACCGGTGCGCCAGCCGGGGTGGATCTGGGCGCGACGTGCTCCATCGGTTCCGACGCGGTGCCGCTGACGCTCAACCTGACGACCGGGAGCTCCGGCGGATCGTTCGGCACCCGCTACAACACGACCACCGGTCAGGCGACGATGATCGACGCCGCGTTCACGGTCCCCGGCGCGACCGGGTGCCCGATCGGATTGCTCAATCTGAACGACATCATCAACCAGCAGATGAAGATCCCGTCGCCGTCGGGTCAGAACTTGGCGTCGATCAAGGGGCAGACGACTCCGGTGTTCGCCAAGGGCATCGTCGCCCGCATCTCGACCACCCCGGGCCAGACGGCGGGCCCGGCTCCGCTCGACCTGTCGTTCGACGCCGGCACCTCTGAGGTCGCCAAGGGCCCTGCCACCTACCTGTGGACGTTCCCCGACGGGACCACGCAGTCGGGGCTGACCGCTCAGAAGACGTTCACCCAGCCCGGCACCTACGTGGTCACGCTGACCGTCACCGACGGTGACGGGGACAAGGCGACCGTCACCAAGGGCCTGTCGGTGACCACCGGTTCGACGACCGTCCCGACGACTGCGCCAACGACCGTCCCGACGACTGCGCCAACGACCGTCCCGACGACTGCGCCGACGACTGCTCCGACGACTGCTCCGACGACTGCTCCGACGACTGCTCCGACGACTGCTCCGACGACTGCTCCGACGACCGTCCCGACGACTGCGCCGACGACTGCGCCGACGACCGTGCCGACGACCGTGCCGACGACCGTGCCGACGACTGCGCCGACGACTGTGCCGACGACTGCGCCGACGACTGTGCCGACGACTGCGCCGACGACTGCGCCGACGACTGCGCCGACGACTGCGCCGACGACTGTGCCGACGACTGCGCCGACGACTGCGCCGACGACTGCGCCGACGACTGCGCCGACGACGATCGCTCCGGGTAGCCCCGACCGGGCCTCGGTGACGGTGTCCGGCCGCACCGCCTACACCAACTCCGGAGCGGCGACCAGCGGTGGAGTCACGGTCGTCCGCGACGAGTTCGGCATCGTGTCGGCCCGCGGCCGAATCACCTTGCCGAGCACCGGCACCGGTTCGGCAACCGTCGCGGTCGACGCCCAGCGGCTCTGGATCCTGCCGCTGTGGACCGGTCAGGTCAGCGTGTCCGATCCGGGAGCGTCGGTATCGGTCACCGCTCCGATCTTCGGCCAGATCCACCCGTCCGCCGGTGTGAAGGCCGCACAGGGCTCCTCCAGCTGGTTCACACTGGGTCAGTTCCCCGACCTGTTCCAGCCGTTCGCCATCACCTGGAGCGTCGACGACGTCTCCTGACGACTCCGTCGGAGCAGTCCGCGTCGGTCCGCTCCGTGGGGTGCGAGTCATCGAGCTGGCCGGACTGGGCCCGGCGCCGTTCGCGGCCATGGTCCTGGCCGACCTCGGTGCCGACGTCCTGCGGATCGACCGGCCCGTCAGCTCACCGCTCGTGCCCGACGCGACCCGACCCGACGGCCAGCCGGAGCCCGCGGCAGGTCGGGGGGCATCCAACCCCTACGACGTCCTGAACCGAAATCGTCTGGGGGTCGGGGTCGACCTGCGTGACGACCGGGGGTCGGAGCTGGTGCGACGACTGGCCGGCGGTGCGGACGTCCTGGTCGAGGGCTATCGACCCGGCGTCGCGGAGCGGTTCGGCCTCGGTCCCGACGCCCTCCTCGCGGAGAACCCGCGGCTGGTCTACGGGCGGATGACGGGCTGGGGTCAGGACGGGCCCATGGCCGCCCGCGCCGGACACGACCTCACCTACCTGGCGCTGTCCGGAGTGCTCGCCCACGTCGGACGGGCCGACCATGCGCCCACCCCGCCGCTCAACCTGGTGGCCGACTTCGGCGGCGGCGGGATGCTGTTGGCGCTGGGGGTCCTGGCCGCGCTGGTCGAGCGGGCGACCTCCGGCGTCGGCCAGGTGGTCGACGCGGCCATGGTCGACGGCGCCGCCCTGCTGATGGCGCCGCTGTTCGGGGCCTGGTCGTCGGGTTTCTGGTCCGCAGACCGTGGCACCAACCTGCTCGACTCCGGCGCACCGTTCTACGACTGCTACCGGTGCGCGGACGGCGGCTGGCTCGCCGTCGCGGCCATCGAGGCGCAGTTCTACTCCGCTCTGCTCGACGGTCTGGGACTGGCCGACGAGGACCTGCCCGACCAGCACGACCGCAGCGGTTGGCCTGTCCTCCGATCGCGGTTCGCTGCGGTCATCGCCGGACGCGACCGCGACGACTGGGCCGCCCGGTTCGAGGGGATCGACGCCTGCGTCGCCCCGGTGCTCGACATGGGCGAGGCGCCGTTGCACCCCCACGCCCGGGAGCGACGGGCGTTCGTCGATGTCGACGGGGTCCTCCAACCGGTCGCGGCCCCGCGCTTCTCCCGTACACCGGCGGCGGAGCCGCAGGCAGCGCGCACCGGCACCGACCCCGCCGTCGCGCTCCGGCCCTGGGGTGTGCCCTCGAAGGACGTCGGCGCCCTCGTCGCCGCCGGCGTCGTCACCTGATCGGCAACCGGGGCAGGTCAGGCGAAGAGGTACTCCGACATGGCGACGCTGCGCAGACGGTCCATGTCGAAGCAGTCCTGGACGCTGTCGAGCATGACGGTCAGGTTGCCCAGATCGCCCAGGTGGAACGCCTCGATGTCGGAGACGATCTCCTCGGACGGCCACGACTCGACGACGATCCCGTCGACGGGCACCGCGCCGGGGCTGACCGGGTGCACGACGGTGTTGCGCACGTAGCGGAGTCGTGGCTGCACCCGCTCCGACATCGGCGACTGGTGCCGGTACCACAGCTCGCGGAACGTGCGGGGATCCAGGCGGGGGTTGCGGTGCACCAGTGCGACGGTGACCAGCCCGGGAGAGCGTTCACCGTCGGCCCAGCCGCGAGGCTCTCCCCGGGACTGGCCGAAGTCGGACCACAGCGCCTCGGTGACCAGGTAGGCGTCGTTGCGCAGACCGACCGATCCCGCCGCCGCGAGGGCCCGCTCGGCGCGGTCGTGCGCCGGCACCCAGTAGGCGATCGCGGCGCGCAGCGGGAGCTCACCTCCGGGGGCGGGCGCCGGACCGGCGATCCCGACCCCGTCGTCGGCCAGGTGCACGCTCACCGCCGTCGCTCCGGCATCGACCAACGCCGGGACCACCGATCCGAGGACCTCGGCGCGCCACTCGCCGCCGTCGCGGTCGACGCGCTCACGCACCAGGTGGACGATCTTCTCCATGTGACCCCCGATTCGTGTTCTCTGGGTTCGTGATCACCCGTCCCGGATCGCTCCGGGATCGGCCGCCGGACGGACCGCCCCGGAGCGGCCGTCTCCGGACCTCAGGTGGTGTAGTCGGCGTTGATCCGCACGTAGCCGTCGGTCAGGTCGCATCCGTACACGGTCCATCGTCCGGCGTCGCGCTCGTCGCCGACGCCGAGGTCGACCCCGATGAGCACCTCGTCGCCCTTCAGGTAGGTCTCGAGATCGGCGAGCCCGTCCGGGCCGGGATCGGTCGGGTAGACCTCGCGGTCGCCGAAGCGGATCCGCACCCGGTCCTGGTCGATGTCGGTGTCGTCGGAGCACTTCCCGATCGCCATCGCCACCCGACCCCAATTGGGGTCCGCGCCGTGCACCGCGGTCTTGACCAGCGGCGAGTTGACGATCGCCTTGGCGACCCGCTTGGCCTGGGCGTCGTCGCGGGCACCTCGGACCTCGACCACGATCAGGGTCTCGGCCCCCTCGCCGTCCGCCGCCAACTGGCGGGTGAGGTCCAGGCACACCTCGCCCAGCACCTGCTCCAGGGTGTCGGCGTCGACCGCTCCGGCCGCTCCGCTGGCCAGGACCGCAGCGGTGTCGGAGGTGGACGTGTCGGTGTCGACGCTCAGGCTGTTGAAGGTCCGATCGACCACCCGTCGGAACGCGGTGTCGAGCACGTCTGGGGCCACCTCGGCGTCGGTGAACACGAACGCCAGCATCGTCGCCATGTCGGGCTCGATCATGCCGACCCCCTTGGCGACGCCGACCACCCGGGCCGGGCCGCCCACGGCGTCGGAACGGGTCGGGACCGTCCGGGCCGCCACCTTGGGGTGGGTGTCGGTGGTCATCATGGCAGTGGCCACGGGCAGGGCCGAGGTGATCGGGAACGGCGTGGCCAGCCGCGCCAGATGCGATCGGACCCGGTCCATCGGGTAGCGGCGACCGATCACCCCGGTCGACGCCACCAGGACATCGGACGGATCCGCGCCGATCGCCCCGGCCACACCGGCGGCGAGCTCCTCGGCGTCGGCACGACCGGCTTCGCCGGTGGCCACGTTGGCGTTCTTGGACACGACGACCACCGCGCGCAGCGACCCATCCGCGACGTGACGCCGCGACAGCTCGACACTCGGTCCCGCGAAGCGGGAACGGGTGAACACGGCGGCCGCCGCACAGGGCGCCTCCGTGCTGATGACCACGAAGTCGTCGGTGGCGTCCTTGATCCCGACGTTCGCGACGTGAGCGGTGAACCCCCGGGGGAGCTCGATGTCCGCAGCCGGCTCCTCGGATCGGTCCTCTGGGGCGGTCATGGCCCAGATCCTTGCAGAGCCCACGGGGTGACAGACTCCCGATACCGGCGCGTCGCCGGTCGCCGACAACAGGGGGCAGCCATGAACCCGTCCGAGCCGACCCGCTCGCCCACCTCGCTCGAGGGCCGCCGGATCCTGGTGACAGGCGGTGCCCAGGGGCTGGGCGAGGCGATCTCGGCGCGGATCGTCGACCTCGGCGGCCAGGTCCTGATCGCGGACGTGCTGGTCGACGCGGGCCGGGCCACCGCGGAACGACTGGGCGACGGGGTGGAGTTCGTCGAGCTCGATGTCAGCTCCGCCGACGGGTGGCGTGACGCCGTGACCGTCGCGGACGACACGTTCGGTGGGCTCGACGGCCTGGTCAACAACGCGGCGCTGCTGCAC
>WBZM01004338.1_pt1 | contig 10355 bp, 11 predicted proteins | sample 5204271 | NCBI WGS metagenome assembly WBZM01 (sample SAMN12344346, study PRJNA552823) | activated sludge metagenome | biome: Activated sludge suspended growth; feature: Nitrification reactor; material: Wastewater; isolation source: activated sludge from nitrification reactor of wastewater... | reverse complement strand
CTGGGTGATGACGGATTAACAATATTCCCGCGCCGGTTGTCCCGCCCCTACGCGTATTTGGCAGGGACGAGGGCGGGGGGCCGTTCACCCTTTCTCCCCTGCTCAAAAAAGGAACCAACCATGAAACCGATCAAACTCCCCGGCAGCGAGAAGGACGAGAGAGGCGCGGAGACGGGCGGAGTGGGCGGCCGATTCACCGCCGACGAGTGGGGCGCGCTGGCCCAGGTGGCGGCCTGGTGGCGCAACCGGCAGGCGGCGGCGGACTCGGCCGCGCCGCTGGAAACCCACTTCGGCGGCGTGGACCTGAGCGGGACGGCGCGGACGGAGGGAGTGGCCCCGGCGGCGGTGGCCTTCGGGCGGCCCATCGTGCCGTCGGGCGGGGCGGCGCTGTGGGTAATGGCGCTGGGCGTGCCCGACCCGCCGCTGGTGGGCGAGGTCTATTCGCTGGCCGGGTTGTGCCACTTCTACGACGCGGCCGGGTCAGGCTGGCTCAGCCGCTACGCGACGATCGGCCGCGCCCCGGCCGGCGCGACCAGCATCGAGCTTCGCGCCGCCATCGACGGCGCGACCGGCCTGCCGGCCATCCAGCTCGTCGGCGTTGCCGGACTAACCATCGACTGGCAGGTCGAGGCCTACCGCCTCGAGTGGATGTGATCGAAAATTCGAAGCCGAGTTTTTTCTTGAAAACTCGGTTTCTACCCCCCCTCGACAGGTGCGACGCGCCTCAGCAAGCGTATCGCACCTGCCACCTGCTACTTGCCACCTGCTACTTGCTACTCGCGGTTATTCTTAACCACGCACTGGTCCGTCCCCGCCCCGATCAGCAGAACGCTCGTATCCAGTATCTGCCGGAAGTCATTGGACTTGATCAGGCAGGTGGTCCCGGCTCCAATCGTCTGCTCGAAGATAACCCCGTACGTGCCGGCGAACCTGTTATTCCTTACCACAAACTTGGTACCAACATCCTCGGATAACATATACTGCCAAAAGTCGATACCGATAAAGGTTTCGGCTTTGTTGCTGGCGATTTCAATTGTGCTATCGACGAAGTCGGCGGCATCCATCATTACGAATGCATCCTCATAGGTGTTGTGGGAAATCGAAACGGAAGCATCCTTGAGATTGGCAATCGGGCTGCCGGACCCCACTGTTTTGATGGTGGAACGGGAGAGGCGGTATGAACCGGATAAGGGTTGAGGGATCGCGCCGATAATCCCTTCGTAATAAATACCGTTGATGGCGCTGTAACCTAATAGAGTGTTCTCCAGTGGCTCGCCCTCAATCAGTATTCGCGTAACCCAGGCATCCGCCTGTGTGCCCGAGATCAGAAAAGCGGCAATCAGTTCATAGGTAGTGAAGCCGGATGGGCCGGAAACTGACCAGCCGGTGGTTACATTCCCTTCATGACCATCAACGTGGACGGCCATATCGGCGATGACGAACCGCCCGTCGATGAAGCTAAAAAGAAAGGGCAAGGGGTTGTCGGCCGATGGGGGATTGATAAAACCATCCAGCGGGGTCACATACAGATTGGGCAGATTGACGATCAAAGTCTTGTCCGCCCCGCTGCCGCGGAACGAGCCATTGAAGTCATTGACAACGATCTGGGCCGTGTGGAACGTACCCGGCGTCAGCCGCACGGTCATCCCCGGCCCCCTGGCGTTCGCCCAATCAAACGCGCACTGGATGTTGGCCGTGTCGTCAACCTCGGTAGGGCTGACGCGAATGATTTTGCCGGTGCGGCCGACGAAAGCCGGATCGCACGGATTCGCCGGCTGCGCGGCGGCCGTGCCCAGGACCAACACAAAGGCGAGCATCAACACGACGCCCGCCGCGAGAAAGAACTTGGGTTTCATGATTTGGCTCCTTGGTTGGCACACGCCGGCGCCGGAGAGCAACAGCCAGGATATGCCTGCGCGGTTGCCTGTGCGCCGGCTTCTACCTCCCATCATACAACACGATCGCCGGAAGTTAGCCGGAAAAGCGCAAGGAGATCGCAAGGAAATCGCAAGGAGATCGCAAGGACAGCCAAAATCGGCGAAAAAGGAGTAAATTTTTGAGATCCGGCCGGAATTGGCTTCGCCTGATCCGAATCGGCAAACCATGCGTATATACAAATGCAACATATCGGCCGCGTGTTGCCTGGATCGGGCGGATAGCCGTTTGGCCGATGGGCTATCCTTATACGCCACGGAGACAAACACATGACCGGCAAACGCTTGATGACCTTCCTGTTGACCCTGTTGGTATTGGTACTGGCTCTGGTTCTGGCCTCCACCGCGCTGGCGGCGGGGGGATGGGTTCAATTCTCCAACTCGATGAGCGGCGACAGAGAAGTTCCCGGCCCCGGCGACCCCGACGGAAGCGGCTGGGCGACTTTCTCCATGAATATTCACAAGCAAACCGTGTGCTATACGCTGGCCGTTGAAAACATCGATCCGGCGACGGCCGCCCACATCCATCTCGGAAAGCGTACCGCGCCCGGGCCGGTGGTCGTTCCGCTCGAAGCGCCGGCCGACGGCGACTCGGAGGCCTGCGTGACCGGGGTCGCCAAGACGCTGATCCGCGATATGATCAACCATCCCAACAAATACTACGTCAATGTCCACAACCCGGCCTACCCCGGCGGGGCTGTGCGTGGCCAGTTGCGGGTGACCAATTAGCGGCAGCCGGCAGTGGCGATGCTGCCGGCGATAATCATCTCTCAACACGTGCGCGGCCCTCGACCCACGGGGGCCGCGCGCGTGTTGTGTCGTTTCCAATCAAGGTATAATCGCCCGGCGACGACCACATCGCTGGAGGAACCTTGAACACGACGTCCCGCATCCCGCCCGCATGGCGGACGATCCTGCTCATCACCGCGCCCGTTTTCCTGCTCGCCTATGCCTATTTGCTGTTTTTGGGCGAGTGGCAGAGCGTCGCATTGATGCTGCACAACACCGGCCTGGCGTTCGGGTATGTTTTCCATCGCACGCGCAACCTCGTCGCGCCGACCGTGGCCCTCGTGATGATTAACGTGATGGGATAATCATTCGGATAGCGGCCGTTCCCCACCTGCGCCGGATTCGCTATACTCTTGCCATGGAACACAACGCACGCGAACTAGCCGACCTGCGACGGACTTTCAACCAATGGAAAGCGCTGCTGGCCCGATTGCGCGAGCCGGAACTCGTTGCGCCGCTGGCCGGCGGCCTGTCAGTGAAGGACGTGGTCGCCCACCTGCGGGCGTGGCAGCAAGTCTCCATCGCCCGGCTGGAGGCGGCCCAACTCGGCCGCGAGCCGGTATACCCCGCCTGGACGGGTGGCGACCCGGACGACGAGCCGGCCACGGACATCCACAACCGGCAGATTTACGAGGACTACCGCGACTGGTCCTGGTCAGAGGTCCACCGGGCGTGGCGCGACGGCTTCCTGCGTTTGCTGGCCCTGGCCGAGGCCATCCCCGCGGCCGACATGTCCGACCGCGCCAGGTACCCCTGGCTCAACGGCTACGCGCTCATCGACGTGCTGCTCGGCACCGACCACCACCACCGGGAGCATCTGGAAGAACTGGTGTAGTGATGCGCCTGGAAACCGGGTCTTTCCGCAAAACCCGGTTTCTCATGCTTCAATCAAGGGCTATAAGAATAGAAACCGAGTTTTCAAGAAAAAACTCGGTTTCGGATTGTCATTCGTTGACGACCACGGCCGTCACCATGCCGAACATGCCGTGAGCGCTTTCGGCGTGGGTCAGGATGTGGCAGTGGAAGGCCCAGATGCCCGTCGTGTGGCAATCGACCAGCACGTCATAGCGCTCGCCGGGGGCGATGTTGAGCGTGTCGCAATAGTACGGCTGCGGCAAATTCCAGCCGTCCTTGGCGAACACCAACTGCTCCAGGCCGTGCAGGTGCATTGGGTGGATGGTCAACCCCTCGTTCATGTAGCGCACGCGGATCTTCTCGCCCAGCTTGGCGACGATCGGCTGCGTGTGGGGGAAGCCCTTGCCGTTGATGCTGAAGCCGGTGACGGTGTCGTTTAGGATCAGCACGTAATCGCTGTCGAAGGCCGGGTCGTGGGCCGGATCGGCCGGGTCGATGATGAACGCGCCCAGCAAGCCCCGGGTCACCTGCTCGGCCGCGTTGTGGTGCGAATGGTACATGTGGGAGCCGGGGTTGCGGGCGACGAATTCATAGGTGAACGTCTCGCCCGGTTTGATCGGCGGCTGGGTGATGAAGGGCACGCCGTCCTGGTTGTTGGGCAGCAGCACGCCGTGCCAGTGGACACTGGTGCTCTGGGTCAATTCGTTGTGGACGTTGATGCGCACCTTGTCGCCCTCGGTGACGCGGATGACGGGGCCGGGCAGGATGCCGTTGTAGGTCATGGCGTCGATGACGCGCGCCGGCTCCACTTCCCACTTCGTCTCGGCGCAGGTCAGCTCGAACACCTTCGTGTCGCCGTCCAGCGTGTGCTCCAGCGGCACGCCCCAGAAGCCGGGATTGCTGCCGATGCCGTCGACGAAGGTCTTGACGCCCGCCTCGTGCATGGCGTCCATCTCGGCCGCGACCTCGGCCGCCGAGGCCGTGGGGGCGGCTTCCATCTCATGCTCGCCGGTGGGCACGGCCGTGGCCTGGGCAGCGATCTCGCTTTCCGGCTCGATGGCGCATGCCGCCAGCCCCATACTGACGCCGGTCAGCCCGGCGAACTTGAGAAAATTGCGGCGCGATAATCCTTCCTGAGTCAACTCTTTCATAATGGGTTTGGGTCTCTCCAACAAAAGTTTAGTCAAAGGATTATAAGTATGCCCAACCTGGCGGCAGGCGCCAAATGGCGTATTGTGGAGGACTGGGTTTCAGTTTTGGCTTGTGAGAAGGCAAAATGACCGCGCGACGTGATGTCGGCCTCAGCCGATCGGGGCGGCCGTTGGTGGGCAACGCGTGGCCATCCGTCCCGGTTGCCTGACCCTCTGGGCAAAGAGGGCGAGGCAGCGGCGAGACGATGGGGTTGTGCAGGGGGCGATGTTGGTTTCGCCGCTGCCTCGCGCCGACACGCGCCTACATCAGCCCGCGGCGGGCACGGGCGACCACGCCGGCGCGAGCACCCGCAACGCCCGAATCGTCACCCACTTGTTCGGCTGCCCCTTGCGGCCGAAGCTCACCCCGTCCCACATCTTGCCGTGGTAGTGGTATTCCAGCGGCCAGCGGGCCGAATCGCCGCCCTTGGCGGCGATCAGCGCCAACGTTCGGGCGAGTCGCGGATCGTCGCCATACCCCAGGGCGACCAGCGCCTCGGCCACTTGCAACAGATCGGCGACGTAGAAAACCGGAAAGCCGAACTTCCACCAGTTGCCGCTCGGATGATCGGCGTAACCGCTGGGCCAGAGCGCATCAGCCGGATCGACGCTGAACAGGAAATCAATCCCCTGCCGGATGGCCTCGTCGATGAGCGGCGTGCGGCGGGAAGCAGGCAGCCGGCTGAAGGCCAACATCACCTTGGCCCCGCCCCAGGCGCACGGCAGCCCGTTGTTCGCCCCGCAGCGGAAGAGGGGGCCGCACTTGCCGGCGTAGTAGCGCAAGGGCGCATGACGGTCTTCCTTCGGGGCCAGCCCTTCGCCCGTCACTGTCCGCGCCATCCATTCGAAGGCCGCGTCGAGCCGGGGATCGTCGAGCTGAGGCGCGCCGTAGCCCAGGTCGAGCAGGGCTGTGATGAGGTTGCCCTGCAGGCAGTCGGCCGTGCCGCCCGGCGAATGGTTGTAGGCAAACTGGCCGAAGGGCGTCAGGGCGTGGTCGAGCAGATAAGCGCACGCCCGGTCGATGCGCTCGTCCGCGCCGGCCGACGCGCCGAGTTGCCCCAGAGCGATCATCGCCCAGACGGTCGAGCTGTACTTTGGGCCGTAGCCGGGGCCGGGCTTCATCCAGTAGCCTTCCGCGGACATGGCATCCAGGATGGCGGCGATGGGGCCGTCGCGGTGGGCGGCCGCGCGGGCCGCCAGCAGTTCCGGGCTATCGGCCGGGGTGGGGAGCAGGTCGCGCAGGGCCAAATAGCGCGGGCCGGGGTCGGCGGGGTCAAGCAGCCAGTCGAGGGTCTCAGGGGGAAAGGAAAAGGCGGTCATGGTGGTTCCTCGTCAGCGCGTCGGGGGGCCACCTTTGCCGCACCCTCACCGGACGCGCATGGCACCTGCATTATATCATGGATCAACGGCTGGATAGCCGGAATCTCTACCAAGGCTGGGTTCTTCAGTAGTCGCCACACGGGTAACAACCTGACAGGTGGGCGTCAACAACGCTTGTGGGTATCAGAGTGCCCTTAGTCGCCCACCTGTCAGGTTTGGCTCTGTCTACCAAGGAAAGCCGGCAGGGGAGTGGTTCAAAACGCCGGGGTTCAGCCGGCGGGTTGGCGGCCGCGGGGCATCAGCACCGCCAGCACGACTCCCATGATGAGCAGCGCCGGGACGTCGCCCAACAGGTGGCCGGCGTGCTCGGGATGGGTGAACGATTGGACGGCCATGATGCCCGCGTGAACGATGCTTGACCAGACCGCGAACCAGATGAGGCTGCGGTGCGCCAGCGGATCGCGCGAGGCAATGACCAGAAACACCCCCAATGTGGCGTAGAGGCCGATGATCATCGGCAGATAGAATGAGCCGCCTGCTTCGTGCCACGCCCAGCCGGAGGGCCAGACCACTGTCAGCGGCCAGAAGGCGAAGATGCAGATCAGCCCGAAGAGCAAGAGGGCCGCCCGAAGATACTTGAGACGGGTTAATTCATTCATGTGGTTCTCCGAAGGTGGACGATGCCGGTAGGATGCTCGCCGGTGGCCGGCGGGACGTATAAATGAAGGCCATCAGGCAGACCGCCAGCAGCCCCAGATCGATGAGCAAATCCAGCCGCAGCCCGGCCACCAGCGGCGACGGATCGCCGCGGCCGAGGGCGACGGCCGCCCGCGCCAGCGACAGCCCGGCCACCACGCCCCAGAACAGCGGCGCCGGCCGCGCCCGCCGGGACGCCGCCAGCGCCAGGGCGAAGACGGCCAGCGCGCCGAGCGCGCCGAAGAGCTGCGTGCGGTAGCGGACCGCGAACACGCCCAGGTTGTCGGGCAGGTCGGCGGTCAGGATGCCGGGCGGCGCGGGCAGGCCGTAGGCGCAGCCCTCGAAGCGGCAGGCTGCCCAGCCGAACGCCACCAGCAGCGCCAGCCCCGGCGCGAGCAGCCCGGCGTAGCGGTAGAACGGCCGCCGTGCCGGCCGCGCCAGCAGCGTCCACAACCACAGCGCCGCCAATCCACCGAGCAGCGCCCCGTGGTAGTTCAGCCCACCCCGCCAAAGCTGCCACGCCTCGAACGAATTCTCGGCGAAGTAGTCGGCGTTGAGCCAGACGAAGACAACCCGCCCGCCCAGCAGCCCCCCGGCGGCGGCGGCCAACGCGCTGTCGAGCCAGTCGCGCGGGCCGTCGCGCCGCGCCAGCGCGGCCGTCATGCCCAGGCTGAGGCCGACCCCGAGCCACAGGACGACGGTGTAGGTATAGAGAAAATAAGGGCCGTAGCGGGCGAGGATATCGGTCAAGTGACGAGTGACGAGTGACGAGTGACGAGTGGTGGGCGACGGAACTACTTGTATGGCTGAGGCAGTTAATCGCCCACCGGTCAGGTCTGGTCTATATTGGTTTGACTAGGTTCATGGTAAAGGCGGGCAGGCCGCCGATAAGCCTTTCCTCCACAAACCCGGCAGCCCGCGCCAGGCGCTGGACGGCGTCGGGTGTCTGGAAATCGGGGTCGGGCAATACCTCGGTGACCGACAGGCTGCCGCCCGGTTTGAGCGCGGCGTAAATCTCGCGCAGCGCGGCCGTCTTGTCCGGTATTTCGCCCAACACAGTCACCAGGAACGCCCGGTCGAAATACCCCGGCTCGAGCAGCCCCTGGCCGATGCCGCCATGGATCAAGCGAACGTTGGTGAGGTTGCCGGCCTCGAGCTTGGCCCGCACCTTGTCGAGCATCGCCGCCTGGATATCCAGGCCCACCACCTCGCCGTCAGCGCCCACGCGGCGAGCGGCCTCGACGGTGATCCGGCCCGGTCCGCAGCCCGCGTCAAGGACGCGCATGCCCGGCCCCACGCCGGCGCGGTCGAGCAACAGACCCGGACCGGCGACGCGGTTGAAATAGGGATTTTCCAGCACAAAGCTCAGGCTCGACGGGCAGGGCAGGTTCGCCGCGTAACGGCGGTAGAGCAGAGCGCCGGCGCCGGCCAGTGTCAGGCCGGCCAGGACAACTTTCAGACTTTTTATTAGCTTCATAGTTCACCTGTCAAGCGAAAACCAGGCCTCCGGCACCGCACCCCGGACGCGCGATCGATCAGAACAGCGGCCGCATCGCCAGACGCTCGACCTCGGCCCGCATCTGTTCGTCGGCGATCGGCCCGGCGTAGCCCGCCGCCGCGGCCAGCATCTTGGGCAGCACGTGGATGTCGCCCACGGTGTTGAGGAAGATGCCCGGCCGGCCCAGCGCCCACTGCACGGCCGTGTCGATGGCTGCCTGATCCTCCAGCGGCCGGTACCACGTGGCCCGCGTGTGTTGCGCCCCGTCCCACGGCGTGTGGACCATCGTCTTGATGGCCTGGATCGCCACGTTGCGCGCCCGGCACGTCGCGTACAGCTCTTCAAAATCGGCGCGGTAGGCCTCGTTCTGCAGCATGGTATAGCTGTAGGGCAGGAGCACCGAGTCGAAGTCGAAGCGGTCCAGGGCGCGGCGGTGGGTGGCGGCCACAGTCCAGCCGTGGCCGGTGATGCCGATGAAACGCACCAGCCCTTCGTCGCGGGCGGCGATGGCCGCCTCCAGCGCGCCGCCCGGCCCCAGCGCCGTCGCCCATTCCTCGGGGTCAACCAGGTGGTGCAGCTGGATCAGGTCAACGTGATCGACGTGCAGGCGATCCAGCGAGCGGTGAATTTCCTCGCGCGCGGCGGCGGCCGAGCGCTCGCCCGTCTTCGTGGCCAGGAAGAACGGCCGCCCGTTGCGCTTGATCCAGTCGCCCAGCCGGTCTTCGGCGGCGCCATAGCTGGCGGCCGTGTCGACGTGGTTGATGCCGTAGGCCATGGCGATGTCCATCGTCGCGTCGGCCTCGGCTTGCGTCACGTCGGAAAAAGCGGCCGCGCCCAGCAGCAGGCGGGTGCTGAGGTGGCCGGTGCGGCCAAACTGATCGCTTTCGATTGTGCTCATGAGTGCTCCTCCATGTGAATCGGGCCAATCCCGATACGCGCACTATACCCCCAACCCGGCGGCTGAGTCCAGTATTATAGAACACGGGTGACGCGGATCAGGCGGAAGAACTTGGAACCAGTAGGCGAGGCCGCCGCCGTGCCTGCCACGGGGGGCAAGCTCGAGAATGCCTGCTGAGCAGACGCCATCGATGCTACCCATCGGGCCTGCGCCCCAGACCGGAAAGCCAGGAGAGCGCCGCCGCTCTCCTGGCCCAGTCATGACTTCGCTACCTGACGATGGCCGGCAAAAAGGTCTTGATCTCCGGTTCGGGCAGATCGGGCAGGGTTGACGCGTACAATTCCTGTACGGCCTTGATGTCCTGATCCGCTTGGTAAACCACGATGCTGTCGTCGGGGCTTATGGAGAAGCGCTCGATGCTGCCACCTTCCACCAGCGGCCCGTTGAGCTTAACGGCCGACCCATTGCCGTCGATCGCCGCGCTATACAGTTCGTATACACCGGCATGATCTTGCGCCGCCTGATAGACAACGCGGTCGCTGCTGGCGGTAATCCAGTAGTTCACGACCCCTTCGTCGGCTCCCGGGGAATCGTTGACTTGTTGCGATTCGCCGCTGCCGTCCGGTGGGACGCTATAGAGCGGGCTGCCCTCACCCATGCCCGGATACACCTGATACAACATGAAGCTGCTGTCCGGGCTGAATCCAAAGCTGTAGATGGTTTCGCCAGGCTCCAGGCTACGGTTGAGCTTGACGGGGGCACCGCCCGGAAGCGACACGCTGTAGATCACGTGCTGCTCGTCTACCTCCTGGTCGGCCAAATAAGCCACATACAGGCTGTTGGGACTGAAGCTAAAATCGACAACGTCACCATCGGGTATGAGCGGCCCGTTCAGATTGACGGGTGTCCCGAGCGCGGTCGGCGTGATGCCAAACAGTTCGTATTGTTCATCAACATTCTGGTCGGCGTAATAGACCAGCGTGTCACCGTCGGGGCTAAACTGGAACCATTGCACATCCCCCTCGGTGACCAGCGGGCCGTTCACTTTCACCGGGGCCGCGCTGCCGTCGGCTGGCACGATATAGAGTTCGAGGACTTCATCCGTATCCTGGTCGGCCAGATAGGCCACCCACGCGCCGTCGGGGCTAAAGGTGAAGTTGTTGTCCTCAACATTG
>WBZM01001665.1_pt1 | contig 10366 bp, 9 predicted proteins | sample 5204271 | NCBI WGS metagenome assembly WBZM01 (sample SAMN12344346, study PRJNA552823) | activated sludge metagenome | biome: Activated sludge suspended growth; feature: Nitrification reactor; material: Wastewater; isolation source: activated sludge from nitrification reactor of wastewater treatment... | reverse complement strand
CGTTGGAGCGGTTGCGCGACGGCACCGTCGCCGCCCTGCTCGACGAGGCGGTGCTGCCCCGGCTGCGTGAGGAACCGATCGCCCCGATTGCCGGCACCTTCCTCGCCGAAGTCGTCCGCGATCAGGCCCATCACGGCCTGGTCGATCTGGCTGTCACCGAGGCGCATCGGTGGCTGCTGCTCAACGAGGACGTCTTCAGCGCCGTCTTGGAGGAACGGGCGCCGTGGTGGGCGCCGCAACGGGTCAACGAGGTCGTCATCAAACGACTGCACACCGAAGCCATCGCCTGGGTCGAGGACATCCGGGACAACCCGAGCCACCATGCCCGGGTGGCCCTGGACGACCTACTCGCCCAACTCGCGACCGACCTTGTGCAAGACCCGGACACCATGGAGCGGGCCGAGCGGCTCAAGCTGCGCCTGCTCGATCACCCGCAGCTGCTGGCGACGACGACCTCGCTCTGGGCGGCCTTCCGGACGGCCTTCGTGCGCTCGCTCTCCGACCCCGAGTCGCCGCTGCGAGGCCGCATCGCCGCCCAACTGTGCGCCATCGCGGAGGCGGTGACGACCGACGAGGCGCTGCGCCGACGGTTGGACACCCAGGTCGCGGATCTCGCCTCCTTCGTCGTGGGCAGGTACGGCGAGGAGCTCACGACGGTTATCAGCCACACCATCGAGCGCTGGGACGGCCGCGAGACAGCCGACAAGGTCGAACTCCACGTGGGCCGCGACCTGCAGTTCATCCGGATCAACGGGACCATCGTCGGCGGTCTCGTCGGCGTCACCATCCACGCGGTGAGCCTGCTCATCGGCCACTGAGACCAGCCGTACGCAGGGGTATGCCGGGTGGGCAGGTGCCCACCCGGCATACCGGTCTCATGCGGGATGGTCGGAGCTACTTCGCCGCGAAGGTCTTCGTCTCCCGGATCGAATTCGACCCGACGGCTTTGGCCTCGTCCTGCTCCGCTCCCGGGTTGGGGCCGCCGGCATCCTTGGTGTGCTGGGCCTGGATTCGGTTCCCGATGGACTGGTCGACGCTGCGCCAGTAGGCGAAGGCCCGCTCCAGCACATCGGCCCGCACCCCCTTGAGCGCGCCGGCGACGGTCGTGACGAAGCGGTCGCGCGCGGCGTCGTCGAAGACTTCGCGCACCAGCAGCCCGGCCTGGCCGAAGTCGTCGTCTTCGGCGTGCAGGGCATAAGCCTGGCGCACCATCTCGCCGTCGGCCTCCCAGCCCTCGGCCACGGGACCCTGCTCGTCCGACCAGGCGCGCCCCATCGAGTTGGGCGCGTAGGTGGGTTGCGTGCCGGTGTGGTGGTAGTTCATCGGGCCGTCGGCGACGTAGCGGTTGAGCGTCGTGAGCGGCTGGTTGACCGGCAGCTGGTCGAAGTTGGCCCCGATCCGAGCCCGGTGGGCATCGGCATACGCGAAGACTCGGGCCAGCAGCATCTTGTCGGGGGAGAACCCGATCCCCGGCACGGTGTTGCTCGGCGCGAACCCGGCCTGCTCGATCTGGGCGAAGTGGTTGGCGGGGTTCTCGTTGAGGGTGAGCCGACCGACCTCGACCAGCGGATAGTCGGCATGCGGCCAGATTTTGGTGAGGTCGAACGGGTTATAGCGGTAGGTCTTGGCGTCCTCGTAGGGCATCAGCTGCACCGACAGGATCCAGGACGGGTGCTCGCCCCGCCCGATCGCCTCGAACAGGTCGCGGCGGTGGAAGTCCGCGTCGGCCCCGGCGATCTGTTCCGCCTCAGCGCCGCTGAGATTCTCCACGCCTTGCTGCGAGTGGAAGTGGTACTTCACCCAGTGCTTCTCGCCCGCCGCGTTGGCCCACAGATAGGTGTGCGAGCCGTACCCGTTCATGAACCGCCAGCTTCTCGGCAGCCCCCGATCGCCCATGAGGTAGGTCACCTGATGGGCCGACTCGGGCGTGAGCGTCCAGAAATCCCATTGCATGGTCGCGTCACGCAAGCCCGAGTCGGGCAGCCGCTTCTGGCTGCGGATGAAATGCGGGAACTTCATCGGGTCACGCAGGAAGAAGACCGGCGTGTTGTTGCCGACCAGGTCGAGGTTGCCTTCGGTGGTGTAAAACCTCAGCGCGAAGCCACGTACGTCCCGCCAGGTGTCAGGAGAGCCCAACTCGCCTGCGACCGTGGAGAATCGGGCCAGCGTGCGGGTCGTCGTCCCGGGCGCGAAGACCGCCGCCTTCGTGTATGCCGTGACGTCGCCGGTGACGACGAACTCGCCGAAGGCGCCGGACCCCTTGGCATGCGGCTTGCGCTCGGGCACGTTCTCGCGGTTGAAGTGGGCGAGGGTGTCGATGAGGTGGGTGTCGTGCAACAGCAGCGGGCCGTTGGACCCCAGGCTGAGGCTGTTGCGATCACTCTCCGCCGGTGCACCCCCGGCTGTCGTGGAGCCGATGGGTTGCTTCGGGTCTGCCATGAGAACTCCCTTGGTCGGCGGCCGATCGGGCGACGGCCTGCCACCCATCCTCGCTGCTGCACGGTGGTCCTACCACCGCAGTCGAGGCTTAACCGGTTCGCCCTGCACTGGCTCGGTCTGCGATCCTGAGCGGATGCGTATGCAGCCCTATCGCGACCTCCTCGCCCTGGGTGAGGTCCGGAGGGTCTTCGTCTTGGCCTTCGCGATCCGTCTGCCGATGTTCGCCATCGGCATCGTCCTCACCTTGCATGTCGTGAGCACCCTCGGCCACAGCTACGGCGAGGCCGGCCTGGTCAGCGCGGCGTTCACCATCGCCCTGGCGCTGTCGGCGCCCTGGCGCGGGCGGCTCCTGGACCGCTACGGATTGCGCCGCACCGTCGCCCCGTCGATCTTCGTCACCGGACTGCTCTGGACCGCAATGCCCTTCCTCCCGTATGCCGTGCTGCTGCCCGGCAGCATCGTGGCGGGGGCCTTCGCGGTGCCGTCGTTCTCGATCTTGCGTCAGGCACTCATCGCCGTCGTGCCGGAGGAACGTCGCCGCAGCGCGTTGTCTCTGGACTCGGTGTTCACCGAGCTGTCCTTCATGATCGGCCCGGCCGTCGCGGTCTGGGCGGCGGCAACCTACGACACGCGATGGGTCCTGCTCATCCTCGCGATCCTCAACACCATCGCGGCGGTCCTGCTCTACGTCGTCAACCCCCCGATCACCGTCGCGGGCGCCGCGGCGGCCCGCGACGAACCCGTCGCGACCGCGCCCACCGCGCCGACGGCGCCCACCGCGCCGGCGGACGGCATACCGGAATCACCCGCAACCTCCGGAGGCGTACGCGCCTGGGTGACCCCCGGTGCTCTAGCCGTGTATGCCGCGGCGGCGGCTTCGACGATCGTCCTCGCGGGCACCGACGTCGCCATCGTGGCCGCCCTGCGCCAGATGGGCCAGGCCACCGCGATCGGCTGGGTGCTCTCGCTGTGGGGCCTGGGCTCTCTGGTCGGGGGATTGATCTACGGCGCGATGCACCGGTCGATCTCGGTCTTCTGGCTGCTCGGGGGCCTGGCCGCCACGACCCTACCGGTCGGTCTGGCGACCGGCATGCCGGTCTTCGTCACCCTGGTGACCCTGTGCGGGGTGTTGTGTGCTCCGACGGTCACCGCGACCGTCGACCACCTGTCCCGAATCGTCCCGGAGCGCTTCCGGGGTGAGGCGATGGGCTGGCACGGGTCGGCCATGACCGGCGGTCAGGCTCTGGGGGCACCGATGGCCGGGTACGCAATCGACCACTTCGGCTGGGGGTGGGGATTCATCGGAGTGTCGATCGTCGGCCTGGTTGTCGCGATCCTCGGGGCCGGCGCGATCCGCGCCCGCCGCCAGTGGGTGGCCGGCCGCCCTGCCGCCCTGTCCTGAGGTGCTGCTCTGACCTGAACTGCTGCGCTGGGTGGAGAAAGCCACAAGACTGCCGATACGTCACATTCAGTGTTTTTATTGGACATAACAGGCGCGGCACAACGCAGGCTTCGTGCGGGGTATCAGTCGCGCTAATGTGCGGCTCATGAGTCGACGGGTAGGGACAGTCCTCGTCGTCGCGATGTTGGCCGTGGGGGCCGTAGTGACATCGTGGGGAGCGCAGGTCAACGCGGCGACGACGCCGCCCCAGGTGCGAGTGACGGCTGCCGGGGATTTCGGGGAAGCCGCGCTCACCCAAGGCGTTTTCGCGGCGATGAAGACGCGGAACCCGGACCTGGCCCTGGTCTTGGGGGACCTCTCCTACGGCGTCACCGGCACCGAGCAGGCCTGGTGTGACATGGTCACGGCCCGCATGGGTGCGGGGTTTCCCGTCGAACTGCTCGCCGGCAATCACGAAAGCAACGGTCAGAACGGCAATATCAACGACTTCTCGGCGTGCCTACCCAATCAGTTGCCTGGCTTGGTCGGCACCTATGGCCGCCAGTATTACGTTGACGTCCCGAGAGAAGCGCCGCTTGTCCGGTTCGTGATGATTTCTCCGAATATCCCGTTCACCGACAGCACGTGGTCGTATGCAGCTGGGACCGCTCGGTATGCCTGGACGGCCGCCGCGATCGACGGTGCCCGTGCCAAGGGAGTTCCGTGGGTCGTCGTGGGGATGCACAAACCGTGCCTGTCCGTCGGTGAATATGGCTGTGAGCCGGGGGCAGACGTCCTCAACCTGCTGGTGTCCAAGAAGGTCGATCTCGTGCTGACCGGGCACGACCACATCTACCAGCGCACCGTCCAACTCGCCCACGCCGCGTCCTGCCCGGCGATCGCTCCCGGAGCAGCAGCCAGCCCCGCCTGTATCGCCGACCCGGACAGCTCGATGCACAAGGGCGCCGGCACAGTCTTCGCGACCGTGGCCACCGGCGGTCGTTCGCTGCATCAGATCAGTGCGACCGATCCCGAGGCCCCCTACTTCCTGGCGTCGTCAGGCGCCAATGTCAACCCGACGTGGGGCTTCCTCGACCTCACGATGACCGCGTCAGAACTCAAGGCGTCGTTCGTGCCGACCTCGGGCACCTTCACTGATGCCTTCACCATTGCTGCCGCGCCGGCTAACACGCCGCCGACACCGTCCTTCACCGCTACCTGCGCCGGGTTGACCTGCTCGGTCGACGCCTCGGCGTCCAGCGACCCCGACGGTGCCATCACGGCATACCAGTGGTCATTTGGCGACGGTACGACCGGCTCCGGGGCCACGGCGACACATGGCTACGGGCAGGCGGGCACGTATCCCGTCACACTGACGGTCACCGACGCCGGAGGGCTGACCGCCTCGACCACCCGCCAGGTGACTCCTGCCGCGCCCATCGTCGCGGCCGACGACTTCAGCCGGACGGTCACCGAGGGCTGGGGGACGGCCACTCAGGGCGGAGCGTGGACGAGCAAGGCGGCGGTCGGGACTTTCACGGTCAACGGCGGAGTCGGGCGCATCACTCTCAACGCAGGCAAGGGCGGGGCCGCGCTGCTCAACCAGGTGTCCGCGCCCTCGATGGACGTCAAGGTCACCGTAGCCACCGACAAGAGTCCCACGGGTAAGGGCGTGTATGCCGGTCTCGTTGGACGGTCGACGGCAGCGGGACAGTACCGGGCTGAGGCCCGAATTCAGCCCACCGGCGCGCTCGGCATTGCTTTGACGCGGTCGGACGCCGCCGGGATCGAGACGACGATCGCGCCCGAGGTGTTGACCGGAGCCAGCGTCTCTGCGGGTGTGCCGGTCAACCTGCGTATCCAAGTGATCGGGTCCGCGCCGACCACGATCCGCGCTAAGGCGTGGGCGGTGGGCAGTCCCGAGCCGCTGGCCTGGGCCACCAGCGCGACCGACTCGACCACGGGGCTGCAAGCGCCCGGAGCCATCGGTGTGGTCCCGCATCTGTCGGCGTCGGCCACCAACGCTCCGATCACGCTGTCCTTCGACGGGCTGGTCGCGACGGCGCCCTGATCGAACTGGTAGCCTTAGCTCTTGACCAACCGGGTTGGACTATCCCTGCGCGCCTCTCGCGCGGCAAAGTTTTAGCTCGGTGTGCAAAGAGAAGCCCCCCGCTTCCACCCACTCGGCCGCCAGGTCGAGGGGTCGGTCCAGGTCCGCCCCGGCTCACCGGGGAGACTCGGCATCGGTATGCCGCGTCGTTGGGCCGAGTGCGACGCCCCCGTGGCGGTGTGCTCCGACGTGGAGGTGGGACGGCTTCTTGCGCATCGATGATGCGAAAGAGGCCTTCTTTCGTTTCTGGGGTCACCCGCACGAAGACTCTTAAGGAGCACCACATCAGCGAGCCTCGTATCAACGAGCGCATCCGGGTCCCCGAGGTGCGTCTGGTCGGACCCAACGGGGAGCAGGTCGGGATCGTCCGCGTCGAGGAGGCGCTCCGGCTGGCTGCCGACGCCGACCTCGACCTCGTGGAGGTCGCGCCGATGGCGCGTCCCCCGGTCGCCAAGCTCATGGACTTCGGCAAGTTCAAGTACGAAGCCGCGCTCAAGGCCCGGGAAGCCCGCAAGAACCAGGTCAACACGGTCATCAAGGAGATCAAGCTCCGCCCCAAGATCGACCCGCACGACTACGGCACCAAGAAGGGCCACGTCGAGCGCTTCCTCAAGGCTGGCGACAAGGTCAAGGTGACCATCATGTTCCGCGGACGCGAGCAGTCCCGGCCCGAGCTGGGCTTCCGACTCCTGCAGCGGTTGGCTGAGGATGTCGTCGAGCTCGGCTTCGTCGAGTCGGCTCCCAAGCAGGACGGCCGCAACATGATCATGGTCATTGGGCCGACCAAGCGGAAGGCCGAGGCCAAGGCCGAAGCCCGACGCGCGCGCGAGACGCTTCCGACTCGAGCTGCGGGCCCTGGCGCCGGCGACGATTCGGACGCCCAGCCGGCCGCCGAGGCACCTGTTGTGGTGGCTGCCGCCGCCCCGGAGGCACCCGAGGTCGCCGTTCCGGCAGCACCGGCAGCGGAGGCTGCCCCGGCCCCTGCACCGCGCGCGGCTGCTCCCGCAGCTGAGCCGGCTGTCCGGACCAGCCCGGCGGCCGACGTCGCCACCGAACCGGCCGAGCCAGCGTCAGCTGCTGCCACGGTTGCCGCCCCTGCGGTCAAACCCGCTCCAGCTCCGCGGGCTCGCACCACCGCCAGCCCGACGCCCAGCGCCCCGACTCCCCGGCCGCGACCCGCGGCCGCGCGTCCGGCGCCTCCGTCACCCCGTCCAACCCCGCGGGCCCCCAAGGCCTGATGCACCATCCGCTCGGCACTCGCCGGGCACCGCGAACCAGTACGACCCCGACGGTCATCACCGCTCGGGACCATACGCAGAAGGAGATCGGCGCACCATGCCGAAGAACAAGACCCACAGCGGGGCCAAGAAGCGCTTCCGCGTCACCGGCACCGGCAAGATCATGCGCGAGCAGGCCGGTGGCCGTCACCGCCTCGAGGTGAAGTCGAGCAAGGAAATGCGCTCGATCTCCGGCGACGTCCAGCTGTCCGCCCCCGACACCAAGAAGGTCAAGCGGCTGCTCGGCATCTGACGCCGCCCGCCCCAACGACGAAGGAGAACTCACGTGGCACGCGTGAAGCGGGCGTTGAACGCCCAGAAGAAGCGCCGGGTCGTCCTTGAGCGCGCCAGCGGCTACCGCGGACAGCGTTCGCGGCTCTACCGCAAGGCTAAGGAGCAGGTCGTCCACTCGCTCGGGTATGCCTACCGGGACCGTCGCGCCAAGAAGGGTGACTTCCGCCGGCTCTGGATCCAGCGGATCAACGCCGCGGCCCGCGCCAACGGCATGACCTACAACCGGTTCATGCAGGGCCTCAAGGCCGCCGGTGTCGAGGTCGACCGCAAGATCCTCGCCGACCTCGCCGTCAACGACGCGACGGCGTTCGCCGCTCTTGTCGAGCTGGCTCGCGCCAACGTCCCGGCCCAGGTGCCGGCCGGCGACGCGGCCTGATCGCGTCCCTGACAGCACACAGTTCACGACCGAGCGCCGGGAAAGGGCGTCCGTGGCCGTCTTGACCAACATCCGTTCTGACCGGGTGAAGACGGTGCGGGCCCTGTCCCGGCGCTCGATGCGTGAGCGCACCGGCCTCTTCCTTGCCGAGGGGCCGCAGTCGGTGCGCGAAGCGGTCACCCACCGACCCGGGACGGTCCGCGACCTCTACGTCACTCAGGAAGCTGCCACACGGCATACCGAGATCCTCGCTGCCGCGCGGGAAGCTGCGCTCACGGTGCACCGCTGCTCCGACGAGGTGCTCGCGAGCATGTGCGACACCGACGCTCCGCAGGGACTGCTCGCGGTTTGCCGGGTGGTCGCCACCAGCCTCGCGCAGGTCCTGGCGGGACGGCCGCGGTTGCTCATCGTGCTCAGCCAGGTGCGTGACCCCGGTAATGCCGGCACCGTCTTGCGGGGGGCGGACGCATTCGGCGCCGATGCGGTCATCGTCACCGCGAGCAGCGTCGACATCCACGCCCCCAAGGTGGTGCGCTCGACCGCGGGCTCGATGTTCCACGTTCCGGTCGTGACCGGGATGGCCATCGAGGACGTGCTGCGCCATCTGCGCGAAGCGAGGATTCGCACGCTCGCGGCCGACGGCGCCGGCACGACGACGTTGACCGAGGTCGACCTCGCCGGCCCGCATGCGTGGGTCATGGGCAACGAGGCGTGGGGACTTCCCGAGCCAGTGCGCGAGGAGTGCGACGAGGTCGTGCGAGTGCCGATCCACGGTCTGGCCGAGTCGCTCAATCTGGCGATGGCTGCCACGGTCTGCCTATACGAATCCTCACGTCACCGGTAAGGCCCGCCTGAATCGGCTGGCGCGTGGGAGACCTCCAGGGCACCTGCCGCGCGCCGTAGACTCGGGCGCTGGATCGTCAACGACTTTGCCTCACCGAATGCCCGAGACCACCGACCGATATGGCCACCATGTCTGCACCGAACAGCTCCTACGACCCTGTCGAAGTCGCCGCTCTTCAGCCCGAGGCATTGGCCGCTGCGGTAGACGCAGCACAGGCAGCCTTCGCTGCGGCCGCCGACCTCGACGCGCTCAAGGCCGCCCGGCTGACCCACCTCGACCGGGGGGCGGTCGCCACCGCTCGACGCGAAATCGGCGCGCTGCCGCCGAGCGCTAAGGCCGAAGCCGGCAAGCGGGTGGGCGCCGCCATGGATGCCGTGCGGACGGCATACGAGGCGCGGGAGGGGCAGCTACAGCAGCAGGCGGCCGAGCGCATCCTCGTCGAGGAGCGGGTCGACGTCACCGTGCCGACCGGCCGCCGGCCCGTGGGGGCGCGGCACCCGGTGGAGCTCACCCAGGAGCGCCTCATGGACATCTTCGTGGCGCAGGGCTGGGAGGTCGCCGAGGGGCCCGAGGTCGAGTCCGAGTGGATGAACTTCGACGCGCTCAACCTCGGCAAGGACCATCCCGCGCGGCAGATGCAGGACACCTTCTTCGTCGACCCGCCCGACGGTGGACTGGTGTTGCGCACCCAGACCTCGCCCATTCAGATCCGCACCATGCTCACCCGCACGCCGCCGATCTACGTCGTCGCCCCGGGCAAGGTCTTCCGCACCGACGACCTTGACGCCACCCACACGCCGGTCTTCCACCAGATCGAGTTGCTTGCCGTCGACAAGGGTCTGACCATGGCCCACCTGCGCGGGTCGATCGACCATTTCGTGCGGGCCATGTTCGGGGACGTGCGCACCAGGGTGCGGGCCTCCTACTTCCCGTTCACGGAGCCGTCCATGGAGACCGACTTCGAGTGCTTCGCATGCTTGGGGGCTGAGGCGGCGGTGCGCGGCGAGTGCCGCACCTGTGGTGGCTCGGGCTGGATCGAGCTGGGCGGGTCGGGCATGGTCAACCGCAAGGTGTTCACCGCGTGCGGCATCGACCCCGACGTCTACACCGGGTTCGCGTTCGGCTTCGGGATCGAGCGCGCGCTGCAGCTACGCAATGGCGTCGGCGACATGCGCGACATCGTCGAGGGCGATGTGCGCTTCTCAGGTCAGTTCGGAATGGCGGTGTGAGATGAGAGTCCCCCTGTCCTGGCTCGCGGAGCTGGTCGACCTCGCCCCCGGCGCCCGCGGCGTCGACGTCGCCGCGTCACTGGTCGGCGTCGGTCTGGAGGAGGAGGCGCTGCACGGCAGCGATCTCACCGGGCCGCTGGTCGTCGGCCGCGTCCTCACCATCGAGGAGGCCGTCCAGAAGAACGGCAAGACGATCCGCTACTGCACCGTCGACGTTGGCGAGCACGGGCAGCGGGTCACCGACGGCATACCGCAGGAAATTGTCTGTGGTGCAACGAATTTCGTGGTTGGTGACCTTGTCGTCGTCGTGTTGCCGGGGGCGGTGTTGCCCGGTGGGTTCGCCATCTCGGCTCGCAAGACCTATGGCCGGGTGTCCAACGGAATGATCTGCGCCGAGGACGAACTCGGCCTGGGTG
>WBZM01004333.1_pt1 | contig 10367 bp, 9 predicted proteins | sample 5204271 | NCBI WGS metagenome assembly WBZM01 (sample SAMN12344346, study PRJNA552823) | activated sludge metagenome | biome: Activated sludge suspended growth; feature: Nitrification reactor; material: Wastewater; isolation source: activated sludge from nitrification reactor of wastewater treatment... | reverse complement strand
ATTCCGGCGGCGCTGGTTGTCTTCACTTTCCTGGCCGTGAACGTGATCTTCATGAAGATCATGACGAACATCAAGGTCTGATCGGGGGCATATCATGGAATTCATGAACAATCTCAATGCCCTGCTCGTCGAAAAGATGGGCCCGCTTGGCCCGCTGGTCGCCGTGGGTGGCCTTGGCGTGCTGCTTGTCGTGCTGGTTCTGCCGACGCTGCTGAAGCGCCGCATCGACCCGCTGACCAAGCTGCGCGACGCCAACCGCCCCTCCAGCCTCTCCGCACCTGAACGGGGCAAGGGGCTTGCGAAGAAATCGCTGCGCATGGGCAGCGGCGGGTCGGACAAGCTCGACAAGTTCGCCAACTTCCTCGAACCCAAGAACGAAGAGGAAATGAGCTCGGCGCGCCTCAAGATGACGCGCGCGGGCTACCGCGGTCGCAATGCGGTCCGTACCTTCCACGCCATCCAGTTCGGGCTCGGCCTCTTCTGCCTTACCCTCGGCGTGATCTTTGCGATCGTCTCGTCCGTCACCGGCGAGGTCTCGACGACCAAGCTGGTGCTGGCCGTGCTCGTCCCCGGCGCTGCCGGCTATTATCTGCCGAAGTACTGGGTCGAACGCCGCGTCCAGACCCGCCAGTCCGAAATCCAGAACGGCTTCCCCGACGCGCTGGACATGCTTCTGGTCTGTGTCGAGGCAGGCCAGTCGCTCGACCAGGGCATCGTCCGCGTGTCCAAGGAACTGGCGGCGGGCTATCCGTCGCTGGCCGAGGAATTCGAGATGGTGGCGCACGAGGTCAAGGCAGGCAAGGACAAGATCAACGTTCTCAAGGGCTTCGCAGAACGCTCTGGCGTCGCCGACGTGGCGTCCTTCGTGACGGTGATGATCCAGTCGCAGACCTTCGGCACCTCGATCGCCGACGCGCTGCGCGTCTATGCCTCGGAAATGCGCGACAAGCGCGTGATGCGTGCCGAGGAAGCCGCCAACAAGCTGCCGACCAAGATGACGCTGGGCACGATGATGTTCACGGTCCCGCCGCTGCTGATCATCCTTGTCGGCCCGTCCGTCTACGATATGATGCAGATGTTCGCGAATTTCAAACTGTGACCGGATGCTGCAACGGATACTCGGCGTCGGCGTCGTGCTGACCCTCCTGGCCGCCTGTCAGCCGACAGGCGGCTTGGGCGTTTCAAAGGACTCGCCCTACGCGCCCGGCACGACCGGCAACGAAGCCAAGGTGATCGACGGGCTTGTCGTCGGCCACCGCCTGATGGCGGCGGGTGAACATGAACTGGCGCTGAAGGCCTATTACCGCGCCGCCGCCCGCCACGGCGCGACGGCCGAGGTGCTGTCGGCCATCGGTTCGGCCAACCTGGCGCTCGGCCGCCTCGGGCAGGCAGAACAGATCCTGCGCCGCGCGATCGAGGCCGACCAAAGGTCGGTGCCCGCCTGGAACAACCTCGGCGTCGTGCTGATGGAAAAGGGCGAAGTCGGCGAGGCCAGCCGCGTCTTCAAGACAGCCTTCGCGCTCGATAGTGGCCAATCGGACGAAATCCGCGAAAATCTGCGTCTCGCGCTCGCCAAACTGGGCGATGCCGAATATGCTGGCGAGGATAACGATAATCTATCCCTCGTCAGATCGGGCAACGGAACCTACCTGCTGCTGACAAGGGACTGAGGCAGAGACAGAGCAGAGGACGCAGCCCATGCGCCACCCTATCCTGATTCCGCTGTGCCTTGCCGGCATGGCGATGCTGGCCGCATGCGGCAACAACGATGCCAAGCTCAAGGAAGCCGTCAAAAGCGTCAACGTCATCGACGAATCGAACCTCAACGAGGTGATGCTGACCGTGGGCGACCCCGACGAGGCGGTCAGCTACTTCCAGCGGGCCTCGGGCGAAAACCCCGACCGCATCGACCTCAAGCGCGGGCTGGCCAAATCGCTGATCCGGGCCAAGAAGCCGACCGAAGCGGCCCGCATCTGGGCCGAGATCGTCGCCAGCCCGGAAGGGACCAACGACGACCGCGTCGCCCATGCCGACGCCCTGATCCGTGCGAACGACTGGAAGGGCGCCGAGGCGGCGCTGAACATGATCCCGCCGACGCACGAAACCTACGAACGCTACAAGCTGGAAGCGATGGTCGCCGACGCAAACAAGAACTGGAAGAAGGCCGACAGCTTCTATGAAACCGCCATCGGCCTGACGACGAAACCGGCAGGCGACCTGAACAACTGGGGTTATTCCAAACTGTCGCGCGGCGATTTCGCGGGGGCCGAGAAGCTGTTCTCGGAATCCCTGACCTACGACCCCGATCTGTTCACCACCAAGAACAACCTCGTTCTGGCGCGCTCGGCCCAGCGCAGATACGACATGCCCATCATCAAGATGACCCAGGTCGAACGGGCGCAGCTTCTCTATACCGCGGCGCTTTCGGCCATCAAGCAGGGCGATGTCAACATCGGCCGCACCCTTCTGGAACAGGCGATCGAAACCCATCCGCAGTATTTCGAGGAAGCCGCCCGCGCGCTCGAAACGCTCGACGCCAACGTGACCAAGGGGTAACGGCCATGCTGGGTTTCACGCCGGTCCAGATCTATCAGGTCTTTCTCGTCCTGTGCCTGCCCGTCTGCCTTTGGGTGGCCATAAGCGATCTCAAGACGATGAAGATCCCGAACAGGTCGGTCCTCGCGCTGATCGCGATCTTCGTCTTTGCCGGGCTTCTCGTCATGCCGCTCGAAGCCTGGCTGTGGCGCTGGGCCAACTTCGCCGTGGTCCTCGCGATCGGTTTCGTGCTGAACGCCGTGGCGAATGTGGGCGCGGGCGACGCCAAGTTCTCGGCCGCGGCGGCGCTGTTCGTGACCGCCAGCCATGCGGGCTTCGTTCTGCCGCTGTTCGCGGCCTTCCTGCTCGCCGCCTTCGCCGCCCACCGGCTGCTGCGCGCCGTCCCGGCCATCGTCCGGGCGACACCGGACTGGGTGTCGTGGAAACGCAAGGATTTTCCGATGGGCCTCGCCCTGGTGGGAACCTTCGTGACCTACCTTGCCATCCGGGCGATCCCGCCCTTCGACGCCTGGGTTCAGTCCCTGCTCGTCTCGATGGCGACGTAAAGCGGGGTTCGGCGGACGACGGTCAGCGTCCGCCCGCTTTCTTCCAGCGCCTTCAGCATCTCGGCCCGCACGTTCTTGGCGATCGGGCACAGCGGCACCACGATCAGGTCCGCGTTCTCGACTCCGGGCACGCCGCCGTAATACCAGGGCGCCGCCCCCTTCACGGGCTGGAAGTCGCCGAACATCCAGAACAGCGTGAAAAGGTCCGCCGCCAGCACGCGCTTGCCGGCGTATCCCGCCGCTTCCAGATCGCGCGACATCGCCGTGAACAGCGCCGACATCCCGGTCTGCTGCTCGCAGTCGGGCAGCACCTCGCCGTTCAGCTTCGCAATGTTCTTCCGCTCGGCATCGCCACGAAAGGCCTCGTATCCGCTGCCATCGCCGTCACCCGGGACGACATTGTTGACGCCATAGACGCGCTCCTTCAGCGCGCGGATGTCGCCGTGCTGCGCCATCGCGGGGATCAGCGGCCGCGTGTCCTTGGTCTCGACCGCGAGGTGCCGGAGCGGGCTGTAAAGCAGGTTCACCGCCGACCCCGCGCCCAGCGTCAGCGTGACGATGCCCACGGTGGTCAGGCCCGCGCGCAGGTCGATCCCGACCTCGTTCACCGGTCCCGGCGCGGGGCGCAGCACCAGCGCCAGCACCGCCAGCAGGATCAGCCACTGCGGGTCATTGCCGTAGTTCTGGTAGACGATGTAAAGGAACCCCGGCATCAGGACCAGCAGCGCCAGCCCCTCGACCTTGCGCCCGGCCTGCCGCAGGAAGATCACCGCCGCCAGAATCGCCAGCGTCCCCGCCAGCCAGGCCGGCGCAGTCACGATCGCCCAGAACTCGTCCCCGGGCTGCGGCCGGATCTTCGATGCCGCCACGATCATCAGGTCCGAAAGATAGGCCCCCCAGAAGGCGACCCCCGCCAGTGCCGTCACCACCCCCGCAACCGCAAGGCCGGCCGCGGCGCCGACGATCATCCCCAGCCACTGGCGGCGCGCGACAAGCGCCACGAACAGCCCCGGCGCCAGCGCGATCAGGAACGTCACCTTGATCAGCGCCAGCGCCGCGACGCACAGCCCCACGATCGCCCCGTCCAGCGCCGGCCGCGCCCGCCCCGCAGGCTCCAGCAGCGCCAGCGGCACCGCCAGATAGGCCAGCGCCCAGGCCCATCGGTTGTAGTGCATGGAAATCGACACGCTGCGCTCGGTCTCGCCATGCACAAGCGCAAGGCACAGCACCATGACGAATCCCGCGTGCAGCCAGCCCCAGCCGCCGGGCAGGCGCGACCGCGCGACATGGACGGCAGCCGGCAACAGGACCAGCGCCACAAGGATCTGCGCGTAGAAGATCGCATGCCCCAGTCCCGCGCCCGCCTTCACGAACCAGGCAATGGGCGCCATGGCCAGAACGCCGATCGGCGTCATGAAATCCAGATGCGGCCACTGGCCCTCGGCCATGCGCAGCACGATGTCGGCCAGTTGCAGCGTATCGCCTTCATGCTTGCGCGGATAGAAGCCGCCTTTCAGCAGCGCGGCCCCGCCCATGAAGGCGACGATCAGCAGCAGAAACGCCGTCAGCCGCACCGTCGGATGCATGGCCGAGATCCGGGCCGCCAGCCCCGGAAACAGCGGCTTGCCCCTTTGCGAGTCCACTTCTGTCATGCCCTGAATATCCGCCCGATTTTCCATTTTTTGGCCACATTACCCCGACAGGATCGGCATTGAAACGCCCTGATGCCAGTCTTGTTTGCGACCTAGGCGGCAGATGGGTGGAAAACGGACAAAATTGCGCGCATTCGGAAAGCAGCTTCCATGAACGTCCAGGTCGGCAACGTCCTTGCCCCCATTCCACCGCGGAATCTCTCGGAAACGGGCCTTTCGATGGTGATGATGCGGGACATCCTGCTCAAGACGATGTTCCGCATGAACCTCGAATATGTCTCGGACATCGCGCGGGTCATCGCACTGCCGATTCCCGTCACGCAGGAACTGATCGACCTCGCCCGCGGGCAGAAGCTTCTGCAGGCAACCGGCACGCTGCATGCCAACTCGGGCAACGAGATGGGCTATCAGCTGGCGGATGCCGGCAAGGCGCGCGCGCTCGATGCGCTGGCGCAGTCGGAATATTATGGCGCCATGCCGGTGCCGCTGGACATGTACCGCGAACAGGTCAAGCGCCAGTCGATCCGCAACATCCAGATGACGCGCCACCAGCTGACCAGCGCCATGGGTCACCTCATCCTGCCCGACGAACTGCTCGACCACCTCGGGCCGGCCGTGGGCTCGGGCCGCTCGATCCTGATGTACGGCCCCCCCGGCAACGGCAAGTCCTCGATCTCGAACGGCATCCGCGACGCGCTGGGCGACAAGATCTATGTGCCGCGCGCCATCGAGTATTCGGGGCAGGTCATCACGGTCTACGACCCGATCGTCCATTCCGCGGCTGAAGCAAGCGTGGACGACCCGAACTCCCTGCGCCGGTCGTCGAACCGTTTCGACAACCGCTATGTGCTGTGCGAACGCCCCACGGTAATCACCGGCGGCGAACTGTCGCTCGACATGCTCGACCTCACCTACAATCCAACGGCACGCACCTATACGGCCTCGCTCCAGCTCAAGGCCACCGGCGGCGTCTTCATCATCGACGACCTCGGCCGCCAGGCCGAGCCACCGCAGAAGATCGTCAACCGCTGGATCGTGCCGCTCGAGGAAAACAAGGACATTCTCGCGCTCCAGTCGGGCGAGAAGTTCGAAGTGCCCTTCGATACGCTCGTGATCTTCTCGACCAACTTCCACCCGAACGAGATCTTCGACAAGGCGGCGCTGCGCCGTATCTTCTTCAAGATCAAGATCGACGGGCCGAACCAGGAAATGTTCCTCAAGATCTTCGCGATGGTGGCCAAGAAGAAGAAGATGCCGCTCGACGAAAAGACCCTGCTGCACCTTCTCAAGGCCAAGTATCCGACCATCGACAACGTCTATGCGAACTATCAGCCGGTGTTCCTGATCGACCAGATGATCGCCATCTGCAACTTCGAGGGAATTCCCTACCAGATGACGCCCGAACTGATCGACCGCGCCTGGGCGAACATGTTCGTGCGCGAAGAAAAGATCGTTCATTGATGCGGGGACCGGCGATGAAGGGTATCGGTATCGCGGGTCTGGGCCGCATCGGCGGCGTCTGGCTGACGCGGCTGCACGAAACGGGCATCCCCGCACGCGGCTTCGATGTCAAGCCGCCGGAAAACTTCGGCAGTCTCGCCCATGCCATGTCCGACGATCCGGCGGTGTTCGCCGAGGGACTGACCACGCTGATCGTCGGCGCCAAGGGCATACTGGAACTCGAGGCGCTGCTTTTCGACGCCCAGAACTTCGCCCGCCGCGCACCCGAGCTGGAAACCATCGTGATCTGCGCCACCCTGCCGCCGCGCTTCACCCGCGCCCTGCGGGGCCGGATCGCGGCGCATATCGCGCTGATCGACGCCCCCTTCTCGGGCAATCTGCGGCTGGCGCAGCGCGGCGCGCTGTCGTTTCTCATCGGCGGTCCGGCCGAAGCCGTCGGCGCCATCGAACCGCTGCTCGACCCGATGGCGGTATCGACCCAGCGCATGGGCGGCTTCGGCTCGGCCATGGCCGCCAAGGTGATGAAGGACTTCGTCGCCGCCTCGTCGACTGCGATGACGCGGCTTGCGCTTGACTGGGCGCAGGCGCAGGGCATCGAGGAGCGGCGCCTGCTCGATGTCATCGAAGGCGCGGTCGGCCGCAACCTTCTGGCCACCGGGGCCGATCTGCCCGACGCCACCACCCTGCCCGCCCCCGAAGGCGGGGCCGAAGCCGCCGTGATGGCGGCGCTGGTCAAGGAGGTGGAATCCGCACTCGATACCGCGCTTGCCGGCGCAAGCCTTACCCCGCCGCAGGCAATGCGGACCGTGTTCCACACGGTGCGCGGCCGCGCGCTGCACTGACTTCCCGAGCCGCCGGCCAGGCCCTAGATTGGGGGCATGCGCCCCCTGCCCGCCCCGCTTGCCGACTGGATCGCCCGCCGTGGCTGGGTGCTCCACCCGCATCAACAGGACATGCTCGACCGCGCCGACGCGCCGTCACTGCTGCTGATCGCGCCGACCGGCGGCGGCAAGACGCTGGCGGGCTTCCTGCCGACGCTGGCCGAACTGACGGGCAATCCGCGCCCGGGCCTGCACACGCTTTACATCTCGCCGCTGAAGGCGCTGGCCGCCGACATCCGCCGCAACCTGATGACGCCCATCGAAGGCGCGAACCTGCCGGTCCGGGTCGAGGACCGCACCGGCGACACCACCTACACCCAGCGTCGCCGCCAGCGCGCTGACCCGCCGCACATCCTGCTGACCACGCCCGAAAGCCTGGCGCTGCTTCTGTCCTACGAAGATGCCCCCCGCATCTTCGCCGGCCTTTCCCGCGTCATCGTCGACGAAATCCACGCGCTCGCGGAATCGAAACGCGGCGACCAGCTGATGCTGGCGCTGTCGCGGCTGGAAACGCTGGCCCCCGGCCTGCGCCGCGTCGGCCTGTCGGCCACCGTGGAAGACCCCGCCGCCATCGCCCGCTTCCTCGCCCGCGCACCCTACCCTTGCGCCATCCTCACCGCCGATCCCGGCCCCGACCCCGACATCGCCATGCTGGCGACCAAGGCCGCGCCGCCCTGGGCGGGCGGCGGCGGCCGCTACGCCATCCCCGAAATCCTCGATCAGGTGCGCCGTCACCGCACCACGCTCATCTTTCACAACACCCGCGCCCAGGCCGAGCTTTTCTTCCACGATCTCTGGCTCGCCAACACCGACGACCTGCCGATCGGCATCCACCACGGCAGCCTCTCGCGCGAGGCGCGCGAACGGGTCGAGGCGGCCATGGCCGAAGGCCGCCTGCGCGCCATCGTCTGCACCGGCTCGCTCGATCTCGGCATCGACTGGGGCGACGTCGATCTGGTGATCCAGGTCGGCGCACCGAAGAACGTCAAGCGGCTCGTCCAGCGGATCGGCCGCGCCAACCACCGCTACAACGCGCCGTCGAAGGCGCTCCTGGTGGCCGCCAACCGCTGGGAAGTGGTCGAATGCCAGGCGGCGCTCGACGCGGTGCGCGACCACGATCTCGACGGCGACCCGCGCGGCCCCGGCCCCCTCGACGTGCTCTGCCAGCACATCCTGATCCGCGCCTGCGCCGGCCCCTTCGATGCCGGCGCGCTTTTTGCCGAGGTCGCGACCGCCGGCCCCTACGCGCGCCTGCCCCGCGAAGATTTCGACGCCTGCCTCGATTTCTGCGCCACCGGGGGCTACGCGCTCAGGGCCTATGACCGCTGGCACCGGCTGTTGCTCCGCGATGGCCACTGGTCGCTTCGCGACCCCCGCGCGGCGCGCGCCATCCGCATGAACATCGGCACCATCGTCGACACCGAAAAGCTCAAGGTGCGCCTGAAGTCCCGCCTGGGCGGCACCCCGCTCGGTGAGGTCGAGGAAGCCTTCGCCGCCAGCCTGACCCCCGGCGACAGCTTCCTGATCGGCGGCCAGATCGTGCGCTACGAAGGCCTGCGCGAAATGACCGTCGAGGTCAGCCGCGACCCAGGCCGCCGCCCGAAGATCGCAGTGTTTTCCGGCACCAGGTTTTCGACGTCGACCCAGCTTTCCGCCCGCATCCTCGAGATGCTGCAACAGCAGGGCTGGCCCGGACTGCCCGCCCATACCGCCCGCTGGCTCGCCCTTCAGCGCGAGATTTCGGCCCTGCCCTCGCCAGACAGCCTTCTGGCCGAAAGCTTCCCGGCCGAGGGGCTCGAACACCTGTGCGTCTACGGCTTTGCCGGGCGCAATGCCATGCAGACGCTGGGCCTGCTTCTGACCCGGCGCATGGAGGAAGAAGGCCTCCACCCCCTGGGCTTCGTCGCCACCGACTACGCCGTGCTGATCTGGGGGCTTGATCCTGTGGTCGACGCCGCGCCCCTTCTGGACCCCGCCCGCCTGCGCGACGGGCTCGACGGCTGGCTTGCCGGCAACGCGGTGATGAAACGCACCTTCCGGGGCGTCGCCACCATCGCCGGCCTGATCGAGCGCAACCTGCCGGGGCAGCGCAAGTCCGGGCGGCAGACGACCTTCTCCTCCGACATCCTCTACGACACGCTCCTGCGCCACGACCCCGGCCATCTTCTGCTGCGTGTGACGCGGGACGAGGCGATGCGCGGTCTGGTCGATTTTGCCCGGATCGAGGCGATGCTGTCCCGCGCCGGCGGCCGGATCGTCACGCGACGGCTGGGGCGGGTGACGCCGCTGGCCGCGCCGCTGATGCTGGAAATCGGCAAGGTGCCCGTCGAGGGCGCGGGGCGCGAACGGCTGATGGCCGAGACGGCGGCGCGTCTGATGGCCGAGGCCGGGCTGGACGGCTAGCGTTGCCGGGGGGCCGACCGCCCCCCGCCGCGCGCGCGCCGATTGCATCGGGGCGCCCCCCCGTGGATATTTGGGCGAAATCGAAGGGGGGGGGAGGCCATGCGGGGCGCCTACGAGTTCACGCTTGCCGGCGCCAGTCTGCTGGCGCTGCCCTCGGGCGCAGTGTGGTGGCCCGACGCGGCGGCGCTTGCCATGTCCGATCTGCATTTCGGCCGCGCCGAGCGCGCCGCGCGGCAGGGCGGCGCACTGTTGCCGCCCTTTGACGCCGCCGAAACGCTGGCGCGGCTTGACGCCGACCTGGCGGCAACCCGCGCGCGGACGGTGATCTGCGTCGGCGACGCCTTCGACCATGTCACATCGGGTCTGGCCGAGGCCGATGGGCTGTGGCTGGCGCGGCTTGCGGCGGGACGGCGCTGGATCTGGATCGCCGGCAACCATGACCCCGGGCCGATGGACGTGCCGGGCGAACACCTTGCCGAACTGCGGCTCGGGCCTCTGAGCTTCCGCCACATTGCCCTTGCCGGGGCGGATGGCGAAGTCTCGGGCCATTACCACCCCAAGGCCCGCGTGGCCGGGCAGGCGCGGCGCTGCTTCCTTCTCGATGCAACGCGGCTGATCCTGCCGGCCTATGGCGCCTATGCGGGCGGCCTGCGCAGCGACGATGCCGCGCTGGCCGCGCTGATGGGGGCCGGCGCGCTTGCGATCCTGACCGGGCGCACCTGCCTTCCCGTGCCGATGCCGCGCTAGGCCGTAAGTCCCTTTGGTTCCGGGAGGCCGTTCTTGCGGCATGCGGCGGTGAGGGTGTTGGCGAGCAGGCAGGCGATGGTCATGGGGCCGACGCCGCCGGGGACGGGGGTGATGGCGCCGGC
>WBZM01004330.1_pt1 | contig 10381 bp, 12 predicted proteins | sample 5204271 | NCBI WGS metagenome assembly WBZM01 (sample SAMN12344346, study PRJNA552823) | activated sludge metagenome | biome: Activated sludge suspended growth; feature: Nitrification reactor; material: Wastewater; isolation source: activated sludge from nitrification reactor of wastewater... | reverse complement strand
GGAACTGCGTGAACGGCAACGCCTGCGAGCGGTCCAGCCCGCGCTGGGCCGCGCGCAGGGCGGCCATGGCCTGGCTGATCGGCTCCCGGCTCAAACCAGCCCCCGGCTCAGCTTGCGGTCCTTCATGGTGTAGCGCACGCGCTGCCATTGGATCTCCGCCTCTTCCGGCGCCTCGACCGTCGGCGCCAGCCCGGGCAGGGTCGGCTGCTTCGTGTCGGGCTTCCTGATCGCCTTGACCTCGGTGGTCTCCAGCTGGACCTTGCCGCCCCACAGGAATTCCAGGCCCAGCAGCGTGTTGTGGACGTAGTCCTTGACCAGGGGCTTGCCCTCGAAGGCGTGCTGCAGGCGCAGAACAACCTGCTCGTCCACCTGCGCCACCAACCCGACGCCTACAGCCTGCGACTCATCTTCGACTCCCAACGCATCGTCAGCCGGGACGCGGTGGAGCTCTGTAACCAGAGCCCGAGCCGCGAGCAGATCGCAGCGAAGTGGGACCACCGACACGAGACCTACCGCCAACTCATCGATCAGTCACGGAACCTCCGCGGACTGGTCGGCAACGGCCTCGCAGCAGCCGACGGCGCAATCGCCGCTGCCCGCATGAACAACCTCTCCCCTACCGACGACATCCGCGGCAACCAGCTCCGCCACCTTGATGCGTTGTTCACGCACATCGACCGTCGCATCGCCGCGATCACCCGTGCTGGCGCGAGCGACCGCAGCTACCTCTTGCGCGTCACCATCCCGCGCATCGATCTGTCCAGCGGCGGCGCGGTCAAGGAACAGCGAGCACGACACGTACCTCTCGACGTCCCCACCAAGGCGCGCCTCCTGGTGACCGTCGACCGGCGACTTCGCGCACCGGAGCCACGCAGGCCTGTCTCCCCGAGTTCAGCCACAGAGCGGGCGGCGTTCGTGCGCTCGGTCACCGGACCCACGCAGGAAGGATCGATCCACCATGAGCGAAGCCTCTGACCACCGCAACGAAGGGATGCACCTCCCCGTCAGTGACAGGTTGATGACGGTCGAGGAGGTCGCAGAATTCCTCGGCGTCCCCGTCGCGACGCTCTATCAGTGGCGGCACAAGGGCACCGGCCCCGTTGCCTTCCGAGTCGGCCGGTTCCTGCGCTACGACCCCGCCGAAGTACGGCTGTGGCTCCACGAGCATGTGGGTTTGGCTCATGGCGCACGTTGAAAGGCGCGAACGGCGTGCCGCTGACGGCTCGCTCATCAAGTCCTATCGCGTTCGGTGGCGGGCACCTGACGGACGAGAGCGGAACAAGACCTTCAAGAAGAAGGTGGAGGCCGACAGGTTCTGCGCTGTTGTCTCGGCCGACCTGGTCAGGGGCCAGTACGTCGACCCTGACGCGGGAAAGATCCCCTTCGAGACCTACGCCAAGAAGTGGATCGAAGCCCAGACGTTCGAAGAGACCACCCGCGAGGCCGTCGAACTGCGGATGCGCCTGCACGCCTTCCCTTACCTGGGCGACCGCTTCCTGTCCGAGGTGCAACCGTCAACCATCCAGAGTTGGCTTCGTAGCCTGAGCGGCCTTGCTCCGACCTACCGAAAGGTCGTGTTCGCGAACGTGTCGACGGTCTTCACCGCGGCAGTCGATGACGAGCTGATCCCAAAGAACCCGTGCAAGGCGCCTTCGGTGCGCAAACCCCGATCCGATCCCAAGAAGCTGGTGCCATGGACTCGTGACCGGGTACTCGCGGTGCGCGACAAGTTGCCTGCGCGCTATCAGCTCGTGGTCTGGCTCGGCGCGGGACTTGGCCTGCGGCAAGGGGAGATCTTCGGGCTATCCCCCGATGACATCGACTTCGAAGCCAGCGAGGTTCACGTCCGTCGGCAGGTGAAGTTGTTCTCCAACAACCGGCAGGTGTTCGGGCTGCCCAAGGGGCGCAAGACCCGAAAGGTCCCGCTGCCGGACGCGGTTCGGGACGCCATTACTGCCTACATGACGGCCTATCCGCCGAGGGAGGTCGCGTTGCCGTGGATGGTGGTCGACGGCAAGTCGACCACTGTGTCTCTGCTGCTGACGTCGCGCGAGAAGAAGGCGTTGGGACGCAACTACTTCAACACCTTCCTCTGGCGTCCTGCTCTCAAGAGCGCTGGAGTGCCCGACCTCCGGGAGAACGGCTGCCATGCGCTACGACACTTCTTCGCCAGCACCGCACTCCACGAGGGCGAGACCATCAAGGCAGTCAGCGAGTACCTCGGTCACGCCGACCCCGGCTTCACGCTGCGGACCTACACCCACCTGATGGAAGGCAGCTCCGAACGCACCAAGCGGGCCATCGACGCCGCATTCCTGGGCAAGTCCAGCAACGACGATGACCCGGAGAGCGACGAGGAAGACCACGAGGCTCCGCGATGACATCCGCGCTCGACACCAAGCCGATCTTTACAGATTACGTCCGCTATGGGACATTAACTGTTATGGCTGGCCAGGAGTTCCTCACCATCGAGGAAACTGCGAACGCCCTCGGGGTGTCGACCCGTCATGCCCGCCGCCTGGCCGACTCCGGGGCCCTCAGCCGGGTTGCGCGTGGACTGATCGACCGGACCTCGGTCGATCGCTACCGCCAATCCCAGCGCCAGGGCCGCACCCGCTCCTGGGCTGAGCACACCGCCTGGGGAGCCATTGCCCTGCTCGCTGGCCAGGAGGCAGTGTGGCTGGGAGCTCCCCAAACCTCTCGGCTACGGCACAACCTGCGCGAGATCGCCGCCGCCCACGATGTCGATGACCTCGCAACTCGGATGCGCGACCGCGCCCAGGTCCACACCTACGAGGCCCACCGCGCAGCACTCCCCCGACTCCGCGAGACCGTGGCGGCAACCAACACGAGATCTCTCGGCATCACCGACGCAGTCGACGAGAGCATCGACGGCTACGTCGCCGCCGACGACCTCGACGCCCTGGTGCGGACCCTCGGCCTGCGCGCCGACGCGAGCGGACCCGTCACGCTGCGCGTAACCGGCTTCGACTTCGACCACGTCCGCGCCCTGGTCGACACCTCTGTCGTCGCCGCGCTCGATGCGGCCACCAGCATCGACCCCCGCGTCCGGGGCGTCGGCCGCCGGACACTGGCCGAGCTACTGGAGTCGTACCGATGAGCACCGACCGCCCCAGCATCGAAGTCAGCGCCGCCCCTGGCGGCTGGCCGGATCCGTGGCCCAGCGTCGCGGAGCTGGCCGAGACCCTCCCAGCCGAGAGCTGGACGCTGGTCGGCGGACTGATGACACAGCTCCACACCATCCACCACGGACTCGGCATCGTCCGCCCGACCAACGATGTCGACATCGTGCTGCACATTGAGACCATGCGCGGCGTGCCGAACAAGGTCGCCGCCGCCTTGGAGGCGCTCGGCTATCGGTTCCAGCCGAGCATCGACCCGCGCAACAACACCGCGCATCGCTTCGTCCGCGGCAACACGAAGGTCGACCTGGTCGCCGGAGCCCACGAAGATCAAGTCGACGTGCTCATCGCCGACCACCCGGCACCTCGCGTGATCGAGCGACTGCGCGGCCACGAGATGATCCGCATCGAGGGTGGCACCCAAGCCCTACGTCGGACAGTGAACGCGCAGTTTGAGATCACGCCCGGCACTACTGCGATGATCTCCGTCCCACGCCCATTCGGCGCCTTGATCCTGAAGTCAGCTGCCTACACGACCGACTCGCGCGACAAGGAGCGCCACCTGTTCGATGCCGCTGCGTTGCTCGCCTGCATCGACGACCCGTTCGCCGAGCGGGCCGAGTTCACCGGCTCCGACCGGCGTCGCATCGCCACTCTGGCGACGCGCCTCGATGGCGCGCACCCGGCCTGGCGGGCACTACCGGAGGACCACCGCACTCAGGCGCAACTGACCCTGGAGCTCCTCGGCAGGAGCGACGAGGATTCGGCCACCGGAGGCCCCACCGCGGCCCCAGCGTGACCCAGATCAGCGTTTGCGCAGGTCAGACCGGGTGCACCAGTCACTATTACGACATCTGAGCGAGCGCCAGAGCGAGCTTGCTCGCTCTTGGCGGGAGCGATGGTGTCGTTGAGCCGCGAAGCGGCGAACACGACATCTGAGCGAGCGAGCGGAGGCGGCGGCGCAAGCCGCCGCCGAAGGCTACTGGTCGGTTGTTGAGCAGACCAAGGTCGGTTGTCGAGCAGCCGCTCCAAGCGGCGCACGACGAGACAACCCGCACCAAGGCTTCGGCGTACGGGCGCTCCGCGCCCTGCTCAGCCACCGCAGTGAGGGCTTCGTCGTACGGGGCAAAGGTCGGTTGTCGAGCAGCCGCTGCCAGCGGCGCACGACGAGACAACCCGCACCAAGGCTTCGGCGTACGGGCGCTTCGCGCCCTGCTCAGCCACCGGTCAGGGACTTCGTCGCACGGGCGCTCCACGCCCTGCTCAGCCACCCGTAGGAGGCTTCGTCGCACGGGCGCTCCACTCCCTGTTCACCACCGGAACGTGTCGTGATCAGGGTCTTGGCGCCCGTCGTACGCGATCCACTAGATCCCTCAGGTCAGCGCTGCGGCCGTCGATGATCACCACGTCCCCCGCTGACAAGACGGTGGTGCCCGAGGGTTCCCATTCCACGACGCCGTTGCGGTCAATGGCCAAAACGCGGCCGTCGCCGTCAGCGGTGAGTTCGTTGAGGGTGCGGCCGTCGGCGGGGGCGCCGGGGCGCACGTCGAGCTCGAGGGCGATGTGCACGCCCCCAGGCACTTCGAGCGCGCCGACGACTCGGGCACCGAGAGCGGCGGCGGCGAAAGCAGGGGCGGCGACGTCCGGGACGCTTCGCGAGGCCCCACTGTCGATCAGGACGTGCAGCCGCTTTGCCAGATCGGGGTGGAAGATCCGCGCGACGACGCGCAAGGACGGAAACTTGGTGCGGGCACCAAGCGCCACCTCCAAGTTCACCGTGTCACTGTTGGTGGCTGCCACCAGCGCTCGCGCGGTCTGCGGTCGGGCCGACTCCAAGACGAGCGGGTGACGCGCATCACCGGCGACTACCGGGATCCCGAGTTCTCTAGCGGCGCTGGCGTAGCGGCTAGAGGGGTCTCGGTCGACTGCGATCACTCCGACCCCAGCCACGATGAGTCGAACCGCGATCGAGAACCCGACCGACCCAATCCCGCAGAGAATGACATGTCCACGGACGCTTCGAGGGACTTGGCCCAGGCTGCGGGCGAGCCGCACCGAGACCAGCGCATCAGTCATCAAGGCGGCCATGATCGGGAGCAATGCCGCTCCGGCCATCATCAAGAACGAGGCGAAGATCTTCACCCAGTCTGCGCTCTTGAGCACCGACACGTCGCCGTACCCAGTGGTGGTGAACGTGGTGACCGTGTAATAGAGCGCGTCCACCGGGCTGAGCCCTTCGGACCAGGTGAAGACCGCCGACGAAGCCAGGATCAAGAACAGCAACAGGAAGCCCGCCGCCCGGACACGCGGGTTCCAGAAGAAGGCGAACCACAATGGCGCGAGTGGGTTGGGCCGATGGCGGTGCAGTTGCCTCGGTTTTCGGGGATCAGTCACAAGTTGGGGACGCTCTGGGTTGCTCGGGTCAGCAACCAACACCCGGTCCCGGATAGCGACCCGCTGCCCTTGACTGTCTTCGAGCGCCGCCGCCACAAAGGCCGGCGCCGCGAGTCCACCCGGGGAGAGGGCCACACAGTTGGGCACCAAGCTGGTGAAGTGGCTGGCCAAATCCGGGCTGAACGCGCGAGCCACGATGCGGGCTTGCGGGGCGAGTTCGCGCACGATCAATGAGGTGTGCAAGTTCTCCACATCACCGTCGCCAGCAAGGACGACGGATTCGGCTCGCTCGACCCCTGCTTCACGCAGTACGTCGGGCACCCGTGGGTCCCCCTGCACGACCATCACCGCGTCAGGCAGGTCAAGGTGATCGGCCTCGGTGATCACCGCGACCGGCACGTTGAGGCGGTGAAGGCGCTGGGCCACGCGTCCGGCCAACCGGCCGTCACCACAGACGATGGCGTGGTCAGACAAGTTCGTCACTGATCACCCAATTCTCCGACACCCTCAGTTGAGGTGGCACTGCCTTATGGGGAGACACTAGGCGACCGCGCTCACGCGTGCCGCTGGTAGACCAGTTCACCGTCGATGTAGGTGCGACTCACTTGGCCGGCGCCGATCTCATCGCTGGGGGCGTCGAACGGGTCGCGATCCAGCACCACAACGTCAGCTTGAGATCCGATGCGCAACTGGCCGCTACTGAGATCTCGGTGATTCACCCACGCCGATCCGGCAGTGTAGGACGAGAGCGCCGTCGCGAGATCGATTCGGTTCTCGGGGAAGAACGGCTTGGCGTGGGGCTCGTCCGGAGATGTGCGGTTGACCGCGACGTGGATAGCCGCCAAGGGGTCAGGGCTGCTCACCGGCCAGTCGCTGCCCGAGGCCAAGCGGGCACCCGCAGCCTGAAGGGCACCAAACGGGTACTGCCAAGCAGCCCGCCGCTCGCCCAAGAACGGGATGGTCAAGTCGTCCATTTGGGCCTCATGGACAGCCCACAGACTCTGGATATTGGCCGTCGCGTCCAGGGCAGCAAATCGCGCCAAATCATCAGGGTGCACCACCTGCAGATGCGCCAGGTGGTGTCGGTTGTCTCGCGGCCCGTTGGTCAGCCGTGCAGCCTCAACCGCATTGAGCGCCTCACGCACTGCCCTGTCGCCCAGTGCGTGGAAGTGCACTTGGAAGTCTGCGGCGTCGAGGAGAGTGACGTAGTTGAGCAACTCGTCGGGGTCGACAAAGGAGATCCCGGAGTTGTCGGTCAGACAGCCACAGCCGTCGAGATAGCTCTCGGTCATGGCCGCGGTGAAGTTCTCCGCCACACCGTCTTGCATGACCTTGACCGACGTGGGGCGGAACCTACCCGCGGAGCCTTGGCTGCGACGATCGATCAGGTCGGAGATCTGCTCCGCACCCCGGTCGCGCTCCCACCAGAGGGCTCCAACCACGCTGGCTTTCAGGCTGTGCTCGCGGACTGCTTTGAGATAGACCTCGTAGATCGACGTCAGCCCGAAGGCTGACCCAACGGCAGCGTCTTGCCAGCCGGTCACGCCATGGGACACAAGTTCGGCTTGAGCGGCCATCAATCCGGCGTACTGGTCGTCGAAGGTGACCTCTCCCGCATGCCGTTGCACTAACTCGGCAGCACCTTCATGCAGTGTGCCGCTGGGGAATCCGTTGGCTTCGCGCTCGATCCGCCCGTCGGCCGGGTCGGGAGTGTTGGCATCAACTCCAGCGCGACGCAGAGCTTCGGTATTGACCCAGGACCCATGGCGATCACGGTTGCTCAGGATCACTGGATGATTGGGTACGACGGCGTCCAAGGCTTGCCTGGTCGGGGTTCCGCCGTCGAAGTACTCCATCGACCAGCCTCCGCCGGTGATCCACTCCTGCTCCGGGTGGCTGGCTGCGTAATGGGCGATGCGGTCCAGGCAGTCATCTGCGCTGAGGGCACCATCGAGTTGGCAGCGCAGCATGTCGACTCCGGCCATCACGGGGTGCACGTGAGCATCCTGAAACCCAGGCAGCACTAGTCCACCGGTCACATCGACGACCTCGGTCTTGGGACCGACCAAGGTGCCTAGATCAGCTCCCACGGCGACTATCTGGCCGCCCTTGATCGCCACGGAGCCGACACGTGAGCGCTCCCAGCCAGCCGTGAAGAGGTGTCCGTTCACTAGCAGCACGTCGGGCATGTGCACTTGCGCCTCCTGACATCGATTGCCGGACCCTACTCGGGTAGGGGTGCTGGCAAATGCGGCTAGGCCGAATCGTCGTAGTCCAGCCGCACTTCGATGATCCCCGACGCAGTGATCACTTTGTATGGTCCGCTCACCGTGCGGTGCCCCGTCGGCAGGTAGGTGATGACGCTCCCGTCAGGGCCTGGTCTGGCTCGCCAGCCGTGCGCCTGCTTGGCACGGTTGCAGGCTTCGCAAAGTCCCTGGGCATTGGTCAGGCTGGTCGGCCCGCCCTCGGCATACGGCTGGATGTGGTCGATTTGCCGAATCGGGGCCTCACACCACGGAGTGCGACAGATCTGATCCCGGATTCGGACGAATCTGGCCATCGCTGCCGGGAAGAGCCTGCTGGTTGAGTCCATCGCCACCAGATCGCCAGACGTGGGATTGGCGTAGAGACGGCGCAGCCAGGTGCGCTGGTTGCGCTCTCCGGCTCGCTGGATCAACTCACGAGCTAGTCCATTGGGCACGGGTCCGAATCCGCCGATAGAGCATGGGTCGCCCTCCCCAGGCAGGGAGAACAGCGCCCGGTCGGTGACGACGAGGTTGATCTGCACCGGAATGGCGACGGGCTCGTGGCCAGTTGTCCGCTCCACCAACGTGTCGGCCATGATCTGGCCACGGCTGCGCTGGTCACCAGCCGACTTGGCCGTGGCAGCAACTTGGGTGAGCGCGGCGTACGTGGCGACCCCCGCCGCCACGGGTAGCAATGCGGTCAACCAAGTCATGGAGTCAGGCGCTGGTCGGAGACTGACGTTGCGCTCCCGCTCGGCGTAGCGACGCCTCGCCGTGACGGCTGCAGGGTCAAGCCGCGCGGCGTGGCCGACGATCTGACCGACTAACTCCCTGGGGCCGATCCCCTCCAGTTTGGCTTGGTCTCCTGCCACCAACTCATCAATTTGTTGGCGCAACTCCAAGTCAAGGCACGCAGTCTCCCGCGCGATCAACGTGGCCTTCCACTCGGTGATCACTCCTGCCTGCCAAGCCGCCCAGGTGTGCGGCATCTCGGTGGCGACCACTTTGGCCAAGCCGAGGTGCTTGTGGCCGGCGTTGGGCGACTCCCGCCGCGCGAACCCAACGAGACTGGCTACGCCCCTGCCCTGGCGAGCTTGTGGAACGCCGGCCGCGGCTTGGCGCTCCCGCTCTGCCTCGTCGAGTTGGCCAGTCAGAGCAGCCTGGGCAGCAGTTGCCACGCAAACCAGCTTTTCCAGTGCACGGATGGTGTCGACCAATTCGGCGGTGTTGCTTGCGATGGCTGTGTTGTGGCCTTGGGGCTTCAAGGCTTGTTGCATGTGCGCGATCACCGCATCGACGTACGACGAAGTCAGCGCGCGGCTCTCTGCCGAGCCCCGAAGTTCGCCGATCGTCGCCATGCCTCAATTCCAGCTGCGACCACCGACAGTTTCGACAAGTGGACTAGACCGAGAATTGGATGACTCGGAAGCCGCCATCTGCCAACAAGGAGGTGGCGGCGCCGTACGTCGAAGGCAATCCGCTTATTGGCTGGTGCCACAGCTATAGCCACGAATTGCGCAGGCACTTCGACATCCTGGAGAGCCAGCGTCTCGATCACTTCTTGGTCACGCGGATTCCAGACACGCGCCGAGCGCTCCAGGCGCTGGTGCGATGGGAACTAGCTCGACGCGGCCAAGTTCCATTTCGACGCGCCATGTTTCTCGCGGGACGCAAATCGCTGGAACTACCCGAACGCAGTGCACTGCTGCGCACTCATGTGCTCACCGGACGGCCAGCGTGAGGCCGATCGGTTGGCATCGATCGCAGGCAAGTACGTCGATCTCGACGCCGCAGACCATCTCGATCGCATGCTCGCTCTAGCAGAGCAACTGCGCAGCGTGCGAGGACTACCCCTGGATGAGTTGCCGGAGGAGAACTATCCGCTCAAAGGTCTGCTGTGGGTGGCGCGTCGGGAAATAGACAAACGGTGAGCGCAGGGTGTGCTTTGGGGCGGGCTCCGCCGGTGAGGCGACTGCTCCAAGTGGTGCCCTCGCCACTAAGTGGCGATCAAGCGGGTGGGATCTGGACTTCTTGCATGAAGGTCCAGGTGGTCACTGCGGCAACTTCCATAGTTGAGCTTAGGCGCTGGCAATCTCGTCGGACCTGGATCTGTGAACTCCCACTCGCGTTGCCACAAAGACCAGGCCGCTGTTAGTCGGCCTGCTCCCGGCCTTGGTCGCGGCTGCGATCGTCGTTTCCAGCTAGCTGAGGTATCTAGCCGAAACACCCGGGTTCCTTCCCCACATGTTCACTCATCGGGCCCCGGTCACACTCAAGGCAGCCGCCGTCAAAGCGGCGCTGCGCACTGTCGGCGTCCTGGTCGGGTTTGTGTTGACCATGTGGCTGGTCACTGTGCCGCAGCAAACCGTGACCAGCGGAGCGCATGAGCGTCAACACCATGACGTCACCAAATCAGCGGTCGAGCGCCTGATCAAGCGACACCACTGTTGGACGAGTTCGGACCGACACGACCCCAACCAGATTCCCGGGCACGCAGTCGTGACCTTGCCTGACCGAGCGCAACACTACGTCGATGCCAAGGTTGGTTTCGCCATCTGGCTAGATGGCAAACCCGGAGAATTGCACGCCTTCTGCCCC
>WBZM01004329.1_pt1 | contig 10382 bp, 11 predicted proteins | sample 5204271 | NCBI WGS metagenome assembly WBZM01 (sample SAMN12344346, study PRJNA552823) | activated sludge metagenome | biome: Activated sludge suspended growth; feature: Nitrification reactor; material: Wastewater; isolation source: activated sludge from nitrification reactor of wastewater... | reverse complement strand
GCTTCGTTTCGTTCATGTCGATCACCATGTCTCCGATGATCGATCCCGTTACCCCGCTTCAGACTCATTCCCCCTTGGAAATCCACTCCCTCGTTCAGACTCATACCATGTTGGAAAAGACTGATTTTCTACTCTGGTTTGAAATATTGATATAATGGAAAATGATAGGTCGTGAAGACCATCGATATTTGTCATATCTTTTCTTCTTGTCGATAAGGAAATCCCCATGAATAAGTCTATTCTCGTTGCTGCTCTGCTTGCCGTTGCCCTGACTGCCTGTGGCAAGAAGGAAGAGCCGAAGGCAGCTGCCCCGGCGCCTGCTCCTGCCGCCGCCGCTCCGGCTCCGGCTGCCGCTCCGCAAGCTGGCATGGCTGGCATGGCTGCTCCGCAAGCCGGCATGGCTGGCATGGAAGCCGGAAAGCAAGGTGGCATGGCTGGCATGGAAGCCGCCAAGCCTGCCGAACAGGCTGGCATGGCCGGCGCTGCCGCTCCGCAAGCCGGCATGGCCGGCAAGGACAGCACCGCCATGGACGCCGGCAAGCAAGGCGGCATGGCCGGCATGGAAGCCAAGAAGTAATTCTTCGGGTTTCAGGAAAGGCGGGGCTGCGGCCCCGCTTTTTCGTTGACCGTCAGGCCAGTTGGCGCCAGTCGAAGCCCGCTTCCTGGCAGGCCACGCTGACCCGCCCGGCGGCATCGCCGAGTACTGCCGCGAGAGCGCTGATCGCCAGCGCAGGATGGTTGTTGCGCTCGCTCAGATGCGCCGCAACCACATGCTGCAGTCTGCTGCAATCGATCTCCCGCAACAGTCCCGCGGCCGCGCCATTCTCGAGATGACCAAGACGGCCGGCAATCCGGCGCTGCAGCGCTGGCGGATAGTTCGACGCAGCCAGCAGCGCGGCATCGTGATTGCATTCAAGGATCAGCCCGTCGACCCCCGACAGGACGTTGCGCATGTGCTGGGTGACGTCACCGGCATCGGTCAGCAACCCCAGTCGCCGCACACCGTCCGAGAACACGTACTGAACCGGCTCCCTCGCGTCGTGCGGAACCGGAAAGGGCTGGATTTCCAGCGCTTCGACCACGAACGCGCTATCGCTGTCGATGATTCGCAGATCTATGTCGGCTGTCGCCGCTCCGCACGCCGCGAGGGTTCCGTGACTCAACCAGACAGGCAGGCGATGGCGCCGGGCAAACGGAAATGCGCCGCCGATATGGTCGCCATGCTCGTGGGTGATGACAATCCCGCTCAGGTCAGCCGGGTCACGCTGGAGTCGCGCGAGACGCCGCAACGTCTCGCGCTGCCCGAAACCGCAATCGACCATCAGGCAGGTTGCGCCGCTTTCGACGAGCAGCGCATTGCCTGCGCTGCCGCTGCCGAGCGACGCGTAACGGATCACTGCAACTGCTGATAGAGCAGGCTCAGGATCCTCTTCGCGGTTTCCGACTTGTCGGTGCCACCCTCGCTGGAGAGCACCTGAACGACACTGTTCTGTCCCGATTCGCTGACATGGATGCGATACTGCGGCTTGCCGCTGCCCGCCGGCGGGGAACTCTTCCAGAAGCTCAGCTTGTCCAGCCAGCCGGTGCCCTTCGCCAGGCTGGCATCCGGGTCGACATAGCGAACGTAGTAGAGCCCCTTCGAGCGGTCGCGGTCCTCGACGGTAAACCCGACGCGATCCAGAGCCAGGCCGACCCGGCGCCAGGCGCGGTCGAACCGTTCGTAGACCTCCAGCGTTCCGCTGCCTTCGTTGCTGCTTGCCAGCCTGGCGCGCGGCTCGGCCTTGGCCGCAGCGACGCTGGCTTCGGCGCGCTTGTTCTCCGCCCCGAGGCTGACCATCAGGCGCCGCAGCATCTCCGCCTCGAGTTCCGGATTCGCCGGGCGCGGTTGCCAGCGGGTCTCATCCTTGGAGGTTGAGGTATAGACCTCCTCCATGCCGCGATGGCTGATGAAGATGTCGGTCGTTCCGGGTTCCGCACCGGGTTCGAAGCGGGTCCGGAACTTGTCGCGCTCACCGGTCGAATAGAGGGAATCTAGGAACTTTCCAAGTGTGCCGCGAATGATGTCGTCATCGATCTTGGCGCGGTCCTCGGCCCAGTCGGTCTCCATTACCCCGGCATCCGGCCGTTCGATGGCGATGATGAAACCGTTCTCCTGCCAGAAATCCTTGACCGGACCCCACAACTTGTCCGCGGGCGCCATCACCACCAGCCAGCGCTGGTTGCCGGAACGCTCGACCCGGACCTTTTCGACCTGCGGCAGAACCACGGAATTCTTCGCCTGGGCCGCCGGCGTGCGGTCGGCGGTATAGGCCGAGAAGGTGGCGCTGCCCTTGCCCGCCGCATCCGGAACCGCATAGCGATCGTCGCGCGTCACCTGGGTAAGGTCCGGCGGAACCTCGAGCGTGGGAACCTTGCCGGCAGACTTGTAGTCGATCTTCTTCGTTTCCGGGGCGATGCTGCAACCGGCAACGGCCAGGGCCAGCAGCGTCAGCAGGGGAACAGACCGCGAAAGTCGATGATTCATTTTCGCTCCGTCAGGCGACTAGGCCGGCCTGCCGCATCGCGGCCAGAACCCGGGCATGGTTGGCTTCGGACAGGGGTGTCAACGGCAGCCGGATACCGCCCGGCATGAGCCCGAGTTGCTGGACAGCCCACTTCACGGGAATCGGGTTGGCTTCGCAGAACAGATCGCGATGCAGGCCGAGCAGCCTGAAGTGAATCTCGCGAGCCCGCGCAACGTCGCCGGCAGCGGCCGCGACGCACATTTCGTGCATCAGGCGCGGCGCCACATTGGCCGTGACCGAGATATTGCCGTGGAAGCCGAGCAAGATCGACGCCACGCAAGTCATGTCGTCACCGCTGTAGAGGGCAAAGTCTCTGGGCGCGCGGGCGATGAGGTCGCAGGCGCGGTCGAGGTTACCGGTCGCTTCCTTGACGCCGACGATACCCGGTACCTGCGCCAGGCGTAGTATGGTGTCATTGGCCATGTCGGCCACCGTGCGCCCGGGAACGTTGTACAGCAGAATGGGCAACTCGACAGCCTCGGCGATCGCCTTGAAGTGGCGATAAAGACCTTCCTGCGTTGGCTTGTTGTAGTAGGGAACCACCGAAAGCGCCATGTCGGCGCCGGCCGTCTTCGCATACTCGGTCAACTCGATCGCTTCGTCGGTCGAGTTGGCACCGGTGCCGGCGATCACGGGAATCCGCCCGGCGGCGTGATTGACGGTGACCCGGATCAGTTCGCAGTGCTCGGCGACATCGACGGTCGGCGACTCGCCCGTGGTGCCGACGACGACGATGGCGTCGGTCCCCTCGCGCACATGCAGATCGATCAGATTGCGCAGGGAACCCAGATCGAGGCTGCCATCCTCGTGCATGGGCGTTACGATTGCGACAATGGATCCGGTAATCATTGGTCTCTGGTTCAGCAATAAGATAACCTTGCGATTGTAACTGAAGGGTCCCGGTAGCGGAATGGCGCTTGGTAACAGATTGTTACCCGCGGGCGACCCAGCGCAACGCGCCGCACCCGGCAACCATGCTGCCTTCGGCGAGATCGAGCGCCGGGTGGCGATCCGCGCCGGCGGTCAGGAGTTGCCGCGAGAACTCCTCGAGGCGCGCCGCGGCGGGAGCGTGCCAACCCAACTGGCGCAACCGGAAGCGCAGCAGGTTCTTCAGGCGCGGCAGCGAGAGTTCGCGGAGTTTCGCCAGTTTCAGGGCGTCGCCGTCGGCCGCTGCCCGCCAGTCGATGAGGGCCAGTTCGCCGAGCAGGTCATCGGCTTCGGCGAAACGCCCTGCCGCCTGCGCCAGATTCACTTCGGCAGCGGGAAAGCGTGCGGCAAGCACGGTCAACACCTGGTGGCGCAGGAAATTGCGCGACAAGCCCGTGTCGCTGTTGCTTTCGTCGTCCACCCAGTCAAGGCGGTGATCGCGGGCATAGGCTTCGATCTCGTCGCGGGACACGTCGAGCAGCGGGCGCAGGATGCGCAGGCGATGCTCGCGCCGTTCCGCCGGGATGCCGGCCGCCCCGGCTACCCCGGCTCCGCGCAACAGGTTGAAGAGCAGGGTTTCCGCCTGGTCGCCCCGATGATGCCCGAGCAGGAGCAGTTCGCCGGCTGACCCGGAAAACGCCCTGTAGCGCGCCTCGCGCGCTGCCGCTTCGAGTCCGAGACCGCAGTGCCGGTCCACTTCGACACGTTCGACGCGCAGGTCGATGCTGAGAACCCGGCAATAGTCAGTGCAGAAGGCGGCCCAGCCGTCGGCGTTGGCCGACAGCCCGTGATGGACGTGCACGGCACGCAACCGCTCGCGCAGACCAAGAACGGTGAGGACATGCAGGAGGACGACCGAATCGCGACCGCCCGAGAGCCCCACGCAAATGTTCTCGTCCGGCGTCGTGCGGGTTGCCAGGAAGGCGGCAACCCTGGCCGGGAGGCTACTTCGCAGGCTGTTCCTTGAAGCGGCCATAGCTCATGAGCCGCTCGTAGCGCTTGGCGAGCAGTTCCGCCGTCGGCAGCGCGGAGAGGTTCGTCAGCGCATCCTGCAGCGCCTTCTTCAAGGTTTGCGCCATCGCCACGTGGTCGCGATGCGCGCCGCCCAGCGGCTCGTTGATGATCCTGTCGACGAGTCCCAGCGTCTTCAGGCGCTGGGCGGTGATGCCCATCGTTTCCGCCGCATCGGCGGCCTTGTCGGCGCTCTTCCAGAGAATCGAGGCGCAGCCCTCGGGAGAAATCACCGAGTAGGTCGAGTACTGCAGCATCTGCAGGATGTCGCCGACCGCGATCGCCAGCGCGCCGCCGGAACCGCCCTCGCCGATGATGGTGACGATCACCGGCACCTTCAGTTCGGCCATGACGTAGAGGTTGCGGCCGATCGCCTCGGACTGGCCGCGCTCCTCGGCATCGATGCCGGGGTAGGCGCCCGGCGTGTCGATGAAGGTCAGCACCGGCAATCCGAATTTCTCGGCCAGCTTCATCAGCCGCAGCGCCTTGCGATACCCTTCCGGACGCGGCATGCCGAAATTGCGAAAGATCTTTTCCTTGGTATCGCGCCCCTTCTGGTGGCCGATCACCATCACCGGCCGACCATTGAAGCGGGCAAGGCCGCCGACGATGGCGTGATCGTCGGCAAAGGCGCGATCGCCGTGGAGTTCCTCGAAATCGGTGAAGATCAGCGACAGGTAATCCAGCGTGTAGGGGCGCTGCGGATGGCGCGCCACCTGGGAAATCTGCCACGGCACAAGCTTGGCATAGATGTCCCTGGTCAGCTGGGCGCTCTTCTTTTCCAGCCGCTCGATTTCCTCGGCGATGTCGACGGCGGAGTCATCCTGGACAAAGCGCAACTCTTCGATCTTGGATTCGAGTTCGGCGACCGGCTGTTCGAAGTCGAGAAAGGTTGTTTTCATGGACGGAGCGTTTTCCTGAATGGCGCGTATTCTAACCCAAAGCCCGAAACGCCCGGCTCAATACTCGACCGGCAGCGGATCCAGGCTGCGCCACAGGTGCCAGGTCGCGACCGAGCGCCACGGCCGCCAGCGTTCGCCGAATTCGGCGAGCTTCTGCCGCGGCTGCTTCTCGCCGGCGAAGTAGCGCTCGCAGATCGCCCGCTGCAGGCCGAGATCGTCGAGCGGGAAGACATCCGGACGCAACTGGTTGAAGATCAGGAACATTTCGGCGGTCCAGCGGCCGATGCCGCGCACGTCGGTGAGCGCGGCAATCAGCGTCTCGTCATCCAGCGCCGACCAGGCGGCCGGATCGAGCCGCCCGGCGACGAAATGCGCGGCCAGATCGCGCACATACTCGCTCTTGCGCCGTGACAGGCCGCAACCGGCGAGACCTTCCGCGCCGGCCGCGAGAACGGCCTGCGGCGAGACATCGGCGAGCGCCGCGACAAAGCGCCCCCACACCGCGTCGGCCGCCTTCACCGAGATCTGCTGCCCGACGATCGATCGCGCCAGCGTGGCGAACGGGTCGCCGCGCGAAACGAGACCGACACCGGCATAGCGTTCGACCAGTTCGCCCATGCACCCGTCGCTCGCAGCCAGTTCGCGCGCGGCCTGCTGCCAGTAGGGAGGAATCATCACGGCCTCCGCGAAAATCGGCCGGAAAACGGCGTCGACCGCGACAGCATCTCCGGCGACCCGATCAGCCGTATCGCCCGCTCAGGAAGGGGTTATAGCGCCGCTCTTCACCCAGGGTGGACATCGGGCCGTGACCGCAGATGAATTCGACATCGTCGCCGAGCGGGAAGAGGCGCTCCTTGATCGAGCGGATCAGCGTGTCGTAGTCGCCGCGCGGAAAGTCGGTGCGGCCGATCGACCCCTGGAACAGCACGTCGCCGACCTGCGCCAGCCGGCTCGGCGCATGGAAGAAGACCACGTGGCCCGGCGTGTGGCCGGGGCAATGCAGGACTTCGAGCTCGACTTCGCCGAAACTGACCTTGTCGCCGGCGTGCAGCCAGCGGTCCGGTTCGAAGCTGAGCGCGCTCGCCACGCCGAACATCCTGCTTTGCTGCGGCATGCTCTGGATCCAGAAACGGTCTTCCTCCTGCGGCCCCTCGATCGGCACGCCGGTGCGCGCCGCCAGCGCGGCCACCCCGCCGGCATGGTCGATGTGCCCGTGGGTAACGAGTATTTTCGCCAGCGTCAGCTGCTCCTGATCGAGGAAATCGAGGACGCGCTCGATGTCGCCGCCCGGGTCGATGACCGCCGCCTGGCGGGTCTTCTCGCACCAGAAGACGGTGCAGTTCTGCTCGAAGGGAGTGACGGGGATGATGGCGTAGCGCATGGCAGGATCAAAATGTTGGAGCAGCCGGAATTATCGCACGCTGCTCGTGCCGGAAATGACGGTCACCCGCAATAGCGGATGTTGGCCCAGTCGATGAGCAATTCGGGCATCTGGTGGGCCATGAAGATCAGCGCCAGCAGCAGCGCCGCCAGCGCCGCTCCCACGCCGCCCAGGAACCAGCGCCACTGCGGACTCATGCCATGGCCCCCTGGCGGACCAGCGGCCTCTCGTCGATCGGCCACGAACACAAGGCGGCCGCCACCGACAGGCCGATGGCGATCAGCCAGGCGACGTCGTAGGAGCCGGTCTTGTCGAAGATCCGCCCGCCGAGCCAGATGCCGAGCAAGGCGCCCAACTGGTGGCCGAGAAAGACGACGCCGGTCAGCATCGACATGTAGCGCAAGCCGAAGATCTGCGCGATCAGGCCGTTGGTCAGCGGCACGGTGCCCAGCCAGAGGAGGCCCATCGCGGCGGCGAAGGCCCAGGCTGTCGCGGTCGACAGCGGCAGCAGCAGGAAAACCAGGATCGCCACCGCACGCAGCCCGTAGATAAGCGCCAGCAGGTTCTTCTTGCTGTAGCGCCCGCCGCCCCAGCCGAACAGGAACGAGCCGAAGATGTTGAAAAGGCCGATCAGCGCCACCGCGGTCATTCCGATGTTGGCGGAAAACCCGGCATCGACGAGAAACGACGGCAGGTGCAGCATGATGAAGGCGGTCTGGAAGCCGCACACGAAATAGCCCCAGAACAGGTAGTGGAAGCTCTTCTCGCCACGCGCTTCATTCAACGCTTGCACGACAGACTGCCCGGTGCCTGCAGCCGGCTTGTGGCCATCGGACAGGGCGTAGGCCAGCGGCGCGATCAGACCGACGCCGCAGGCGAGCAGTACTAGCGCGCTTTGCCAGCCATACGTGGAAATCAGCATCTGCCCCACCGGCAATACCGCGAACTGGCCGAACGAGCCGCCCGCGCTGGCGATGCCGAGCGCCAGGCTGCGCCTTTCCGGCGTCGTGTGGCGGCCGATGACGCCCATGATCACGGCGAAGGTGGTACCGGAAAGGCCGAGGCCGATCAGCACGCCGGCCGACAGATCGAAGGCCAGCGGCGACGTGGTGTGCGCCATCAGCACCAGCCCGACGACATAGAGCGCTGCCGCCCCGAGCACCGTGCGCCCGGCGCCGTGGCGGTCGGCCAGCGCCCCGGCAAACGGCGAGCCCAGCCCCCAGACGAGGTTCTGCAGCGCGAAGGCGACCGAGAAGGTTTCACGGCTCCAGCCGTGGTCCGCCGTCATCGGCTGCAGGAAGAGGCCGCCGGTGTGACGGACGCCCATCGCCAAGGTGAGGACGATGCTGCCGGCGACAAGGATCACCAGCGGCGTCCGCCAGGTGGACTTGTTCATGTGCAACGGTCTCCTGAATTCGTTTCGATGGCGCCTTTCATGCTTGGTTCCCGGCACGCGCTTCGAGCGTTTCCCAACGCTCGAGCAGCGCCATCAGTTCATCGTCGATGACCGCCAGCCGCTCGGCCGCCCTCTGCGCCCCCTGCGGATCGCTCTGGTAGATCGACGCATCCGCAAGGCGCCCTCCCAGTTCGGCCTGTTCGCTCTCGAGCGCGGCAATCCGGTCGGGCAGTTCATCGAGCTCGCGCCGCTCCTTCCACGACAGCCTGTCGCCCCTGGCCCTGGCCGGCTCGGGAGCCCTGGCCGCCGGCCTGGCGTCGGTCTTCTGCCTCGCCGCCTCGCGAGCCACCCCCGCCTTGTAGGCCGCCCAGTCGCTGTAGCCACCAGCATACTCCTTCCAGTAGCCGTCGCCTTCGGCGGCGATGGTCTGGGTCACCACGTTGTCGAGGAAAGTCCGGTCATGGCTGACCAAGAACAACGTCCCGTCGTAGTTGGCGAGCAGTTCCTCGAGCAGTTCCAGCGTTTCGATGTCGAGGTCGTTGGTCGGCTCGTCGAGAACCAGCACATTGGCCGGCCGCGCAAACAGTCGGGCCAGCAGCAGGCGATTGCGCTCGCCGCCGGACAGCGAACTGACCGGTGATCGCGCCCGCTCGGGCCGGAACAGGAAGTCCTCGAGGTAGCCGATCACATGCTTGCGCGCACCGCCGATGTCGACGAAGTCGGACCCGGGCGAGATGACGTCGACCAGCGACGAATCCGGATCGAGCTGGGTGCGGAACTGGTCGAAATAGGCGACGTCTATCTTCGTTCCCAGCCGGACGATGCCGGCGTCCGGCTTGAGCTCGCCGAGAATCAGGCGCAGCAGCGTCGTCTTGCCGGCGCCGTTGGGGCCGATCACGCCGATCCTGTCGCCGCGCTGGATGCGCGCCGAGAAATCGCGCACGACCGGCTGCTGGCCGAAGGACTTGCCGACATGCTCGAGTTCGGCGACCAGCTTGCCGCTGCGCTCGCCGGCATCAAGCTGCAGATGGACCTTGCCCAGGCGTTCGCGCCGCGCCTCGCGTTCGGCGCGCAGCCTGTCGAGCCGCTGCACTCGGAACACCGCCCGCGTCCGCCGCGCCTCGACGCCCTTGCGGATCCACGCCTCCTCCTCCTTGAGCAGCTTGTCGGCGCGCGCATTGGCCAGCGCTTCCTCGTGCAGCAGCAACTCCTTGCGCCGCTGATAGTCGCTGAAACTGCCAGGAAAACTGGCCAGATTGCCGCGATCAAGCTCGACGATGCGTGTGCACACGCGATCGAGGAAGGTCCGGTCATGGGTGATGAAGAGCAGCGTGACGCCGGTCTCGATCAGCATGTTCTCCAGCCATTCGATGGCGGCGATGTCGAGATGGTTAGTCGGTTCGTCGAGCAGCAGCACCTCCGGCGTGACAGCCAGCGCCTGGGCCAGCGCCAGACGTTTCTTCTGGCCGCCGGAAAGGCTGCCGACACTGGCCTCGGGGTCGAGACCGAAGCGATAGATGACCCTCTCCGCCTGCGCCTCGCGGGTCCATGCGCCGCAGGCTTCCAGCTCGTGCTGCAAGGCATCCATCCGCGCCAGCAACGCATCGTGATCGCCCGCCCCGTCAGCCATCGCGTGGGAGACGTCGTGATACGCGGCGAGCAGCCGCGAGGCCTCGCCCATCCCCGAAATCACCGCCTCGAACACCGTCGACCGCGCATCGAAGGGCGGTTCCTGCGGCACATAGCCGACACGAATTCCCGGCTGCACCCAGACCTCGCCGTCGTCGAGCTTGCCCCTGCCGGGTCCGGTCGCCAGCGCCGCCAGCAGGGATGACTTGCCGGTCCCGTTGCGGCCGATCAGCGCGACACGCTCGCCCGGCTCCAGCAGAAAATCCGCGTGGTCGAGCAGCGGCACGTGACCGTAGGCAAGGGAGGCGTCGGAAAGCTTGAGATAAGGCATCGGAAACGTGAAAACGGCGCCCCGCACAAGCGCCGGCCAGGGGAGGCGACATTCTATCCGCTTGGCGGCGCGCGCAGCGCATCCGCTTCGCGATACGCCGGACAATCGCCGCAACAGTCAATTCCAATGAAGGTATGAGTCTGAACTGTTGGTTTTGAATTGCATATTTCTTGACCGATGACGATGGCCTGTGGAGCTTGTGGGCAGCCGCCGGCCTGTGGGTGGGCGGTGGGAAACGCGA
>WBZM01004328.1_pt1 | contig 10383 bp, 6 predicted proteins | sample 5204271 | NCBI WGS metagenome assembly WBZM01 (sample SAMN12344346, study PRJNA552823) | activated sludge metagenome | biome: Activated sludge suspended growth; feature: Nitrification reactor; material: Wastewater; isolation source: activated sludge from nitrification reactor of wastewater treatment... | reverse complement strand
ATGGAGTTCTTGTTGGCGGAGACGGTGCCGTCGGAGCCCAGGCCATAGAAGACGCAGGCGGTGACCCCGGCCGCCGCGTCGGGGCGGAAGGCCGGGTCCCAGTCCAGGCTGGTGTGACCGACATCGTCGTGGATGCCCAGGGTGAAGGCCGGTTTTGGCCGGTCCCGGGCCAGTTCGTCGAACACCGCCTTGACCATGGCCGGGGTGAATTCCTTGGAGGAGAGGCCATAGCGACCGCCAATGATCCGGGGCATGAGTTCCCGCTCGCCCGCCGCCACCGCCTGGGCCAGGGCGGTGAGCACGTCCTTGTAGAGGGGCTCGCCATCGGCTCCCGGCTCCTTGGTGCGATCGAGGACGGCGAGGCGGCGGGCGGTGACGGGGATGGCGGTGATCAGGCGCTGGGGATCGAAGGGCCGGTAGAGTCGCACCTTGACCAGGCCGACCTTCTCGCCGCGGGCGGTGAGGTGCTCCACCGTCTCCTCCACAGTGCCGATCCCCGAGCCCATGAGGAGGATGACGCGCTCCGCGTCCGGGGCGCCGACGTACTCGAAGAGGCCATAGCGGCGGCCAGTCAGGGCGGCGAAGCGTTCCATCACCACCTCAATCACCCCGGGCAGGCCCTGATACCAGGGGTTGACGCTCTCCCGGCCCTGGAAGTAGACATCCGGGTTCTGGGAGGTGCCCCGGATGACGGGGTGGTCGGGGTTAAGGGCGCGTTCCCGGTGGACGCGCACTAGGTCGTCATCGATCAGGGCGCGGACGGTGGCGTGGGCCAGGCGCTCGATCTTGTTGATCTCATGGGAGGTGCGGAAGCCGTCGAAGAAGTGGACGAAGGGCACCCGGCCCCGAAGGGTCGCCGCCTGGGCGATGAGGGCGAAGTCCATCACCTCCTGCACCGAGGCCGAGCAGAGCATGGCGAAGCCGGTGGCGCGACAGGCCATGACGTCGGAATGGTCACCAAAGATCGACAGGGCCTGAGCCGCCAGGGAGCGCGCCGAGACATGCATGACCATGGACGTGAGCTCGCCCGCGATCTTGTACATGTTGGGGATCATCAGCAGCAGGCCCTGGGAGGCGGTGAAGGTCGTCGCCAGGGCCCCGCCCTGGAGGGCGCCGTGGATGGCCCCGGCGGCGCCGGCCTCGCTCTGCATCTCGACCACTTCGGGGACCGTGCCCCACAGATTGGGCACCCTCAGGGACGACCACTCGTCCGCCCACTCCCCCATGTTGGAGGAGGGGGTGATGGGGTAGATGGCGATGACTTCGTTGGTCAGATGGGCGATATAGGCGGCGGCCTCGTTGCCGTCGAGGGTGACCATGGTGGCTTGCGACATGGTGATGTTCCCGCATCAGGAATGACTACAACCCGGCCCGCCCGATCTCCGCCGGACCCGGGCCCGATCCATGGCGGGAACTATAAGCCGAAAGACGGTCGCGAAGCATGGCGGTTAGGTTAAATCCGCCACCTTTATGACGGAGGTCAGATTAAACGGGGCGCGGATGTGGTCGGGAAGCATGGCGCGTCCGGGTTATCATGATGGGCGTTTAGCTTCGCGGCGGGCCGCGGACGCATGAGGGAAAACGAGGCGTGGTGGATGGTGACCGATGGGGCGGGCGGAATCTTGAGGGTATCGGAACGGCATGGGCGGGGCTGGCACCGATGGGGCTGATCTACCGGCTGATGGTGGATGAGGATCTGCCGGGGGTGATGGTCGTCGAGGAGGCCGGTTACAGTCACCCCTGGAGCAGGCAGATTTTCCTCGATTGCCTGGGGGCCGGCTATCACTGCTGGGTGCTCCAGGTCGGCGCCGACCTGGTCGGACATGGGGTCATGTCCCTGACCGCGGGGGAGTGCGAGATCCTCAATCTTTGCGTCCATCCCGACTGGCGGGGGCGTCACCTGGGCCGTCGCCTGTTGCGTCGCCTGCTCGCCATCGCCCGCCAGGGCGGGGCCGATACGGCCTTTCTGGAGGTGCGGCGCTCCAACCGGGCCGCCATCCATCTCTACCAGAGCGAGGGCTTTTGCGAGACCGGGCTGCGCCGGGGCTATTACCCCGCAGCGCAGGGGCGGGAGGATGCCATCCTCATGGCCATGCCCCTCTTGCCGTGAGAGGCATCGTGGGTTGCTGGGGGGGAGGATCGGCTTGTGGCGGCTTGCTGGCCGCATCGCAGGGTGCCGGGTCGGGTGGCGTCTGGCGGGGGACGCCGTGAATACGTCCCTGTAGGCTTGCCGCCCGCATCCCTGCTGGCGACACCCCCGCCAGACGCCCCCCACCCGGCACCACCGGGCGCCCGTCGGGCTGGCACCATAGAAAATCCCGATAGCCTAGCCGGGAGTTATCCGAACTAAGGCCCACGCCACCAATCCCCCCCTCAGCGGGCCTTGCGCAGCAGATCGATGCGGTGGGGCTTGAGGAAGTGGGCGCCGGTAGGGGTCAGGTGGGCCTCGAAGGCCGCGCGAATGCGGGCCTCCCGGTCCGCGTCCAGGTCCAGTTGGGTGTGGGTGACCTTGAGGAAGCGGTCGGCGAAGGCCTCCCAGGTGGCGTAGGTGCCGGTCACCTGGAAGAAGATCTCCGTCTCCAGGGCAAAGAGGCCGCTTTCGACCGCCTGGACCAGGGCCTCAAAGGCCGCCTCACGCACCTCGCGCTCGTCGTGGACCAGGCTGAGGACGGCGTTGAAATCGCCCCAGTAAACCGGTTCGCAAAAGTAGGCCAGGCCGCCGGGGACCAGGACGCGATGGATCTCCCGCAGGGACGGGGCCATGAGGTCCCGGGGTACATGGTGCAGGGACTTGAACATGAAGACGGCGTCGAAGCTGGCGTCCGGGGCGGCGATGGCCTCGGCCCCCCCGTAGCGGAACTCGACGCCAGGGATCGGCGGTTGGGCCAGGTTCTTTTCGAGCTGGATGCGGTCGACCTCGGTGGCCAGGATCCGCGCCGGCCGGAAGCGCTCCGCCAGCAGCCGGGTCATCCAGCCGGCGCCGCAGCCCAGCTCCAACAGTTGCCGCCCTTCCAGGCTCATCAGGGTGGCGATCAGCTCGACCTCGCTGGCCTCGCGATAGGCCTCCGGGGCGTTGAGACGCATCGTGCAGGGGTGCTTCATGACCATTACGGCTCCTCATCGGGTAGGGAAAGGGCGCCCCGCTTCGCGTGACGTCTGATGCGCCGGGCAGCGGGGGGCCATTGGGTTTACCATACCAGTCCCCCGACAGTACCCGCCACTGTCCTCGCTGGGTCAGACAGGTGATTCGCGCGGCGGCTGAAGGACGCCAGCCTCCAAGAACGACAGGCGGGTCGATCAGTGCCGCTTCAGATCCCGGTAGGGCGGGAGACTGAAGGCTGCCGGGTCCGTTCCCGATCTCCTGGCTGTCGAGGTGGTAGTATGATTTCAAAGAGTAATCTGGTGTCGAAGACGACGATGGGGGCGGCCGTCTTCGCCCTCATCGCCCTCTGGCTGGCCTTCCTGGTACCCTCCATCGAGATCGCCTGGGTGGTCGCCCTGCTGCTGCTGACCGTCTACCTCTTCGCCTTCGAGGTCGTTGGCGTCGACGTGGCCGCCATCACGGTGATGGTGCTGCTGGGCCTGAGCAGCCTGCTGGCGCCCTGGATGGGGCTGGAACAGGGGCTGATCCCGGTGGCGCAACTCTTCAACGGCTTCTCGTCGAACGCGGTGATGTCGATCATCGCGGTCATGATCATCGGCGCCGGGCTGGACCGCACCGGCATCATGTCCCAGGTCGCGGGCTTCATCCTGCGCGTCGGCGGCACCACCGAGACGCGCATCATCCCCCTGATTTCGGGCACGGTCGGGGTCATCTCCTCCTTCATGCAGAACGTGGGCGCCGCGGCCCTGTTCCTGCCGGTGGTCAGCCGCATCTCCGTTCGCACCGGGCTGCCCATGTCGCGGCTGCTGATGCCGATGGGCTTCTGCGCCATCCTCGGCGGCACCATCACCATGGTCGGCTCCAGCCCCCTGATCCTGCTCAATGACCTGATCCTGACCTCCAATCAGGCCCTGCCGGCGGGCACGGCGCCGATGGCGACCTTCAGCCTCTTCGAGGTGACGCCGGTGGGCGTGGCCTTGCTGCTGACGGGTATCGTCTACTTCGTCCTGGCCGGGCGCCTGGTCCTGCCGGCGGTGGTCAATGACAAGCTGGAGGCCGGCGATGCCATGGCCTACTACGCCGAGACCTACGGTTACAGTGACTTCATGGTCCGGGAGGTCCATGTCGGGTCTAGCAGCCCCCTGATCGGCACCAGCGTCGACGACCTCGAGCGTGGCTGGCGGGTGCGGGTCATCGCCATCGACAAGGGTGACGGGGTGCGCCTGGGTGCCGCGGGCATGGACCGCACCCTGGGCATCGAGCCCAACACCCTGCTGGGCCTGATGGGCGATAGGGAAAAGTGCGCGGCCTTCGTGGCGGCGAACCGGGTCGAGGTGCGTCCGGAACTCGAGGAGTTCGCCGAGGCCCTGTCGCCGGCCAAGGCCGGCATCGCCGAGATCGTCATCCCTCCGGCCTCACAGCACATCGGCAAGACGGCGCGGGACCTCTGGCTGCGCAAGGTCTATGGCCTGTCCCTGTTGGCGATCCGTCGCGGCGACGAGAACTTCACCTTCGCCGTCGGCGGGGTGCGCGATCTGCCCTTCAAGGCCGGCGACACCCTGGTGGTGCATACCGCCTGGTCTGATCTGGCCCGGTTGGAACAGGACCGCAACTTCGTCGTCGTCACCTCCGAATATCCCCACGAGGAACTGCGGCCGCACAAGGTGCCCATGGCCCTGCTGTTCTTCGCCATCACCCTGGGGCTGGTGCTGTTCACCGATCTGCGCCTGTCCGTTGCCCTCATGACCGGGGCCCTGGGCATGATCCTGACCCGGGTGCTGAGTATCGACGAGGCCTATCAGGCGGTAAGCTGGAAGACGGTCTTTCTGCTGGCCTCCCTGATCCCCCTGGGGCTGGCGGTGGAGAGCAGCGGCACTGCCGCCTGGATCGCCCAGCAGACCCTGGGGGTGGTGGGCGAGATGCCGGTGTGGGTCATCCAGGCCTCGGTGGCCCTGTTGGCGACCTTCTTCACCCTGGTCATGTCCAATGTCGGCGCCACCGTGCTGCTGGTGCCCCTGGCGGTCAACATCGCCCTGGGGGTCGGCGCCAACCCGGCGGTCTTCGCCCTGACCGTGGCCATCGCCACCTCCAACTCCTTCCTGATCCCCACCCACCAGGTCAATGCCCTCCTGATGGGGCCGGGTGGTTATCGGGTGGCGGACTTCATGCGGGCCGGTGGCATCATGACGGTACTGTTCTTGGTGGTATCCCTTAGCATGCTCAACCTGGTCTTTTGAGGGCGGTTGATCCCGGCTGGGGCCGGTCTCAGTCCCTGGCGGGGGTGGCCGCCGTGGCGATCGGGGGCCGCAGGGCCAGGATGCCGCCCAGGGAGAATTGCCAGACCCGCTCCACCACCTCGTCGAGCCGCTGCCCCGGTGGCGGCTGGTCGGGGTTGAGACGGCTGATCAGCGGGCGGGCGAAGAAGAAGCGCAGGATCTGGGCACTGACCCCGGCGGCGGCATCCTGCACCAGCCTGTCGCTGGCGGGGGCGGCCAGGAGCAGGGCGACGATGTCGAGGAGCTCGTCGTTGTTACGCTTGATATGCAGATCGACGATCTGGTCCAGGGCCTCCGAGGGGTGGGCCATCTCCGCCAGGTAGATGGCGCTGAGCTGGGCGCTGCGCCCCATGCCTCCCTCACCGTCGAGGATCTCCTCCAGGGCCGCCTGGATATAGGCCCGCAGCCGGGCCTCGGGAGGGGCGGCGGCGGGGAGGTAGCGCGCCCGGCGCTCGCTGAAGAGGGTGGAGACCTGGGCGAAGATGGCGGTGTAGAGCCCGCGCTTGTCGCCGAAGTAGTAGTGCACCGCGGCCAGATTGGCCTTGGCCCGGCCGCAGATGTCCCGGATGGTGCCGCCGGCATAGCCCGCCTCGGCGAAGACCTCGATGGCCGAGTGCAACAGGCGCTCGCGAGTATCGGGGGAGGATGCTGCAGGGATCAAGGGACGAACCTCGTGTGCACCGGAGAGTCCCCTAAGCCTAAGGCTTTTGCCCCTTGAGGGCGAGTGTCGGCGGCTCATTGCCTGTAGGTAGGCTCAGTGCTGGCTGAGTGCTGGCTGAGTGCCCGGGTCCGCCGTGACGCCTGTCCGGAAACCCGCGAGGTGAGGTTTCAGCCCAGGCAAAAAGGGGACGGCCTGAGCTGGCTCCAGGAGCGCAAGCCGCGGGTTCTCTTGCTCCCTCCCCCCTGGCGGGGGAGGGCTGGGGAGAGGGGGGCTGAAGGGTAACACCGCGAGGACGGGGGCAATGGGTATAAAATCGCCCGCTTGCCCGGTGACCCGGGCCTGGGTTGACTGGTTGCGAGGGTTCCGGAGTGAGGCACAAGGCGGCGACAGATCATCGTAACCCGCCACGGCGGCGCCGGCGTGGCCCCCTGGCGCGCCTCGGCTTGCTGCTGGCCTCCCTGATCGCCCTTGGTCTCAATCTGGCCGCCGTGGGCCTGCTGGGGGCGGGCATCCTCATCGCCACCAGCCTGGCCGACCTGCCCCGTACCGACTCCCTGCGGGAGGTCCAGCTCCAGGAGCCCATGCGCATCTTCAGCGCCGACGGTGTCCTCATGGCCGAATTCGGCGCGGAACGCCGCCGGCCCATCCCCTACGCCGAGATCCCCCCCCGCCTGGTGGAGGCCTTTCTCGCCACCGAGGACAGCCGCTTCTTCGAGCACGAGGGGGTGGACCTCATCGGCCTGGGGCGGGCGGCCCTGAGCTTCCTGCAGACCGGCGAGCGCAGCCAGGGGGGCAGCACCATCACCATGCAGGTGGCGCGCAACTTCTACCTGTCGCGGGAGAAGACCTTCCGCCGCAAGCTCTCCGAACTGCTGCTCTCCCTGCACATCGAGCGCACCCTCACCAAGCAGGAGATCCTGGAGCTTTACTTCAACAAGATCTTCTTCGGACACCGTGCCTACGGCATCTCCGCCGCCGCGGAGAACTATTACGGCAAGAACCTGCGTCAGCTCACCTTGGCGCAGATGGCCATGCTGGCGGGCATCCCCAAGGCCCCCTCGGCCAACAACCCGGTCTCCAACCCCCAGCGCGCCCTGGAGCGGCGGGATTACATCCTCGGGCGGATGCACGAGCTGGGCTATATCACCAAGGCTGAATATCTGGCGGCCCTGGCCACGCCGGACGATGCCCGCCTGCATCGTAAACCGGTGGAGATGGAGGCCGGCTATGTCGCCGAGATGGTGCGCCGCGACCTGGTGGCGCGTTTTGGCGAAGAGGAGGCCTATGGTCGGGGCTTTCAGGTCACCACCACCCTCGACCCCCGGCTCCAGGCCCAGGCCGAGGGCGCGGTGCGGCGCGCCATCCTCGACTACGACCGGCGCCATGGCTACCGGGGACCCGAGGCCCGCCACAAGCTGGCTGGGCTGAAGGATCAGGCCCTGGACGACCTGCTGGCACAGGTCCAGCCCCTGGCGGGACTGACGCCGGCCCTGGTCACCCGGGCCGGGGACAAGGAGGCGGAGGTCTATCTGGGCCAGGGCCAGCGGGTCAAGCTGAGCCTGGCCCAGGTGAAGTGGGCCGGGCGCTACCGCAACGAGGATGCCAGGGGTCCGGCGCCCAAGCGGGTCAGCGAGGCGGTGGCGGCGGGGGATCTGATCCGGCTGCAAAAGACCGCGAGCGGCGCCTGGGAGTTCGCGCAGGCGCCCCATGTCGCCGCGGCCTTGAGCGTCGTCGACCCGGCCAATGGCGCCCTGCTGGCCCTGGTGGGGGGCTACGACTTTCAGGATAGCAAGTTCAATCGCGCCCTGGATGCCCGGCGCCAGCCCGGTTCCGCTTTCAAGCCCTTCGTCTACGCCGCCGCCCTGGACCAGGGCTGGACCCCGGCCAGCCTGCTGAAGGACGAGCGTCTGGCCATTCCCTACGGCCGGGGTAAGGTGTGGAAGCCGGCCAATTTTGACAACAAGACCCTGGGACCCATCCGGCTGCGCCTGGCCCTGACCAAGTCCCGCAATCTGGCCTCGGTCTGGCTGTTGCGGGAGATCGGCCTGGACCGCGCCCTGGACTTCGCCACCCGTTTCGGTTTCGATCGCGGCAGCTTGCCCCAGGGCATGACCCTGGTGCTGGGCACCGCGGCCGCCTCGCCCACCCAGATGGCCACGGCCTATGCCGTGTTCGCCAATGGCGGCTTCAAGGTCACGCCCCACTTCATCACCCGCATCGTCGACGGCAACGGCAAGCTGGTCTTCGCCGATACCGCGCCCCGGGCCTGCGCCGACTGCTGGTTCCGCAACGCGGTGGGGGGTGGCGACGTCATCGCCCAGGGGCTGAATGCCGACAACCCGGCGGCCCCCTCCGCCCCGCGGGTCCTGGACCCGGTGGTGGCCTGGCAAATGAATTCCATCATGGGCGATGTCATCCGCGAGGGCACCGCCCGCAAGGCCCTGGAGCTCAAGCGCGGGGACCTGGCCGGTAAGACCGGCACCACCAACGAGGTGCGGGACTCCTGGTTCTGCGGCTACCAGAAGGACCTGGTCGCGGTGTCCTGGATGGGTTTCGACGACTTCTCGCCCCTGGGCAAGGGCGAGACCGGGGGCCAGGCAGCCCTTGGGCTCTGGGTGGACTTCATGGGCCAGGCCCTGGCCGGCAAGCCCGAGGCCGGGCTGGAGGTGCCAGCGGGCCTGGTGGAGGTGCGGGTGGCCAAGGCCGACGGGCGCCTAACCGACAGCAAGGGCAAGTCCAGCCTGGCGGAATGGGTTCGTGCGGAAGAGGCCCAGAGCCCCGAAGGGCCGGCCACCACCACCGAGACCCCGGCGTCCGAGGAATACCTGGTCGAGGACCCTGGCTACTATGAACGGCCCAGCACCCGGTCTGGCAGTGGGTCCGGCGGCGAGCCCAGCGGCGCCCCGCGACCGATCGATGACCTTTTCTAATGACGAGCGGCAGTCCAGACGGCATGACCACCAGCACTCCCCCCGATGACGCCGCCAGCGGCGGGTCCGGTCCCACTCCCTCCCCCTGGATGCTGGGGTTGCGGGTCTTCCTGCCCTTCGCCGCCGGCTATTTCCTCTCCTACCTCTACCGCACCATCAATGCGGTGCTGGCCCCGGAACTGGTGGCCGACCTGCATCTCGACGCCGCCGCCCTGGGGCTGCTGACCAGCGTCTATTTCCTCACCTTCGCCGCTTTCCAGTTGCCGCTGGGGGTCTTGCTGGACCGTTTCGCGCCCCAGCGGGTGGAGGCCCTGTTGCTGCTGCTCGCCGCCGCCGGCGCCGCCCTTTTCGCGGTCAGCGAGGGGGTCGAGGAACTGGTCCTGGGCCGGGCCCTGATCGGGCTGGGGGTATCCGCCTGCCTCATGGCCAGTCTCAAGACCTTCGTCATGTGGTTCCCCCCCCAGCGGCTGCCGGCGGTGAATGGCTGGGTCATGGCCTTTGGCGGCCTGGGGGCGCTCATGGCCACGGCCCCGGTGGAACTGGCCCTGGGCCTGACCTCCTGGCGCGGGGTCTTTGGCGGCCTGGCGGTTCTGACCCTGATGCTGGCGGGGGTGCTGTGGCTGGTGGTGCCGGATCATCCCCCCGCCGGCCATGGTGGCACCTGGCGCGAACAGCTGCGCGGGCTGGTCGGGATCTACACCCACCGGGTCTTCTGGCGCCTGGCCCCCGTCAGCCTGCTGGTCATGAGCGCTTACATGGCGATTCAGGGCCTGTGGGCGGGCCCCTATCTGCGCGATGTCGGCGGGCTTGAGCGGCTGGCGGTGGCCGATCATCTCTTCTGGATCGCCGCCGGGATGGTGGCGGGCTTCTTGTCCATCGGGACCCTGGCCTATCGCCTCAGCCACCTGGGCATCTCCGCGGTGGCGGTGGCCGTCGGCGGCATGACCCTCTTCTTGGTCCTGCAACTGGCCATCGCCACGGGCTTTGCCGGGGCCAACCTGGCGATCTGGATCGGCTTCGGCTTCTTTGGCACCGCCGGTAACCTGACCTACGCCATCCTCTCCCAGTCCTTCCCCCGGCATCTGGCGGGGCGGGTCAATACCGCCCTCAATCTGCTGGTGTTCGTCGGGGCCTTCGCCCTGCAATGGGGGCTGGGGGCGGTGATCGGGCTCTGGCCCCAGCCGGTTGGGGGCTATGACCCGTTGGGGTATCACGTGGCCTTCGGCGCGGTCCTAGCGCTCCAGGTGCTCGCCCTGGGCTGGTTCTGGTACGCCCGCCGGGACGGTCACTGACCCTCAGTCACCGGGATGGTTGGCGGGACCGGCGGCGGGGTGAACTGCGGAGGGGGGAGGGTATTCGGGCCTTGCCCCCGGGTGAGGATCTTGGTCAGGTGATGTAGGGTCCAGGCGACGA